>Ga0075424_100007506_pt1 | contig 10587 bp, 8 predicted proteins | sample SoiMethybrSBSTD3_FD_75301 | JGI IMG/M metagenome (GOLD analysis project Ga0075424, IMG submission 75301) | Bulk soil microbial communities from a Populus tree surrounding site in Tennessee, USA - Soil MetaG P. TD hybrid SBSTD3 | ecosystem: Environmental > Terrestrial > Soil > Tree plantation...
GGCGCCGTCGGCACGGGCGGTGGCGAGCTCGAGCATTCGCGGTACGTCGCGCTGCCGGAAGATCGGCTCGCCGAGGATCTCGTAGTGCATGTTGCGGCGCTTGGGGACGAACCCCGCGTCCTCGATGTTGACAACGATCTCGAGCTCGTCCATGCAGTAGCTGGCCCCCGCCGCGCGCACGACGTTCTCTTCGATCATCACGCTGCCCATATCGTTGGCGCCGTAGGCAAGACTGAGCTGACCGACCTTCCCGCCCTGCGTCACCCAGGACGCCTGCAGGTTGTCGAAGTTGTCGAGAACGATACGCGACAACGCAAGCGTGCGGAGGTAATCGACGCCGGTGGCTTCGGTACCGCCGCGTTCCGTGTGCTCCGGCTGGTAACTCCAGGTGATGAACGCTGTGAAGCCGCCTGTCTCGTCCTGTAGCTCACGCAGACGCATCATGTGCTCGATGCGCTCTTCGTCCGTCTCCACCGTCCCGTACATCATCGTCGCGGTCGTACGCAGGCCGGCCGCGTGCGCCTCGCGCATCACACCAAGCCATTCATCGCTCGTCGCCTTGCCATAGCAGTTCAGCAGCTTGCGCACGCGGTCGACGAGAATCTCGGCGCCACCGCCTGGAATGCTATCGAGGCCCGCAGCCACGAGCCGCTCGATGACGGTCGGCACAGGAATCTGATTCAGCTTCGAAATGTGCAGTACTTCTGGCGGCGACAACGCGTGCAGCTTGAACTTCGGGTAGCGTGACTTCACCGCGCGGAAGAGGTCCTCGTACCACGCGATCGGCAGGTCCGGATTGTGCCCGCCCTGCAGCAACAGCTGGTTCCCGCCGACGGCAATTGTTTCGTCGATCTTGCTGAAGATCTCGTCGAAGCCGAGGACATACCCTTCCGGCGATCCGACCGGACGATAGAACGCGCAGAAGTTGCAGCGCGCCACGCACACGTTCGTGTAATTGACGTTGCGATCGATGATGTAGGTGACGATGCGATCCGGATGCTTGCGGGCGCGGATAGTATCCGCGAGCTGGCCAAGCAGGTGCGTCGGCGCGCGGCGATAGAGCTCGAGCGCCTCGGCACGATCGACGCGCCCACCGTCCAATACCTTTTCTGCAATACCGTTCAACTAGAAAAACTCCAGTTGTCGGCGCCGCGGCGCCAAGCCAAGATCCGCTGCGTAATCGAGAAACAGCTGCAGCCCCCTCTCCTCGTCGGGGCCAAGACCGTAACGCATATTATCCCTTAGGTATGTGAGCGCCCGCGGCGCTGAAGCTCCGTTGGCCTTGGCGTATTCGTCGGCAATCGCCGGATACGACGCCATTCCTTCGGTCTGCGCCTCCTGCAGCAGACGCACGTGCTCCGCGTCTATCGCATCAGCACGGCCGGTCCACGCGGCGTAGACGAACGGCAGGCTGGTCATCGCTGTCCATTCCTCGCCGAGATCGATCTTCGTCACGTCGAGTGCCTTCGGATCCGCTTCGAGCGCCGGGTCGCCGATGAGCAGAGCAGCGTCGTAATCGCGCACCATCACCGCCAGATCAGGGCCATGCGGAACGAACTCGGGGGTGATGCGATAGCGGTGCTGACACAACACCCGGATCAACGTGACCGACGTGCGCGAGCTCGTGTCGAGCGCGATGTGCCGGATCTCGTGCAGTGGACGACGCGTGAAGAGCGCCACCGATGCGACCGGCCCACGCGAGCCGATGCCGACCCCTGGCACGAATCGATAGTCATTCGTACGCAGATACTCGATCGACGGTACGAGACCGAGATCCACTTCCCCGTCGTACAACAGGCGCGCGCACACCGCCGGCACGTCGTAACGAACCTGCCACCGCTCGGGTGAGCGATCGAGCGCCCACGTCAACGGACGGGCATTGAGGTAGCCCACCGCGCCGATGCGGACCGGCCCCTGGCCCGAGCGAGCAACGCGAGTCGCAGGCATTCAGGAAATCAGAGAGAAGCGGCCGTCGCGCTCTGCGGGATCGAGACCGGCAGCCTCGATGTTGCGCCGCACTTCCTCCAGCGGCGCGCGACGCCGGCCGTCCGGCGCCTCGTCGCTGGCGGTGACGTTATCGATGTCGTCAGCGCCGAACGTAAGCGCGACCTGCGCGAGCTTGGGGCCGTAGCGCAGCCAGTCGACCTGCACTGTTGGAACATTGGGGGCGGCCAGCCGCGCCATCGCCACACTCTTCACATCGTCGTAGCCGGTGGTCGGGCGCATCGAATCCACCGCCATCGGCAGCGGGTTAATGGAGCGGACTGCAGGGAACTGCTCCTGCAGCGAGGCGGCGGCGACGAACAATTCCGTGCGCACGTCGGCTTTCGCCTTGTCGATGGTGAGCCGGAGCTGGGTGTAACCGGCGGTCACGAGCGCATCGAGCACCTGCGAGTGATGGTCGATGCGATCGAGCGGAATCTCCGCCAGGGCATCGAGCCCGGCGCTGCGCAGACGCTCCAGTACGTCCGGCACGCGACTGGAAGCCGAGAGCCGGTCGATGTCGAGCCACGAAAACGCCGACACCGTACGCTCGCCTGCAACTGCCCGGGCAGCTTGGACCGCCGTCACCGCGATCTCGAGCGTCTGGGGGCTGCCCTGCAGCCGCACTTCGCGGGCCTGCAGCGGGACGACGTCGGTCAACGGTTTGTCGAACGGACAGAGCGCTACGCGAACATAGGTGACCTGCGCGCCGTGAATCCGCCGACGCACGGCATCCGCCAGCATCCCGAGCTGCAGGATGTCGGGGGTGGCGGCCAGCTGCGCAAGATCGTCCACGCCGAGGCGGTCGCCGGCGGTCACGCGCTCCATCAACAGGTCGAACATTGAGGAGGTCGTCATGTTTCCATTGTCTCCGCGACACGCGTGGCGAGCGCCAGCGCATCGCGACCGTCGCGGCCGCTCACGCCCGGTTGCCTGCGTGTGCGGACGGCGTCGATAAAATCCTCGAGCTCCCGGCGCAGCGGCTCCTCGTTGTCGACGGCAATCTTGCCGCCCTGAATGATCGGCCGTCCATTGCCTTTCACGAGCCGGAAGATTTCCAGTTCCTGCGCCGCGTAATCAATCGACACGTAGGCGTCGTTCTGGAAGAAGCGCGCCTTGCGTACGCGCTCGCGGCTGATGCGGCTTGCGGTCACGTTCGCGATGCAGCCCGACGCAAATCGCAGGCGCGCGTTGGCGATGTCCGCCTTCGGCGTGAGCACGTTGACGCCGACCGCTTCAATCTGTATCACCTCTGACTTGACGACGCTCAGCAGCAGGTCCAGATCATGAATCATGAGATCGAAGATGACGTCGATGTCGAGGCTGCGCTCCGGAAACGTGCCGAGGCGATGGATTTCGATGAACCGCGGATCCGAGATGAGTGGCAGCGCCTTCGCCACGGCAGGGTTGAACCGCTCCGTATGTCCGGTCGCGAGCAGCGCGCCGCCGCGCTCCGCCGCGTCGATGAGGCGACCGGCATCGGCAACGCTTGGCGCAATCGGTTTTTCAACCAGCGTGGCGACGCCGGCGCTGAGAAACGGCAACGCCACGTCCAGATGCGACACCGTCGGCACGGCAACGGTCACTGCGTCGACGTGCGAAATCAGATCGCGCGCCTCGGCAAAGACCCGGCCGCCGAACTTGGCGGCTATTTCATCGGCGCGCGGCCGATTCGTATCGCAGATGCCCACCAGGTCGACGCCGTCCATCGACGCGAGCAGCCGCGCGTGATGCTGGCCAAGATGGCCGACACCGATGACGGCGACGCGAATCATCTGGCGGCTTCCCCTCCGCTCGCGTCGGTCGCCGGCAGAACCCGCCCTACAACCGCAATGTCCGCGTCGTTCGCGGCGGCAATGACCGCATCCCCATCGAGCATCAGCGTCCTGCCCGCGTCGATGGACAGTGCGGTCGCGCCGGCGACGCGCATCGCCTGAATGGTCGCGAACCCGACGACAGGCACATCGAACCGCATATCCTGATTCGGTTTGGCCACTTTCACGATGCGAGCTCCAGGACCGGCGAGATGGCCGGCACGGGCAATGACTTCGTCGGTGCCCTCCATCGCCTCGACGGCAACGACTGCCTGCTGCTTGACCGCGACCGTCTGTCCAACGTCAAGCGCCGCAATCGCATCCGCCATCCGGTAGCCGAACTCGAAATCCTTCTGCTCGTCGTCGGTTGGTGCACGTCTGGTCAGCACACCGGCGCGCGCGAGCAGCGGCCGAATGAGTGACGTCGAGTCCATCAGCTCGATGCCGTTGTCATGCAGCACGCCGGCGACGGCACCGATGAGACCGTCCGTATTCTTCGATGAGAGCTTCCGCAGCACACTGAGAAACGTCAGGTCGGGAATAATGCCGCCGGCGAAGATCTTGGTGTGCTTCACCTGCCCGGCCATGACTGCATGGCTGACGCCGGCATCTTTCAGCACGTTGATGCACTTGCCGAGTTGGCCGAGCGATATCCAGTGGATCGACACGCCGTGTCGGCTCGCCGCGTCGTTCAGCTCGGGAAACGTCTCTTCTTTTGCGGCAACGATCGTGACGTCGTGCCCCTGGGCGCGTGCCGCGTCGAGCACGAGAAAGGGAAAGCGGCCGTTGCCCGCAATGAGGCCCAGTTTCATTCGTCGGCGACGAGCTCCTCGGTGCGGCGCGTCGGCTTTCGGAGAATGACGCCGCGCTGGGATGTGCGGATGAATTCCACGAGATAGCGCACGTCGGGTGAAGAGAGCGTCGGGTCCCCCTCAATCTGCGCGAGCGCGTGCGTGGTATTCGATTGCAACAGGTAGCGGTAGGCGCGCTTCAACTGGTTCACCGTATCCGGCGTGAAGCCGCGGCGCGACAGCCCGACGGAGTTGACGCCAAATATCCGCGCCGGCCGGCTGCCGATGGTGCGCCCGTACGGCAGTGCATCTTTCGTCACCACCGAGTAGCCGCCGATGAACCCGTACTTGCCGACGCGGCAGAACTGGTGCACCGCCGACCCGGCGCTGATGTTTGCGTAGTCCTCCACCGTGACATGTCCGCCCAGCACGGCATACGGCCCGAAGATCGTGTGGCTGCCGACATGGCAGTCGTGCGCGACGTGCACGTAGGCCATCAGCAGGTTGTTGTCTCCGATACTGGTCTCGCCGCCGCCGCCGGCGGTGCCGCGGTTGATCGTCGCAAACTCTCGGATGGCGTTGCGCCTGCCGATGGTCAGCCTCGTCCGCTCGCCGCGGTACTTGAGGTCCTGCGGCGCCAGGCCGATCGACGCCATGGGAAAGATGTGCGTCTCGTCGCCAACATCGGTCCAGCCGTCGATGACGACCGACGCATCGATGCGGCATCGGCGCCCGATAGTCACTTCCGCGCCTATCGTGCAGTTCGCACCGACGATCGTCCCCTCGCCAATCCGCGCCGCGGGATGCACGTCGGCCGTCGGATCGATATATGTGGCCCCCTGCTCGACGGCGAGCAGAAGCTCGGCTTCGGCGACGCGCTGGCTGCTGACGTATGCGACAGCCGCGATTTTCGCCAGGCTCGACCGCTGGCGCACGAGCGACACCTCAAGGGTGAGCCGATCTCCGGGCAGCACCTGACGACGGAACTTCGCCTCGTTCACGCCGCGAAGCGATACGCGCGTCGTCGGCGAGACGTGCGGCTGCTCGAGGACGAGCACCGAGGCGAGCTGCATGAGCGCCTCGATCATCAGCACCGCCGGCATCACCGGAGCGCCCGGGAAATGCCCCGAAAAGAAATCTTCGTTGACCGTGAGGTTCTTGAAGGCGGTGAGCCGGCGGCCCGGCTCATGCTCCCCGATCGCGTCGATCAGGAACGATGGATAACGGTAATGGACGCGATCGAGGAGCGCTGGGAGATCGATCGGCACCTACCTACTTTTTCGGCGCCGGCGCCGGTGCAGCCGGGCGCGGGGCCGCGGGAGCCGCGGGCCGCGGCGGTGCCGGCGCGGCGGCAGCCGGAGCAGCCGGACGAGGAGCGGGCGCCCCGGCCGCCGGCGCCGCGGCCGGAGCAGCGGCGTCGAATCGACGAATCACCTCGGACGTCAGGTCAAGACCGGCATCCGCCCAGATGATGCCCGCATCAAGCGCGCTGAACAGAATCTCCAGCTTCTTTTCCTGCGCGACCTGCTGGATGACCGGACCGAGCTTCTGCTGGAACTCCTGCTGCAGCTCGTTCTGCATCTCCTCGACTTCCTTCTGCGCATCGTCGGTGAACCGCTGAATTTCGGTCTGCTGGCGGTCGATGTCCTTCGCCAGCTGCGCGCGCGCCGTGTCGCTGAGCACGCTTGCGCCAGAGTCGAGCTTTTGCTGCGCTGTCTGCAGCGCCTTGTTCTTATCGTTCAGCTCAGTGAGCTTCTGCTGGTTCAGCTGTTGTACACGCGTGCTCAGCGCCTTCCCCTGCTGTGACTCGGCGGCAATGCGCTGAATGTTGACGAACGCGTACTTCGCGCCGGCGGGAAACGGCGCCTCCTGCGCTGGTGCCGCCTGGGCGGCCGGGGTCGCGGGTGCCGGTGCGGGAGCGGGAGCCTGGGCGTAGGTTGGAGCAGCGGCCAGCAGCAGGCTGAGCGCCGCGGCAACGACGAGAGCTCTCATTACAGTCAATCCTTTCCTGTCGTACGGAAGCTCAAAATTTTAACACGCCCTAAGAATGGTCGATCAGCAGCTCGTAGTTTGCAGATCCGGGCACAAATCCGACGTCGTAGACGCGCACACAGAGATTCGTCGCGGCCGTTGCGCGCCCCTGCAGCGGAGCCTGAGGTGCATCGGCGGTGCTCGGCACCATGTTGTCTTTCGCGATAACGATCGCGCACGTGCTGCCGTTCCAGGTGCCGAGGCTCACGCCGATCGGAATCCCGTTGTTGTCCGGGTGCGCTGGATCGACGCTCTGCAGCAGGAAGACGGTGACGTCGCCGGCGTCGGACACGGCGAACGGGTGGGTATAGGCCGCGTTCCTCGTCAACGTTCCCGAGAAGGTTTCCGTGAGCACAGTGGGCAGCGTAGTCGGACCGGTTGGAAGAGAATTGTTGTCGCTGCCGCACGCGGCCGCCATGCCCCCGACGAGCATCAGCAGCAGCGCGCGGCGAATCGGTCGTCGCATCGAAGAACGCTCCTAAAAGGTCGAACCAACGGCGAATTTGAAGGTGAAGGCCTTCGCCGGCAGCAGCGTGTTGTTCAGCACGCCGCCGCGCTGTGGATTGGCGGCGAAGATCAGACGGAACGGCACGTTCAGCACCGGCATGAAGAACCGCACCTCGGCGCCGGTCGATGTCTTGAACGCGCTGGTGCGTCCGATCACTTCGGTGTGGGGCTGTGGCGCGTTCGGATCCTCGAGCCCGCCAAACGACAGCGAGGCGAACGGATCGATGAGCAGCGGCGCCGGCGGGAAGACCTGCTGTGTCAGGTTCTCCTTCCACGCGAACTTCTCACCGAAGTCGCGCACCTGCCCGGCGTCGTAGAACAGCACCAGACGCACCGGCCCAGCGACGGTGATGATGTATTCGCCATTGAACAGCAGGCTCTTGTTGCCGCCGAGCACGATCTGCGAACCCGGCACCGTCGGTCCGATCGATCGGATGTCGTAGCCGCGCACGCTGTACTCGCCGCCCAGAAACAGTCGCTCGAACACCGGCAGATTCGTCGTGCCGCGGTACGGCTCGATGTACTGGAACTGCACCCGTCCGCCAAACGAGCTGCGCGAGGTGTGCGGGTGATACCAGATGCCTTCGAGCGTCGGCTTGTAGTAGCTCGTATTCCCACCCAGGCCGCCCAGATCGATGGCCATCGTCAACCGCTTGCCATTGCTCGGGAAGATCGGGTTGTCGATGGTATTGAATACGTAGCTTGGCGAGATCTTGCTGATGGTGCGGTTGCCTTTCGAGCCGATCAGAAACGAGTCGAACAGGAACGGGTTGCGCCGCAGTGTCTCCTGCGCGGTCGCGCTGATATGGGACAGATCGCCGACGTTGATCGTGCTGCAACCGCTCGCCGACACCACACACGACGGATCGATCAATGCCTCGTTCAGGTCCGAGACGCCGACCGACTCGTACGAGTAGTTGACGAACATCCGCGCGAAGTCCGCTACCGGGAACCCGAACGTGATGTTGCCGCCCGTCGATTTCTGCGTGTAGTAGCCGATGAACTGCAGCGAGCGTTTGTAAACGTCGACGCCGCCGGTGAGGTTCCTGTCGAACAGAAACGGTTCGGTGAACGCCAGCTGATAGTTCTGCGAACGTGACCCCGCCTGCGCCGATGCGGTCAGGCTTTCGCCACGGCCAAGGAAGTTCGCGGTCTGGAACGACAGCTGGCCGAAGAACCCCTCATATTGGGACACGCCGGCGCCGAAGGTGACCTGGTTGCGGTTCTGCTCCTCGACGCGCAAGGTGACGTTGACCTGATTGTCGCGGCCCGGCACCTTGTCGACCTTCATGTCCTTGTCGTTGCCCTCGAGATTCTTGAAGTAGCCAAGCTGATTGATGCGCCGGATGCTGTACTTCAGGTTCTCAGTGTTGAAGGTGCTGCCCTCAACGAGGCGCAGCTCGCGCCGAATCACGTTGTCGCGCGTTGTCGTGTTGCCGACAAACGAGATGCGGTTGACGAAGAACTGCTTGCCCTCCGAGAGCCGCATCGTCACGTCGACCGTTGGACGCAGGCTTGCGGTCGGCGGCGCGGGACTGGTCGGCGCCGCCGCTGCGGCGTTGCCATCGGTTGCCGCGTTGCCATCGGTTGACAACGGCGCCAGACCGTCGTTCTTCGGGTTCAGATCCGGATAGCCGGTGAACTCCATGTAGCCGCCGGCGCCGTAGGCTTCCTGTGCTTTCTTCAGACCGTCACGAACTTTTTTCTCGCTGTACCACTCGCCCTGCTGAACCTTGAACATCGGGCGGAGATTCTCGCTCTTGACGACGGTATTGCCCTCGAACTTGAAGTCGCCGACGCGATAGCGCGGGCCCTCAGTGACGGGAATGCGCAGCTGGATCCACCGTGTCTTGCCGTCCTTCTCGTCCTCGACCACTTTCACTTCCGGGTTGCCGACGCGAACGCGAACGTATCCCTGCTCGCGGTAGTAGGCGGAAATCTTCTCCGCATCTTCTTCGTATTTGTCTTCCTTGTAGGTGGCGCTGCGGAACAGTGTGGTGAAGATGAGACCCTTCTTTGCCTTGTTGTCCTTCATCTTCCGCGCGAGCTTGCGATCGCTGAACGCCTGGTTGCCGATGAACTCGATGTCGCGGATGCGCAGCTTCGGACCTTCCCCGATGTTGAAGGCGATGTTCACCAGCTTCGTTCCGCCGGCGATGGCCGTCACCTTGTGCGTGACTTCCGCGTTGCTGTACCCCTTCTCCGCCATCATCTCGCGCAGCACGGCTTCCACGCGGTGGATCGTGTTCTCGTCGAGGAACGAATCGAGCCGCAGCTCGATCCCCTTCTCTTTCAGCTGCTCGGTGATCTTCGTGCGGTCGATATTCTTGGTGCCCTCATACGTGACGTTCTTGACGCGCTCGCGCTCTTCCATGTTGTAGAGCACGATCTTGCCGATGACGCCGTTCGAAAAGACGTAGTCCTGCGTCTCGATCTCGAGGTCGTCAAGGAAGTTGGTCGCCCACAGCCGGCCGAAGTCGTCCTTCGCTGTCTGCTCGGCGACCTCATTCCAGGGCGTCCACACGCCCTGCGACGGCCGGCTCACCAAAGGCACCAGCTTCATGTAATAGAGGTAGGTCTCGGACTCGACCACCGGAGAGCCGCCCTGCTTCGCGAAGCACGGAACGATGTAGTAAAGGACGGGGCCGGACCCGGCGGGTGGCAGCGACGCGGGCGGCGGAATCTGGAGACCGCACGCCGTCGATGGGTTGTTATTGACCGCGGCAGGGTTGCTGTCCTGGGCAAGTGCCGGCGACGACACGACGGCCGCCAGCAGCGCCGCGACAGCGAGCGTTCGAGCCAACTGCTTCTGCATCAAGGAATTCCGAAACAACTTAGTTTACTGGATTCTCTGAGGAGTTCAGACGTTCCCGGCCGAGGGACGGCCGGCTAACTTGGGTTCAAGGGGTTCAAGGGGTTGAACCCGATGAACCTTAGGAAAGCTTCCGGCCGCCTACCAGCTGGCCGGCCGGGCGGTAGGAAAGCTGCCCAGCTTCCAGATATACCTCGATATCACCGTCGTGCAGGTTGCCGCGGATCAATTCCTCCGACAGCGGATCCTCAACGTAGCGCTGGATCGCGCGGCGGAGCGGGCGTGCGCCGTACGACCGGTCCTTGCAGGTGACGTCGATGATCCAATCCACCACGTCGGGGGCCAGTGTCACCTTCATCCGACGATCGACCAGATTCTGGTTCAGCTGCTCGACGAGCAGCGCCATGATGCGCCGCAGATCCTCATCGGTGAGCGCCTCGAAGACGATGATTTCGTCGATGCGGTTGATGAACTCGGGGTTGAAGGTCCGCTTCACCTCGCCGAGCACCATCTCGTTGACGTTCTTGTCGATCGCACCGGTATCGTTGCTCTGGAACCCCAGCGACGCCTTCTTCTGGATGAAGCGCGCGCCGATGTTCGACGTCATGATGATGATCGTGTTCTTGAAGTTCACCCGGTTGCCAAGACC
>Ga0075424_100007507_pt1 | contig 10586 bp, 10 predicted proteins | sample SoiMethybrSBSTD3_FD_75301 | JGI IMG/M metagenome (GOLD analysis project Ga0075424, IMG submission 75301) | Bulk soil microbial communities from a Populus tree surrounding site in Tennessee, USA - Soil MetaG P. TD hybrid SBSTD3 | ecosystem: Environmental > Terrestrial > Soil > Tree plantation...
GGCGCCACCTTGTGCCACATCACGTTGGTCTGCGCGTAGCCGTGCAGCAGCATCAGCGGCGGTCCGCTGCCGCCCGCGCGGGCGAAGATCTTTCCCGCCGCGGTGTCGATCCAATGCGACGCGAAGCCGGGATAGAGATCGGCGAGATCGTCGCTCACTTTTTCTCCTTCTCGCGTTTGACCGCCTGCCAGCCGATGTCGCGCCGGCAAAAGCCGTCCGCCCAGCGGATCCGGTCGACCGCCGCATAGGCGCGCGCCTGCGCGTCGGCGACCGTCCTGCCGAGCGCGGAGACGTTGAGCACGCGCCCGCCATTGGCCAGCACGCGGCCGCCGTCCTGCTTCGTTCCGGCGTGGAAGATCTCCACGCCCTCGATCTCCCCGGCCTCCTCGAGCCCTTCGATGACCGAGCCTTTGCGGTAGCCGCCCGGATAGCCCTTCGCCGCCATCACGACGGTGAGCGCCGCGTCCGGATACCAGCGCAGGTCGAAGCTCTTGAGCATGCCGTCGCACGCCGCGACCAGCGCCGGCACGAGGTCCGACATCAGGCGCAGCATCAGCACCTGGCATTCCGGATCGCCGAAGCGGACATTGTACTCGATGAGCTTCGGGCCCTCGGCGGTGATCATCAATCCGGCATAGAGCACGCCCTTGTAGGGCATCCCTTGCGCCTTCATGGCGCGGATGGTCGGCCGCACTATCTCGGCGAGCGCGCGCTCGGTCATCGCCGGCGTCATCACCGGGGCGGGCGAATAGGCGCCCATGCCGCCGGTGTTCGGACCCTGGTCGCCGTCGAAAACGCGCTTGTGGTCCTGCGCGGTGGCGAGCGGGATCGCGTTCTCCCCGTCGCTCAGCACGAAGAAGCTCGCCTCCTCGCCTTGCAGGAACTCCTCCACGACGAGCTCGGCACCGAGCTCCGCCTGCGCGCAGATCATGTCGATCGCGGCCTCGGCTTCGGCCACGGTCGTGGCGACCACGACGCCCTTGCCGGCGGCGAGCCCGTCGGCCTTGACGACGATGGGGGCGCCGCGGGCGCGCACATAGGCCTTGGCGGGCTCAGGCGCGCTGAAGCGCTCGTAGGCGGCGGTCGGGATTCCGTGGGCGCGGCACAGATCCTTGGTGAAGCCCTTCGAGCCTTCGAGCTGCGCCGCAGCCCGGCTCGGGCCGAAGGCCTTGATGCCGGCCGCCTCGAGGTCGTCGACCAGGCCGGCGACCAGCGGCGCCTCCGGGCCGACCACGACCAGATCGATCTTGTTGGCCTTGCAGAACGCGATCACCGCCTTGTGGTCGGCGATGTCGAGCGCGACGCATTCGGCCTCCTTGGCGATGCCGGCATTGCCGGGCGCGCAGAACAGGCGATCGGCGAGGGGACTCGCCGCGATCTTCCAGGCGAGCGCGTGCTCGCGCCCGCCCGAGCCGAGGAGGAGGATGTTCATTCGGACTGCCGGACCGGGGAGGAAACCCGGGCTGTGTAGCACGAGGTTGCGGCTTCGCAAGGGAACTGATCGCGCCGCCCGCCAAATTTGACAGACGTCTGACGATTAGTAGACTGTTAACCATCGCGTTCAACCGCGACAAGAGGAACCCCATGGCTCAACTCAAGACAGTCACGGCGTCCATGATGAACGCCATCCACGACCTGCCTTTGCTGGTCGCGCGCGACGAAGGTTATTTCCGGGACGAAGGTCTCGACGTCAACGTGCTGACCACGCCCGGCAGCGGGCAATCCCATTCCGACGACCGCGCGCTCAAGGACAACATCTTTTCGCGCACCATGGAGGCGCTCTACGACAAGGGCGCGTGCGACCAGTTCCGCATGTGCGAGTGGGGCATCATGAAGCGGGCGGTCGAGACCAATGTCGACGACGGGCACCGCAAGGCCAAGATCGTCGCGCTCGGCTCCGCCATGTCGACCTTCGCGATCGTCACCGATCCCAACAGCGGAATCTACGAGCCCGAGCAGCTCAAGAACGTGCCGATCGCGGTCAGCCGTTTCAACGGCTCGCATTTCACCATGCTCAAGATGATGGAAGGCTTCGTCAAACGCGACGAGATCAAGATCACCAATGCGGGAACCCACAAGCAGCGCCTCGATGCGCTGCGCGAGGGCAAGGTCAAGGCGGTGAGCCTGCAGGAGCCGTGGATCAGCGTCGCCGAAAAGATGGGCGGTCGCGTCATCATCGAGTCGCGCTCGACCCGCAGCGAAGCGGCGGGCGACGAGCTCGACGGGCCGACGCTCGCGAAGATGTTCCGCGCCGAGGCGCGCGCCGCCGAGACCATCAACAAGCATCCCGACAAGTACGCGCACTATCTGGTCGAGGAGGCGGGCGGCGCGATCGATCTCTCCGAGCTCAAGCTGTGGCGCATCCTCAATGCGCCGCCCGCGCCGTACACGCGCGATCGCTTCAACGACAATTACCAGTGGACGCTCGGCTGGGGCCTGGTGCCGCCCGGCGCGACCTACGAGAACACGGTGGATAACCGCGCCTGGCAATAGCGCATCGCGAACGGCGCCGGCCGCAAGTCGGCGCCGTTTCGTTGGGGCGCGTTCGCGGGGAAGCTCTCTTGTCCGACAACCCGATCGAAGATCTTTATACGCGGCCGGGCTTCATGATCCGCCGCGCCCACCAGATCGCGGTGTCGGTCTTCCTCGAGGAGACCGGCGAGCTCGGCATCACCAACCGCCAATACGGCATCCTGCTCGTCCTCAAGCAGCAGCCCGGCATCGACCAGATTACGGTCGCCAAGCTCTTGGGCCTCGACCGTTCCACCACCGGCATGGTGCTCAAGAAGCTCGAGGAGACCGGCCTGGTCGAGCGCTGCGTCGGTGCGCGCGACCGGCGCCGGCGCAGCCTGCAGCTTAGCCGCGCGGGCGAGAAGATGCTCGAGCGATTGGCCGAGCCCGCCCGCCGCGCGCAGGCGCGGATCCTGTCGGTGTTCACGCCTCAGGAGCGCGCCCAGTTTCTTCACCTGCTCGACAAGCTCGTTCACAGGTTCAACGGTTCGACGCGCGTCCCGCTCGAGGCGCATTGGGCGAGCGCCAAACGCGAGCTCGATACGCCCGCTCGCCTCCGCATCGCGGCAAGCGGGAAGCGGTGAAGCGACCCGCATTGCGACACAATGACGAATGTCACTTCAGCGCTGCGGCCGCCTGTTGCGCGATGACCGCCGGCGTCGCGTAAGTCTCCGTGACCAGGGCTTGCACCTTCTCGCCCGACACCGGCGCGATCTCGAGCCGCGCCTTGGCGGCATCGGCCAAAAAATCCTTGTCCGCCATGGTGGCCATGAAGGCAGTGCGCAGCGCCTCAACGCGGTCCTTCGGCACGCCGGGCGGCGCGAGGAACGGCCGTCCCATGACCTGCCGCGCGAAGATGAGCCGCAGCATCTGGCGCTGGTCCTCGTTCTTCGCCAGGTCGGTGATCAGCGGCACGTCCGGCAGATCGGGGTGCTTGGCGAGCGCGAGCTGGACCAGGATGTTGATCTTCTTCTCCTTCCACCACGACGCGTGCGCGGCGAGCACGCTCGACCACGACCAGCCGCAGCGCCCCTTCACCTCGCCGCGCTCCATCGCCAGCACGACGTCGTTGCCGCCGGGATATCCCGACACGATCCTGAACTTCGCCCCGAGCACCGCGGTGAGCACCTTGGCGAACTGCATGGTGTCGTCGTTCGCGCTGACGGCGCCGATGAGAAGCTCCTTGCTCAGCAGGTCCTCGAACTTGGAAACTCCGGAATCGGCCCACGAGGCGCAGACGCTGACCTCGTTGTTCATGCTGCCGAGCCAGTTGAAATCGGTTCCCTTGAACTGGGCGCCGGGCTGGCCGAGGATCGGATCGAACGAGGTGCCGCGGCCGATGGTTGCGAACGCCGTGCCGTCGCGCGGCGCGGCGTTCACGAGCCAGTTGGCGAGCCGCAGGCTGCCGGCGCCTTCCATGTTCTTCGGCAGGAGCGTCGGATTGCCGGGGATGAACCGTCCCATATGGCGCGCCAGCATGCGGGCGTAGATGTCGTAACCGCCGCCGGTGCTGTAGCCGATATAGACTTCGACCACCTTGCCTCGGTAGAAATCGGCGACGCCCTGCGCGTGGCTGTCGGCGAGCATCGCGGTAAGGAGCGCGGCACCGACGAGCAGCCGCGCAACGAGGCCGGTCATGGCAGTCTCCCAGGGATCTTCTTGTTCTTATTTCGCCGACGCTAGGGCCAAACGGGGTTTTGGTCAAAAATCGAAATGTCGCACGAGCGACTGGCAAGCCTCGATCGGAGGGACTTGAATCATGAAATTCCGGGTCGAGCTGGTGTGGAAGGACGACGACGAGACGGCCGCCGCCTCGATCTATCTTACGTCCGACGGGCGCGTGATCCTGCAGGGCGCCGCGCTGTCGCGCGAGGAGCGCGAGCGGCTGGCGCTGCCGGCGGATGGCGAGATGATCAGCGTCGACCGCCGGCTGGTCCAGGCGATCAAGGACATGCTGTAACGGGTGTGGCCGGGCGCTCTCGCCGCAACGGTGCGCTTGCCGCTCGATCCTGACGGACTAAGATTGCGGCCGAGGGAACCATGATCGGCTGCCGGCGCGTCACGGCGAGCCGGCAACCCGGAGGACGACGCCATGTTCCTGCGAAACTACTGGTACGTCGCGGCCTCCGATTCCGAGATCGGCCGCAAGCCGTTCGGACGGTTGATCCTGGGCGAGCCCATCGTGTTCTTCCGCACCGAGGACGGCACGCCGGTCGCCTTCGAGGACCGTTGCGCGCACCGCCATCTCCCGCTCTCCATGGGCAGGCTCGTCGGCGACCGCCTGCAGTGCCACTACCACGGCCTGCAATACGACCGGACCGGACAATGCGTGCGCATTCCCGGCCAGGACCAGATCCCGTCCACCGCCAAGGTGAAGACCTATCCGGTGGTCGAGCGCTACCGCTGGGTCTGGATCTGGATGGGCGACCCGGCGCTCGCCGATCCCGCCAAGATCACCGACTTCCACTGGCTCGACGACCCGAGCTGGGGCGCGAAGTCGTCCTATCTGCACGTGAAATCGAACTGGCAGCTCGTGGTCGACAACCTGCTCGATCTCACCCATCTCGCCTTCGTGCACGAGACCACGATCGGCAACGCCGCGCTCGCCGAGCACGCGGTCGTCAAGGTGACGCGGGCGCCCAACAACGTCGTGGTCACGCGCTGGATCATCGACCAGCCCGCACCGCCGACCTTCGTCAAGGTCGGCGGCTTCACGACCAACGTCGACCGCTGGCAGATCATCGACTTCGTGCCGCCGGCCTTCCTGCGTCTCGACGTCGGCGCGACGCCGACCGGCACCGGCGCGCCGCAGGGCAAGCGCGTGGGCGGCATCACCATGCGCAACCTCAACGCCATCACGCCGGAGACCGAGAAGACCTCGCACTATTTCTGGGGCCAGGCGCACGACTTCGACGTCAAGAACGCCGAGCTCACGCAAAAGATCTTCGAGCAGATCCAGACCGCTTTCTACGAGGACGTCGCGGTGTTCTCGGCGCAGCAGCGCAATCTCGATCTCATCCCGAATCCGCCGCAGATCGACATCAACGCCGACACCGGCGTGATCCAGGCGCGCCGCATCCTCGACCGTCTCTACGACGAGGAGCAGGCGGCGCTGCACGCGACGGCGGCCGAATAGGCGATGCCGGAGCCCGATCGCTGGCACCGGGTCGCGGCGCTGACGGACCTGCGCGAGGGCGAGGTCTTCGCCACGCGCCTCGGCGAGCTGGAGCTCGCGCTGGTGCGGATCGATGGTACGGTCCATGCCTTCGACGACGTCTGCACGCACGAATACGCCTCGCTGTCGCAAGGCTTCCTGGAAGGCGGCGAGATCGAATGTCCGCTGCACGGCGCGCGCTTCGACGTCGTGACCGGCCGCTGCCTCGCGCCGCCGGCGGAGCGCGACCTGCGCGTCTTCCCGGTGCGGATCGAGGGCGGCGATGTGTATGTCGGCGTGACGGCGCCGGGGTGAAGAGGAGAGACGTGATGCATCGGTCCGCGTGTGGCGTTGTCGTAGTGATGGCGCTCCTGCTCGCGCCGTCGGCCCGCGCCGACGACGCGCTCAAGATCGCGGCCGGCCAGCGCGGCTCGTGGGAGACCGGCATTTCCGACCTCGGCCAGCGCGCCGGCATTTTCAAGCGCCATAGGCTCGAGCTGCAAATCGTCTACACGCAGGGCAGCGGCGAGACCCAGCAGGCGGTGATCTCGGGCAGCGTCGACATCGGCATCGCCGCAGGCACGCTCGGGGCACTCGGCGCCTACGCCAAGGGCGCGCCGATCCGCGCCATCGGCGCGACCATGACCGGCGCCAACGACCTGTTCTGGTACGTGCGCGCGGATTCTCCGATCAGGAGCCTGAAGGACACCGCCGGCAGGACCGTGGCCTATTCGACCAACGGCTCGTCCACGCATCTCAGCGTGCTCGCCTTCCGCAAATTCTACGGGGTCGAGTTTCAGCCGGTCGCGACCGGAAGCCCGGCCGCCACGTTCACGCAGGTGATGAGCGGCCAGATCGACGTCGGCTGGTCGGTCGTGCCGCTCGTCGTCGAGGCGGTCGACGCCGGCAAGGTGCGCATCATCGGCACGGCCGGCGACATTCCGAGCTTCCGCGACCAGACCATCCGCCTCATCGTGGCCAATGCCGAGACGCTGCAGAGCCGCCGCGCCGCGCTGCTGCGCTACCTGCAGGCTTATCGCGAAACCGTCGACTGGATGTATTCCGATCCGGGCGCGCTTGCGGTCTATGCCGAGTTCGCACAACTGCCCGTTACCGTAGCAAAGCGTGTGCGCGACGAGATGATTCCGAAGGCGGACCTGAATCCCGACCGCCTGTCCGGGCTCGACCGCCTCATGATGGACGCAATCAACTTCAAATATCTCGCCGCGCCGCTGAGCCAGCAGCAAGTGCAAGAGCTGTTTTCGGTTCCGCTCAAGTGACCGGGCGACGGCCTTTCGGCGCCCGCATCGGGCGCGCAGCTGCAACTCGCGAAAACCGGCAGCGGCCCTCGCATGATGTCGCGCCGCTACGCGGCGAGCGCCGGCGATTTTGGAGTCGACATGAACGATCCAGGCGCGACAGCGAACGACGCGTTTGTGGAGGACACTTACCTCGCGCCGCGATACGGTCCCATCGAATTCTTCCGGCGCATGCGTACCGATCAGCTCTCGTTGTTGGTCCCGGAGGTTTTCGGACGAAACATCGTCTACAATCGCCTTCTGTTCCTGCACAATTTCCTGATCAACAAGCCGGAATACATCGAGCACGTCCTCCTCACCAACCACGCGAACTACGGCAAGAGCCGGTTCCTGCGGCGCATGTTGGGTCCGGTGCTCGGAGAAGGCCTGCTCATCAGCGAAGGCAAGTTGTGGCAGCGCCAGCGCCGCATCGCGGCGCCCGCCTTCCAACACCGGAGCATCGCCACGTTCGTCGCTGCCATGACGGACTCCACCGCGACGATGCTGGACCGCTGGCGCGCGAAGACGGAGCCGTTCGACGTTGCCGCCGAGATGATGGCGCTGACGCTCAACATTATCGCCCGCACCATGTTCTCGGCCGATGTGAGCGCGGAGACCGAAACGGTGCGGCGCCTGATGGAGATCGTCGTCGCATTCCCTCCGAGCATCGTCGACGTGTTCGGTCTGCCCGATTGGCTTCCGCGGCGGCAACCGAGCGCCTATCGCCGCGCGATCGTCGCGTTCGATGACCTCGTCGAGCGGCTCGTTGCCGAGCGGCGGGCCGATGGCAGCGATCGCGGTGATTTTCTCTCGATGCTGCTGTCGGCGCGTGATCCGGCGACCGGCGAAGGCATGACCGACAAGCAGTTGCGCGACGAGGTTCTCACCATCCTGGCCGCCGGTCACGAGACCACAGCCAATGCGCTGGGCTGGACCTGGTACCTCCTGGCGCAACATCCGGAAGCCGAGATGCGCCTGCACGAGGAGCTCGACCGGGTGCTGGGCGGGCGCATGCCGACCCACGCCGATCTCGCCGAGCTCAAATGGACCCGCATGGTCATCGAGGAGGCGATGAGGCTCTATCCGCCGGCGCACACGATGTCACGCACGGCCCTCGGCGAAGACCGGATAGGCGGAGTGCGCGTGCCGCCGGGCGCGAATGTCTCGATCATCATGTACGTGACGCACCGCAATCCGAATCTCTGGCACGAGCCTGAACGCTTCGATCCCGAGCGGTTCGCGCCGGCGGCCGTCGCGCAGCGCCACCGCTTCGCCTATCTGCCGTTCGGGGGCGGTCCGCGCGTCTGCATCGGCAGCAGCTTCGCGATCGCGGAGGCGCAGACCGTCGTGGCGGCCATTGCGCAACGCTACCGGCTGCGCCTCGTGCCCGGACGCGTCGTGAGGCCGATCGGGCTGATCACGTTGCGCGCGAAGGACGGCATCTGGATGACGCTCGAGCCGCGCACGCCGCGTGTCTAGCCCACCAGCATGTCGGCCGCGCCGAGCTGCAGCAGCAGGCCGAGCTCGTCGGCGAAATACCAGGCCTCCTTCCACTTGCCGTCGACGATGCGCATGATGCCGACCTCCGGCACCTCCACCTGACGGCCCGTCGCCTGCAGGCCGTAGAGCGGTGCGCCGTGCGTCCCCGCCACCTTGAACTGCATCCATACGTGCTCGTCTTCCGCGATCAGGTTGTCGATGCGGTCGCGCCGGCCCGGCAGGGCGGCCGTGATGGTCTGGTTGCCGACGCCCTTGGCGTTGCCGAGATCGCGCAGGTGCTGGAAGCCGACGCGCGTCTGGCGAAAATCGCCGGCGCGGTCGCTGGCGGGCGGCGCCGAGCCCTTCGAGCGCGCGACCATGAGCTTGTTGCGCGCCTCCGGCGACGACAGCGGGCCGGCCTGCAGGCGCGCGATCACGGCGTCCGGATCCTCGCCCGCGCCGGTCGCCGGCGGCACGATCCGCTGTCCGTCCTTGCGCGGCGGCAGCCTGGCGCCGAGCTGCATCAGCAGCCCGGCGTCGTCGCCCAGGAACCAGGCCTCGGTGATCTGCTCGTTCGCCAGGCGGAATATGCCGAGCTCGTAGACGTCGATCGTCTTGCCGGTCGGCTCGATGCCATAGAAGTTTCCCTTGTGGGTGCCGCGCACCTTGAACAGCATGCCGACCATGTCGCCCTCGGCGATCATGGCCTCGATGGTGTCGGTGCGGTCCGGAAACGCGCCGCGCAGATACGAGCCCGGCCCCGGAAAACCCTGGTCGCGCGCGTTGGCGCCGATGTGCTCGAACCCGGCGCGCCAGCGCTTGTAATTCGGCGAGAGCACCTCGCGCATGGCCTGCGCTTCGTCCTTCGTGCCCTGCGATTCCTTGAAACGGCGGACGATCGCCTTGTTGCGCTCGAGCGGCGTTTGCGCGCGCGCCCGGCGAACGGCGGGCAGCGCGAGCGCGGCGCCGGCCGCGATGGTGCCCTGCAAGAGCTTGCGACGTGTCGGCATGGTTCGAGTCCTCCCGCATCGGCCGGATGACGCCTGATCATCGCGCCGAATTGCTTGGAGTGTGGAACGAATGGCCGCCGCTGACTAGCACCCGGCGTCCATGGCCTGGACAGCGTTTCGCGAAAGGAGCAGCATCGCGGCTTGCGAGACATTGCAACGACCAAGGCGCCAAAGACGCCTGTCCGCGAGGGAGGAATGCATGCGCAATTCCGACAGTGGAAATCGGCACCGCTCCTTGGATTCTCTCGAGCCGGTGGCCGGTAATGGCCTGATCGACCGCCGCGCGCTTCTGGGCCGCGGCGTTTTGCTTGCCGGCGCCATGGGAGCCGGCGGCTCGCTCACCGCGGCCGCGGCAGAGCCGCTCAAGGACGCGCCGTGGAGCCTCGAGCCGGGGGAGACGCTGCCGGCCTATCAGGTCGCGTCGCGCTTCGAGAAGAGCGTCGCGCGCACGCTGAGCAATCCCAAGAATGAGCCGCGCACCTCGCATGCGCGCACGCCGCATCATCTGCTCGCCGGAACCATCACGCCAAATGGCTTGCATTTCACGATCTGCCATCAGGGCGGCGCGCCGGACATCGATCCGGACAAGCACCGCCTCGTGATCCACGGCCTCGTCAAAAAGCCGCTGGTGTTCGACCTCGATACGCTCGCGCGCTATCCGATGACCACGCGCATCACTTTTCTCGAATGCGGTGGCAACAGCGCTCCGATGTTTTCCCCCGAGCCGATCCAGGCGACCGCGCAGGCGCTGCACGGGCTCGCCTCCTGCGCCGAATGGACCGGCGTGAAGGTCTCGACGCTGCTGGAGGAGGCGGGAATCGAGCCGGGCGCGAAATGGATGATCGCGGAAGGCGCCGACGTCTCGCACCTGAGCCGCAGCGTGCCGCTCAAGAAGGGCTTGGACGACGCCATGGTGGCGCTCTACCAGAACGGCGAGCGGCTGATGCCCGGAAACGGCTATCCGATGCGCCTGCTGTTGCCCGGGTACGAGGGCAACATGAACGTGAAGTACCTGCGCCGCATCAAGCTCACCGAGCAGCCGCAGATGAGCTACTACGAGACGCGGACCTATTCGCAGCTCTTGCCGGGCGGAAAGGCGTACCGGTTCTATTTCCTGCAGGAGGTGAAGTCTTT
>Ga0075424_100007508_pt1 | contig 10586 bp, 7 predicted proteins | sample SoiMethybrSBSTD3_FD_75301 | JGI IMG/M metagenome (GOLD analysis project Ga0075424, IMG submission 75301) | Bulk soil microbial communities from a Populus tree surrounding site in Tennessee, USA - Soil MetaG P. TD hybrid SBSTD3 | ecosystem: Environmental > Terrestrial > Soil > Tree plantation...
GCGCGAGGCCGCCGAAGAGCGTGTACGCCTGGGCGAAGATCCGTTCCTGCTTCAGCCGTTTTTCGACGGTGTCGAGTTGCGTCGAGACGTCCATCAGCGGCAGGTTTGGAGCGCGTCGCCGACAAAGTCGAGTCACGGCTTCAACTGGCGGCCTGATCGCCGCGCGGGTCACTCCTGCCGAAGCGTCACCGCCGGATCGACGCGGATGGCGCGCATGGCCGGCGCCACGCAGGCAGCGAGCGCCGTCACGGCGAGCACCGCCGGCGCGGTGACGAACGTCACCGGATCGAGCGGCGTCACTCCGAACAGCAGCGACGCGAGCGTGCGCGTCAGTAACGCGGCCGCGAACAGTCCGATTGCGACGCCGGTTCCAGCGAGCTTTACGCCGCTCCGAACGACGAGCCGAAGGATGTCGCGAGTCGTCGCGCCGAGCGCGACGCGGACGCCGAATTCGCGCGTGCGCTCGCGCACCGAGAAGGTCAGCACGCCGAAGATGCCGACCGCCGCGAGCACCAGCGCGATCGTCGCGAACGTGCTCACGAGCGTCGCGCGGAACCGCGGTCCCCGCGTCGCCTCCGACGCAACTTCGTCCATGGTTCGCATGCGCGTGACCGGTTGATCCGGATCGATCTTCGCAATCGCCGCGCGCGCCGCCGCCGCGAACGTCGCGGGCGATCCGGCCGTCTTCAACGCGATCGCGCTCGAGTACCAGACGTTCTGTTCCATCGGCACGTAGATTTCCGGAGCCTTTTCCTTTTCACCCACCCCAATCGCGACCTGTCTGATCACGCCCACGATCTCGCGCGGGATCGACGGCGCCTGTCCCGGCGCCATATTCGGCACCTTGACGATCGTCCCGAGCGGCTCGCGTCCCTGCAGGAATCGACGCACGAACTCCTCGTTGACGATGCATACCTGCGGCGCCGTGGCGACATCGCGGTCGGTGAACGCGCGTCCTCTGGCGAGCTGGATCCCGAGCGTCTCGAAGTACCGCGGGCTCGTGATCTGGTAATGCGCGGATCTGCGGCTCGCGGCATCCGTCGGCGGATCGCCGGCGATCTCGACCGGCTGCCCGATGTCCCATCCGTCGAGCGGCAGGTTGTCGACGAAGCCGACCGACTGAACGCCGGGAATCGCGGCGAGCGCCGCGTCCGCGCGACGGAAGAACGTCAGCGCGTGCGTCTGATCGGGATACCGACTGAGCGGCAGGCTGACCGACATCGTCAGCGCGGAGTCGGCATGATAGCCGGGATCTGCCGCGGTCATCGACGCAAGCGTGCGGATGAGGAGTCCCGCCCCGGCGAGCAACAGGACGGCGCCGGCGACTTCGGCGATCGCAAGCACCGATCGCAGGCGGCCCGCAGCGCCGGTCGACGCGCGCCCGCCGCTCGACAGCGTGTCGCGGAGCGGCGTCCGCGCGGCGTGCCACGCGGGCGCCATGCCGAAGAGCACGCCCGTGAGGCATGTCAGCGCGCCTGCGAAGATCGTCACGCGTGCATCGAATCGAAGCGGGATGCCTTCAGGTAGCAGACCCGTCGGTACGACCGACGGCGCCACGCGAAGCGCTGCCCACGACAACGCAAGGCCCGCCGCGCCTCCAATCGCGGCGAGCACGACGCTCTCGCTCAATAGCAGGCGAACGATCTGTCCGCTGCTCGCGCCGAGCGCAGCGCGCACGGCGATCTCGCGCGCGCGGCCGATGCCGCGTGCGAGAAGAAGGTTGGCGACGTTCGCGCACGCCATCAGCAGCACGAACGCGACGACGCCGCCGAGCACGAGCGACGTGGATCGCACCTCGCCGGTGACGATCGCATTGCGCAGCGGCTCGATTGCCACCGTCCAGTTCTTGTTGGTCTCGGGCGAGATGCGGGCGATGTTCTGCGCGACGACATCCATGTCGCTGCGCGCCTGATCGATCGTCGCGTTCGGCCGCAGTCGCGCGATCACCTGCAAGTAGTGCTGCCGGCGCTGCTCGGGCGTGCGCCGCGGCGGAAACGGCGTCCAGATCTCCGCGGGAAACAAAATCTGAAAGCTTGCGGGAACGATGCCGATGACGGTGAACGGCTGGCCGTCGAGCCGCAGGACGCGGCCGATCGCGGCCGGGTCGCCGTCCAGATGGGTGCGCCAGAATCGCTCGCCGATCACGACGACGTTCGGCTGCGGCACCGCATCGTCGACCACGAAGGTGCGGCCGGCAATCGGCGCGATGCCGAGCACGTCGAAGAACGCGGTCGTCACCGACTGGCCCGGTACGCGTTCCGCGACGCCGCTGGTGCTGGTGAGAGTCCGGCCGCCGCCGGAGATCGCCGCCATCGATGTGAACGTGTGGTTCTGCTCGGACCAGTCGAAGAAATTGAGCGGCGAGACGCGGTTCCGCGCGTAGCCGGGCGGATGTTCCCACAGCATCAGCAGACGATCGGGATCGGCGAAGGGCAGCGGACGGATGAGCGTTCCGTCGATCAGGCTGAAGATGGCGCTCGTGGCGCCGATGCCCACGGCCAGCACCAGCACGGCGAGTGCCGAGAATCCCGGAGCTTTGCCGAGCGAACGGACGGCGTAGCGAAGATCCATGAACAGCATGACACCGCTTAGACGGAAGATCGCGGCATGCCGTTGGCGCGACTGCGCGCGCCGCGGCTCATGCGCTGATTTCGCGCACGACGCACAGACCCGCGAGTCCCGCGCCGAGGACGATCACTTGCTGTGCCGCGCCGCGCCGCTGCAGCTGCGCGCTCGTGATCCGCGGCAGTGCCGCAGCCGTCATCAGCGACAGGAACTCGCGGGAGTCAGCATTCCTCGAGCATCAGAGCGTCACCACGAGACGCCGTCGCGCGCTTATTGCGCCGTCGCGTAGAACGCGTCCTCGCCGCTGCGGCAACGCCCTGCGAAGCAGGCCTGGTTACGCATATCCGTCCAGTACGCTGCGATTCGTCCGCCTGACGGGAACGCGGCGATGTTCGAGTAGTCGCCGAGGAACCTCGTCGCGAACGGGAAGTTTGCATTGACGCTCGCCGCGAACCAGCGGTCACCGGTCGTGGGATCCGACAACTTCGTCGTCAACTGCGTCGTGGTGAAGGCCAGCGAGCCTCCGCTCATTTCAGTCGAAAGACTGTAGCCGTACTTGTGATTGGCTGGGTCGTATTGCCGATCGAACACACCGATGCGAAGCCGCCCCGCGCTGTCGTACGCGCCCCACGGCATGAACTGATCGCCGGTCAGCGTCAACGCCGTCGGCGCCGACCATGTTCGTCCGTTGTTCATTGACTGACTGACGATGACGTCGGAGTTCGTCTTCGCGACGTATGGATTCCTTGGAGCGGGCAGCGTGCTGTTACGCATGTCCGACCAGACGACGGCGAGATGTGCGGGATTTGTGGGATCAGCCGTGATGTTGCCGGCGGCCCAGCTGCGGAACAGGCTGTCCTGGTACGTCTGACTCCCGAATGCGAGCGGGTAGTCGGTGAAGCCGTCGATCGTCGTCGCAACTTTCATCGGACCGAACAGGCGCGCGCCGGTCGACGGGCTGACTTCGACGACTTCGTAATCGTCGCGGCCGGTATTCAGATCGGTGGTGTTGAGGAACGCTACGTAGATGCGCCCATCGCTCGCGACCGTAGGTACCGACACGAACGCCTGATCGAGATTTCCCGAGATGACCTGCGGCGTCGACCACGTCGTCCCGCCGTCGTGGGTCACCGAGCTGAAGATCCGCGCGCTGACGAACGAGCCTTTCTGCGCGAGCCGGAAATCGCCGAACGTGACGATGGCGTTGCCGGTGCCCCACGCCGCGATGTATTCCTTGTCGAGAAGATCGCCGACGCTGCCGAAGTTGCCGCTGCCCGTGGCGACGCGAACCGATGTCCACGTCCTGCCGCCGTCGCCGGAGTTCGCAACGAGAACGTCGGGATTCAGCGCGTTGTTCGGTCCGACGAACCGGAAGCCGAGCGTCGCGTAGTACGCATGACCGGCTGCGTCGAATGCGACCGCCGGATCGCCGGTCGCCTGATACGCGGATGCGAACAGGATCGGGAACTCGGACCAGCTGCGGCCGCCGTCGAACGTCACGTGCGCACGCGAGTGAATCGTTTCGGTGACGCTCCCGCCTGGATTGATAGCCAGCTGGTAATCGTTCGCGCCGCCGATGATGTTGTTCTCATTCGTCGGATTGATCGCGATCGACGTCTCGTTGTTCGGACCTTTCTTCTCGCAGCCGGTGTCGACGTTCGGGCCATTCTGGACCGGCGTCGTGCAGATCAGATCTCCGGGATGAAGTGCAGGACCGCTCCCGAACACCGACCCGGCGACCGGCGCCGGAGCATCGAGGACGTTGTGCGTGAACTCGACCGGTTGGCTCTCCTGACCGAAAATCGTCAGCCCAGCAACGAACGCGAGTGCAACGACGGACGCGAGCGAAATGATTGCCGAGCGGCGAGGTCTCACGTGAAGCAATCTCATGTTTACCGATCCTTTCGTTGGTTCTTCTGCCGAAGCACGTCGCCGAGTAGATATCACCGCGGTTGAACGCGGTCAACAACTGGATTACTTACGCGCGGAACGGATCACTCCTGAGAAAAGCGTACGCCGGGGATCTGACGCTATAGGTGCCGGGGATCTGACGCTGTAGGGTGCTCAGGGTGCTTTGGACTTCGTGGGTGGCGCGGCTTGCTATCTATAATGTCGCGACGCGAGACGATGAATCTTCCGCGACGAATACTGTTGCTGTTGCCTGTGCTCGCCGCCGTCGGTCTGGTTCCCGCGTTCTTCGGGCAGCGCGCGGGTCGGGATGCACATCTCGGGTTCGATGGTATCTGGAATTCCGCGACGGTCACGCCACTCGAACGGCCGCAGCAATTGAAGGACAAACCGTTTTTCACGCCTGCCGAGGCCGCCGAATGGGAGCGCCAGGTTGCCAAAGGCAATGAAGAACCGCCGCCGGAAGTGGCGAGGAAGAGCGGCGGCACCGGCACATACAACACGTTCTTCCGCGAGTTCGGAACGCGCACGGTTCGAACGCTCCGCACCTCGATCGTCATCGATCCTCCGGACGGCCGCATTCCACCGCTCACGCCGGAGGCGGCCGAGATCAAGCGCCGCCGCGTCGAGCGGCAGAGGAATTTCGAGAGCGCCGAGGACATGGGACTTCAGGATCAGTGTCTCGCGTTCGCCACGGCCGGTCCGCCGATGCTTCCGTACTCGTATAACAGCAACTATCAGATCGTTCAGACCGGCGAAGCGATCGTCGTGCACGCGGAGATGATCCACGACGCCAGAACCATCTACGTCGACGGCCGCCCGCATCTTCCACCCGGCCTCCGGCGCTGGATGGGCGACTCAATCGGTCACTGGGCCGGCAACACACTCGTGGTGGACACGACGAATTTCAACGACACCGGCGGTTTCTATGGCGACGCCGGCGGCAACTTCGGCTGGGACCGCAATCTGCACCTGATCGAGCGGTTCAGTCTGTTCGACGCCGACACTCTGCTCTACCAGTTCGAAATCGACGACGCGACCGCGTTCACGCAGCCATGGAAGGGCGAGTTGACGATGACGCGGTCGAACGGGCAGATCTACGAGTACGCCTGCCACGAAGCCAACTACTCGCTGGCGAACATGCTGCGGGCGAACAAACTCTCTCCTTGACAGCTTAGGAAAGCGCGGCCTACACTCCTTAGTATCTTAGGAGTGTGCGCATGTCGCCGCAGGCCCAGCTGCTTCCCGGAACGCTCGACCTCCTCATCCTGAAGGCGGTATCTCTCGGCCCCCTTCACGGATACGGCGTCCTTCTCCGCATCGAACAGATCTCCGGCCGCGCGCTGCTCGTCGAACAAGGCGCGCTCTATCCGGCGTTGTTCCGTCTGGTGCGCCAGGGCCTTTTGAAGGCGAGCTGGGGCACATCCGAGAACAACCGGCGCGCGAAGTTCTACGAGCTCACTGCGGCGGGACGGAAGCGGTTGCGCGAGGAAGCCGACGGGTGGAACCGCCTTGCCGCGGCCATTGCGTCCGCGCTCGCCGCGGAGCCGGAGGAAATATGAAACTGCTCTCGTGGTTCCGCTCCGTCGCGGCGCAGCTGTCTCGTTCGCGGATCGAGCACGAGATGGACGAAGAGCTACGCTCGCACATCCAGCACCGCGCCGACGATCTCGAACGGACGGGCATGGATCGCGCGGCGGCGGAACGCCGCGCGCGGATCGAGTTCGGCGGCCAGCAGAAATTCAAAGAGGAATGCCGCGAGGCGCTCGGCGTTACGCTCGTCGACACGCTCGTTCAGGACGCGCGCTTCAGCCTTCGCGTGTTGCGCAAATCTCCGGGATTCGCGGTGACGGCCGTCGTGACGCTGGCGCTCGGCATCGGCGCCAATGCGATCGTGTTCAGCGTGCTGAATGCGTTCATCCTGCGCCCGCTCGACGTGCCCGAGCCTGAAAGCCTGTATCAGATCGAACGTGGCAAGGACAAGGCCGGCAGCCAGTCCTATCCGGATTACGTCGATCTCCGCGATCGCAACCGCAGCTTCGACGACCTCGCTGCCTTCAGCTTCGCGCTCGTGGGACTCGACACCGGCAACAATCCAACTCGCGCGTGGGCCCAGTCGGTGAGCGGCAACTTCTTCGACGCGCTCCGCATCCGGCCGCATCTCGGCCGGTTCTTCCACGGATCGGACGATCGCGGTCCCAACAGCGCGCCGTACATCGTGCTCGGCCACTCGTACTGGCACACACGCTTTCAGGACGATCCCGGAGTCGTCGGACGCGTGGTTCGACTGAACAAGCATCCCTATACCGTCATCGGCGTCGCTCCGCCCGAGTTCCACGGCGTGTTGATGTTCTTCACTCCCGATCTGTACGTCCCGCTCGTGAACGAGGAGCAGCTCGAGGGATCGACCGACCTGAACCACCGTGGCGTCCATTGGATCTTCATGGTGATGGGTCATCTGAAGGCGGGAGTCACGCGCGAGCAGGCCGTCGCCGACTTGAACTCGATCGGTTCGTATCTGGAAAAGACGTACCCGAAGGAGGTCGGCCAGATGACGTTTACGCTGGCGCGTCCGGGTCTGTATGGTGATTTTCTCGGACCTGTCGTGCAGGCGTTTCTGATCGGGTTGATGATGCTCGCGGCGCTGATTCTGCTGGCGGCCTGCGCGAACCTCGGAAGCCTGTTTGCGGCACGGGCTGCCGACCGCTCGCGCGAAGTTGCGCTGCGACTCGCGCTCGGGGCGAGCCGCGCGCGCGTGCTCCGCCAGCTGTTCACCGAGGCCGTGCTGATCGCGCTCGTCGGCGGCGCCGTCGGCGTCTCCGGCGGGATCGTGCTGCTGCGCGGCCTGAGCACGTGGCAGCCGTTCACCCGTTTTCCAATCCACGTTCCGGTGACGCCGGACGCGACGGTCTATGTCGTTGCGCTGCTCGTGACGCTCGCGAGCGGATTCCTGTTCGGCGCCGTCCCGGTGCGGCAGACGCTCCGGACGAATCCCTACGAAATCATCAAGGCGGGATCGACCGGCATGCTCGTGCGCCGCGTCGCGATCCGGGACGTGCTGCTCGTCGTGCAGATTGCGATTTGTGCCGTGCTGATCACGTCCTCGTTCGTGGCCGTGCGAGGGTTGATACGGTCGATGCACAGTCACTTCGGCTTCGAACCGCAGGACGCGCTGCTCGTCGACACCGATCTGAGCACGGGCGGCTACAACGAGAAGAGCGCGGCTGGTATGCAGAAACGCATGATCGATGCAATCGAGAAGATTCCGGGTGCGCAGGCGGTGGGCGTCATCGATCAGCCGCCGCTGTGGGCGGGATGGAGCACCGAAAGCATCTATACCGATCAAACGACCGACTTGAGGCCGGCGAACGCCGTGGCCCAACCCGTCGTCTACCGGATATCCCCCGGATACTTCCAGGCGGCCGGCACTGCGCTGCTGTCAGGAAGACTGTTTACGTGGCACGACGACGCGGATGCTCCGCGCGTGGCGGTCGTCAACCAGGAGTTCGCGCGCCGAATCTTTGGATCGATCACGAACGCCATCGGCGGCTATTACAAGGTACGTGAAGGCGCACGCATTCAAGTGGTAGGCGTCGTCGAAGACGGAAAGTACACCAGCTTCGCCGAGAGTCCACACCTTGCGATGTTCTATCCAACCCTGCAGTCGCCGACCAACTCGACATGGCTGGTCGTGCGCTCGAATCGGGATCCGCAGGAATTGACCGCGACGATACGGAGCACGCTGCGCGAATTGGATTCGGGCGTGCCGTTTTCGATCGACACCTGGAATCACGAGCTGGAGAGCGGGGTGGTGCTGTTCGGGCCACGGATGGCGACGGCGTCGCTCGGCGTGCTCGGGGCGATGGGCGCGATGCTGTCGGTCACCGGCATCTTTGGATTGGCGGCGTACTCTCTCAGCAAGCGCAAGCGGGAGCTCGGCATTCGCATGGCGCTCGGTGCGCAGCGCAAAGACGTCCTGTGGGCGGCATTAGGTCGCGCGCTCAGGTTGTTAGCGGTCGGTTCGGCGGCGGGACTGCTTCTGGGCATTCTCGCAAGCCGGGTGCTCGCCGCGATCGTCTATCAAGCGAGCCCGCGCGATCCGGTTGTATTGGCCGGCGCTGTCGTCGCCATGGCGCTGCTGGGCCTGCTCGGCACGTGGATTCCCGCGCAGCGCGCGCTGACCCTGAATCCGTTGATGCTCCTGCGGGAGGAGTGAGGTCCAACAAAATCGAGCGCTGAGACGTTTACTCATGTTATGAGCGGGCTGCCAATGGTCGACCTCCTGACTGTCGGCTTGTCCCGTCAGTCGGCCGATAGGCTCGCGGCGTTGTTCGATACCCACTACGATCGCTTGTACCGCCTGGCTCGGCGTCTCGTGCCCACGGCCGATGCTGCGCGGGATCTCGTTCAGGAGACCTTCTTCAGGATCGCGCGCGCGCCCTCATCCGTTCCAACCGATCCGGCCGGCGAGGAGGCGTGGCTGGTGCGCGTGCTGATCAATCTCAGGCGCGATGACTGGAGAAAAATGGTGGTTCGAAAGCACCATCAGGACGAGGTGCGCCATTCCACTCCCGTCCGTACCGATCATGAAGCCGCCTTCGTCGCTCGAGCCACCGTGTGGCATGCGCTCGACAGGCTGACGCCTCGCCGCCGCGCCGTCCTCGTCATGTACGAACTCGAAGGCCTCACGATCCCGGCAATCGCTTCGCTTCTTGGCGTCAGCGCCATTACCGTCCGATGGCATCTGTCGAAGGGACGCAGCGAACTGAGCCGGGTTCTTCGATCTCACGGAGGCGAAAGCCATGGAAAGTGTTAGCGACGTGTTGCGCGACGCCGATCCGCTGCGCCATGAAGCGCCGCAATCCGACGACGAGCGGGAGCGCGTCCGTCGAGCGGTTCTCGGCGCGGCATCCGACGCCGGTGCGCTTTCGTCCATGCCGCTGGGGACGAGCCGGGCGGCGCTCCTTGCCGGCATTGCCGTGATCGTCTTGTGCGTCGTCGCAGTGGCTGGCTCGAAGATGTGGTCCGGAGGAAGCGCAACGCTGCACGCCGCAGCCGTTCGTTTCGAAGTGCGGCTCGCGGACGAAGCCTTCTCTCCAGGGCTGCGCGAAGCACGAGTCCAGGGATCAGGCACTCTCGTGTACCTGCGTCCGGAGATCATCGTGACGAACGATGACATCTCCGACAGCCAGGTCATTGCCGGCGACACGCCGTCGCGCTTCGGCATCGCCGTCACGTTCACCACGGCCGGCGCTGAGAAGATGCGGCAAGCAACGGCCGGTCATGTTGGCGGGCTCATCGCGGTGCTCATCGACGGCGAGGTCGTTCTCGCTCCACGACTTCGATCGCCGATCAGCGCGTCGGCGGTGATCACCGGCGATTACACCAAGGCCGAAGCCGAGCGGATTGCGAACGGCATGCGCGTTCGCTGACGTACGTACCTAAAACGCTTTGCGATTGCGGTTAGCGACGCATCGTAGACACCCCAGTGTCCTTTGTGTTGGCTCTGCGCGTCGAGTGATCTGCACACATCTGAAAAACGCGATAGTTCGATTCTTCATCTTGCCGCGAAGGCGAACGACACCGTATTCGCTCCAGTCTCCGGCGGACCGGCTCCATTCTCCGTTCACTTTTTGCCAGTGCCGGCAAATGCTGCGGCCGCGCCGAGTCCAATCAATACACCGCCGGTCACATAGCGCTGCCGATGCGTGAAGCGCGGATTTCGTTTGATCCAGTCGCCGGCCGTCCCGGCTGCAAACGCCCAGCCTGAATCAGTCGTCGCGGACAGACCGACGAACAGCAGACCGAGCATCAACATTTGTGCGGGCATATGTCCGCGCGATGGGTTGATGAACTGCGGCAGAAAGCCGAAGAAGAACAGCGCCGTGTGCGGATTCAGCACGTTGACGATCACGCCTTGCGTGTACGCGCGACGCAGATCGGCACGCGCGATGCTGACGGCGTCGATCGACGGCGGATCGTGTCTCGTCAACGTCTGAATGCCCAGCACGATCAGATAGACTGCGCCCGCGTACTTGACGATCGTGAACGCGAACGCCGACGACACCAGCAGCGCCGACAGACCGAGCGTCGCGGCGACGACGTGCACGAGC
>Ga0075424_100007509_pt1 | contig 10586 bp, 8 predicted proteins | sample SoiMethybrSBSTD3_FD_75301 | JGI IMG/M metagenome (GOLD analysis project Ga0075424, IMG submission 75301) | Bulk soil microbial communities from a Populus tree surrounding site in Tennessee, USA - Soil MetaG P. TD hybrid SBSTD3 | ecosystem: Environmental > Terrestrial > Soil > Tree plantation...
CCCAGGTAAATCATCGGCACATAGTCGCGGAACTGATAGCTCGCTTGCACAGCGGCCACCGCGCCCGTAAATAGCGCTACAATCAGCGTCAACGGCATCGAGCCGATGCCGATCGCCATCATTTGTTGCACGAGGAGGGGGAGTTTCCGGAGGCCCCCGGGGAGCTCGCGGAGCACGTCCCCGAGGAGCATGAGCACCTCTCCCGCGTCCCTGAGCCCGTTCAGGATGAAGCGAAACGGGTAGCGGTCGGCGAGCTGCTCGGCGCTCGTCTCGTTCACGCGGGCGCTAGAACTTCGGCTCCGGTACGCTTCGGAGCGACTCGAACCGGGTGCACTCGCTCACAAACGCGAGATCCACGCTTCCGGTCGGGCCGTTGCGCTGCTTCGCGATGATGATCTCCGCCTTCCCATCGCGGTTCGCGGGGTCGGTCTCGTACACCTCGGGGCGATAGACAAAGAGCACGACGTCCGCATCCTGCTCGATCGCGCCCGATTCGCGTAGATCGGAGAGCACCGGTCGCTTCGTGCCTCCACGCGTCTCCACGGCCCGGGAGAGCTGGGAGAGCGCGATGACGGGAACATGAAGCTCCTTGGCGAGCGCCTTCAGCGAGCGCGAAATGGCGGAGATTTCCTGCTGGCGATTCTCGGACGACTCGGGCCCGCGGACCAATTGCAAATAATCGATGATGATGAGCCCGAGCGGAACTTCGGAGACGAGCCGCCTCGCCTTGGCCCTCATCTCGAGGATGCTCATCGCCGCCGTGTCGTCGATGTAGATCGGCGCTTCATGGAGCTGCGCGGCGGCGTTTTGGAGCCGCTTGTATTCGTCGTTGCTCGCGTAGCCGCGCCGGATCTTATGGATGTCGACCCGCGCGAGGGAGCACATCAGTCGCTGGACGAGTGACTCCTTGGACATTTCCAGGCTGAACACCGCGATCGCCTGGCGCTCGGCCGGTTTCAGGTGGACCGCGACGTTCTCCGCGATATTCATCGCGAAGCTCGTCTTGCCCATCGAAGGTCGGCCGGCGATCACGACAAAGTCCGATTTCTGAAATCCGGCGGTCATCTCGTCGAGGTCGTAGAACCCGGAGGGCACCCCCGTGACGTGGACCTTGCGCTGCCGATACTCCTCGATCGCGGAGTAGCCCTGCAGCACGAGCTGGCGCATCGGGTGAAACCCCGTTCGGAGCCGGTCGTCGGAGATCGCGAAGATCGCCTGCTCGGCGCGGTCCAGGAGCGCGGCGGGCTCCTTCCTCTGGTCGTAGCATTCTCCGACAATCTCGGTCCCGACGTCGATCAAGCGGCGGAGCGTCGCTTTCTCGTTCACGATCTTGCAGTAATGCTCGACGTTCGCCGCGGTGGCCACGAACTGGTCCAAGCTCGTGAGGTAGGTCGCGCCGCCGACCGCCTCCAGCTCCTTCTTTCGCTTGAGATCCTCGACCAGGGTGACCAGGTCCACCGCTTCGTTCCGATCGAAGAGGCCGATCATCGAGCGCCAGATCTTGCGATGCGTCTCGCGGTAGAAGGAGCGCTCGTCCAAGTTCTGGATCGCGGCCGCGATCGCGTCGCGCGAGAGGAGCATCGCCCCCAGCACCGAGCGCTCGGCGTCCAGGGACTGGGGAGGTATCCGCCCTCCCTCCACAACGTCCTCCTTCTCGAAGGGCCGGCGCTCCACCGCGACCCGTCCCGCCGCACGCTCCATTACAGGCTCCTCAACTCGCCCCTTGGGCTTTCAAGGTGTCGCGCACGCGCTGCAGATCCTCCCACGCCTCGCGCTTCAATGCGGGATTTCGAAGGAGCGCTGCGGGATGATACGTCGGAATGAGCGGGATTCCTTTGTACTCGAACGTGCGCCCCCTGAGGGAGGCCATGGAGGACTTGGTCCTCAACAGAGCCTGCACCGCCGAGAGGCCGAGCGCGCAGATGAGCGCCGGCCGGACGAGCGCGAGCTGCTGCTCCAGATACGGCATGCATTGGTCCACCTCGTCCTGCAGCGGCGTCCGATTCTCGGGGGGCCTGCACTTGAGCACGTTGCAGATGTAGACCTCGTCCCGCCGAAGCTGAATGGCCGCGATCATCTTGTCGAGAAGCTGCCCCGCGCGCCCCACGAAAGGAAGGCCCTTCATGTCCTCGTCACGCCCCGGCGCTTCCCCGATGAAGAGCAGCTTCGCCTTCGCGCTTCCGTCCGCGAACACCGTGTTCGTGCGGGTCTCGCAGAGACGGCACTTGCGGCATTCGGCGACGAGCCGAGCCAGCGTGCCCAAGTCATCGGGGAGGTCCTCCCGCACCGCGAGGCCCGCGGGAGACGGCACCAGCGACTCGAACCCCGGAAGCGCGATCGTGCTTGCCCGGGTCGTGGAGCGGGCGGAGAACGGCTCGGATTGTGGACCCAATTGCATTGCCCGGTCCGCCAACGTCACGTACGCGCGCCCCCGAGAGCGCTCGCGTTCCAGGAGCACACGCGCCTCGCGCGCCAGCCCGGTCAGCTCCTCCCGCGGATCACTCACCGCACGACCTCGGTTTCCAGAGCGCGCGCGACGCGATGCAGGATCGCGCGCGCCACGTCGCGCTTGGAGCGCAGCCCCAGGCGCTCGGCCTCCCCCGAGCGGTCGAGCAGGATCACATCGTTCTGGTCCGAGCCGAACGCGGAGCCCGGCTTGAGCGGGTTGTTGATCGCGATCAGGTCGAGCCCCTTTCGCTTGAGCTTCTCCATGCCGCCCCGCTCTTCATCTTCGGTCTCGAGAGCGAACCCGACGATCTGCTTCTTCGGAAACTCCTTCCGGATCGAGGTGAGAATATCGGGGGTCGCGCGAAGCTCCAGGGTCACGCCGCTCTCCCTGCGCTTCAACTTCGAGTCGCTCGGCTTGGCGGGCGCGAAATCGCTCACCGCCGCGGCCATGATCAGCGCGTCCGCATCGCGCATCGCGTCGCGGACCGCCTCGGCCATCGCGTCCCCCGTGAACGCTTCGATACGGGGGATTCCGTCGGGCGGCGGGGCGCTCGTGCGGGCCACGATGAGCTTCACCTGCGCTCCCATCCTGCGCGCTTCGTCGGCGAGCGCGAAGCCCATCTTGCCGCTGCTTCGGTTGGTGATCACGCGGATGGGATCGATAGGCTCCTCGGTTCCTCCCGCTGTGATCACGACGGTACGCCCCCAGAGAGGTTGGCTCACGAGCGAGAGGCCCTGGGGCCCCGGCGACGTGCCGTAGGGCGTGTCCACGGGACGAGGGATTTCCCGCGCGGCCCTGGGCAAGCGCCCTGGAGCGGCATCGGCGGGTCCGCCTTTCGCGGTGGTGCGCTCGGCCGGCATCACGGCCCGCACGGCGGCGACAATCGTTTCCAGGGGCGCCATGCGGCCCATGCCCCATTCGCCGTCGGCGAGCTCGCCCTCTTCGGGGTCGATGAAGCTCACGCCCCGCTCGCGCAAGATGCGGACGTTTTCGCGCACGGCCGCATGCGCCCACATCGCGACGTTCATCGCGGGCGCGATGAGCACGGGGGCACGCGTCGCGAGCAGCGCGGTGGAAAGGAGGTCGTCGGCCAGGCCGTGCGCCAGCTTCGCGAGCAGGTTGGCGGTCGCGGGAGCGACCAGAAGGAGGTCCGCCTCGCGGGCCATCCCGATGTGCGCCATGCCGAGGGAAGACGGAGGGGATCCCGGAAACCAGGGACCCTGGCCGAGCGCCTGGGCCTCGAAGAGATTGCTGAGAACCGGGCCGTGCGTGACGGCCCGAAGCGCGTCGCGGGTGACGAAACGGCGCGCGTTTCGTGTGAGGATGACGGAGACCAAGGCGCCCTCCTTGGCCAGAAGCCGTACCAGCTCTGGGGCCTTGTAGGCGGCGATCCCGCCCGTCACCGCGAGGAGGACGCGCGCTTGGTCGAGCCCGGACCGCGTCGCCACGGTACCGCTACTCCTCGACGCTCTCCGGGATCTCCGGTTTCAGCTCGTCGGTTTCCGCCCTGTAGCGGTAGAGCACGTTGCCCTTGAGCGCCTCTTCGAGGGCGACGTTGGTCACCTTCCCGCCCAGATTGAGGCCGGTCTGCCGGCTGAGCTCATTCAACCGGCGCGCTTCCTTGGCCGCGACGATGATCAGCTCGTATTTGTTCGGGATGTTGCTTGAGCGAAGCACGCCTTTTTCGTCCAGCACATGTACCTCCAAAGAACTCGAGATTCTCATCTCGTGCTAGGTTGATTTCATCGGAAGCCGGCGCGAAGCCCGGCTTGTTTCCGCCACGATGATCGACGCGACCCGGCGCAGCGCGGACGGGAGATCGTCGTTCACCACCGCATAATCATACTCGCTCCCGAGCTTGATCTCCCGGAGCGCGTTATCGAGGCGCAGCCGGATCCGCTCGTCCGGATCCGTCCCCCGCCCCCGAAGCCGCTCTTCCAAACTCGACAGAGATGGAGGCAGCACAAAGATGAACACCCCGTCCGGGTAGGCCTTCCGGACCTCGCGCCCTCCCTGGACGTCAATGTCCAGGAGCACGTTCTTCCCCGAGCTGAGCCGGCGGTCCGTCTCACTTCGAAGGGTCCCGTACAGCTCACCGTGGACTTCCGCCCACTCCACGAAATCGCCCGCTTCGATCCGGCGCCGGAATTCGTCGCGGCCGAGAAAGAAGTAATCGCGCCCGTCCGCCTCGTGCGGCCGCCGCGCCCGCGTGGTGGCGGACACGGAATACTCCAGATCCAGGCCCGCGCCCAGAAGCTCCTTCACGAAGGAGCTCTTTCCCACACCCGAAGGTCCCGAGATCACGACCACGAATGGGCGATGCCCGGCGCGAAGCCAGGCGTCGAGGTCATTCGATGTTTTGGACCTGCTCCCGGATACGCTCAAGCTCCTCCTTCACTTCCACCACCTGCTCCACGATTGGAACATCGGAGGACTTGGACCCGATCGTGTTGATCTCCCGGTTCATCTCCTGTAGGAGAAAATTGAGCTTCCGCCCGGGCGTGCTCTCCTCCTCCAAAAGCTTCCTGAAATGACCGCAATGCGCTTCAAGCCGCACGCATTCCTCGGTGCAGTCAAGCCGGTCCGAGAGAATCGCGACCTCTTGGGCGATCCTCTCCTCCGGCAGCTCCCCCTCCTCCAGGAGGAGATTGACCCGCTCTCGCAGCCGCGTGCGCGCATCGCGCAGCCGCTCGGGCGCGCGCTCACGGATTTGCGCGACGCGCTTCCGGATCGAATCCACCCGGGCCTCGAGATCGGCCCTCAGGGCCTCCCCCTCGAGCTCCTTCATCCGGATGATATCGTCCGCAGCCTTGGTGACGACCTCGCGGAGGAGCGACAGGTACAACTCGGCGTTGGACGAAGGCTCCTCCCAGATAAAGATGTTCGGGAGGCCCGCAAACGACTTCAGGTCGATGTCTCCAGAGAGACCGTACTTGGACTTGAGCTGGCCGATCAATTCCATGTATCTATCGGCCGTGTTCGCGTCGAGGTTCAGGGTGGCCGTAGGCTCGGCCTGGCGCTCTCCTTCGCCACCCCACGTGACCGCGAGCGAGACCTTGCCCCGGGTGAGCCTCTCCGTGAGGAGCTTTCTCGCCTCCGCCTCGAACGCCGACAGAGTTCGAGGCAAGCGGACCGAAAGCTCGCAAAATCTATGATTTACGGATCGGACTTCGGCCGTCAGGCGCAGGCCGTTCATCATGACCTCGCCCCGACCGTAACCCGTCATGCTCCTGACCATATGTCGGGTTGGATCGCTCCTTGGGGGTAGACCCGAAATGTAGCGCGGCGAGGCCCCATGAGTCAACGAGCGGCCGTCGAAGGACGCCGCCCCGTCGCCTCGCCTGGTCACCGGGAGGGTCCCCTCGCGCCACGAGGCGATATACCGATTGACCGCCCCCGCGCGATATCCCTAACGTCTCCCCCCATGGCGCGTTTCCGAGCCCCGCAACCCAAAATCCCCCAAGCATCTCGCGCCGCCCAAGACGTCCGTGCTCGTTACTGGCCGCTTCTGGCGACCCTCGTCATCCTGGCGGCCGTCCTGCCCTACTGGCGTTCGCTTGGCTACGACTTCGTCTGGGACGACACGGCGATTATCGACGCGAAGCTGGATGTTCGCGGTCCCAGCGACCTCTCGAGGATCTGGAGCACCCCGTTCGATTCCTTTCTGGGGGCTCCGATGCGCCAACCGAATTATTTCCGTCCCGTCGTGCTCCTGACCCTGGCCTCCGACCGGGCTCTGAGCGGCAATTCGCCGGCCGGATATCACCTTACAAACGTCGCCTGGTACGCGGTCGTCTGCGTCTTCCTCTGGCTCTTCGCCTGGGAGGTCTCGGGAAGACCGCTCGCGGCGGCGGCGGGAGCTGTAATCTTCGCGCTGCACCCGACGCACCCGGAGAGCGTTGCCTTCATCTCCGGCAGGACCGACCTCATCGCGGGAGGGTTCCTGTTCGCGTCACTCTGGGCGGCGGCTCGGTGGGGACCTCGCATCAAGCGCGTCGTCTTGAAGCTGGCCCCTGCCTCCCTGCTTCTTCTGCTCGCGCTCTATTCGAAGGAAGTGGCGTTTTTCGCCTCACCTCTTCTCTTGTTGGTGCTCTGGGTGCGCGATCGCCGCCTGCGCGCCCGAGACCTGATCCCCGCCGCGCTCCCGATCCTGGTTGCGCAAGGCATCTATTGGGCATGCCGGATCAGCGTGCTCGGGGCGCACACCGTGCCGGCCGCCTCTCCCGTGGAGGGGACCGTGTCCCAGATTCTCACGAGCGTCGCGGTGCTGGCGCGCTATATCCCGCTTCTCCTCTTCCCGGTTTCCCTTTCCGCCAGCCACCAGATCACTGTTCTGCGAAGCCCCAACGCGATCTTCTTCGCGGGCCTCCTGATGCTGGTGCTGATCGCGGTGGGCCTCGTCGTGCTCGTCCGCCGAAGGTCGCGGTGGTCGATTCCCCTTTTTCTTTTCGCCGGCACGCTCGTTCCTCTGTGTTACGTGAGGCTCCTCACGGGGTTCGTGGCCGAGCGGTTCCTGTTCATCCCGAGCGGCGCGCTCGCGATCGGCATCTCCCTCCTTCCCGGGGCGATCCCCTATTTCGCGGCGGGCGTCGCGGCGCCCATTCTCCTCATGTTGCTTTCTCCTCGCGTCTCGATCTGGAAGAGCGAGGACGCGCTCTACACATCGATGCTTCGCGACTCTCCCAGGTCTCCGCACGTGCACGCGATGCTCGGCGGGTACTACTACCGTCACGGCGACCTCGCGCGGGCCGCGGAGCATCAACGGCGCGCGTTCGAGCTGATGCCCGAGTACACCGAGTCCCTTCTGGACTTGAGCGCCGCCGAGGACGAGATGGGCCTCGCCGATTCCGCGTTCGCTCACGTCCGCCTGCTCATCCGTCTCAGGCCCCAATACGCGCCGGCGTGGTACGCCCTCGGGAATTACTACGTCCGCGCGGATCGCCCCGATTCGGCGCGGCAGGCGTACGAAGAGTCCATTCGTCTGGACCCCCGTTTTGCCCAGGCGGAAAACAACCTCGGCGTCGTGGTCGAGCGGCTGGGGCGGACCGAGGAAGCGATCGCGCATTACCGGCGCGCGGTCGAGATCCTGCCGGGATACGCGGAAGCGACGAACAATCTCACGCGCTTGACGGGCGGGCGGCCGCGGTGACCGTGGGGCTCCCCGCGCTGGCCGGCCGCGTGGTGCGAGGCGTCGTCGCGCACTCGAGCCGCTCGCTCACCATCTCCTTCGACGGCGTTCCCCGCGCGTACCTTTGGATCCATCTCGAAAGGAAGGACGCATGGTATGCGCTCGCCTCGGAGCTTCCGATCGAGCCCGATCCGCGCGGATCGCGGTTCCAAGGAATCGAGATTCCCATCCGCAAGGCCCGAATCACGGAGGCGCGCGGGCGGGAATCCGGCGGCCTGGACCTTCTCCTCGACGCGCGGAGCGGAGAGGAACGAAGTCTTCGGCTCACCCTCGACGCCGAGGGCCCGCGCGTGAACCTGACCCTCGCAACGGAGGGTGGTGGCCCGACGCTCTGGGCCCTCCATCGGGAGGAGCACGACGGCCGGGCCCTGTCCGACATGCCGCCGGGGTACCGGCCGCCCGCGGTTCACGACGCCACGCGGGATCCGGCACGCGAGGCGCTTCGCGAGAGGATCGCGGAAGCCTTCCGCACGGAGTTTCGACACGAGATGGAGCGGATCCTCAATTCCGCCGAGCGGACGCTCCTCCGCCGGGCCAAGGCCGCGGAAGCCGATCGCGAAAAGGCGCAGGGGATGAAACAGAATCGGCGGCTCGGCGAGATTCTGCTCGCGAACTTCGGGAAGATTTCAAGGGGGGCGAGCCGCGTCGGACTCCCCGATCCGTTCGCGGACTCGCTTCGAGCGACGGTCGAAGTGGATCTCGATCCGGCACTCTCCCCCGACGAGAACGCGGCGCGGCTCTTTCAGAAGGCCAAGAAGGGTGAGCGGGGAGAGAGGCTCGCGGACGAGCGACTCACCGAGACCCGGAAAAACCTTTCAGAACTGGTCGAGCTGCGTCGCGAGGCCCTCTCGATCGCGCCTCTCGATGCGCTCGGGAAAGTCCGGAGCTTCCTCGCCGGCGCGGAGATCGATTTAAGTGCACGGGGCGACGTACGAGAGACCCATCTGGGTCGACAGGCCGTCGCCGCGCCCCGTGCGGGACGTCCCGGGCGCGGAACTCCAGGGGCGCACAAGTCGCTCCGGCCAAGGACGTACGTCACGAACGATGGATGGGAAGTCTGGGTCGGTCGAAACAACGCGGACAACGACCTCATCACCCATCGATTATCCAACCCCCACGATCTCTGGTTTCACGTCGTGGGGGTTCCCGGTTCCCACGTGATCCTTCGCCGCCCCGCTCGAAACTCCAAACCCAAACCGACCACGCTGGTGGAGGCGGCTCAGATCGCCGCATACTTCAGCAAGGCGCGAAAGCAGACACGGGTTCCGGTGATCTATACCGAACGAAAGTTCGTTTCAAAGCCCCGGCGCGCGAAACCGGGACAGGCCATCTGCACGCGGGAGCGGGAGATTCTGGTGCGGCCCCACAAACCCGGAACGTAAATCGCCGGCAATGGGAGTCGATCGCGAGGTGTCGAGCTAGGTTGCTGGGTGATCGTGTTGGGGGGGACCCTTGAAACTTGTATCGCTTGTATAGAAAGTGGGTCGCGGACGAATGAGGCACCCAGTAAGTGTCAGTCTAGGAGCCTTTATGTCCACTGGGACCTGAAGTAGATGGTTCGCCCTGGCCTTGGCATCTCCTGAGAGAGCTCCCCATCGTCCGCGGCCCCACACATGCCGCGTGAGACATCTCAAAGCCGATCCAACAGCGCTGGCTGACGGACGTATAAAGCATGGCACGTGCCGTGTGGCCGAAAGTGACCACGGTGAAATCCGTGTGGTGTTATGATCATGCAGCATAATTCCTTACGAGATCAGATCTGCGCGTTCGGGGGGCATCCGGTCGAAGCCTATGGAGCTCGATGGGACCTGAATGTCTCAGGGTTTCTACGTCCCCAGCGCCGTAATGGTCTGTGTCGCCATGGGCTTGGACGATGTCACACCATCCGGGGGACCCGCGACGCAGATGTCACGCCTATTAAAGGGATTGCGTGGAGGGAAGTGCCCGAGGGCGGTGGCGGTGGAAGACGGACGAGGGGACGACTAGTAGATCTGCTTCAGCAGCCTGATGAGATGCCGGCGGGTGATGCCCAACTCGATTGCGGCCCTGCTCCGATTCCCGCCGTTTCTCGAGAGCGCCGCGAGCACTTCCTCGCGCTTGAGCATGTCCACCTTGCCGCGCAATCCGCGCGATGGATACGTCTCCGGCGCCGCTCCGGAGCCGGGGTGGAGGATCGGCATCAGCGCCCCGCGATCGAGGAGCTCCTGGCGGCCCGCGCAGAGGAAGATCGACTCGACCTTGTGCTTCAACTCTCGAACGTTCCCGAGCCAGGGAAGCGATACCAGATAGTCCATCGCGTCCTCGGAGAAGACGACTTGGCGCCCTTCGCGGGCTGAAAGCTCGTCCAGGTAGTTGCGGATCAGGAGCGGGATGTCCTCGCGGCGCTCGCGTAGCGGGGGGAGCGACAGCACAACCTGCCCAAGGCGATAAAAAAGGTCCGCGCGGAACCAGCCCGCTTTCACCGCGGCATCGAGATCTTTGTTCGTCGCCGAGATGATCCGCACATTGAGCTGCCGCGAACGAACCTCGCCCAACCGGCGGTAGGTGCCGTCATCGAGAACTTGCAGCAGCTTCACCTGCGTGCGCTCGGATAGCTCGCCGATCTCGTTCAGGAAGATCGTGCCGCCGTCCGCGTCCTCGAAGATCCCCCGCTTCGTGATCGCCGCGCCTGTAAAGGCACCCCGCACGTACCCAAAGAGCTCGCTCTCGACGAGATCGCCGGGAAGGCTCGTGCAGTTCACCTCTACAAACGGTCGGCCCCGCTCGATTTCGAATGTTCGGAACATGTACGCGAGAAGATTCTTTCCGACCCCGGTCTCGCCCTGGATCAGGACCCTCGCCGGGGTCGATAGGAGCTCCGACGCTTTCCGCACGACCTCGAGCGCCCGGGGGTGTTGCGTCATGAACCCGTGCGCGCGGGCGATGTCCTGGGTCTGCGAGGATGGGTGG
>Ga0075424_100007510_pt1 | contig 10584 bp, 8 predicted proteins | sample SoiMethybrSBSTD3_FD_75301 | JGI IMG/M metagenome (GOLD analysis project Ga0075424, IMG submission 75301) | Bulk soil microbial communities from a Populus tree surrounding site in Tennessee, USA - Soil MetaG P. TD hybrid SBSTD3 | ecosystem: Environmental > Terrestrial > Soil > Tree plantation...
CAATCGCCACGTTCGATTCGAGCCGCGCGGGCCTCTCGATGCCGTGACTCCGAGCGCGCGCGGTCAAGGACTCGATTTCTTGCGCTTGGCGGCCGGTGCGGGAGCAGGCTTGCTCGAAGTCTGCGAAGACAGCGCGCGGATCGCGACGATCCGTTCGTTGAAATCCGCGTAGGGAAGGACGACACGCTGCTTGTAGCTTTCATCGGTTTCGTCGGCTGCCGGCACGAGCTTCGCCAGGCTTGCGAGCCAGGCGTCGTAGAGCTCGCGCAAGCGCTGCACCGCTTCTTTGCTGCGCGCCGACTCGCGCAGCGCCGCCTGATAGGGCCGCGTGATCGAAAGCCGGTGCTTGTCGATGCAATACTCGGTCTTCGCGCCGTTGACGCCTTCCTGAGCACCCTTCAGACCGAATTCGATGATCTCGATGCTCTTGATCTGACGGCACATCGTGTAGGTCTGCGGCACCGCCTCGAGAAAGCAATCGACGCCGCTGCCCTGCGCTGCAACAGGGCAGATGTACGGGTCGACATGATCGAGAGCGGGAGCGCCCTCCGACCACACGACAGCGAGAAGTAACAGCGAAACGCAGGCGAACGAGCGCATAAACGGCGAAACCGCAAACAGGAAGGCGGGCCCATGCTACCTCGTAGCCGGACCCCTCTCAAGAGAGCGATTTCCGAAAGCGCCGGTCAGACGATCAGATCGTTACGCCCCCGGAGACTTCGATCACTGCGCCGTTGATGTAGCTCGCTTCGTCGGACGCGAGCCAGGCATAGGTATTGGCGATCTCTTCGGGCCGGCCCAGGCGGCCCATCGGCACTTTTTCCTCGATCGATCTCAGAACTTTTTCCGGAATGGAGTCGAGGATGGGTGTCTCGATGAAACCGGGGCAGATCGCGTTGGCGCGAATCCCCTTGCCCCCGAGCTCGCGCGCCCAGGTCTTGACCATGCCGATGACGCCGAACTTGGTCGCCGCATAGTTGGTCTGGCCGAAGTTGCCGTACAGCCCCACGATCGACGACGCGTTCAGAATGCAACCGGAATTCTGCTGCAGCATGATGTCGACGACGGCCTTGGTGCAGTTGTAGACGCCCTTGAGGTTGACGTCGATCACGCGCTCGAATTGCTCATCGGTCATCTTGGAAAAGCGGGCGTCCTCGACGATGCCTGCATTGTTGACTAGCGTGTCGATGCGATGCCAGGCAAACATCACGTTTTCCACCATGCGCGCGATGCTCCCTTTGTCGGTGACGTCGACCTGAAAACCGAGCGCCTCGCCGCCGATTCCGCGGATCGCGGCCAGCGTTTCTGCCACCGCGGTCATGTTGATGTCGCAGACCGCGACCTTCGCGCCTTCCTTCGCAAACTTGACTGCAGTCGCCCTGCCAATGCCCTGCCCGCCGCCGGTGATGATGGAAACCTTGCCTTGAAGCCTTAATGAACCGTTGCCATTCAGACCATTGCCGTTGAGGCCCATGCTGTCCCTCTCGAACCCCCGATTTTTGGGCTTAGGGTCGTGGCCCTGTTGCACCGCAGCGGATTCTGCTCTACTTGGATGCGGCGCACAATATGGCAATTCGATGAAAAGGGCTTAGGCATCAGCCTTGTTGTATTTTTGATAAAACATGGTAAATCAATATGATAGAGTACGAAACCATCGGCAAAGCCGAGCTTCCAGCAGGCGATCGGGGAGGAGCCTCGTCAGCGCGCAATCGCGATTTCGAGCCGCTACATGAAGGAGTCAGTAAGCGCACACTTTCAGGAGTTAGCTTGGCTCCCAGCGCTCGACGATCAGCTGAAGCGAGCTGAGCCCCTGATAGTGGTTGACCTCGGGACGATACGCCGCCCGGATGCGCAAGGGCAGGGGTCCCGGTTCGTTGAAAGCGATGGCTTCCAGATGCCTGCCGGTGGCCGCCAGCACGAGCTTCGAGTGCTTGTGACCGACTCGGTGCTGGTCCAGAACGGTGAATTCGCCGTCGAAGACCGGTAGCGGAAAGCCCTGCCCCCACACCTGCCCGGCCACTTCTTGTGCGAAGCCCAAGGTGAGCTCGGCGGGATCGAGCTCGCCGTCGGTCTCGAGCGTCTGCTGCAGAGCGGCAGGCGTTAGCCACTCGCGCGCCACGCGCTCGAACTCGGCGCTGAATCGCGGCAGCCCCGCTTCCGCCAGGCTCAACCCGGCCGCGAACGCGTGGCCGCCGAAGCGCGCGATTGTTCCCGGCGCGCGTTTGGCGACGAGATCCAGCGCGTCGCGCAGATGGAATCCGGCGATCGTTCGCCCGGAGCCGCGCAACTCGCCGTCGGCAGCCCGCGCGAACACGATCGTGGGGCGGTGAAAGCGCTCCTTGAGCCGCGATGCTACGATGCCGACCACTCCTTGATGCCACTCGGGGCGATAGACGCACAGCGTGTAGCAATCCCCCGCAATCATCGCGTCGAGTCCGGCGAGCGCCTCTTCGTGCATCGTCGCCTCGACCTCACGCCGCTCGTGATTGAGCCGGTCGAGCTCCGCGGCGAACGGTGCCGCGCTCGTTTCGTCGTCGGCCAGAAGGCAGGCGATGCCGACCGACATATCGGCGAGTCGCCCCGCGGCGTTGAGCCGCGGCCCGACGACGAAGCCAAGGTCATACGCCGTGGCTCGTGCCGGGTCGCACCCGGCAGCGGCGAACAGCGCGCGCAGTCCCGGCTGCGACCTCCCTGCACGAATGCGTTGCAGACCCTGTCCGACGAGAATCCGGTTGACGTGATCGAGCCGTACGACGTCGGCGACCGTTCCGAGCGCCACCAGGTCGAGCAGCGCCGCAAGATTCGGCACGCCGCTCTCGGCGAGGCGCCCGCGCTCGCGGAGGAGCGCGCGCACCGCGGCGAGCACGTAGAACATAACGCCGACGCCGGCGAGATGCTTGCTCGGAAACGTGCAGCCTGGTTGATTGGGATTAACGATTAGCTCGGTCGCGGGCAGCTCCGCTCCCGGCAGATGATGATCGGTGATCAGCACCTCGATACCGCGTGCGCGCGCCGCGACGACACCGTCGACGCTCGCGATGCCGTTGTCGACGGTGATGATCATCGCCGGCTCGCGTTGTGCGGCGAGCGCGACGATCTCCGGCGTGAGCCCGTAGCCGAACTCGAAGCGGTTGGGCACGAGGTAATCGACGCGCGCGCCCATCGCCCGCAAGCCCCGCACGCCGACCGCGCACGCCGTCGCGCCATCGGCGTCGTAATCCGCGACGATGAGCAGCCGCTCGTGCCGCTCGATCGCCGCGGCAAGCCGCGCCGCCGCAGCGTCGATGCCCTTTAACGTCCTCCAGGACGGCAGCCTGCCGAGTTCGAGGTCGAGCTCGGAAGGCGAGCGCACGCCGCGAGCGGCAAAAACGCGCGCGAGCACCGGTGCAATACCGGACGCCACAAGCGCTGCCGCGATCTCGGGTACGGGCCGGCGAACGATGTCCATCGTCAGCTTTGTATTGCGTCGGCGGCGAAACGGGCGAGCAGCGGCGCGACGCGCGGCGCGGAGAACCGCGAACGCCATCGCTGTATCAGCGCTGGTCGCGGCAAACGAAAGCCGAGCGCACGCGCGCGGCCGGCGATGACCAGCTCCATCTCGCGAATCGTGCCGGCGTGAAGCGCGCGCTCGGCAGGGGCCAGCCACGTGCGATCGAGCGCCGCGAGTCGCGTGGCTGCAGCGTCGACGCCGATCGCATCGAGCCAGAAAACCTGCGCCACGGCGCTCGGCACGGCGTCGAGCGCCACTGGCAGCGGGGCGGGCACAAGCCCGGCGCTCCGGCTCAGGTCGTAAATCAGTCCTGCATCGGCGAAGATCCGGACCGGGGGCGCATCGCGCGGGACGAGTGTGCCACCGCCCCACAGCCACACGCTATCGACGGCTGCGCGCCCGCTCTGCTGGCGGCCGCGATTTACCGCGTGCTCGAACAACAGCATTTGCATTTCGCTCTGCCAGCGGCGCCAGCGTGCGGCATCCGGGCCGGCCGCCAGATAAGGGACAAGCGGGGCGCCGAGCGCAGCTTCGGGCGGAAAGGTGACGAGCCGCGGCGCATGCTCGACCCGCGCGAACCAGCGTGCCGGTCCGGGCGCGAAAAAGCGGATGCCGTCGTCGGCGAAATGCGCGTTGAGGGTTGCGATGAGCGCGTCGGCCTCGGGTCTCTCGAGATCGCCGACCAGGCCGGCGAGCCGAACGTCGGCCTGTCCTACGACGAATCGCGCCGGCTCGGCACAAAGCCAGTACGCACCATCCGTGTCGAGACCGGCCGCACGCGCGAGCCAGGGCGCGACAGGCCAGTCCTGTTGCTTCGAGATGCCGCAATAGCGGCAGGCGGTCGCGACCAGGCCGTCCTCTTCGATGGCGGGCGAAGGCGCGGCGGCGATCAGACGCGCGAGCGCCGGCGCCTCCTTTTCCACGGCGGCGAGCGCTACGAGAGGCCAGTCGAGCAGACCGGGTACGACTATGGTGAAGTGCATGTAAGTCCGCTCGCGGGTGCGCGCCGAGTGTAACACGCGAAGCGTGTCATCCCAGGCGAACGGTTTATGGCACACTGGCGCGCTCGCCGGCACACTCGCGCGTGAAGGAGATCGTGCTCGGCTGTCTCGTCAACCGATTCGCGAAGCCTGACGTGCCGTACGAATTACTCGTCGGATTGCGCTACACCCGCGCGCGCCGCGGCTCGGGCCGCAACGGCTTCGTCTCGTTCATCGCCGCGGTGTCGATGCTGGGCATCGCCCTGGGCGTCGCGGCGTTGATCGTCGTACTGTCGGTGATGAACGGCTTCCAGGAGGAGCTGCGCACGCGCATCCTGGCGGTCGCGTCGCACATCGAGATACGCGGCCTCGCCGGCGGCATCGCCGACTGGCCGTCGCTCGCGCAGGCCGCGCGGACGAACCCCCGCGTCCAGGCCGCGGCGCCGTATGTCCTCGGACAGGCGATGCTCTCGGCGGGAGAAGTCAATCGCGGAGCGCTCGTTCGCGGCATCGATCCCGCGCTCGAGGACACGGTCGCCGATTTCGGCAGCCATATGCGCGCGGGTTCGCTCGCCGATCTCAAACCCGACGGGTTCGGCATCGTGCTCGGCGCGGAGCTCGCGCGCGCGCTGGGAGCGCGCGTGGGCGACAGCGTCGTCGTCATCACGCCGCAGGGCACCGTCACGCCGGCGGGAACGCTGCCCAGGGTGAAGAGCTTTCACGTCGTCGGCGTGTACGAGATCGGCATGTTCGAGTTCGACAGCGGGCTTGCGCTGATTCATCTGTCCGATGCGCAGAAGCTCTACCGCCTCGGCAACGCGGTGACCGGCGTGCGGCTCAAGCTCGATGATCTGTTCGCGGCGCCGCGAGTGGCGCACGAGCTCTTGCCGGTGCTGCCCGTCGACGCCGAGGTGCGCGACTGGACGCTTAGCCACGCCAATTTCTTCCGCGCGGTGGCAATCGAAAAACGCATGATGTTCCTGATCTTGACGCTGATCGTCGCCGTCGCGGCGTTCAACATCGTCTCGGCGCAGGTGATGGTCGTGACCGACAAGCAGGCCGACATCGCGATTCTGCGCACGCAGGGCGCATCCCCCGCAAGCATTCTGGCGATCTTCGTGATCCAGGGTGCGCTGGTCGGCACGATCGGCACACTGCTCGGCGTCGCGGGTGGCCTCGCGCTCGCTTTCAACATCGATACCGTCGTGCCGTTCATCGAGCGCGTTTTCGGCGTGCAGTTCCTCGACAAGAGCGTCTATTACATCAGCGAGCTGCCGTCGCAGGTGCAGCAGGCGGACGTGCTGCTGGTCGCGGGAATCGCGTTCGCGCTGACGCTCTTGGCGACGCTCTACCCGAGCTGGCGCGCCGCGCGGATCAATCCCGCGGAGGCGCTGCGATATGAATAGCACAGCGCCCGTGCTCGAATGCCGAGGCCTTAAGAAAACATATCGCAGCGGGCCGCTCCAGGTGCCGGTGCTCCTGGGCGTCGATCTTGCCGTCGCTGCCGGCGAGCGGCTCGCCATCGTCGGCGCCTCGGGATCCGGCAAGAGCACGCTGCTGCACCTGTTGGGCGGGCTCGATGCGCCCACGGCCGGGGAAGTCTTCATTCGCGGCGTGCCGTTCGCGGGAATGCGCGAATCCGAGCAGGGACGATTGCGCAATCGCGCACTCGGCTTTATCTACCAGTTCCATCATCTGTTGCCGGAGTTTTCCGCGCTCGACAACGTGGCGATGCCGCTGTTCATCCGCCGCGAGCCGCCCGAGCGGGCGCGCGCCGCAGCGGCGAGCGTCCTGGAGCGCGTGGGGCTCGCCGAGCGCGTCGAGCACCGGCCCGGCGAACTCTCGGGCGGCGAACGCCAGCGCGTCGCATTGGCGCGCGCGCTGGTCACCGCGCCCGCCGTCGTGCTCGCTGACGAGCCGACCGGTAATCTCGACCGCCACACCGCCGCGCAGGTGTTCGACCTGATGCTCGAGCTCAACCGCGGTGCGGGAACCAGTCTGGTCGTCGTCACCCATGATCCCGACCTCGCCGCGCGTACCGACCGCAGGCTGCACCTGGTCGACGGCGTACTCAAGTGACCTGTTGAGCCCACGGGGTACCGGTGAAGTTGTAGGTGCGAATTCATTCGCACGCCCAGCTTTACCGACCGCCGCGGCCGAATAAATTCGGCCCTACACTTCGAGCGGCGGCTCGTCCATCACAGCGATCTGCTCGCGCAGCTCGAGGATCCGATCCTGCCAGTAGCGCTGAGTGTTGAACCACGGGAACGCTGCCGGAAAAGCAGGATCGTCCCAACGCCGCGCGAGCCACGCTGCGTAGTGGATCAGACGCAGCGTGCGCAGCGCTTCGACGAGATGAAGCTCGCGTCGATCGAAGTCGTGGAAGCGCTCGTAGCCGGCCAGAATATCGGAGAGCTGACGCGACATGTCGGCGCGATCTCCCGAAAGCAGCATCCAGAGATCCTGGACCGCAGGTCCCATGCGGCTGTCGTCGAAATCGACGAAATGCGGTCCGGCAAGCGATCCCTCCGGAACCCACAATACGTTGCCGGCATGACAATCGCCGTGCAGACGCAGCGCACGCACGTCGCCTGCTCGCGTGAAGCAACGACGCACGCCGTCGAGCGCCATGGCAACGACGCTGCGATAAGCTTCGTCGAGGTCCTGCGGGACGAAACCGTGCGCAAGCAGCCAGTCGCGCGGCTCTTCGCCGAAGCTCTCGATGTCGAGCGCCGGCCGGTCGCGAAAGCGCGCCTGCGCAGCTACCGCGTGGATGCGGCCGATGAAGCGCCCGAGCCATTCGCGTGTCGCGCGATCCTCGAGCGCGGGGGCGCGGCCGCCGCAGTTCGGATAGACCGCGAAGCGAAATCCCGCAAACGTCGAGAGAGTGTTCCCGCCGGCGAACGCCAACGGCGCGACGGCCGGAATCTCGCGCTCGGCAAGCTCGCGAACGAAACCGTGTTCTTCGAGAATCTGCGCATCGGTCCAGCGTTGCGGACGGTAGAACTTGGCGACGTAGGGCGGACCGTCTTCCATCGCCACCTGGTAGACGCGGTTTTCGTAACTGTTGAGCGCGAGCATCCTTCCGTCGCCGGCGACCCCGACGCTGTCCAGCGCGTCGAGCACGACGTCCGGCGTCAAGCCGGCGAACGGCGGGGCAATATCGCTCACGCGGCAATTGTACCGAGCGCGATCGGAGCTAGCGTTCGCGCTTCAGACGAGACGCGAGTGAGCCCGCGCAGCGCGCATAGAAAGATCTATGTAAGCAAGCGGGCGAGTGAGCAACCAGGTATCAAGCCCGAACGCGACGTTCCGATCAATACTCGACAGGAATCGGGTCTAGGCTGCGCCATAAATACCACGTCGCGACCGAGCGCCACGGCCGCCACAGATCGGCCGCCGCGAACATCGCCTCTCGCGGCAGACGCTCGCCGCCGTTGTAGTGATCGGCGATCGCCCGCTGCAGACCGATGTCGTCGACGGGCAACACGTCGGGCCGGAGTTCGTGGAACATCAGAAACATTTCCGCGGTCCAGCGGCCGATCCCCTTCACGTCGACCAGCGCCGCGATCAGCGCCTCGTCCTCGAGCTTTCCCCACTGTCCGGGGTCGAGACGGCCCGACGCGAAATGATCGGCCAAATCCGTCAGGTACTCGGCCTTGCGCTGCGACAAGCCGCAGCCGCGCAGCGCCGGTATCGCTCGAGTCGCGACCCGCTGGGGTGACAGGCATGGAAATCCGTCTTGCGGCCCGTCGGTGACCACCGCGACGAACCGGCGCCAGATCGAATCGGCAGCCTTGACCGAAATCTGCTGGCCGACGATCGCCCGCGCCAGCGTCGTGAACGGGTCGCTGCGCCGCTTGAGATGAATGCCGGGATAGCGGCGGATCAGACGGCGTAGCACGCGGTCGCGCCGGGAAAGCGTACGCGTCGCTTCGTCCCAATACCGCGGCTTCATCGCCGAAACTGTTCGCGGCGACGGCGCGCCAAGGCGGCCAAGCGAGTTTCCGATGGAGTCGTCATGGCGTCAAGAAGAGCGGGAAATGGTACATTACGCGCCGTTCGAAGAGGAGGCGCATCGATGCTGCGCAGGCCCGGGCGGTCGCCTGGCTGGTCATTCCGGCGCGCCCCATGGTGTTTTCTGCCCGCGCTGCTGGCGTTCGCGGCTGCTTTGGCGCCAATCGGCGATGCACTCGCGAAGGCCGATCCGAGCAAAGTCATCCATTGGTACTTTCCAACCGGCGAGGCCGGATTCGATCCTTGCCGCGTTACCGACCTGTACTCGAACACGGTTAATGAAGCGATCTTCGAGCGCTTGCTGACTTACGACTATCTGGCGCGACCGGCGAAGCTTGTGCCGATGGCGGCCGAGGCCATGCCCGAAGTGACCGACCAGGGCAAGACCTACGTCTTCAAGCTGCGCAAGGGAATTTTCTTCACCCCCGACCCCGCCTTCAAGGGCCAGAGACGCGAGCTGACCGCGCAGGACTTCGTGTACAGCTACATGCGATTCATGGACCCCGCCAACCGCTCGCAATGGGCTTTCATGCTCGAAGGCAAGATCGTCGGCCTGGACGCGGTAGCGGCAAAGGCGAAGAAGACCGGGAAGTTCGATTACGACGCCAAAGTACCGGGCATGGAGGCGGTTGATCGCTACAGCTTGCGCTTCCGTTTGACGGAGACCGACTACAATTTTCCTTACATCGTTGCGCACGTTCCATTCGGCGGCATGGCGCGCGAGATCGTCGAGGCCTACCCCGGCGAAGAGCTTATGGCGCACCCTGTCGGCACGGGCCCGTACGTTCTGAAGAGTTGGACCCGGCGCTCGAAAATTATCCTCGAGGCCAACCCGGATTACCGCGGGTTCGTCTGGGATTTTCAAGCGAGCGACGAGCCTTGGGATCAGGCGCTGATCGCGGCGATGAAAGGCAAACAGATGCCGCAGGTCGGTCGCGTCGAGATTACGATCATCGAGGAGCCGCAGTCGGTCTGGCTCGCGTTTCTGCAAAAGGAATTGGATTACATCAACGTGCCGCCGGCGTTCGCGCCCAACGCGTTCGATGGCGACAAGCTGAAGCCCGAGCTGGCGCAGCAGGGCATTACGCACTATCGCGCGATCGATCCCGAAATAACCTATAGCGCATTCAACGTTCGCGACCCGATCGTCGGCGGCTTTGCCAAGGAGAAGATCGCGTTGAGGCGCGCGCTGGCGATGGCCTACGACGTCGATCGAGAGGTGGAGGTGCTGCGGAAGCGCCAGGCGGTGCACGCACAGATGCCAATCCCCGAGGGCGTCGTCGGGCACGACGCCAAGTATCGGGGAATCATAAAATACGATCCCGACACCGCGAACAAGCTGCTGGACTACTTCGGCTACAAGAAGGGCCCCGACGGATGGCGCACGCTGCCCGACGGCAAGCCGCTGGTGATCCATCAGGCCGCGCAGCCCAGCAGCATCGATCGCGAGTTCAACGAGCTGTGGCAGCGCTCGGCCGAGCGGATCGGCGTCAGGATGGTCTTCGATGTCGCGCCCTTCGGCGATAACCTGAAAGCCGCGAAGGAATGCAGGCTGCAGTTGTGGGGCGCGGCGTGGACCGCCGACTATCCCGACGGCGACAACTTCATGCAACTGCTCTACGGTCCGAATACCGGGCAGAGCAACAACGGCTGCTACGAATCCAAGGCGTTCGACAAGCTCTACGAGCAAGCGAAAGCGCTGCCGAACTCGCCGGAACGCAATCGACTATTTCTTCTGATGTCCCGGCAGATGGAGGTGGATACGGCCTGGAGCCTCAACGTTTCACGGCTGCGCAACGAGCTGATCAGGCCGTGGGTCCTGGGATTCAAGAAGCACCCGATCCTCCACGGCGAATTTACCTACGTCGACGTCAAACCGCATTGACGGCGAGCACGCCAAGGAAACCGGAATCGGGACAATGCGACCCAGGCTTCTCGAGGCCGGCATGCTTTCTGTGTTCGCCTGCGCGTTGGTGCTTGCATTGCCGGCGTTTGCCGCCGACCCCGGCAAAGTGATTCGCCATGTATTTCCAGCAGCCGAGACAGGCTTCGATCCGGCGGGCGCACAGGATCTGTATTCCGGGACCATCGAGCAGG
>Ga0075424_100007511_pt1 | contig 10583 bp, 13 predicted proteins | sample SoiMethybrSBSTD3_FD_75301 | JGI IMG/M metagenome (GOLD analysis project Ga0075424, IMG submission 75301) | Bulk soil microbial communities from a Populus tree surrounding site in Tennessee, USA - Soil MetaG P. TD hybrid SBSTD3 | ecosystem: Environmental > Terrestrial > Soil > Tree plantation...
GAACTGCAAGACGTACCGCGGCCGCGAGATCGAGCCGCTCCGCCCGCTCGGCTCCTAACCGCATGGCAGCGCGCGTCGCGGTCGACGCGATGGGGGGAGACAAGGCGCCCGACGAGGTCGTCGCGGGCGCGCTCGAAGCGGCGTCGCCAGACATCACTCCCGTGCTCGTCGGCCCTCCCGGCCTCGACACCGGCGGTCTTGAGTTGGTCGAGGCCCGAACGACGATCGCAATGGACGAGAAGCCGGCGGACGCCGTCCGCGCCAAACGCGACAGCTCGCTCGTTGTCGCCTGCCGGCTCGTCCGCGAGGGTCTTGCCGACGCTGCCGTTTCCGCGGGGAACACGGGGGCGATGCTCGCCGCCGGGTTGATCGAGATCCGCCGGCTGCGCGGCGTCAACCGACCCGCGATCGCGGTTGTTCTCCCGGCGAAGAACGGCCCCTCGGTCCTGATCGACTCGGGTGCCAACGCCGACGCCCGGCCCGAGCATCTGCGCCAGTTCGCGCACATGGGGTCCGTCTTCTCGCAGGAGATACTCGGCATCGGCGATCCCGAGGTGCGGCTGCTCTCGATCGGCGAGGAGCCGGAGAAGGGGAACCAGCTGACGCTGGAGGCGCATCGGCTGCTCGCGGAGTCGCTCGACCTCAACTTCAGGGGCAACACCGAGAGCCGTAACCTGCTCGAAGGCGCGGCCGATGTAGTCGTCTGCGACGGCTTCACCGGCAACGTCGTCCTCAAGACCCTCGAGGGGACGATCGCCACCGTCCTGACTGCCTTGCGTACGGAGATCAAGACCAGCAGACGGGCCAAGCTCGGCGGTCTGCTGATTCGCCCCGCCGCACGCGGTCTGCGTGAACGGCTCGATCCGGACACCTACGGCGGCGCCTACCTCCTCGGCCTACGTGGGCTCGCTGTGATCGCGCACGGAAGCTCCGGGCGCCGGGCGATCGAGAACGCGATTCGCCTTGCCGCGCGAGGCGTCGAGAACGACGTGGTCGGGGCACTGCAAGAACGGCTTGAACAGAGCGTGTTAGAGTCCGCGCGCTCTGACCCCGAACCAGCAAGGTAGGTGAGATGGCAGCTTCGCGAGAGGAAGTGTACGAGCGAGTAAAGGAAGTGCTGAGCGAGCAGCTCGGCGTCGACGAAAGCGAGATCAACGAAGAAGCCTCATTCCAGGAAGATCTCGACGCCGACTCGCTCGATCTCGTCGAGCTGATCATGGAGCTCGAAGACCAGTTCGGGATCAAGATTTCCGACGAGGACGCGCAGAAAATCCAGACGGTCGGTCAGGCTGTCGATTACGTCTCCTCCCACCAGTAGCCGCGGTCGCCTAGACCGCCTCATCGACCAGCTCCCGGAGGAGCGGCTCGAGAACGTCTTCACCCACTCCTCCTGGGCGCCCGATCGCGCGTCGTCCTACGAGCGGCTCGAGTTCTTAGGCGACAGCGTGTTGGAGCTTGCGATTGCCCGCGCGCTCTACGACGACTACCCGGACTTCTCGGAGGGGCGGCTGGCGAAGATCCGCTCGCACGTCGTCTCGCGGGCGAGCTGCGCCGTCGTCGCGAAGGAGCTCGACCTCGGGTCGCGGCTGCTCCAACGCGGCCGGGACCTGATTCCCGAGGAAGAACTGCAACGCCTGATGAAGAACCGCAACGTGCTTGCGGCACTGCTCGAGGCCTCGCTGGCCGCGCTGTTCCTCGAGCACGGGTTCCAGAAGGTCGAGCCCGCGATCGTCGAGGCCTTCTCCGGCCGGATCGAATACGCGCTCACGAGCCACGTCGACTTCAAGACCGAGCTCCAGGAAGCGCTGGCCCGGCGGGGGAAGGCCGTCAACTACACCGTGCTGAACGTCGAGGGCGCGCCGCACGACCGCACCTTCACCTGCGCCGCGAACATCGACGGCGAGCAGGCCGGCGTCGGGCACGGGCGCTCGAAGAAGGCCGCAGAGCAGGCGGCGGCGCAGGAAGTGCTCGTCAAGCTCGGGATCTCGTAGCGCGCTCGGCATAAAGGCCGAGGGCTATCGTCAGGCAGATGGCGAGTTCGCTGGATCACGCGCTCGTTGTCGCCGGGGTTGCCGCCTGCTGGGGCGCGCTTGCCCTCGTCTGGTTCGCGGGTGCGCTCTACAACGCTTCTCGAGGCCCGCGGAGGAGGACGAGAGGGACAGTCGTCTCGAACGCCTGGAGCGGCATTCTCGGCGCGGCCCTGGTGTGGGCGATTCTCAGGATCTTTCCCAAGTCGGACTGGAACGCGCTGGTGGTCGCGACACCCTGGGTGAGGGTCGTCGGCTTGATCATTTTGGTTTGCTCAACTGCCTTCACCCTCTGGGCCCGCGTCGCACTGGGCACGATGTGGAGTGCCTCGCCCATGGTCAAGGTCGAGCACCGGCTTCGGACCGAGGGCCCCTATGGCGTCACGCGCCATCCGATCTATACGGGCCTGCTCGGAATGTTGCTCGGTACGGTCCTGCTGGTCGGATTCGGACACTGGCTGCTCTTGTTGCCGGTTGGTCTCGTTTTCATCGAGATCAGGATCCATCTGGAGGAAGGGCTCATGCTCGCCACCTTCCCCGAGGCGTATCCCACGTATCGCCAACGGGTACCCCAGCTCATTCCCGGGCTCCGTCGATTCCATCAGCCGTAAAGTCCGCCTCGATGGGCGAGCCGGACCAGGAGCACGATCGTCTCTGGTCGTTTCCGGCCGGCATGATCGGCCACGACGAAAGCGTCAAGGACTTTGAGGTCGAGGCGACCGATGGGCATGCCGGCAAGGTTTCGCGGGCAAGCTACGCACCCGGTGAGAGCTATCTCGTCGTCAGCCACCGACATCACCTCCACGAGGGACATCAAGTCGTTCCACGGGCACTTGGGCAACCTTCCTCCTCAGGGGGTAGGGCGCTCACCCTGACGCTTTCCTAGGCGAGCTCGACCCCAAGCAGGGATCGAAGACGACGACGAGCCGACGGGAAACGCATACCGCAACGCCGCCGGCAGTTGCGCCTCCCAGAAGCGGCCGTTGTGGCCGCCGGAGACAAAGAAGGTCTGGTGGCGAACGCCGAGAGCGGAGAGGACGTGCGTGAAGTCGATCGAGTAGACCAGGTTCCCTCGGTCGTCCCTGCCGCACGAGAGAAAGAACCGCGTCCTGAGTCGTCGCAACAGGGGTGCGTTGCGCTCCACCAGCAGTGTCGGATCGTTCGCCGCGAGCTCCTGCGCCGAGGCGTGACGGAGCGATCCGTCGTGCGGAGCGAAGAATGAGCCGCTCCACGACTCGATGGTGCCGAAGAGAGTCGAGTGGCGAAGGCCGATGTCGGCCGCCCCGTATCCACCTGCCGAGAGGCCGGCGATTGCCCGCGCGCTGCGAAGGCGCAGTGCAGGAAGGTTACGGTCGGTCCAGGTGACGACATCGTCGACCACAAAGCGCTCCCACACGCCGGTCCATTCACCACGGAACCGCGGCGTCAGCCCCGCAGGCGGCATTACCGCGAGGAAGGGCCGCACTTGCCGAGTGACGATTGCATTGTCGGCGAAGGTCGCGAAGCGAAGACCGTTTGCGATCGAATACGGGCTGCCCCGAATACCGTGGAGGACGTACAGGGTTGGATAGAGATGCGCCGGCGAGAAGCCGGGCGGGAAGTAGACGAGGCTCAGCCGCCGCGAACGAGGGTAGACGCCGTTCCCGATGACGCCCTGCCAGATTGTTCCGCCCGCCGGACCACGCGCGATTTCGACGAAAGACGGTAGGAGCGCCTGGCTCGGACTCGCCGGCGCGCTGGACGCCGCTGCCGCCGCGGCGCCTGCAACCGCGGCGGCGAGAAGGAGAAGGCCGGTACGCGCCATCGTGTTGCTCTCCAGAGGACGCTAGCGACCCGCATGTTGAGCCAGGCAGCGCTTTGGTTAAGCGATGTTTGCCATGAGCGCTGAATTGACCGTTACTGCCGCGCGTACTCCTCAGCGGCCTTCGGCTCGAACTCGAAGCCGACGAACTGCACTTCGCCTACGACCTCTGCGTCGTGACCCGGCTCGATCACATAAGCCTCGCCGGGCCCGATCTCGAGGACGGTGCCGTCATCGTGGGTCACGCGCATCCGTCCGGACTGGGCAACGCCTATGTGCCTGTGCTGGCAGCTGTCCGTTCCCGCGACAGGCTTCACGCACTCGGACCAGCGCCAGCCTGGCTCCATCGCAAAACGAGCGGCCGTGGTTCCGCCCAGGTGAACCACCTCGATGCGGGTCTTGTCGGGAGTCCGGGTCTCGTCCGGTGAACCAAAGTCGCGCTTCTCAACACCGGCCATCTCAACCTCCTCGATCGACGTTCCGGCGACTATCTCACCGATCCGTACGGCGGGTAGGCGATAGGCCTGTAACCGCGCCGCTCGTCGTGACATAGAGAGAGTGAGATGGGGCGCTTCGAGCAGATCTACGAGGAACATCGCGAGGCCATCCGTGCGTACCTGCAGCGGAGAGCACCCGAGTCGCTGGTAGAGGATGTTCTCTCGGAAACATTCCTCGTCTGCTGGCGGAACCTCGACCGAGTACCGGATGAGCCGTTGCCCTGGTTGTACGCGGTGGCTAGGAAGACGCTGGCCAACCAGCGCCGAAAGCTCGCTCGCGAGCAGCGCGCGGGCGTCGCCGAACCGCCGTCTGCTGTCGTAGAACCGGAACCGGTGGGAGACACCGTCCTCGCTGCGGCGTTCGCGGCGCTCTCGGAGCGCGACCGCGAAGTGCTGCGGCTCGTTGCCTGGGAGGGGCTGTCACTCAGCCGCGCGGCGGTCGTCCTCGGCTGTTCGGCGCTTACCTGCCGCGTCCGCTACCACCGGGCGAAGACGCGGCTGGCGCGAAGGCTCGAGGCGACCGAGACCTTTCGAGGAGACCTGAAAGGAGCTATGAGATGAACAACGACGTGATCGCAAGGCTCGCCGCTGCAAACCCGGTGCCGACGGATGCGCCGCTGCCGTATCCGGAACCCGTCGTCGCGCCGACCCGGCGAATCGTCCTGGCGTTGGCTCTGGCGGCCGCCGTCGCGCTTCCCGCGGCCGCGTTCGCCGGCAAGCTCGGAGACCTGCTCGGCTTGTCGAACCAGGGCACAACGGTCGCGACCAGCTCGATCGACCTCTCGAAGGACACTGGTCTTGACGACGCGATGCAGCAGCTTGCCTTCCCGTCGGCGATGCACTTGCTCGGCACGAGAAACGGGGTCAGCTTCTACGCGGCACGCCGGGCCGACGGCGACTACTGCTTCGCAATCGAGTCGACCGTCGCCAAGGGCGTCGGCTGCGACCTCAATGGCACCTTCCCTTCGTCCGCACGGCCGATCATGGTCTTCCCGCCGCTAATTCAGTTCGCCGGTTTTGCCGCCGACGGAGTGGCGAGCGTCGTCGGAATCGACGTCTCCGGCAACACCGTTGTCTCGGCGCCGGTCAGCGAGAACCTCTTCGCTTCGACAACGCGTGGACCGTTCCCGTCCGTCGTGGCGATCGAGGCCCTGGACAAAAACGGCAACGTGCTCGCGACCGAACGTCGCGCCGGCCGCTGACCCAAGCGGGACGAGCGACTCCCGGGCCTCCGCCATCGATAATCGCGGGGTGGATGGAGTCCCGGGAGTCGAAATTCGGCCATGGGAAGCGAGAGATCGATCGGCCGTCCAGGCTCTACTGAAGCTCCTCTCCGAGGACGCCGAGGTACGGGCCGCCGACGCGCCGACCTACGTCGCCGAGAAGGAGGGTCAAGTCGTCGGGATGGTGACCCTGTGCGTGTTCACGACGCTGGCGGGCGAAAAGGCCTACCTCGATCATCTCGTCGTGGGCCCGCCGTGGAGACGCAACGGAATCGGCCGGGCGCTCGTGCAGTACGCGATCGCGAGGGCGAAGGACGCCGGCGCGCGTCGCGCGTTGACCTGACGGCGAACGCGACCAAGCAGGCCGGACACGGGCTTTACCGCTCGCTTGGATTCGAAGAGCGCGAGACGTCGAACTTTCGGTTAACGCCGTAGGGCACACGCTGCTCACCTATTCCAGACCACCTCGATCGGTCGGTCGAGGCCTGGAAGAGGCAGGGCATTGGCCTCGGCCTCGATCGCGTCGCGCGTTCCGCGCGAGAGACGCGTCCAAGCGTCGATCCGCACTGCGTGGTGCGCCCGCCTCCAGGTGCCGCGGATCTCGCCTTCGACGAGCAGCGCGCCGGGCCAGACCCGGGAAGTCCAAAGACGCTCCCGCTGGTCCTTGCGCGGAACGAGAAGCTCGCGCTCGGCCCCGTCGAGCAGAAAGTAGGCATCGCCGCTGGGAAGCAGGCGCGCGGGTGCGTCGACCGTCACGCCCGCGCGAATCGCCGATTCGTCTTCGGCGAGCAGCCATTCGTCGCCAAGCGGCGAACGCACCGGCAGCAGCGACGCCTCGAGGGAGGCGAATGCGGCGGCCGCGGAGCTACGGGAGATCCCTGCCCAGCGGGCGAAGCCGCCGGCGGTGGTAGGTCCGAGGACGTGGAGGTAGCGTCGAGCGAGCTCGCGACGCGCGTCGGCCGGGTCGACCTTCGGGGCGGCGACCGTCCAAACGGTCGGCGCACGCGCCCCGTCCCAGCGGATCGCGACCGTCCCTGTCGTCGCGGCGTACCTGAGCTCGTTGCCGACGCCGAGCTCGCGCCCGGCCTCGCGGTCGGTCAGCCGCCTGCCGTCGAGCTGGGCTCGTAGCCACTCCGCCATGCGCTCGGCCCGAATCCGGCCCTTTGCGTTGTCGGGAAGCCTGCCAAGCGAGAACAGCGCGAAGTCCCGCTTCGGGACGACGTAGGTGTGGTAACGAGGGCCCCAGACCTGGGCGAGCGACCGATGGTCCCACGTCCCTGGGTCGACCCCGACCACCCGCGCGTGCAGCGAGAGCTGTGCGGCTCTCGGCATGCTGTCCTGAAGGCCGGCCCACGCGGCCTGCCGCAGTGACTGGGAGCTCATCGGCATTCGCTCGTCGAGCGAGCCGGTTCGCCGGCGGAACGCCAGGATCTGTTGGCGCGTGAGTCTGAGTCGTTCTTTTCCAGGACCTGCCATGAGCCAAGACCCTAGGCAAGCGACGGCCGTCTCGTCTTGCTCGGCTTGGCGACATGGCTCCGTGCTGAGAGGATGCTCCCGCCATGAATGCAAACAAGGCGCTCTGGGAGAAGGGCGATTTCACTCGCATTGCGGAGAGCATGAGGGAGAGCGGCGAAGAGCTGGTGAACACGTCTGGAATCACCGACGGCCTCGACGTCCTGGACCTCGGCTGCGGCGACGGCACCACCGCTTTGCCGGCAGCGAAGCTCGGGGCGAACGTCTTGGGCGTCGACATCGCCAGCAACCTCGTCGAGGCAGGCAACGCACGAGCGCACAGCCTCGGCCTGTCGAACATCAGATTTCAGGAAGGCGACGCGTCGGACCTGAATGAAATCGCTGACGACAGCTTCGACTTTGTCGTCAGCATCTTCGGCGCGATGTTCGCGCCCAAACCGTTTGACGTGGCCAAGGAGATGGTCCGGGTGACACGGCCCGGTGGCCGGATCGTGATGGGGAATTGGATTCCCAACGATCCGACGTTCGTCGCGCAGATCCTGAAGATCAGCTCCGCCTATTCGCCGCCGCCTCCTGAAGGCTTCGTCAGTCCGATGACGTGGGGGGTCGAGGACGACGTGACCGAGCGTTTTACAGCTGCGGGAGTGCCCGAAGAGAACATCTCCTTCGAGCGAGATACCTATACGTTCAACTTCCCCGGCCCGCCGTCGGCGTTTCTCGGTCTCTTCAGGAACTACTACGGCCCGACGATGAATGCCTTCGAAGCTGCAGCAGCCTCCGGCCGCGAGGCCGAACTGGAGGGTGAGCTGGACGCCCTCTTCAAGAGCCAGAACGACAGTCCGAGCCCGGATGCGACCTTGATTTCTGCAACCTTCTTACGGGTGACCGTCGCGGTCTGAGTCGGGTGTGACCGCCCGCCAGACGACATAGAAGCTCAACTCGGCGATAGACGTTGTACTATCGCCCCCCGGGGGGAATCGTCGTTCGCGCCCGTCAGATCAGCCGGCCGATGTCGCTCGCGTTCCGCGTGTCTGCCGAACGTGTGCTGATCGCACGGCAAGGCGCGCATCCTCCGTAGCGGCTCTCCGGTGACAACTTGGCAGGCGTCAAGGTGTCACGAAGCGAGAGGAGGAGAATGTGAAGGGATTTCGCCTAGTGAGGCTGGCGTCGATGGTTGGCATTGCCGTCGCTTTCCTCGCCATCTCTGGAACACCAGCCGGATCGAGCAGTTACTCGGGCTCCAAGCCGGACTGCGGCGACCCATCTCCACTGTGTGCCGAGCTCTCGAACCCACAAGAAGCGTTCGGCAACAACTACTACGTGGGCCATGACGAGCCCGCCGCCGAGTTCTATTCCAACACCCCCGGCTCGGGCAACCACGTCCAATACCAGCTGACCATCCCCACCGAACCAACGGGGCCGTTCTCGATGACCAAGGGGTATGACTTCGAGCTCCACCCGGCCTTCTGGTTCGGCATGGCGATGTGCGATACCCAGTCCTATCCAAATACGCAGTCGACCTGTCCGCCGGACAGCGATGGCAACATCGTCGATCCGACCCAGACCATCCATGCACCGGGGGCCGCCTTCGAGGAGCTGCAGTTCTATCCGCCGGGATGGATCCCGCAGTTCGCCGGCTCGAGCTGTGACGCGACCAAATGGTGCGTCGCGCTGAACATCGACAGCCTGTCGGAGAACGCGAGCAACGGCACGATCCTCAACCCAACGTGCCAGCACGAGATCCTCGGCGGGACCGAGTACATCAACTTCGCCTTCCTCACACTCGACGGCAACCCACTGGGGCCTCCGAATCCGCTCCAGTTCAACCCGGCGACGTCTGGGAATCCGCAGAACCCGGATACCTTCTTCCTCAACCAGGGCGACCAGGCAACCGTCACTCTGACCGACACCCCGGCCGGTCTCGAGACGATCGTCCACGACAACACGACTAACCAGACCGGATCAATGGTCGCGAGCGCTGCCAACGGCTTCGGCCAGATCAAGTTCCAGCCGGGCGGCCACTCCTGCCAGGTACTCCCGTACACGTTCCACCCGATGTACTCGACCTCGAGCCCGCAGACCCGCGTGCTCTGGGCCGCGCACACCTACAACGTGGCCTTCTCGGACGAGATCGGCCACTTCGACTTCTGCAGTCACATCAACGCAAATACGGGAAGCTGCGACGGACAGGAAGGCATTCCGGGCGACACCGAGTCAGCGGACGGTGACGACAACTTCTGCTTCTCGGGGGCGCAAGCCCTTCTCTACCCGGCAACGGGATGCCCCGATTCGAACGCACCCGGCTTCGACGGCGTCTCGTATCAGCACTACTGGCCCGATGGGAGCTCGACGAAGCCGACACCCATCCTGTTCAGCAGCCCCAAGACCGGTACTGCTTTCACGGACCCGTTCCCGCAGATCGCGTTCGAGGCCGATCTACCACGAATCGAAGCCGCCGATCTGGGAGGCACCTGCCAGCGCCTCACGACGGGTGCGAATTGCGTCAATCCGCCGAAGAGCGATGACGGCACCCCGGCGGCGTTCTACCCGTATTACTCGAGCGTGAGCACACCCAACGGCAGTGCGACTTGCTCGTATGGGATCGGCTCGACGCTGCCGAACACCACCAACAACTTCGGCGGCAGCAGCACGGCCGAGTTCGGCTCGCTCTTGCACTCCACCTATTGGACATTCGGAGGTCACGGAGCAACCAACCAGCGCTTCAACAACTTCAACAGCGGACCGCTGGACAACACCTGCTGACCTTCGGTTTATAGAGGGTCACTTGGAGAAGGCCCCGCGTCGCGGGGCCTTCTCGCGTTATCGCCGAGCCTCTTCGGCTGTACGTTCGTTGGGCGGGCTCTTGTCCGACTTAGTCAGAGCGGGTGGCCGGCTGGGGCGGCAGCGGACACGAGACGAAGGGGCGCCCGATGAGTAGGGAGCCGAGCTTGTATGCCTCGCACCCGGTGCAGAAGCCCGTTGCTGCCGCCAGCAGCGCCAGGCCCGCTACGAGTGCGCCGAGCGCGGCTCCCGCCACGCCGAGCCCGGCGGCGTAGAAGACGGTCGCGGCAGTCAGGAAGACTGCACCGACGAGGTTGGCAAAGCGTGGCGGCCGGGCGTCTTCGAGCGGGCCCTCGCCAAAGCGAGGCTGGACGAGCTCGAAGTAAGCGAGGCATGGCAGGCAGAAACGCCTGCCGATCGTCAGCCCGATCACGAGCTGGGCAGCGAGCGCCGCGAGGAGCCACCACCAGCCCGTTGCTACGGCGAGCGCGGACAGCAATCCGATTGTCGCCTGATTGAACCGCGGCGCGCGCGAATCGATCACCTCGAGGTCGCGGTACGGGTCGGCTAGTCGCTTCATTTCGGAAAGTATTGCTGAGCGGCGGAATGACCCAGTGCGAGGAGGCGAAGTAACCGGCGAAATGCGGCTCAGCTTTACGTGGCTGGTCGTCGTGGCTCGATCGTGAATCCAAGCTCTCCGAGCACCTTGACGGCGCCGGTCTTCCCGCCCTCGAAATCACCGGATGCAAGGCGCTGGCCCGTGGCGAACTCATAACCCGTG
>Ga0075424_100007512_pt1 | contig 10583 bp, 9 predicted proteins | sample SoiMethybrSBSTD3_FD_75301 | JGI IMG/M metagenome (GOLD analysis project Ga0075424, IMG submission 75301) | Bulk soil microbial communities from a Populus tree surrounding site in Tennessee, USA - Soil MetaG P. TD hybrid SBSTD3 | ecosystem: Environmental > Terrestrial > Soil > Tree plantation...
TGACCCTGGTTATTCAGCTGCGGCGCGGGCGAGCTCGGCGAAGCGCTCGCCGCGCTGCTCGTAGTCGCGGAACTGGTCGAAGCTGGCGCAGGCCGGCGAGAGCAGGATCGTGTCGCCAGCGACGGCCGCGGCGGAGGCCTCGGCGACCGCCCGCTCGAGCGTCCCGCACTGCACGTAGTCGGCGCCGGCCGCGTCGAGGGCGGCGGCGATGGCCTCGGCGGACGCGCCGATCAGGTACGAGCGCGCCACCGGCCCGGCCGCGACCGCCGCGGCCATCCCGGAGAAGGAGGCGCCCTTGAGCGAGCCGCCCAGGATCAGGTGCACGCCGTGGTCGAAGGCCGTCAGCGCCTTCACGGTCGCGTCGGGGTTCGTGGCCTTCGAGTCGTTCACCCACTCCACACCGCGGGTCGCGGCCACCGGCTGGAGCCGGTGCGGCGGCGGGTCGAAGTCGCGCAGCGCCGCCTTCACGGCCGCGTCGCCCGCCCCCGCCGCGCGGGCGGCGGTCGCGGCGGCGACGGCGTTTTCGAGGTTGTGCTGCCCGCGCAGGCGGGCGTGCTCCCAGTCGAGCGGGCCCGGCTCGCTCGCCGAGAACCAGGTGCGCGTTCCGGCGCCGGGCAGGTCGGCCGCGCGCAGCACGGGGTCGTCGCCGTTCAGGACGGCGGTGTCGCCGGCGACCTGGTTCTCGAGGATGCGCAGCTTGCAGCGCACGTACTCCTCCATGCTGCCGTGCCGGTCGAGGTGGTCGGGCGTGACGTTCAGGATCACCGCCACCCGGCAGCGGAAGCGGTCGATGTCCTCGAGCTGGAAGCTCGAGAGCTCGCAGGCGATCCAGGTGCCCGGCGCGATCCGGCCGGGCAGCTCGGTCAGCGCCCGGCCGACGTTGCCGGCCACCTCGGTCTCGAGCCCGCCCGCCCGCATCATCGCTCCGAGCAGGTGGGTGGTCGTCGTCTTCCCGTTCGTCCCGGTGACCCCGGCGATCGGGTTCTCCGGCATCATCCGCGCCGCCAGCTCGACCTCGCTCCACACCGGCACGCCGGCCGCCCGCGCCGCCGCCACCTGGGGCGCCTCGCCGGGCACGCCCGGGCTCTTCACCAGCGCGGTGAGCCCGGCGACGGGCGCGAGCTCGCCGCCCAGCCGCGCCTCGATGCCGAGCGCGGAGAGCCGGGAGACGTCGAGGTCGTGGCCGCTGTCGGCCGCCAGGATCTCGGCGCCGGGCCAGACCCGCGCGATCGCCTCGCACGCCGCGATCCCCGAACGGCGCAGCCCGACGACCAGGTAGCGCCCGCTCACCGGTAGTTCGAGAAGAAGAGGTAGTAGAGGACGAAGCCGCTTGCCCCGAAGATCGCCGCCGTGATCCAGAAGCGGACGATGATCTTGTTCTCGGTCCACTCCATCATCTCGAAGTGATGGTGCAGCGGCGCCATCAGGAACACCCGCTTCCCGAAGACCCGGAACGACACGACCTGGATCGCGACCGAGAGCGCCTCGATCACGAAGACCCCGCCGACGACCACGAGCAGCGCCTCGGTCTTCGTGAAGATCGCGAGCGCCGCCAGACCCCCGCCCAGCCCGAACGACCCCGTGTCGCCCATGAAGACGTCGGCCGGGTAGGCGTTGTACCAGAGGAAGCCCACGCAGCCGCCGACGAGCGCCGCCGCGATGATCGCCAGGTCGAGGGCACGCGGATTCCCCACGTAGACGCCGTCGATGGTGTGGCCCGGATAGACGCCGTTGTGGGCCAGGAACGCAACCACCATCATCGCCGCGTAGGTGAGCGCGGCGATCGTGACCGTGCCCGCCGCCAGGCCGTCGAGCCCGTCGGTCAGGTTCACCGCGTTCGCCGCCCCGGCCACGACCAGGAAGATGAAGACGTAGTAGAAGGGGCCGAGCGTGATGTACGTGTTCAGCAGCGGCAGGTAGAGGTCGGTCGAGAGGTGCTCGCGGTGCGCAACGACGCCGACCCCGGCGACGACCGCCGCCAGCAGGAGCAGCTTCCAGCGCCCGGACAGGCCCAGCGACCGCTTCCGGGTCAGCTTCAGGTAGTCGTCGAGGAAGCCGATCCCGGCGCACGCGAGCGCCGTTCCGGCCACGGCCAGGCCGGGGCCGGTGTGCTCGGTGAAGATCAGGAAGGCGAGCAGCGCGCAGCCGAGCATGCCCAGGCCGCCCATGGTGGGCGTGCCCTGCTTGGAGGCGTGGCCGGCCGGGCCGTCCTCGCGGATGTGCTGGCCGAACTCGTGCCGGCGCAGGAACGCGATCAGCGCCGGTCCGGAGACGATGCCGAGCAGCATCGCGACGACGCCAGAGGCGAGGACGAGCTTCACGTGAGCGCCTCGACGACCGCCTCGAGGCCCGCCGACCGGCTGCCCTTGACGAGCACCGCATCGCCGGGCTCGAGCAGCCCGGGCACGCCTGCCGCGGCGGCGGCCGCGTCGGCGAACCACTCGCCGCCGTACGCGCGGCTGAGCGGGCCGACGGCGACGACCACGTCGACGCCGAGCTCCGCCGCCTCCCGGCCGATCTCCTCGTGCAGCCCCGGCCCGCCCGGCCCGAGCTCGGCCATCTCGCCCATCACCGCCACGGTGCGGCGGCCTCCGGCGGCCGACACCAGGTGTCCCAGCGCCGCCCGCATCGAGACCGGGTTCGCGTTGTAGCAGTCGGCGATCACGAAGCCGTCCCCGGGGAGCGCGATGCGCTCGCCCCGCCAGCGCGAGAACTCGACCTCGGCGGCGCCGGCCAGGAGCTCCGGATCGGCCGGGTCGAGGCCAAGCGCGGCGCAGGCCGCGACGGCGGCCGTCAGGTTGAGGCCGTTGTGGTGCTGATCGAAGTTCACCCGCACCGTGATGGTTCGACCATCGACCGCGATCTCCGCTCTGCCCGCCGCGAAGCCGGCCAGCCGCACGTCGGCGCCCTCGGCCTCGCCGAAGGTGGTCACACGCGCGCGCGTGAGATCCAGATAGGGGGCGAGCAGCGGCTCGGCGTGCGGGACGACGGCCGTCTCGCGCGGCCCCAGCGGCTCGAGGATCTCGGCCTTGGCCTCGGCGACGCCCTCGATGCTCCCCACCTGCTCCAGGTGGACGGGCCCGATCGAGGTGATGACGGCGACGTCGGGCCGGGCGATCTCGGCCAGGTAGCTGACCTGGCCCATCCCCCGCATCGCCAGCTCGCAGACGACCGCCTCGGTGTCGGCCTCGATCTGGCAGAGCGTCAGCGGCAGGCCGATCTCGGTGTTGAAGTTGGCATGGCTCGCCACGGTGCGCAGCCGCCGGCGCAGGAGCGCGGCGAGCAGATCCTTGGTCGAGGTCTTCCCGGTCGAGCCGGTGATGCCGACGACGCGGGCGCCGGAGCGGCGGCGTACCTCGGCGCCCAGCCGGCCGAGGCCGATCAGGGGATCGGGGACGGCGATGGTGCGGTCGTCCGGAGGCGCCTGGCCCGGCGTTGCGGCGACCATCACCGCGGCTGCGCCGGCCTCGAGGGCCGCGGCGGCGTAGCGGGCGCCGTCGGTGCGCTCGCCCGGCAGCGCGACGAACAGGTCGCCCGGCGCCACCGCCCGCGAGTCGATCGTGACCCCGGTGATAGTCACCGCCGACTCCGTACGCCCGCCGCAGGCCTGCGCGATCTCGCCCGCCGAGAGCGCGATCATGCGGCCGGCAGGCCGGCCAGCGCCTCGCGCGCCGCCGTGCGGTCGTCGAAGGGGAGCGTGCGGTCGGCGAACTGCTGGCCCTGCTCGTGGCCCTTGCCCGCGATCACGACGACGTCGCCGGCCCGCGCCAGGCCGACGGCGCGCTCGATCGCGGCCCGGCGGTCGGGCTCGGACTCCATCGGGATGCCGTCCATGATCTCGGCGATGATCTCCTCGGGATCCTCGCTGCGCGGATTGTCGGAGGTGACCAGCGCAACGTCGGCCAGCCGCCGCGCCACCCGGCCCATCAGCGGCCGCTTACCCCGATCGCGGTCGCCGCCGCACCCGAACACGCAGATCAGGCGTCCCGTGGTGATCTCGCGCGCCGAGCGGAGCACGTTCTCGAGCCCGTCGGGCGTGTGCGCGTAGTCGACGAGCACGGTGAACGGCTGGCCGGCCTCGACCGCCTCGAAGCGCCCGGGCACGCCCGGCACGGCCGAGATCCCGGCGCGGACGGCGGCGTGCGGCAGCTCGAGCAGCTCGGAGAGGGTGACGGCGCAGAGGACGTTCTCGACGTTGAAGCCGCCGCGCAGGCGCACGTCGAGCGGGATCGGCCCGCGCGGCGTCGAGACGATCAGGGCGATCGCGCCGCCCGCGCCCACCTCGACCGCGTGCGGCCGCACGTCCGCGTCGGCGTCCGGCCGGGCCGCGTACGTGAGCACCGGCCCGCCCGCCATCCCGGCCAGCCGGCGTCCGTACTCGTCCCCCACGTTGATCGCCCCGGGCGCCTCGCGGAAGAGCCGCGCCTTGGCGGCGAAGTAGGCCTCCATGTCGGGGTGGAAGTCGAGGTGGTCCTGGGTCAGGTTCGTGAACCCGGCCGCGGCGAAGCGCACGCCGGCCACCCGCTCGAGCTCGAGGGCGTGGGACGAGACCTCCATCGCGCAGGCCCTGTCGCCGGCGTCGGCCATCCGCCGCAGGATCGCCTGCAGGTCGACGCTCTCCGGCGTCGTCCGCGCCACCTGCTCGACGGCGCCGCCGATGCGCGACTCGATCGTGCCCAGGAGGCCCGCCTGGCCGACCGCCGCCGCGAGCACCGCGTGCATCAGGAATGCGGTGGTCGTCTTGCCGTTCGTGCCGGTGATGCCGACCACGTCGAGCTCGCGGCTGGGATGGCCGTAGAACGCGTCCGCAGCGGCGGCCATCGTCGCACGCGAGGAGGCGACCACGAGCTGGGGCACCTCGAAGTCGAGCTCGCGCTCGACGACGAGCGCGGCGGCGCCGTTCGCGACGGCGGTGCCGGCGAAGTCGTGCCCGTCGGCGGTGAACCCGGGCACGCACACGTGCAGCGCGCCGGGGACGACGGCCTCCGCGCGGTAGGTGACGGCGGTGATGTCGGTGTCCGCCCGGCCGCGCACCGAGCGTGGCCCGACTGCCTCGATCAGCGTCGAGAGCTCCATGCTCGCGCGAAGGCTACTGAACTGGACGGTCGGGCCGGATACCCGCGTGGTTGGCGTACCACGAGCCGATCTGCTCGAAGGCGGGCGCGGCGACGTCGCCGCCGAAGTGGCTCGTCTGCGGCGAGTCGACCACGATCATGATCTCGACCTGGGGATCCTCGGCCGGCAGGAAGCCGACGAACGAGGCGTCGTACTGGTTCGAGTAGCCGCCGTCCTTCGGCTTCTGGGCGGTGCCCGTCTTGCCGGCCACCGTATAGCCGGGGATGGTGGCCTGGACGCCGGTGCCGCCGTCGACGACGCCCTCGAGCATCGAGACCATCTGGCTGTCGATGCCCGGCGAGAGGATGCGCCGCGCCCACGGCGCCTGCACCTTCTGGCCCTGGATGTGCGAGACCAGGTGCGGCTCCCGCATGACGCCGCCGTTCGCGATCGCCTGGTACATCGACGCCATCTGCATGGCGGTCACGCCGATGCCCTGGCCGATCGGGATCGTGCCGATGGAGGACGTCGTCCAATCGCGCCCGGGCAGCACGATGCCGCTGGCCTCGCCGGGGAAGTCGAGCGCCGTCCGCTTGCCGAAGCCGTAGCGCCGGATCCACTTCATCAGGTCTTCTTTGCCGACCATCTGGGCGATCTCGTCGGTGCCGATGTTGGACGAGATCTTGAGGATGTGGCGCACCGAGATGTCCCACGGCTTGTGCGGGATGTCATCGCGGATGATCTTGGTGCCGAAGGCGAGGTGGTCGGGGACGTTGTGGAGCACCTCGCCCGGCCACACCAGGCCGGCGGTGAGCGCGGCCGAGAAGGTGACGACCTTGAACGTCGACCCCGGCTCGTACACCGTCTGCAGCGCCTGGTTGCTCCAGTGCGGCTGGTTCTTGGCCAGGTGGGCCTGGTTGTTGTCGTAGCCCGGGGCCGTCGCCATGGCGATGATCGCGCCCGTCCGCGGATCCATGACGATGCCCGTCGCCCACCTCGCGCGCGTGGTGCGCACCGTCGCCGCGAGCACGTCCTGCACCTTGGCCTGCGTCGCGGCGCTCAGCGTGAGGGTGATGTTGCGGCCGTTCTCGGGCTTCTGGACGTCGACGGTGTCGAGCACCATGCCGCCCGGGTCGGTGATCGTGACCTGCTTGCCGGGGCGACCGCCGAGGACGTGGTTGTACTGGTGCTCGAGCCCGGCCCCCTCGCCGGCCCCGGCGCTGCCCTCGATGCCGGTGAAGCCGAGCAGCTGAGACGCGACGGCGCCGTCCGGGTACCAGCGCTGCATCTCGGGGAAGGTCGAGATCCCGGGCAGGTGGTGGCGCATGATCTTCGCGGCGACGTCGATCGGGAGCTGGCGGACGACGTAGCCGCCGTGCCGGATCGCCGCCTCGAGCGCCGTCAGCTCGGTCGCCCAGGCCGGGTTCGGGTGCAGCTTCGGCGTCTTTGCCGCCTGGCCCTGCCCCGAGGTCTTCGCGTTCCTCGCCTGCCCCTTCTGCGCCTGCTGCCCGTGATGGTGCCGGCCGATATGTTTGAACGGGTGGAAGCCCATCGCGCGGGCGATGACCGTCGCCGTCAGCGACACGTTCTTGACCTGCTTGGGGTCGGAGACGATCGTCTTGGACGGCTGGGTCTGGGCGAGCACCTGGCCGTCGGCGCTCATGATCGAGCCGCGCAGGCCGGGCAGGGTCGTCTCGCCGCGCTGCTGCGACACGGCCTTCTTCGAGAGGCTGGCCGCGTCGACGCCCTGGATCTGCACCGCCCGCCCGATCACGATCACGAACGCCCCCATCGACACGGCCAGCATCAGCCGGAGGCGGTGGTCGGACATGCGCCTCACGGCCGGGGCTGCACCTTCGGGCGGGGCCGGTGGAGGCGGACGTAGTGCGTGGTGTTGGGGTCGGCCGGCACCATGCCCAGCTTCGCGGCGGCCATGCCGATGGCGCTCGGGGACGACAGGTTGGTGGCGTCGTTGCGCAGCAGGCGGTTCTCGTCCTGCAGCTGCTGGGCTCGCGCCTGGAGCTTGTTCACCTCGATGCTGTCGCGCAGGGCGGCGACGTTCAGCGCCACGATCCCGCCGAGCAGCGTCGCCAGGATCACGACCCAGACGGCGCCGCCTGCCGTCATCCGCCGGGGGCGGACGCGGCGGCGCGGGACGGCCCGCGGGGCGGCGGTCTCCGGCGCGGTGCGCGAGCGGGCGGGAGCTCGGGCCGAGACGGCGACGCTCACGGCGCGGGCGTCCTCTCGGCAGCCCGCAGCCGGGCCGACGACGAGCGCGGGTTGGTGCAGCGCTCGTCGACGCTCGCCACCACCGCGCGCCGGGTCAGGCTGCGCAGGCGCGGCTCGTGGCCACAGACGCATACCGGGAAGTCCGGCGGGCAGGTGCAGCCGCGGGCCTGGTCGCGGATGAACTGCTTGGCGATCCGGTCCTCGAGCGAGTGGAAGCTGATCACGGCCATCCGTCCACCCGGGGCGAGCAGGTCGACGGCCAGCTCGAGGCCCTCGCGCAGCGACTCGAGCTCGCCGTTCGTGGCGATGCGCAGAGCCTGGAACACGCGCCGCGCGGGGTGCCCCTGGCCGAACCGGGCCGGCGTCGGGATGGCCGACTTGATCACCTCGACCAGGTCGCCGCTGCGCTCGAACGGCTCGAGCTTGCGCCGGCGCACGATCGCCCGGGCGATCTGGAACGAGTAGCGCTCCTCGCCGTACGTGCGCAGCACGCCGGCCAGGTCGCGCTCGTCCCACGTGTTCACGATCTCGGCGGCCGTCAGGTCGGCGGTCGCGTCCATGCGCATGTCGAGCGGCGCGTCGTTCGCGTAGCTGAAGCCGCGGTGCGGGCGGTCGATCTGCATCGACGAGACGCCCAGGTCCATCAGGATCGCCTGCACGCGGGTCCCGCTCGCGACCATGTTTCGCAGGACGAGCGCGAAGTCACCGTGCAGAAAGCGGGTCTGGCTGGTCGCGGCGGCCGCGAACCGGGCGAAGAACGGCTCCGCCTCGTGGTCGCGGTCGATGCCGATGTACGTGCCGCTGCCGCGCAGGTACGGCTCGAGGACGGCCGCATGGCCGCCCGCGCCGAACGTGCAGTCGACGACGGTGTCGCCCGGGCGAGGCTCGAGCAGCTCGGCCACTTCCGGTGCCATGACGGGGACGTGCTCCACCGCCGGGCTACTGCTGTGAGAGAGATTCGGCAACATCCTCAATGCTCCCCTCGGATTCGGCCTGCGTCCTGCGCCAGGTGGCGAGATCCCAGATCTCCAGCATGTCCCGCAGCCCCGCCACCACGATGTCCCGTTCGAGCCCCGCGTGAGCCAGCTGGGCCGGCGGCAGCATGATGCGCCCCTGCCGGTCGAGCTCGGTCTCCGACGCGCCGGCGTACAGGTGCCGGCTCATGGCCCGCGCCTGACGGCTGAACGGCGAGAGCGGCCCCAGCTGCTGGTCGACGAACGCCTCGAACCCGGCCGGCGTGTAGACCGACAGGCACCTGTCGACCCCCTTCGCGACGATCACGCCGTCGGCGAAGTGCGGCCGCAGCTTCGCCGGAAGCGTCACGCGGTTCTTGGCATCGAGCTTTTGGACAGATTCGCCGAGCAGCAACGGTGCGGCCTCCCATTCTGCCCCACAATACCCCACTTTCCACCACTTCGCAACGCATCCGGTCCACAACGAGGGAGGAATCGCTCGGATCGCGATTGCGCCGGTCCCGGGTGCCCGACCGGCGCTGGCGGAAAATCCTTACAAAAACACCCGCGTTTGCGGGGCTTTCCGAGTGGTAAAGTCCGCGGCCATGTCGAGCCCGCCTCCGCAGCGGCACCGGCGCCGGCTCGCGCCGGCGGTTGCCGCCGTCGTCCTCGTGGCAGCGCTCGCCACCCTCGCCGGGGCCGGAACGGCCGGCGCGGATCAGATCTCCGCCAAGAAGGCCGAGGCCCGGCTGGCCGAGAGCCAGCTGAACGATCTCTACGCGCGCGAGGACCGGGCGGTCGAGGCCTACGACAGGGCCCACGCCAAGCTGGCCGCGGTCAAGCACGCCCTCCACGTGAACAGGATCCAGCTCGGGGCCGCGAAGCAGAACCTCGCCCAGGCCCGTGCGCAGCTCGCCCAGCTGGTCGTGTCCGCGTACAAGGGCGGCGGTCCGGACGCCGCCATGTACGTGCTCGCCGCACAGTCCTTCACCGACCTCGTCGACCGCGTCGACGTCCTGAACCGGACGTCACACGACGAGTCGGCGATCCTGCACAGGGTGACCGTCGCCGAGCGCGAGGTGGCGAGGCGCCAGGCGCTCCTGAAGAAGCAGCGGGGGCAGGCGCGCAAGCTCGTGAAGCAGGCGGCCGCCGCCAAGCGGGAGGCGGCCGCGCTCATCTCGAGCCAGCAGGCGAAGATCTCCCAGCTGCACGCCCAGATCAACCAGCTCATCGGCGAGCGCAAGGCCCGGCTGGCCCGCGAGGCCGCCGCCCGCCGCGCCGCGGCCGCCGCAGCCGCAGCCGCCGCCCAGAACCCGGCGCCGACCACCACGACGTCCGCCCCGGTCTCCCCTCCGTCCGGCCCCGTCCCGCCCGCCAACTCGCTCGGCGAGCAGGCCGTCCAGATCGCGATGGGCGAGCTCGGCGTGCCCTATGTCTGGGGCGGCGCCAGCCCGTCCGGGTTCGACTGCTCCGGCCTGACGATGTGGGTCTACGCCCAGCTCGGCATCCACCTCGACCACTACACCGGCTCGCAGTTCAACGCGGGCCCGCACGTGGCGAAGAGCGACCTCGCGCCCGGCGACCTCGTCTTCTTCGAGCCGGGCATCGGCCACGTGGGCATCTACATCGGCAACGGGGAGTTCATCCACGCCCCGCACACCGGCACGGTCGTCCAGATCTCGAGCCTCTCCGACTCCTGGTACGAGGCCGAGTACCAGGGCGCCACGCGGGTCACCGGCTGACCACGACGGTTGGGGTATCCAGCGCCCGGGGACACGGGTATAGTGGGCCTGCGGTCATCGTCACACGAGGTGTGCCCTCTGGTTCGAGGTGTGTGGAGATGGCGGCGTGAAGGTCGCCGGCGGTTGGGGTCACCGACCGGGGAGAGATCAGTGCGGTGCCAATCCGCAATCAACGAGCGTGGCGTAGAGAAAGCGTCAGGCGGGGAATAGCCTGTCTGCGGCGAACGTTATGCAGACAACGGATCCAGGGAACCTTCAGGGAGTCTGAGGAGTTGATGAGGAATGACTGACCAGCTCGTCATTGAGCCCGAAGCGCGGCTCTTGGTGGAGCTTGGACAGGAGCGGGGTCTCGTGTACGAGGACGAGCTCCAGGGTCTCGCACTCGAGCTCGATCTCGAGGCCGACGACGTGCAGGCGCTGCGCGACGAGCTCACGCAGCTCGGCGTGGACATCGTCGACCCGCCCGCGCCTGAGGAGCGCATCGAGGTCGTCGAGGTCGAGATCGCGACGACGAACAGCCTTGACCTCTTCCTGCGCCAGGCGGGCCGCTACCCGCTGCTGACGAAGGACGAGGAGGTCATGCTGGCGAAGCGCATCGAGGCCG
>Ga0075424_100007514_pt1 | contig 10583 bp, 11 predicted proteins | sample SoiMethybrSBSTD3_FD_75301 | JGI IMG/M metagenome (GOLD analysis project Ga0075424, IMG submission 75301) | Bulk soil microbial communities from a Populus tree surrounding site in Tennessee, USA - Soil MetaG P. TD hybrid SBSTD3 | ecosystem: Environmental > Terrestrial > Soil > Tree plantation...
CGTGCTCACAGTCCCCGGCGACCTTCGTCGGGCGTGGACGCAACGCGCCTCTCTGCCGGCAAAGCGTGGAAAAGTTGGGGCACCAGCAAGGCGGTCGGGTTGGTCGGTCAGCCGGTCCCTGCCTTGCCGTTCTCCGCCGCATCGGGGGCTTCGTCGAAGAGGCCGATCTGTGGGGATGCGGTGCGCGCAGGACCGGTGAGGCCCAGATGCTTGTAGGCGCGCAGCGTCAGCACGCGGCCGCGCGGAGTGCGGCCGATGAAACCTTGCTGCAGCAGGAAGGGCTCGACGATCTCCTCCAAGGCGTCCCGCGGCTCTGACAGTGCCGCCGAAATCGTCTCGATGCCCACAGGTCCACCGTCGTAATTCTTGGCGATGCAGCTGAGGTAGCGGTGGTCGAGTGCATCGAGGCCCTCGCCATCCACTTCGAGCTGGCGCAGCGCGCGATCGGCAATCTCGGCGGTGACGAGTTCGGCCTGTTCTACCGCGGCAAAGTCGCGCACGCGCCGTAGCAGACGCCCGGCGATGCGCGGTGTACCGCGCGAGCGGCGCGCGATCTCGGCGGCACCGTCGGGACTGATCGTCACCTTGAGCACGCGGGCCCCACGCGCGACGATCAGTTCCAGTTCCGCATGGTTGTAGAAATTCAGCCGCACCGGGATGCCGAAACGATCTCTCAAGGGCGTCGTCAGGAGCCCTGTGCGGGTGGTGGCACCGATCAGGGTGAAGCGCGAGAGCTCAATCTTGACGGATCGCGCGGCCGGTCCCTCGCCAATGATGAGGTCGAGCTGGTAGTCCTCCATGGCTGGGTACAGGATCTCTTCCACCGCAGGATTGAGACGGTGGATTTCGTCGATGAAGAGGACGTCGCGGTCCTCCAGGTTGGTGAGCAACGCGGCAAGGTCACCCGCCTTGGCAATGACGGGGCCGGAGGTGGAGCGGAAGCCAACGCCGAGCTCGCGTGCCATGATCTGAGCAAGCGTGGTCTTGCCTAGCCCCGGCGGTCCGGCGAACAGCACGTGGTCGAGCGCTTCCTTGCGTGCCTTGGCGGCGGCGATGAACACCTTGAGATTGGAGCGCGCCTGCTCCTGGCCGATGAACTCGGCCAACAGCTGCGGCCGCAAGTTCCCTTCCGCGGCGTCGGCGTCGCGCTTGGCACCGGTGACGAAGCGGCTCGCATCGGTCATGATTTGTTCTCTCTGAGGCGGTTCGCGGGGGGAGTCAAGCGCCGGTACGCCGGTACGCGAGCCTGCATGGGAACGGGCGAGAGGGCGGACATGGAGCGAGTGTGGCCGAGAAGCCTTGGCCGCGCTGATGCCCGCTGGTGGATGCGCGGTGCATCGCTCATTTTGCCCCGTGCACTTTTTGCCCCTGCGTACTTTCTGCCGACGTGGACCAAGGCCACCACGCCGCGCTGGAGCAGTCCTAACCGCCCCCTTCCTGGCGGGCTCCGCGGCCGCCTTGCATGGGTTTCGCTCCGCTGCCAGGGGGTCCTTTGCCCCGCAAGTTAAGGTGCGTGAACTGGGCATTGCGGCCGTATTCAGGGTCCCAACGCTGAAGTGGGCGCGGTCCGGCATGCGCGTGCTCAAACCGGGCTTGGAAGGAAAGAGAGCGATGGAGCAAACCTACATGTTGACACAGCATTCACTTGCGGGGGGCTCGTGCTTGCGGCTGCGACACTCGCCCCCGTCGAGGCCAGCGCTGCCGCGCCGCAGTCGCCGATCACCGCGGTTGTCGCCGCCGACGGGGACTGATCCAGAAGGCGCAGTGGGGATACGGCCGCTGCCACGCTTGGCGGCGGAAGTGTGTGGCGGGCTTCTTCCGTTGCCTGGCGCGGCATGGCTGCTGAGGAGCCATCGGGACCCCTCGCGATGGCGACGCGTCGCCTATGTGCGGCTGGTGCAGCGAGGGGTCCGACCCGCCACGGTCCAAGGCCTTGACGCCAGACCTGGCCACTTTTGATTTCGACGAATTCTAAAGTGAATACACGTACTTGACACCAGTTGCGCGGGTCGCGAAATGTCAATGCGGCGCCTCAAGACGAAGCCGGGACAATCGGGGCGCGTTGCCGAGGTTGGGGCTTTGAACCCCAGCCATTGGAGACCGACATGGTCGATTTGGCCGCACATCGTGGCGTCCTCAGTGGCCCAGTGCAGCACAACCACGTGCAGCCGCCTTTTCGCTTCGCCAGGGCCGCCTGATGCGCGTGCGCCACAGCCTCAACGCCGCCGCAGCAGCGATTTACGCCAGCGATCCCGTGGCGGCAGAGCGGCTGATCGGCCTTGGTTTCCGATATTGGCTCAAAGGCTTGCGCACCGGCGACATCTCATGTTGGGAGAGAGCATGGTGCGCCTACTGCAACGCACTGGGGGCGGCCACGGCGAAGGGTGCCATCACGGATCTCGCCTGCTGGGTGCGGGCCATCAACCGCCATGCCCAGCGCGATCTTGAGACCGCCGCTGTCGATTGTGACCGGTTCTGCCGCGACGAATCGATCGCCATTGAGATGATCTCGGCTTGTCAGCACGAAGCCTGCCCCGCCATGCGCGCCTGTGCATTCGCGCTGCTCGGCTGCTCGATGATCGAGGAGGTGGTGCGCGGCGCGGAGAACTTCGCTGCGACGATGCGCGGGGCCGATCAGGTGCTGCCCCGATCGTATTCTTTTGGTGCATCGTGGCTGGCCATTGAGCCCGCCAGCACCCTGAAGCAGTGACCGCAACGGGATCCAGGCGTACATGATCGTTTGTTCCTGCCTCATCATCACGGACGCACAGATCGAGCAAGCCTTGCTCGAGATATTGCGGTGTCCCGATGCACCGCTGCCGACACCCGGCGTGGTCTATCGCCACCTAGCCAAAAAGATGGTGTGTTGCGGCTGTTCGCCGTTGGCCGTCAGCACCATTTACAAGAAGATCGACGAGCTGGCGGAGAAGGGAGTGGTCTGCCCGTACGCCTGTGCCACTGCCCAGGGCCGGTTGCGCAAATGCGCCAACGATACGCTGGCCCAGCGCCTAATCGAGCTCCCCCCCCTCAAACCGCGGCGTATCGAAGCTCCTGCGGCGGCCTCGCAGGGGCCGGCATTGGAGCCCGCGTGAGCTCGCCGGCACTGGCCCAAAGCTCTCAAGAAGCGTAGGAAGACACGCGCCACGGCGGCGAAGTGGCGCACCACGCCTTGCGCGCGGTAGGGTCACAGGCCGGTAGCGAACCGGCGAGACCGGCAGGGGAGAGGTGGGATGAAAGGCAAGAAAGAGGTCATCGACATCCTCAACGAGGCGCTGAAGCACGAACTGGGCGCCATCAATCAATATTGGCTGCACTATCGCATGCTCGACAACTGGGGTTTCACCAAGCTTGCAAAGAAGGAGCGCAAAGAATCGATCGAGGAGATGCAGCACGCCGACAAGCTGGTGGCGCGCATCATCTTTCTGGAGGGCCTGCCAAACCTGCAGTACATCGCGCCGTTGATGATCGGCCAGAACCTCAAGGAGGTGCTGGAGTGCGATCTCAAGGGCGAGTGGAATGCGCGCGACCTCTACACGCGCGCTCGTGGTGTGTGCCGTACGCACGAGGACTACGTCTCAATGCAGCTGTTTGAGGAGCTGCTGAAGGATGAAGAAAGCCACATCGACTTCCTTGAGACCCAGCTCGACCTGTTGGACAAAATCGGTGTGCACAACTACGGCCAATTGCAGGCCGGTGCTGCCGATGACGTGGAAGGGGACGCCTGAGCCCGATGGCGCACGCAGGGCAATCCCCATCGCCATCGATCTGGGACGCTGGTCGCAAGATCTGGGACGAGCTCGGCTGCGCCGCTGCTGAGGGGGACATTCGTCAATCCTGGCACCACATGCGCAAAAGGTTGGCGGCGCACTTGGCGAGAAGGTCGCCGTCGGGTGTTTTGCCTTCGCGCTCAAACAGGCGGCGACGTGCCGTCTCCAGCTCGAACAGCAGTTCGCGCTGCGCGGCATGGCGGATGTAGCTGCGAACCCAGCCGACGGCTGCCAACCTTTGCCCCCGTGTCACCGCGGCAACGTGGTGGAGCATGGCGGAGGGATAGACGATGATGTCGCCGGCATCGAGCTTGAACGTGTCCGCCCCCGCTGGGCTGTCGAGCACAAGCTCGCCGCCGTCATAGCTCTCCGGTGCCGACAGGAAGAGCGTGAACGAGACGTCCGTGCGCACGCCGCCCATCATGGCGTCGTCCACGTGAGGGCCATATTCGTGTCCGGGCTCGTAGCGGGAGAAGAGGGGGCCGAGGAGGGTCTTGGGTCGAGTTGCGAGCGCGAACACGGCGTGGGCGACGAGGCGCGCCTGGACCAAGTGCCGCAGCCGGTGCAGCTCAGGGCTTTCGAGCGCTTGCAGGTTTGCCTTGACGAGCTTGGCCGACCAGCCGGCAGTCGTCTTGCCATCGACGAACGTGGCGGTCGCAAGACCAGCGTACACCTCGGCGATGTCGGCGCTGGTAAGGGCATCAGCGATGGCGAGGATCATCGGCGCTCCGGCTTGCATCAGACGCTTCTTGCAGAACCAATATACTGCGGGCGGGCAGGGTAGGTCCCACCAGCGGCAGAGAGCCGGGGGCGCCCGTCGGGAGGGACAATGGCAAAACTGACGCGCAAGTTGTGGGTGGGCATCGGCGCGGTCACGCTCGCCGGGGCCTCGATTGGCGCCATGGCCCAACCGGAGCACAAGAGCCATGCGAGGCCAGCGCCGGCGGATGCCGGGACCGCGACCTCCACCCCCGCCGACGGCGGTGAGGCCTACCTCACCGACGGCGGACCCCGCGACCCGCGCATTCGCTTCTACCGGGACCTGGCGTTGATGCGTGGGCACCTCCTGGTTGGGGGACAATTGATTGAGCTTGGTTTATGGGACGAGGCTCTGGCGCATTTCCTCCATCCCACGGAGGAGCTCTACGGTCTCATGGAGAAGTATATTGAGCTGCACAACATGCGCCCCTTCCGGCGCGAACTGCAGGCCCTCGCGCAGACCGTGAAGGCGAAGCGGAAGGGCGCTTACGAGCAGGCGCTCAGCGTGGTTGACCAGCGCTTGCTGGCGGCTTTGGGGGTGGCGCAGAAGTTCATGAACCCCCTGCGCGGTTTCACCATCCGTTCCGCCGCCGAAGTGCTCAAGACGGCGTTGAGCGAGTATCAGTCCTCCATTGAAGATGGACGGTTCGTAAAGCCGGTCGAATACCAGGACAGCCGCGGCTTCGTGTGGGAGGCTGAGCGCATGATCGACCGGGCCGCGCCGGAGCTCAGCAGAGCGGATGCGGAAGCGCTCGCCCGCATTCGCACGGCACTCGCCAAACTCAAGGTTGCGTGGCCGGCGCCGATGCCGCCACCTGCGCCTATTCTCACGCCGGGGGAACTGTCGGCGCTGATCTCCGACATCGAGCTGCATGCCTCGAGGTACTGATGCGAAAGGGTGTGGGGACGACCCGCTTGCCGTTCCTGGCGGGGAGAAGATAGGAGTGGGGCAGGTGCTGCGGGTTCAAGCGCAAGGAGCGCCTGCGCGGCCGGGATCCCTCGCAATGGACAAAGCGGAGCCTGCAGAGCAGCGCCGTCGGCATTGTGCCGCAAGCGTGTTCTTCCTCGCGGCGGCAATGGGCTTCCTGGCCGTCGCCGCGCTGGCGCTACGACCTGTCAGCCAGGGGGTGTGGGCTGCAGAGCCTGCCGATGGGCTCGCCGCCCTGAAGGCGAGCTTCGCCCGTCCGACGTTCATCCCGCATCCGGCCGACAATCCGCCGACTGGGGCTAAGATCGCCTTGGGCAAGCGCATCTTCGAGGATGTGGAACTCTCGGCTACCGGCACCGTGGCGTGCGCCTCCTGCCACGATTCGAAGCTTGGCTTTGCCGATGGTGAACCCAAAGGCAAGGGCGTGACAGGCCGGCGCCTCGTGCGGCACACCCCTAGCCTCTGGAACGTCGCCTGGAGCCCCCTCTTATTCTGGGACGGGCGCGCTTCCAGTCTTGAAGACCAGATCCGCTTTCCCATCGAGCATCCCGACGAGATGGGCTCCTCCCTCGCGAATGCCCTCGACCGCTTCTCGCGCCACGACAGTTATGTGCGGGCGTTTGCTGAAGCCTTTCCCGCGGACGATCCTCACATCTCGCCGCGCACGATCGCGCAAGCGGTCGCGGCCTATGAGCGCACGCTGGTGTCGCCGCCCACGCGCTTCGACAGATGGGTCGCGGGTGAGCCCGGCGTGCTTACGCCATCCGAGCTCGCCGGGTTTGCCATCTTCACCGGCAAGGGCCGCTGCAGCAACTGCCACGCAGGCTTCGCCTTCACCGACCACGGCTTCTATGACATCGGGCTACCGGGCCCGGACAAGGGACGCGGTGCCCACATTGGCCTCTCAGCCGCCGACCACGCCTTCAAGACGCCGACATTGCGCGAGCTCACCTGGACGGCGCCTTACATGCACGATGGTTCGTTGGCGACGCTCGATGATGTGGTGCGCCACTACGAGAGTGGCGGGGTCGCGCGCGCCACGCGTAGCCGTGATCTGCCACAAAGGCTGGCGCTCAGCGAGCGGGAACGCTCAGATCTCGTAGCGTTCCTCGAGGCGCTGTCGAGCGAGACGCCGCCGCAGTCCTCGCGCGAGGCGTGGGTTAACGCAGCTATGCCAACGGCGCGTGCTCCGCCCGCCGACACCACGCTCGTCAGCCAGGCCAATAAGCTCTTTCACCCGCCCTACGTTCGCGTAAGGTCTGGCGAGCTGCTGACCGTGCTCAACGACGACACGCGCACCCACAACGTGCGCATCTACGATCCGCGCTTCGACTACAACTCCGGGGCGCAGGAGCCCACAGAGACGGTCACGATCCGCTTCCCAGGTCCAGGCACGTTCGAGGCCTTCTGCGCAATCCATCCATCCATGCGCCTGACCGTCGTCGTGCAATGATACCGCTTGGAGGGCACCGCGAGAGTGCAAATAGGGGTGCCCAGTGAAGGGTGCCAGTGAAGGCTGCCAGTGGCGGGTAACAGTGACGGGTACCGGCAAAGTTGAGGGTTCGAGGAGGGCGCCCGTAGGGAATAATCCGAGCTGGCGGGAGGCCATCGTTTATCGGGGGATCATGCTGCCATCGGCCGCCACCGCGCGTGGTTCGCCGCGATCAGTTCTGTCGATCTACGCCCCCACCCCAAGCTGGCGCACCTGCGGCCTTGTTGGGATGATCAACGAGATCGCAGCGCGCATGCCCATGCGGGCATCAGCCACCGTGCTGCAGGGCTCGGCGGTAACGCGGCGGTGAGATGCTTGCGGGGCGATTGCCCTGTCGGCGGCGTGCTGAGTGAGGCTCGGTGGGTTGGCTCGATGCCATATCGGCCAAGGTGTGCTGGTCGAGAACGTCGATGAAGGCTTCGAGCGCGTCGTCGAGGATGCGGTTCACCCGGGCCCGCTTCGGTTTGCGACCCCCTGTGCGCTCCTCGATTTCGACGTGCGTGACCTCGGTGGCGCGCACCACGTCCCCGATCCGGATCGCGCCCGCAGGCCGCGCCAGCCGCACACCGCCGTTGCGGCCGCGCACCGCCTCGATCAGGTGGGCTCGTGCCAAGAGGTTGACGATCTTGAACACGTTCTGTTGGGTGATATCGAGGCGCACTGAAAGCTCTGCCACCTTGACCAGGCGACCTTCCGCCCGCGCGCAATCGATCAGAATCCGGATGGCGTGGCTCGTGGACTTGGTCAAACGCATCGCCAAAGTTGCCCCATGACAGCGTTGGGGATCAACATATGGCATGACGGGCCGGCGAAAGCGAGCGTGTACGGTAGGTTGCCCGGCCGAGATCAGTGCCGGCAGCGGCCGCTGTCGCGTCGTGCACCGGGTGTTGCGCTGCGGCAGGAAGGGTCCTGCCCCCATGAAGCCTCGTTGCGGAATCCTTACTTAGGACCGGTCGCGCGAACCGGTTCAATCGCTCCGGTAGGCGTCCCGCGCGGGTGGCAGCGTGTGCAACCTTTGCAATTGGCGATCGAGGCGCGGCCCGTGAGGATGTTGGACCCCAGGGTCTGCTGGGATGCTCGCCTGCCGGTACAGAGCCAGAACGAGTTGCCGGCCGGCAAAGGGCCATTGCCTTGCTGCCCGCCCCACAAGGGAAAGTCCACGAGGCCTTGAGCATCTCCGTGCCATGGGGAACGGGAACGGTCGGTTCGCGCACCGCAACGGCCTCGTAAGGAGTGCCAGGCTGAGGAGGGGCGGTGCTCAGATCAGGCGTTCGGCGGCTCGGCGCAACCCCACCAGGATCGGCTCGTAGGCTTCCTCATCGCGCGCTTCCGGGTACACCATGTAGACGGGATAGCTGAAGGCGCGCGCGCGGGGCGGGATGCGTAACCGGCGGCGATTGACGTGGCGCTTTACGAGCCGCCGCGGAAAATAGCCCGAGGCCTCATTGGCGAACAGGAAATCAAGGCCAAGGGAACCCAGATCCAGGTTTACGGCCGTATTGGTGAGCTCAGGGTAGGCAGCGGCGTGCTCGGCCTGAAAATCGGGGCCCCAATCGACGAACACATAGTTGCTATCGGTGCGGCGCGAACGCGCCGGGGCGCTGGAGACCAGCACGAACTCTTCGTCAAACAGGTGCTCGATGGTGAGGCCTGGCGGCTGACCGGGGCGGTACATGATGGCGAGATCGAGGGTGCCTTCGAGCAGCCGCTGGATCATCACGGCCGACAAGCTGGCGGAGGCCGAGATGGCGATGTCGGGGATGTTATCGCGCAACCACGAAATCCAGCGCATCAAAAAGCCGTCCCACAGCGTAGCGTGCGCACCCACCGCCAGATGGTCGCGATAGGGACCGGAAAACCCCACTTCCAGCTGAGCGTGTTGCCACACGCGCACCAGCGCCAGAGCGTGCTTCTGGAACTGTTCACCGGCCCCTGTCAGCGACGCACCGTTCTTGGAGCGTTCAAACAGCGGCCGGCCGAACAATTCCTCCAGCACACGTATGCGTGCGCTTACCGTCGATTGGGTTATGTTGAGCTTGCGTCCTGCGTCGATGAAGCTGCCGGTCTCGGCAACCATCAGGAAGGTGCGTGCCAGTGCAATGTCCATGCTCGAGTCTCACGTCGTTTGGCAATGACATCTATCTATCGAAATCATCGATAGGCGTCAGCGGAAAATTGCGTTTGGCATTTGGCTGAAATATTTTCACATTGACAGGGCTCGGACTCGATTCGGGCGACTCGGTCACAGATGGAAGGACACTGCTATGAAGGCGAAGAAGGCGAAGAAGACCGCAAAGAAGAAGACGGCGAAGAAGAAGAAGAAGTAGGGCCGACAGAGGTGCACCCTTTGCGTTCGATGTTGTCGATGTGTTTTGCGGGGTTGATTGGAACGATCATGCTCCTATCGGGCAGCGCCGCAGCCCACGCGGTGTCGATCACCAATCGAGACGATCAGGATCACAAGGTGACGGTCGTCGAGGGGGATACCAAGACGGACTACGTCCTCAAACCTTCGCAAGCGCTGAATGGCATCTGTGCCAAAGGGTGCACCGTTCACCTCGATGATGACGAGGAGGAAGAATACCAACTCGAGGCCGACGACGTCGTCTCCATCGAGGAAGGCAATCTCTACTACGACACACCCGGCACGCCAGGCGGACCCGCCCCGGCGCCCGCCACCGGCGGAGGGGGTGGGACGCCACCCGGTAAGGGATAGGCGGCGGGCTCCGGCGGACCCTTAGCCCGGCTCGCAGGTGCGCCCAACCTGGCGCTCGAAGGCCCTTCGCAGCGCTCCATCGAGCACATCCATATCAGCGCCGCAGCCCAGTGCGGCCAGGCTGGTGACCCCATGCTCGCGGATACCGCAGGGGATAATGCCAGCAAAATGCGACAGATTCGGTGCCACATTGATGCTAAAGCCGTGCGAGCTCACCCAGCGCCGCAGCCGGACGCCAATGGCAGCGATCTTGTCCTGCCGGAGCCCATCCCCCTTCTTGCGCTCCACCCAGACGCCGACAAAACCCTCACGAGTGTGCGCCTGCACGCCGAGCGCACCCAAGGCTTCGATGATCAGTGTCTCAAGCGCACAGACGAAGGCGCGTACGTCGGCCCAGCGGGCGCGCACGTCGAGCATCACGTAGCCGACCCGCTGCCCGGGACCGTGATAGGTGAATTGGCCGCCACGGCCGGAGCGGTGCACGGGAAATCGTCCCGGCTCGAGGAGATCTGCTGCCTGTGCACTGGTGCCGGCGGTGTAGAGCGCGGGATGCTCGAGGAGCCAGACGAGCTCGCGTGCCCTGCCCGCCGCGATCGCATCGACGCGTTCGGCCATGAAGCCGCAGGCGTCCTCGTATGCGACGAGGCCGCGCGTGACGCTCCACTCGACGGGTGCTGAGGACGGCGATCGCATGGCCTGGTGAGACAGTGGCGGTGACGACACGCTCGCCCCGCCACGGTTGAAGATGGCAACTCGAGCACCGTTTGACCAGCGGCTGCCGATGGGGATGTCGCCGAAGGCGGCCTGCCATTGGCTGGCTTGCAGCCGAAGGCGACATCCGCTGCCTTTCGCCGGCAACCGAAGTGCGGGGTTCTCCCCTTCAATTTCGTGGGGGATCAATGAGGATGACCCGCGGCGGGG
>Ga0075424_100007515_pt1 | contig 10583 bp, 7 predicted proteins | sample SoiMethybrSBSTD3_FD_75301 | JGI IMG/M metagenome (GOLD analysis project Ga0075424, IMG submission 75301) | Bulk soil microbial communities from a Populus tree surrounding site in Tennessee, USA - Soil MetaG P. TD hybrid SBSTD3 | ecosystem: Environmental > Terrestrial > Soil > Tree plantation...
CGCTACGACGAACTGATGACGGGACCCGACGAGTTCGCCCGCATGGCCACGTACCTCGGGCGCTCACTCGAGGACTGCCGCAAACCCGACATGTACCGATCCCGTGCACGCGGTACCGGCGAGCGGCCGAAGGCACCCGTCGTCATCCCACGCCGCGTCATCGACCGAGTCGCGAGGATCGAGAACGACCTCGCCGAGTTGCGGAGCGCGATGAGCGTGCCTACGGTGGGATGAATGGCGAGCGGGGAGCCTACTGACGGGCCTGCGTTCAGCATCCTCGTGAGCGCATACAAGACCGAGGCGTACCTGCCCGACACCATCGAGTCCGTGCTGGCCCAGACCCGTGGCGACTGGGAGCTCATCGTCGTCGACAACGGCATGAACGACGAGATCGCGCGAATCGTGGGCAGCTACGGGGATGCGCGGATCGCGCTCATTCGTCAGGAGAACCGCGGAATTACCGGCGGCGTCGACGCCGCGGCTGCGCGCGCAACGGGGCGGTACTACGCGGCTGTCGACAGCGACGACATGCTCATGCCGAGGTTCTGCGAGCGGACCGGCGCGATGCTCGATGCCCACCCGGAGATCGACGTCGTCGGCATCGATGCCCACACCTTCACAGAGGACGACCACACCCACGTGCGCGGGCTTCGGCAAATGCTCGGCATGCGCCCAGCGGATCCTGAGCACCGCCTTACACTCGAGGACATCATCAGCGGTAACGGGCTCTACTACACGGCCGCCATACGAGCCGAGGCGTGGAACCGCGTCGGTGGTTATGCCTGCGACACGCCGTTGGCACCGGCCAACGCACTGTTCATCCGCCTCGTGGCAGCCGGTTGCGACGTGCGGGTGCTCGACGAGAAGCTCGCGCGCTACCGAATCCGCATCGACTCGACCTCTACCGCCCCGGAAACCAAGGAGGCGTTCGAGGCCGACGTCGAGCGTAGCCTCCGAGAGGGCGCAGCGCTGGCCGACTCGCCCGAAATGCGCCGCGCGCTCGACCGTAGGCTGCGCCAGCTCCGCTTCCACCAGGCGCTGCGTCGCGCCCGTTGGGCGCTGCTGGCCGGAGATGCGGACGCAGCTAGGACGCATGCCCGCGAGGCCCTCCGGCAACGTCCCTCCCTGCGGGGCTCGCTGCGCGCAGCCGTCGTCCTTGCCGGCCTCACGATCTCCCCCGCGATGATGCGCAATCTGCACCCGATCAAGCAGAAGGTGCAACAGACGGTGCGCCACATCGCCTCCAGGTTGAGCCGGCGAACGTCCCACCCGGTGTAGGCCGCGCCCAAGGCCTCCCGGGAGATCTTCAGCGCTCTCGAAGCAGCCGGGCCACCAGGTCTACCCAAGCCGCGCCTACGACTTCGGGCGAGTGCGTCTCCTGCACGTATCGATATGCAAGATCGCCGGCCGCGTCGGCGGCGCTCGGATCGTCGACGTATCGCCGCGTGATCCGGACGAGCTCGTCGGGGGATCCACCCGCAACCGCGCCGAGCCCGTGGTTCGCGATCACACCGTCGGGGTCCACGTGGAGGGAAATCGTCGGCACCCCCCGGCCCCATGCCTCGAGGAACACGTTCGGGAAGCCCTCGAGCGAGGACGTGCTCACGAGAGCGACGGCTCGGTCGTAGAGCGGAAGCAGTTCGCTCCTGGGCCGCGTGGGAAGCAGTTCGACATTGGGCAAGCGAGCGGCTCTCTCGTGAACCGAGGCGGAGAGCTCCTCCCAGCCGGTCCTCTCCCTGGCGACCATGACGAAGTCCGCGTCGGAAATCCGCTCGGCGAGGTCGAGGAAGGAATGGGGGTTCTTCGTCCCGAGGAAGGCTCCGACCCAAATAAAGACATCGCGGGACACGGGACGCGGTGCTCCGAGCTCGCAGAAGTTGGGAATGACCTGCGGACGCAGACGAAGCGACGCGCGAGCGATCTCCGCCTGCTGCTCCGTCTGCGCGACCACCGCATGCGCACAGCGCATGCCTATTCGCGCTTGGGTCCGGACTGTCCACCGATTCAGCCCCCCACCCTGGCCTCGAAGCGACCGCAGGTCGCGGCTGAAGTCCGCATCGTGCGACGCCGAGAACACGAACCGGCGTCCCGCGAGACGCGCGTAGACGCCGGCGAACCCGGTCTCGATGCCTGCAGTGCGCTGAATGTAGACGCGTCCGTCGGCTCGACGAAGCCCTTGGACGATTGCGAGCCGACCCGGCAGCCCCCCCTCCCCATAGTGCTTCGGAAGCCGGACCACCTCGACGCCCTCCGGCGTTCGCGAGAGAGCAGCGTCTTCCACGACGTGACGAACGCGATACCCACCCAGAGCCAGAGCGCGAGCGATGTAGGTCGACTGCAGCTCTGCGCCGCCCGTAACGCCCACCACGCCGTAGAAGAAACCAGCGCTCGGCGCATACACGACGACGTCCGCCGACGGGCGCGTCACGAGACCCGCCCTGAGAAGCCCCGCACACGCGCGGGCTCTACCAGGGTCCCAGATGTCTCGTCCACGTGTGCGGGGTGAATCCGGGTGTCAGATGGCGGCGAGATCGACCGCGACCGGCGCGACGGGTCTCACGTCCACGAACGTCCTCAGCCAGAGCTCGAGCTGAATGAGAGCCCAGAGCTTGTTGGCATGGTCATAGGCACCGCTCTCGTGCTCCGCGACGAGCCCACGAAGGCGTTCTTCGCGGAAGAATCCCCGGGCGAGCGACCCCGGGTCAAGCAATACCTCCCGTGGAACGCGTCTGAGGTCCTCCCGGAACCAGCTGGCAAGAGGCACTGCGAACCCCCACTTCGGGCGGTCGAGAATGGCGTCGGGCAGCCACGGACGGAGCGCGTCCTTGAAGAGCCTCTTGGTCGTTCTGCCCGTGAGCTTCCAGTTTCCAGGTAGCCCTGCGGCGAGTTCCATGAACTCATGATCGAGGAGGGGCGATCGAACCTCGAGAGAGTGCGCCATGCTCGCGATATCCATCTTCACGAGCAGATCGCCGGGCAGGTAACTCTGAACGTCGACGTCGAGAAGCCGATTGATCTCGTCCTCGGCATCGGATTCCGCGTACGGAATCGCGATTGCCGAACTACCCAAACGCGCCGCGCCCACCGCGTCTCGGAAGTCTGCCGTGTACAGCTCGAGCCGCTCTCGCTCGTCGAAGTAGCCGATCCACTTGGCATACCGTTCGGGAGGGGGCAGAAGAGCCGCGTAGGCCGCACGGTCCAGCCGTGCGCGCAAGCTGTGCTCCCTGTCTCCGCGCCCGACGAGTCGCCCCGTCGCAGCAAGCGCTGACTTCACCGGTCTTGGCAGGTTGGACAGGCGATCGGCACGGCGTTCGAGATACCGCGTGTAGCCGGCAAAGCTCTCGTCGCCCCCGTCACCGTTCATGGCCACCGTCACGTGCTGCCTTGCAAGCTCGGAGAGATAGAAACTCGGGATGGCCGAGGGATCGGCGAACGGCTCGCCGTAGTGCCAAACGAGGCGGGGCAGCACGTCGATCGCCTTCGGCTCGACCCTGAACTCATGGTGGTCGGTGTCGAAGAGCTCAGCGACCTCGCGGGCATACGAGGTCTCGTCGTAGCGCTCGGCACCGAAGCCGATCGAGAACGTGCTCACCTGCCCGCCCTGCATCGCCATTGCGCCCACGACCGCACTGGAGTCGACCCCCCCGGAGAGGAAGGCGCCGAGCGGCACATCGCTTCGCAGTCGGAGCGACGTCGCCTCGAGCAGCCCAGCGCGTATCTGCTCGTGCGCCTCCTGCTCGTCCGCGATCGCGTTTCGGCGATACGAGAGCTTCCAGTAACGCTCGATACGAAAACGGCCGTGTTGCCACACAAGCGTGTGCGCGGGCGGGAGCTTGCGCAGGGCAGCGAACGCGCTCTGCGGATGAGGAACGTACTGCAACTGCAGAAAGGTGTCGATGGCGTCGAAGTCGACGCTGCGCTCGATCGCCGCGTCCTCGAGTATCGCCCTGGCTTCCGAGGCGAACCAGAGCGTGTCGCCTTTGGTCGCGTAAAAGAGGGGCTTCTTGCCTACTCGGTCCCGTGCGAGAAGGAGTTGGTTGCGGCCGCTGTCCCACAGGGCGAAGGCGAACATGCCCCGTAGCCAGCGCACACAATCGGGACCATGTTCCTCATACAGGTGGACGATGACCTCGGTGTCAGTTTTTGTCGTGAACACGTGACCGCGCTGCTCGAGCCCGGCTCGGAGAGATTGGTAGTTGTAGATCTCTCCGTTCAGCACGAGCACGACCGAGCGGTCCTCGTTGTAGATGGGCTGGTCGCCTGTGACGAGATCGATGACGCGGAGTCGTTGGACCCCGAGGCCGACCCCAGATTCGACGAACAGGCCTCGTGAGTCCGGGCCTCGATGCTCGATCGCCATGCACATCCGTTCGATCAGCGCGCGATCGACGGCATCTGAGTCGGACACCTTCCCAGCTATTCCGCACACGTGCCAAGCGTATCCGCCTCAGTCCACGGGCCCCCGTGGAGTGGGGCGCAAACGGCGGACGCCGAACAGGTACTCGACTGGGCGAAGGGACGTCAACCAGCGGAGACGCTCGGGCAGCACATGCCCGAGGAGCTGCAGGTCCCGCTCCGTGAAGAACCGGAGCGCGCGAAGGCCGCCGGCGAGCAGGCATCCATACAGGACTCCCAGGGCCGTAAGCGAGAGCGCCGCCGCTCCCCTCGTCGACGTCAGCGACTCCGGCAGGGCTGCATTCACGGCGTACGTGCACGCGGCCGCGAGCAGCGTCGCAGTCGCGAGCCTCCAGAGCCAGTCGCCGAAATACGCCCAGATCGACAACTTCAGGATCCGGTGCGATCTCCAGACGAAGTACGAGGCCGAGACGACGATGCCGATCAGCGTCCCGGCAAGGATGCCGTACAGGCCGAACGCGAGACCGAGCGGAATCGTCAGGGCGATGTTCAGGAGTGCTCCGGATACCGCGAACTCCGTCTCGTAGCGGGGCGTTCCCATCGCCGAGAGCACGGTCGCTCCGATATCGGTCAGGTTGGCGACGACCAACCCGACAACGAGGAGCGCGGTGATGGCGGCGACTTGCGGATAGGTCGTCCCGAGCCAGAACGTGGAGATGAGAGACGTCGTCGCAAGGACGAACCCGGCGATGGCGAACGTCGCCACCTCGAAGACACGGCTGGCCTGCAGGAAGACATCTGCGAGACGCTTCGGGTCTCCCTCCGAATGGATTGCGGTCGCAGCCGGCAAGAGCGGCGGAATCAGCTGTTGCGGGAAGAGCTGGACGAGGTCGGCGATCCTGGCGGCGACCCCGTAGGTGCCGACGGTGGTGATGTTGACCCACGCCCCGATCAGGAGGGCGTCGGTCTGGTAGTTGATTACCCTGGCGCCGGCGTTGACCTGATGCCAGCTTCCGAACCTGAAGAGCGCACGGCGCACACCCTTGTCGAGCCGCGGGCTTCCGAACACTCGCCCGATGAACCTTCGGCCCGCCAGGTAGCAGACCGCCGCGACGAATACCGACCTCACGATCAACGCGATCGGCAGGGCGTAGAGCCCCGCGCCCGCGAGGAGGAGCACGACGATCAGCGCCATGTAGACGAGGTGGCCGAACATGTTGGCCGTGCCGAACACCCAAAATCGCTCGAGGCCGATCATGAGCGCCCGAAGAGGGCCCAAGATCCTTTCGATGCAGAAATGCGCGAACGCGAGCAGGAACACGTTTCGGGCCAGCAGGGCGAGATCGGAGGGGACGCCGAGGTGCGGAAGGAGGTACGTCCCGACGAGCCAGGCGACGGGCGTGAGGGCGAGCGCCAGGACGAAGAACGAGGTCGAGGCGAAGGTGACGAGGCTCCGCACGATGTCGAGCTCGCCGCGTGCGGCATGGAACGCGATGAACCTCGCGCTTCCGCGCATGACGTCGATCTGGACCAGGCCGATGTAGCCGAGTACCGAGCTGATTACGACCCACAGTCCGTACTGCTCGATGCCCACATGGCTCAGGAGGAGCGGCATGACGACGAGCGATACGGCGACGCCCACGACCTTCTCGGTCGCGCCCATCATGGTGCCGCCGAACATGCGCTGCGCTCTGCGTTGCTGTGTCACCGAAGGATCTCCGGAGCCGTGCCAGACGAAGAGCGCGAGCTCATCCCGAAGAACCGATTAAAGCTACCGGAACGGCCAGCACTCCTTCGAAGCCGGCGATCTACTCTGTAGACGTGCTCGCATTCGCCCTCGAGCGGCATCCATCCGTTCTCTACGGCGCCACGGCAATGGCGAGCGCCGCGGTCGGCCTCATGCTCGTGCGAGCGCAGGGAGGCGCGCCGGTTCCGATGATCGCGCTCGGGGGTCTCGCTCTGCTGGTGCTCCTCGTGCTCCTGGTCAGCGTGCCGCCGCCGACGCTGTTCGTCGGCTGGTTCTTCGCGGCCCCGCTGCTCGCAGAATCGACGGCGGCCTCGTCGGTCGGACACGTCCTCATGCTCGTTCTCTATGCGTTTCCGGCCCTCGTCCTCGCGTGCCTCACGGCGACACACTTCGGCCGGAACGTCTCGCTGACGCTTACCGACTTCCTGCCCGTCGCCTTTGCCGTGTACGTCGTCGTGTCGCTCTCCGTGGCCTCGCAGCTAATCGAGCTGACGCTGGCCCGAACGCTGTTGATCCTCTTCCTCAACTACCTTCTCGGCCCCTGCCTCTACTACTTCCTCATCGTCGGTCCGGGCAGGCTCGTGGAGACATCGAAGCTGCTCCTCGTCCTCATGGTCGGCGCGTGCATCCAGGGCGTGTTGGCGATCGTCGAGCATGCGACGCACTGGAACCTCTGGGGTTCCTATCACTGGAACAAGCTCTCCGGTACGCGCGCGGTGTCGACCTTCGCAAACCCGGCCATCCTCGGCGTCTACCTCGGCATCGGGACCGTCATCGCCGTTGCGATCCTGATGTGGCATCCCAACGCTGCGCGTCCGTTGCGGCGCACAGCGCTTCTTACCGTCGTCGTGTGCCCTCCGGGCCTTCTCCTTACGCTCACGCGCGCCCCGATTGCCGCGACCGCTGTCGCCGTAGTCGCGTTGCTCACCCTCGGGCGGAAGCGCCTCGCGGGCTTCGGCATCATCGCCGCCGCTGTGGTCGCTCTCGTGGCCGCCTGGCCCCACCTCGAAGGCTCATCCCTGTACCAGAACCGGGTCACGGATGTCGAGACGGTGCTCGAGCGCCAGTCGCTGCAGGAGATGTCACTCGAGGTCGCCAAGCAGAAACCCGTGCTCGGATGGGGCCTCGGTTCGTTCGGACGCGCCATCGCGACCGTCGAGCCCCCGTATATCGCCGGCCTCATCGACAGCGCCAATCTAAGCGTAAGCCACAACACGTTCCTGTCCGTTCTCGTTGAACTCGGCGGGCTCGGGTTGCTTCTTCTGTTCGTCCCGTTCATCGTTATCGGCACCAAGGCACTGGCACGTGCACGATCCTCGCCCGCGGACCGCTGGATCGTCGGGGCGGCCAGCGGCTCACTCGTGGTGGTGATGCTCACAGCCACGGCGAACGACTACCACTACTTCTCGCTCGTCCCCGCGCTCTCCTTCGTGATGCTCGCGATCCTTCGCAGGATGACGGGCGACTGGAGCCCTCATGCAGATATCACCAGGCCTGCGCACGTCGCTCCATGACAGGCCCGGCGATCGAGCTACTCCCGAGCGGTCACTCCAGCGGCTGCGGCGACCTCCTCTAACGCTCGCTCGGTACAGGCCACGCTGCGCTGCAGGCTGAACTCCTCTTCGGCGCGCCGCCGTGCCGCCTTGCCCATCGCCCGCGCGCGCTCAGGGTCGGCAAGCACCGCCAGCAGTTTGTCAGCGAGCGCGCGTGGGTCGCGCGGGGGAACGAGGAAACCGGTGACGCCGTCGTCGATCATCTCGGGCACGCCGCCCACGGCGGTACACACCGCCGGGCGCCCGGCTGCCATGGCCTCGAGCAGCGCCATCGGAAAGCAGTCCGAGTAGGAGGAGAGCACGAAGACGTCGACGCCGCGAAGTAGCTTGGGGATGTCGTCACGAACCCCTGCGAAGACGACGCGATCGTCGAGGCCGAGCGACACCGCACGTGCCTCGAGCTCGGCGCGCAGAGGGCCGTCGCCGACGAGCAGAAAGCGCGCCGACGGCATCGCGCCATTAACGAGTCGCGCTGCGTCGAGGTACGTCTTGTGGTCCTTCTCCGGCCGCATGGCACCAACCAGGGCGACCACGGGCTCGCCGTCGCCGATTCCCAGCGCCGCAACGGCCTGGCGATCGGACCGCGGATCGAAGTCGGTCGGATCGACGCCGTTATGGATGATCCGTACCTTGTGGGCGGGAAGGCCAAGCTCACCACTGATGTAGGCACGTTGTGCATGAGCGACGCCGAAGTACGCCGAAGTGATCCGATCGAGGAGACGATCGAGCAGGCGCCGGACGCGGCCGTGCGGGTCGAGGTCCCCGACGTTGTGTATCCACACGACGTTCGCGCGCACACGCACGATGCGGGCGGCGAGCCGGCCCAATACCTCGGCGTTGTAGCCACGTACCAACACGATGTCGGGTCGAATCCGACGGAGCTCGCGCACGAGATCGAACAGGGCGAGCAGTGCGCCACGTTTCGTCCGGCGCAGTGCCACAGCAGGCACACCCACGGCTGCCAGAAGAGGAAAGAGTGCGCCAGGCTCACCGATACAGATCACCGCCGGCTCGAACCGGTCAGGATCGAGCGCCGGCATGAGCCTAACGACGTGCCACTCGGCTCCACCGACTCCCAGTTCGGGGACGATGTGCACGACGCGCAGCTTTCTCAGCGCATCTCTGGACTCGCTCAACCGTCCGCCGTCACATTAGAGAGGCCCCAGGGCATGAAGGGCGGACGCGTCCGACGCCGACGCGGCCCTGGCGTCACTGGTGACCATGCGCCCACTCTAGTGGCTGCGAGCGGGACGGCCGAACAGGCCGAGGACGAGCCGCCGGACGAGCTCATCGATCTCGCTCGCAGTCGCGAGCATCATGCGTGGAGACTTTCCCGCAGGGTCCGGAGTGACGAATCGAGCAGCATCGCCACGCGGCCGCAGGCGCCGCTCGCCCGCCGCAGCGACCCTGGCGCGCGCGTGCTGGGCGCTACCGTCGGCGGGAGACGCCTCGATGAGCTCTACGAACTCCCGCAGGAGGAACACACGATCCGGTCGCGCGGCTCCATCGATCACGGCCGCGGCAACGTGATGCGGCTCGAAGGCGAGCACGAGATCCACGTCGGCCAGTGCGCCTCGTGGCAGCACGGCCGACGTATGGGCCCGAAGATCGACGCCGAGCTTTCTGCCCGCATCGACCGCATGCTCGAGCGCGGGAGCGCCGCCGAGGTCGAGAGTGCCGAACGATCTTGCGCAGGTATCGAATCCGTACGCGTAGCGTCCGTAGAGCGCCTCTGACAGGGCACTTCGCGCACGGTTCCCCGTGCAGACAAAGGCAACCTCGAACGTGTCGTTCGTTCGCGAATCGGTCACGACCGCGGCATTATCGAGACGAACGTCGGGGTGAGTCCGGGCCGATAGGTCGGGAGGGAGCGACACCGCCGCAACGTATCCTGAGTCCTGTCCTTGGTGAGGGCTGCCCGCGCGGACCGTCGATGGTCGGTACTGGCGGGTCCAGTTTTCGTCAAGCACACTACGATCATGCGGTCAGATCCGTCACAGCCCGAGAATCGCACGCTCGCCGATTACCTCGCGATCGTGAAGCGGCGCAAGTGGCTCGTGATCCTGCCGCTGCTCATCGTCCCCGCCGTCGCGTACCTCTACGCCGCGCAGCAGCAGGCGCGGTATGCGGCGACAGCCGAAGTTTGGATCAGCCGCCAGGACGTCGCGACATCCGTCACGGGGATCTCCAATCCCGACGTCCTCTCCGACCCGAGCCGATTCTCCGAGACGCAGGCTGCTCTCGCGCGCGTGCCCAAGGTCGTTGCCGGCGCTCTGAAGCGATCAAGTGTTCCAGGAGTGACCGCGCTATCGCTTGTCGAAAACTCGAGCGTCACGCCGCACACCAACTCCGACATCCTCACCTTCAAGGTCGAGGACACCGTGCCGTTGAGGGCCGCAAAACTCGTGACTGCCTACGCCCACGCGTTCAGCGACTACCGCTTGCAGCTCGCGACTTCAAGCCTCGCGACCGCGAGAGCTGACCTCGAGGCGAATCTCCGCAGGTTGCGCAAGAGTGGTCTGAGCGATGAGCAGCTCTATCGCGCGCTCGAGGAGCGATCCCAGGAGATCCGCACGCTGGAGCTGCTCCAGACGAAGCCGACCGTCGTGCAGGAGGCCGCCGACGCAGAGCAGATCGCTCCCACGCCGAGGCGCAACGCGATGCTGGGTCTAGCCTTCGGGCTCCTGCTCGGGATCGCCGCCGCGTTCGTCTGGGAGGCGCTCGATCGCCGCGTACGCGACGAGACCGAGGTCGAGGCTGCTCTCGGAATCCCACTACTCGCGAGGATCTCGTCGGTCGGTCGGACGGCTGGCGGAAAGGCGATTCTCGCGATGCAGGAGGAGCCGACCGAGCGCGACGCCGAGTCCATCCGGAGACTCAGGACAAGCCTCGAGTTCGCGAATCTCGATCTCAACGCGAAGGTCGTC
>Ga0075424_100007517_pt1 | contig 10580 bp, 9 predicted proteins | sample SoiMethybrSBSTD3_FD_75301 | JGI IMG/M metagenome (GOLD analysis project Ga0075424, IMG submission 75301) | Bulk soil microbial communities from a Populus tree surrounding site in Tennessee, USA - Soil MetaG P. TD hybrid SBSTD3 | ecosystem: Environmental > Terrestrial > Soil > Tree plantation...
GTGAGCAAGGTGAGATGATATGTCTCGATCCAGCTCGGGATGCGTGGCAACACGAAAGACGCCATACGTCGCTCGAGCGGCACCAACAAGCCCGAATTAGACTTCCCTGCCCCCGCAAACTTTTGCGGCCCATAGACTCGCGCGGACCAGTCATTCAACTGAACCTTTTTCGCTACAGTTGCTGCTTCTTGCATTTGATTCACCTCGAGAACTCGCCCTGGTCAGCGGCGATATCAGAGCAATCTGTGCGCCATACGCCCCAATTAAACGCTCGAAGGTTTATGCTCTTTTAAGGTTTATGGTTTAAGAGACGCGGCAGTATTACTCCGACAGTTGTCTCAATTTCTTAAACCACAGACGCCTTCATCAGGCTAGATGAAGACGACGGATTGTGACGTCGGAATTTCAAATCGCTTGCGGCAGCGCGGATTGCGGCATGCGAGCATGTCATCCACGCGCACCATGTAATCGCGGGATTTCGCGAACCGCGCGCGATCTTGTTCATTGGCGCCACGCGGTGGCGCCGGTTTCTTTCGCCGCGTCAACCAACGCACGTCGTATTCGCCACGTTCGCGGCAAAAGGGGCAGACAAACGTCGCCCGCTTCATTTCCTGTTTCTCGTTGAAGAAATCGCTTTCTCGCATTAATGACCCTTGCCTGCCGCGGCCGCACGCCGTTTCGGCAATCGCGTAATCGCTTCAATTAGCCTTGCCGCGTCAATGGGCGCAGGCTCAAATGCATCAGCACCGGCAGAGAGCGCCAGCGATGGCTGACCTGTGCCCCATTCACCAACCACCACGATCGGGGTGGTTTTAAAGGTTGCGAACTTTCTAATCCGTTTGATGAATTCGCCAGCATCCACGGTTGAAACTAAATCTATCACCACAACGTCGAAGGATGATCGAGTTAATTGATCGAACGCTTCGTGACTGCTCTGCTCGAATGTAACCGCAAACCGCCGGCCGTTCATCAAACGGCGCAGCGAGACATCTGCCCGTGTGTTGCTAACAAAAAGAATTCGCTGCGTCGCGTTATGCTGCATTCTCTTCCTGCAGTCGTTCGCAAAGGTCCCTTAGGTATTGAAAGCTGTAGATGCCCGTCTCGTGGCCGTCGCTCCAGCGAAAATTCAGAGCGTACCGCCCCACGATGCTCAGGTCGTCGATTTCAACACCTTCGGAAATCGTTTGCGGTTTCAAGGTGCGCTCGCCGGTCCATTCGTCAACGCACTGGGCGCAAGGACATGCGCGTCGCAAAGACGCTGCACCGTATTCGCAAACTCGCCCGTCGGCCCAGGTGATGCGGAGTTGGCTATTGCTCTCCTGCGAAATCTCTGTCGGCTCGATCGCCTGACGTCTTTGTGCCGCATCCATTTTTGTTGCTCACTGCTCACTGCTCACTGCCGCCAGCGCTTCTTCAATCGCCTGTGCTTTCACCGCGTAATGCGAAGCATTCCACCGCACTTTGTCGTCGCGCACAATCAAGACTTGCGGCGTTTCATGTTGAATTCCGAAGCGACGCTCAATCTCGTCAGAGACATTGCGCGCCTGCTGCACGGTCACGATGCCCACCGGGCGAGTGACCTGCGACATTTCACGGTAAATACGCGCGCTGATTCCGCACGTGTTGCTGTGCTTGAAAACTATCGCGGGATTCTCTCCAGCTTCAGCAATGAATCGATCGAGCGACTCGACGTCGTTGATTTCGACAAACCCGTTGCTCACCATGTGGAGTGTATCTTAGACGCATTCCGCCGCGCTGTCAGCATCGCGCGCTTACTGTGCTCTGTATTTTTTCGTAACTGAAGGAAAGGAGCGAATCAGCGCCAGCGCTCTTGCGCCGCGCTCGCGAGTCGCCAAATGAATCCGAGATAATTGGAAGGCGAATCCGTCTTCGCAGGGAGCGTAGACGGTTGCTTCCGGAAGGTTGTCCGGAAGATATGGTCCCAAAAGCGATTGGTCACACCGAAATTAGTGTTCGGAAACTTGTGGTGGATTTGATGGTGGGCGTAAAGCTTGCGATACGACGCACCACGAAAACTGAAATGATGGTGGATATGATGAAGCGCGCTGTAGACGAGGTAACCGGTGACCATCCCGGTCCAAAAAGTCATGAAATAGCGAGCTTCTAACTTGTACGCGAACAGGTACCAAAGCAGCCACAGAAAACCAGTCGTCATAAACCAGGGCATCCCGATGAGCATCTTGGGATCCTCATGATGCATGCGATGGCCCGCGTGTGCGAGCGTCTCACCGCGATGGTAAATCCAGCGGTGAAAGACGTATTCGAAAAGAGTCCAATTGAAAATGCCGGCAAAGTAGGAAAGCAGAAGCCAGCCGGGCACGGCATGCAATCGCCAGACGTCCCAAACGACAAAGAACACTGCCGTCGCGGGATCGCTTACGAACCCAATCCAGTAATTCGATTGGTGCGCCGCCAGCCGTTCCAATCTAGTTTTTTGAACAGCGCGCTGTTCCGGGGTGTTGGACATGACTCTGTGCCGCGCGAATTCTATTCAGAACGCCACTTGTTGACAACAGGGATTTTTCCGCACCGGTTGAGCGAGCGACTCAGCACAAGTCAGTTACTTCCATTCGCCGACCAGTACAAAAGGGGCCCAATAGAACGGTGCGCTGTATTTCTTTCCGCTAATCATCGCCAATTGGGCGCCGCGCATGGCCGCGGCTGGTGCCGGTGAACCTGGCGAGAGCAATCGTTTGTAAAAGTCAGTCATCAGTTCGGCGGTCGATTTGTCGGCGACAGACCAAAGACTGACGCCAACCGTCGGCGCGCCGGCGTACATGAACGCCCGAGTCAAACCGATGACGCCTTCACCGCGTTTCTCTTTCCCCAATCCTGTTTCGCAGGCCGAGAGCATCACGAGCGCGGGCCTCATCCTCAGATTGAAAATCTCGTCGGTGCGCAGGAAGCCATCAGCGGTCTTGTTCCCGACCAATGACAGCACTACGCCGGTGAATTGAGGCCGCTCAACGTCGAGCAAGCCGTGCGTCGCGATGTGCACGATGCGATAGTTCGCAACATCGGCGCTGTCGATTCTTTCCTCGCTGGCGCCCAGATCGATCCACGAATCCGATTTAGCTCCGCCCGCGCGGGCGATTCCGGCGATGGCTTCCGCTTCAGCCCGAGTGCCCGGCAAACGAGCGAGCCTCAGGCCGCCGGCAGCCAACTCTGACCCAGACACGTCGCTAACCGCGCTGTTGAGCGCCAAGCCAAGCCCGCGTGCCTCGCTCGAACTCTCGGCAACTCTCACGCCCTTCAGACGCGGATCGTCGGCATTGAAAACCGGATCGGCAACGATGAGGATGCTGTTGCCGCTTGCTGTGGCTGCACTGGTGCTGCGAACGGCGGCGACGACCGATGCGGAAGGCGCATAGACTATCTCATTCGACTTGATGAGGTAATCGAGTGATGCGTAATCCGCGCCGCCGGTTTTCTTCACCAGGGCTTCAAACGGAACGTAACTCAGCGCGCCATCCGCAATAATCAGCAAACGATTGTCGCCGATCAAACCAGCTGCCGGGTCGATTGCAACTTTGTAAAGCGCATTCGACGCTGCCGCAAATGCATCCACGTTTTCCGCAGGCCCTTGTGACAGGCCAAGTCCGCGCTGCTCCTCGGCAACGTCAATGCCGACGATGCGTCGCTGAAGCTTTGGCGGAATCAACTGCCCACGAAAATCCGTAGCCAACTGTGTGATGTCAGCTTTCGGAGGCAGCTTGAAGAGCGAAATTCCCGTAGATGTGACCGCAAACAGATATGAAGCATCAGGGCCGAGCGCGTACTCCAGCATTACGGTTTTGCCGTCCAAAACTTTCTGCTGAATGTCCGCGAACGAGGCCGGTGGCGCGGCGGTCAAGGCCGCGTACCGAGGGCTCGCAGTCCGTATTTGATTTTCGATTTGGTCAAAATCAGTCTGAAGGTCCTCGAGCTCCTTTTCCAGATCCGACGGTTTCTTCTGTTCACCAGTCGCGACGCTGACACCTGTTAGCTGCGCCGCAATTTCCTGCTGACGATCCAGGTTCTCCTGCTTGCGCTTTAGAAGATCTGCCGGCACGCCTTCCGTGATTTGCCCGTTCACTTCCGCCAGCATGTCGAGCAAAGATCGCGCTCGTCCTGCTTCAGAAATGCGAAGAGACTCGCCCGCGTAGTCGAGTGCTTTGCCGGAAAGGGCGCCACCTGATCCCGTCGCTACCGCTCCCGGTATTGACAGCGCCATCTCAGCAAATGCGCTGACTGCTTCGTCGTAAACGTCTTTGGTGCTCGCGAGGAAGGTGGTCCGAGATTCATCAGCACGCAGGCTGCCGGCGCGAATCGTCTCGATCGTTTGCAAGGCGTCGCGATACGAAGCCAGCGCCTGTTCGCGAATCTTCATCGCTTTGCCGCTGTCTTTCTCTTGCGCTGCGCTCAACCAAAGGCTGCGCGCCCGACCACGTTGCGCCGGCCACATCAAATCCAGACGCTTGTCGTCTTTCGCGCCATTCGCCGCATCGTCAAAAAGTTTGGTGGCGTCCTTGTAACGGCCTTGCTTCAAAGCCACGTCGCCCAAACTGGTGCGTGCGGCGGTGCGGAAGCGACGCGTCTGTCCGAGCTTTGCGACAATTGGCAAGGCCCCGCTGCCGGCGCTCAAAGCATTTTCGAAATGTTTCTGAGCCGTGGGCAGATCATTGTTTGCAAACGCGATCCGTCCCATGCCGAGTTCGTACGTCATGTAAACGATCGCAATCCGGTACTCATCAAGCTCCTTCTTCGCTTCGAGCAAACCAACCGCAGCACTGGTCGGCGCGCCAACGTCGACTTTTCCCGTTGAGATGCTACCGACGATGCCTCCAAGTCCACCGAAGCGGCGCGACGCCTTGGCCGCAGCACTCTCGGGCTTCTTCACATACATCCGCGCATACGCCGACCCCGCATTAGAAAGTTGCCCCAGCCGAAAATCAGTGTCGCCGATTTTTGCGAGCATCAAGTTGGCATTGAATCCGTTGTCGGCTGTGCTTGCCGCGGTTTCGGTCGCCGCCGCTGCTGTCGACCCAGCGCGATTCGCGACCGTGTTCGCGGCAGTTTCACTTTTCTGATCTTTTCCAGCCGCCACCACGAACGCGTCATACGCTTTTTGATAATGATCGAGCGCGACTTTGTACTGACCCTGCACTAAATAGAGATCGCCGAGCGCATCTTCAGTGGCCGCAATCCCACGCGGATTGTTTGTCTGTGTGTACCCACTCGACGCCGTTTGCAAATAACTGAGCGCTTGATCGGCGTGTCCTTGTTTCAGCAGCGTGCGCCCGCGAGAGAGCGCCGCAGAAGGATCGCCTTGCTGTTGCGCTGCAGTTACAGGGGTGAAACGATCAATAGGGCCCACTAAAACAGATAGAATCAGCAAAGCCAACAAGGTAAGTAATCTGTATTGCGTTTGAAATCTCATAATACCCTCGGAAGTGCGGCCCGCCAGTTCATTTTGTCGTGGGAGGAACACTATATCCCGGGCGAGCTATGATCATCGAGTTCGAGTGCTGCGAGCTGGGAGCCATCGTTATTGACACCGAGCGATAAGAGCCGGCCTCGATTGGCTTGGTCGGCTTATATTCAATTGTGTATCCGCGGCGAACGAAGTCAAACATCGCGTTAACTGATGCTTTTAGTTCAGCATTAGATTTTGGGAAGAACGCGGCCCCGCCCGTCGCCGATGTAATGTTTTTCAAAAGGGCGATTGGTTTCTGCTGCAAATGCTGATTTAGCTTTCGATCATTGTTGTTATTAAAACTGATTGCCAATATCTGAATGTCCAGGCTTCGCAACAGCGCTAAAACCTGTTCCGAGCTGTAATAACTCGCGCGATCCTCTCCGTCCGTCAACAGAAACAATACTCGTCGGACATTCCTATTTGGAAACTTGTATGAGGCGAGACGCTGAGCGGAGAGATAAACGGCATCGAGCACCGCGGATTGGCCGCCTTCCACATATAAGGCATCGATCGCGTCACCAAGTCGACGTTTACTTGCTGTGAATTCCTGCAGGGTTTGAATTTTTTCACTGTCGACGAAGTTTACTATTGCTGTCTGATCTGTTGCTGACAGCATTTCGACGATGTCTTTCGACGTTCCGATTACCATTTCAAGAACTGGGCGGATGCTTCCAGAGGTATCGATCGAAAGACAGTATAACGATGAATCTGGTTGCGATATCACGGAAATGTTTTGTGCAACGCCATCTTCAGTCACGCCAAAATCGTGGCTTGTCAATCCAGAAATCGGCGCTCCCTGAGAATCCAGAACAATTACTCGAAGTCGCACAGTTCCATTAACAGCCACTGGCATGATTGGCTTATAGATGAGGTTGTAAAGGTCTTGTCCAAGGGCGGGATCGAGCGTCTGCAGGACATTGTATTCAGCAACTGCTGATTGGTTATCGTCGTGCCGAACATAGGCCACGCCGAGGTTGTAGTGAGTAAGTGGAGGTTTTGGATCGAGCCGAATTGATTCTTTGTAAGCCTCAATCGATTTCTTATATTCACTTGCCCCGTATGCCGCGCCCAGCCCGTCATAAGCGAGCGCAAAATCTGGCTTATATCGAATCGCCTTTTTGTAAGCGTCGATGGCCTTTTTCGCTTCGCCCGCTTCAAAGTACGCATTACCCAAGTGGTAATGAGCCTCCGCGTAGTCAGGCTTTAACTTGATCGCTTCCTCGAATATTTTGGCTGCTTGTTCGAACTCTTCCGCTGCCATTAATTGGAGGCCTTGCTGGTCGTATTCCTCTGGGGTTTTTTGCTGCGATATTGAAGCTTCGGTGAAGACAGTGAGGCTTAATAACGCCACCAACGTTAGAAGCGCAAACTTAAAAACCACTGGCTGATCCACGAAGTTTGAAGACTATTTATGAACCAAATCAAGAACCGTCACCAGCACCGGCTCGCGCGACGAAGCGTTAATGCGAATCACCGACGGCGGTGGAACTGATTTGTCCAAGCCGAGTCCCCGTGTCATCGCAACTTTTTCGCGTTCTGTTTGCGCCTCGCCGAAATTCTTAGTGGTCGCAACTTTCACTTCCGCTTTGGACGCGCTGTCGATCTTTGCCCAAACATCCGCCGGTGGCTGCCAGGGGCATTTGTCTTTGCTCGCAGCGCAAAACGCAACCAAGTCATCGCCGATCGGCACGATTGGCAACGGTTCGCGCGTCACGACCACATAGATTCGATCGCCGCCAGGCTGGCCATAAAACTCGAACCAACGCAAGCGTTCTTCGGTTTCCTCGCTGGACGGGACCTCGATCGGCACGTGCGCCTCGATCCAGTTGTCGCCACCGTCCAGACGCGGGTCGGGATAAATCATCTTTGGCGGTCCGCCGTCTTCGCTGTCAAAGATGTATAGATAGCCGTCAATGCTCGGCTCGAGCGCGAGACGAATCCGGTCGCCGGTGCGAAACTCGTGCGTCGGCTCGATGCGAATGCTGCGACCGCTCGCGTCGCGCATGAAAATCGTGTAACCGAGACCAATCGCCGGTTGCATTCTCTTCACGTCGCTACGGCCGATCGTGGTGTTGGCGTTTGCGTTTGTCGTTACGGCCGGTGAGCTTGTCCCCGCGACATTCGCGTTATTCGCCGGCCGCCGCCGATGACGACGCGACGGACCATTGAGATTAGTCGTCTTGGGACGGCTCTCGAGAAACGCGCCGCGTACATCTTCATCCTGTTGCGCGCTGACAATGAAGACGCCGAAAGCGATTGATAACGCTGAAAGGGCGATGAGTAACTTCAATTTCATTTTCCGCTCCTGCGACCTAGCACACTACTTGTGTTCGATTCGGACCCTAAACAAGACGGACGCGTTTTCAGACCCGTTTTGCGGCACTTTCACGGCCGTCTGCGGTGACGCGCCCGTTTTGATGACTTCGATTGTGGCAGCGTTCGCCTTTGCCCGCGCCTGAAAGTCGGCCCATTGCTTGAGTTCGTCCGCCGTCAATTGGTGTTGCGATGGACCGGCGAAAAATGCAGGCGTCGTGATAGCAGATGGCGAAAAGACAAACATGAATTCATCCGTACCGGGTGTTTCATCCAGGCGGATGAAATTGGCTTTTAGCATCGTGTCTTCGGGAAAACTGACGCTCGTCCCGCTCTTCACTTCATTCGTGTCTAGTCCTGACATTGGGCCCGGCTGGCCGGACAAGAAGATCGTCGGTGCGTTTTTATCTCCCGGGCCAATGATGTAAAGGTAGCCGTTTTCGTTGGGCGAGAAATGAAACTTAAACTCCTGCCCCGAGCGCATTGAAATCAACTCACCCGCACGATTTGCATCGCCCGAATTCTCCGTGTTCACTTGAATCCAATAACGCGCGACTTCATGCAACGGCGCCGCCACGTCAGTTGATGTCGCGTTCGCCGGCTTGTCCGTTCCCCGCGAACTCAAATAACGCCACAAACCAAAACCACCGGCGCCGATCACAATCAAAAGCACGAAAAGAATTGCTCCGACCAGAAGCAGCGGCGATCGCTTCTCTGGCGTCGGCGCTTCAACTCGGGGTGGCGGAATTGGTTGCGCTGCTTCGCGAGCTTTCGCTGCCTCGCGCGCTGCGAGTTCTTCCGGGCTTACGACGACAGTCGGCATCGTTGCTGCCTCACTCGCAACGGATGGCGAAGCTTCTACGCCGCCATCAAGAATCGTCATCGCGGCTGTGTCGTCGACCGTCGGCGTCGGTCGATCAGCCATTGTCGTAAATCGATCGTCACCAGGCGCGGGCCCTACGATTGTTGCCGGAATAGCAGCACTGACGGCGCCATCCAAACCAATTTCAAGCTCCTTTTCTAATTCCGCCGCGGTGTTTTGCCGCTCGCCGCGATCTTTTGCCATTGATCGCTGGATCGCTTTGCTGAAATTGGCGGAAACTCCGGGAGCGACTTCGTGAAGCGGCTTCGGCGTTTCACTGACGTGTTGCTTCCGCAACTCGAGGATGGTCATGCCGCTGAACGGCCGCCGGCCCGCGACGATTTCGTAGAACACGACGCCGAGGCTGTAGATGTCCGCGCGGCCGTCGATGTCTGAATTGCCATCCTCGGGAAGCTCACCCCACTGCTCGGGTGACATGTAATAAGGCGTGCCGAGCATTTGGCCCGCCACGGTGAGATTTGTGCTGCCCGTCTTTTCCGCGCCGGCGACTTCGCGCAATTTGGCGATGCCGAGATCGAGGAGCTTCACAACTGGCTCACCACCCGTGCCGGCTTTCCCAATCATGATGTTCTCGGGTTTTAGATCGCGATGAACTACTCCCATCGCGTGTGCCGCATTCAAAACGCTCATCACCGGCTGCAGAGTGGCCAGCGCTTCTGCTGAAGAGAACCTTCCGCGACGCTTTAATTCAACATCGAGGGTCGTGCCCTCGACATATTCCATGACGAGATAGATCGTGCCGTCGCCCGAGGTGCGCAGATCATAAACAGTGACGGCGTTGGGATGACGAAAGCGGCGGGCGGCCTGCCCTTCGCGTTGAAAGCGGCGCAGCCATTCAGTGTTGCTGCGCATCTCTGGCGGCAGCATTTTGATCGCGACGCGATCACCGAGCAGGATGTGGCGCGCGCGATAGACCGCACCCATGCCGCCACGCCCAAGCAGCGCTTCGATCTGGTACTGGCCATCGAGGACGCTGCCAACAAACGAATGCGGATCTTCTTCCAGCACCTCGCCGTCTTTAGGGCAGAAGCTTACGTTATCGTCGTACTTGTTACTGCAGGTCGGACAAAACTTCATGAAATGTTTAGAGGGGCTAATGCCCGCCTAATCTTATTGTCACTTTATTTAACGATATTCCTTGTGAATCCGCTACTGAAAACAAAAAAGGCGGGCAGTAGCCCGCCTCTAAACGAACCCACGTCTCTCTCAGTAAATCTTTTCAGCGTATTCCGCTGCCATGCGATCGCTGTTGAAAGCCGGCACCAACGTCTGTACCGCGCGCTTCATCATGGCAATCCAGGTTCGCGGGAGTCCTTGCTCGTCGCGTTCGTAGAAACGTGGGATGACTTGCTCTTCGAGCACTGCAAACATCGACGCCGCGTCCGAGGCGTCGGCTTCATCGTCGGTCAGTTCGCTAACATCACTGATCGCAAAACCGTTTTGGCCGTCGTAACCTTCCAGCCACCACCCGTCGAGCACGGAAAAGTTGAGCACGCCGTTCATCGCGGCCTTCTGGCCACTGGTTCCCGACGCTTCGTACGGACGGCGCGGGACATTCATCCAAACATCGACGCCTTGCACGAGTTGGCGCGCGACTTCCTGATCGTAGTCCTCGATAAACGCGACGCGCTGCCGCACCGGCTTGTCGCGCTGCCACTTCAGAAGTTTCTGCAGCACGAGTTTCGCGCCCTGATCATGTGGGTGCGCCTTGCCCGCAAACACAAATTGGATGGGACGCTCCGAATCGTTCAAGAGTTCGGTGAGCCGCGCTTCGTCGCTCAAAAGCAGATCCCAGCGTTTGTAGCCGGCGATGCGTCGCGCGAAGCCAATTGTTAACACCGATGGATCGAACATCGTGCGTGCCGCTTCGATGTATTCGTCGCTTTCGCCGCGCGCAAGCCGTGC
>Ga0075424_100007518_pt1 | contig 10580 bp, 14 predicted proteins | sample SoiMethybrSBSTD3_FD_75301 | JGI IMG/M metagenome (GOLD analysis project Ga0075424, IMG submission 75301) | Bulk soil microbial communities from a Populus tree surrounding site in Tennessee, USA - Soil MetaG P. TD hybrid SBSTD3 | ecosystem: Environmental > Terrestrial > Soil > Tree plantation...
CCGACCACTCCAACTACTCGAAGCGCGCGATGGCGCTCGACATGGTCGAGGTGATGGAATCGCTCGGCTACGTCGCCTTCCACGTCGTCGGCCACGACCGGGGCGGCCGCGTCGCGCACCGCATGGCGCGCGACCACGGCCGGCGGGTGCGCACCCTCACGGTGCTCGACATCTCGCCGACGCTGAAGATGTATCAGAGCACGACCATGCACTTCGCCCGGGCCTACTACCACTGGTTCTTCCTCATCCAGCAGGCGCCGCTGCCCGAGACCATGGTCGCGTCGATGGGCGTGAAGTACATCCTCGGCAGGATTGGACGCGGGCGATCGAAGCTCAAGAGCTTCGATCGCCGCGCGGTGGCGGCCTATGTGAGCGCTTTCCGCGACCCGCGCACCATCCACGCGACCTGCGAGGACTACCGCGCCTCGGCGACCATCGACCTGATGCACGACAAGCAGGACCTGCGGAAGAAGATCCGCATGCCGCTACTCGCGCTATGGGGGAGACAGGGCGTAGTCGAGGCGCTGTTCGACTGCGTGAAGGACTGGCGCGAGGTCGCAAGCGACGTGCGCGGCCGCGCCCTGCAGTGCGGCCACTTCATTCCAGAGGAAAAGCCGGCGGAGTTCCTGGCCGAGCTGCGCCGCTTTCTCGCGGCGCAGAAATGAAAAAGGGCCCGGCGATCGGTCCGGGCCCTTGCAGTACTGCCTGTGCTGCCGCCGATTACCGCTCGGCGCTGGCGGTCTGGATCTGCTCGGCTTTCTCGAGGTAGGGCTGCATGTCCAGGGCGGTGAGCTCGCCCAGGCCGCTGTCCAGGCTCTCGCCGTAGACCATGCTGCCGAGGCCGCTGTCGAGGCTTTCGCCGTACACCATGGTGCCGAGGCCGTTGTCGAGCTTCTGGCCCTCGACGTTGTCGGCCGCCACCGTCTGCGCCACCGCCATCGCCGCCACCGTCATCACCGCCGCGAGTACCTTTTTCATGACCGCTTCCCCCGAGTTGTTTGCGAACGGCGCCATTACGCGCCTGGGCGGGCGGGCGGAGTGTGATGCGCGCCACTTCCTTGCCGATGCTGACCCCGATGTGAAGATCCCTTGCAGTCCTGAAATTCCTTTGCGATCAGGCTTCTAAGGAACATGCTTGCAGCCGCAGGAAAAAACATGTCTACTGAAGGCGTTACGGTGAATTGCTAAAGAGGCTCCAGAAACTCTGGAAACCGTAGGCAAGCCGGTCAAGGACTTCAGCCTTCCCTCTACCGGCGGCGGCACCTTCCGACTCTCAGGCCAGCGCGGCCGCAAGCTGGTCCTCTACTTCTACCCCCGCGACAACACGCCCGGCTGCACCCAGCAGGGCGCGGATTTCCGCGATGCGTACCCGGACTTCCAGAAGGCGGACACGGACATCTACGGCATCTCGCGCGATACGCTGAAGTCGCACGAGGGCTTCAAGGCGAAGATGAAGTTCCCGTTCGAGCTGCTGTCCGACGCCGACGAGGCGGTCTGCACGCAGTTCGGTGTCATGAAGCTGAAGAACATGTACGGGAAGAAAGTCCGCGGCATCGAGCGCAGCACCTTCGTCGTCGATGGCAAGGGGGTGCTGGCGCGCGAATGGCGCGGGGTCAAGGTGCCGGGCCACATCCAGGAGGTATTGAACTTTGCTAAAGCCCTATGATGTCGAAAGCCTCACCGCAGAAACCACGCCGCATTCCCCTGTTCTGACCCCCGCCGTGACCAAGAGCCGTTCCCCCCGCAAAGCCAAAGTGAAGAAGCTGTTCGTGCTGGACACCAACGTCCTGATGCACGACCCGACGAGCCTGTTCCGCTTCGAGGAGCACGACCTCTATCTGCCGATCGCGACCTTGGAGGAGCTCGACTCGCACAAGCGCGGCCTCTCGGACGTGTCGCGCAACGCGCGCCAGGCGAGCCGCTTCCTCGATGAAATCGTGGTCGGCGACATCAAGAGCGGCCTGGCGATCAAGACCCGCGACGGCCAGCATTCCAAGGGCAAGCTCTTCCTTCAGACCGAAGCGATCAACGGCAACCTGCCCGCGACGCTCGCCTCCGGCAAGACCGACAACCAGATCCTCGCCGTGGTGCGCTACCTGCAGGAGCAGGACGCCTCGCGCGAGGTCGTGCTGGTGTCGAAAGACATCAATATGCGCATCAAGGCGCGCGCCCTCGGGCTCGCGTCGGAGGACTACTTCAACGACAAGGTGCTGGAGGACGCCGACCTCCTCTACACCGGCGTGCGCCCCCTGCCGAAGGACTTCTGGAACACGCACGGCAAGGACATGGAGTCGTGGAAGAAGGAAGGCCACACCTACTACCGCGTGCGCGGCCCGCTGGTGCCCAAGCTGCACGTCAACGAGTTCGTCTACGACGAGAGCGGCGATCGGCCGCTGTACACCATCGTCAAGGAGACCGAAGGGCGCGTCGCGGTGCTGGAGACGCTGCGCGACTACACCCACACCAAGAACGAGGTCTGGGGCATCACGGCGCGCAACCGCGAGCAGAACTTCGCCCTCAACCTGCTGATGAACCCGGCGGTGGATTTCATCACCCTGCTCGGCCAGGCCGGCACCGGCAAGACGCTGCTCGCGCTCGCCGCCGGCCTGACGCAGGTGCTCGACGACAAGCGCTACTCCGAGATCATCATGACGCGCGTCACGGTGCCGATCGGCGAGGACATCGGCTTCCTGCCCGGCACCGAGGAGGAGAAGATGACGCCCTGGATGGGCGCGCTCGAGGACAACCTCGACATCCTCAACGCCACCGATGAATCGGGCGGCGAGTGGGGCCGCGCGGCGACGCGCGATCTGGTCAGGTCGCGGATCAAGGTGAAGTCGCTCAACTTCATGCGCGGCCGCACCTTCGTCAACAAGTGGCTGATCATCGACGAGGCGCAGAACCTGACGCCGAAGCAGATGAAGACGCTGGTGACGCGCGCCGGACCGGGCACCAAGGTCGTCTGCCTGGGCAACATCGCGCAGATCGACACGCCCTACCTCACCGAGGGCAGCTCGGGGCTCTCCTACGTCGTCGACCGCATGAAAGGCTGGACCCATTCGGGGCACGTCACGCTCGCCCGCGGCGAGCGCTCGCGCCTCGCCGACCACGCCGCCGAAGCCCTCTAGCAGTCAGGAATAAGTCAGCCGCACTGGTGTTTCGCCAGCGCGGCTGGCCTTTCTGCTAAATTTCCGCGCTCCTCTCTCCTAGGACCCATGACCGTGCTCCGTCTCCTGCTTGTTTCAGCCCTGCTATTCGCCGCTCCGGCATATGCGCAGAAGTACGAACCCCACGTCGGCCAGGCCGGCAAGGACGTCATCTGGGTGCCGACCCCCGACGAGGTGGTCGACCGCATGCTGACCATGGCGCAGGTCGGGCCGGGCGACATCCATTTCGACCTCGGCGCCGGCAACGGCAAGATCGCCATCGCCGCGGCGAAGCGCGGCGCCAACGCCACCGGCATCGAGTACAACCCGGAGATGGCGAATTACGCCAACGAGCAGGCGAAGGCCGCCGGCGTCTACGGCACCGGCCCGGGCAAGGCGACCATCCGCCAGGCCGACATCTTCGCCACCGATTTCAGCAAGGCGACAGTGATCACGCTCTATCTCCTGCCGACGCTCAACATGAAGCTGCGGCCGCAGATCCTGTCGATGAAGCCCGGCACGCGCGTCGTCTCCCACTCCTTCACCATGGAGGACTGGGAGGCCGACGAGATCTCCAGCCTCGACGGCCGCAGGGCCTACTTCTGGCTGGTGCCGGCGCAGGTCGGCGGCACCTGGAGCCTCGAGGGCGCGGGCAACACCCGCACCGAGATCGGCATCGAGCAGACCTTCCAGAAGATCAACGGCTGGGTGCACCTCTCAAAGCAGGTGCAGGGCGGCCTGCGCGACGCCCGCCTGCGCGGCTCGGACATCGCCTTCGCCTACGTCGACGCGAGCGGCCTGCGCCGCGACTTCACCGGCAAGGTCGACGGCAAGAAGATGGAAGGCACCTTCCGCGACGCCAAGGGCCAGGAAGGCCGCTGGAGCGCGACCAAGAAGTAGGCAAGACGCGGGCTCGGCCGCGTATCATCCTCCGTCGGATCGTCGGAGGAGGCGACCATGTACCAGCAGATCCGCTTCTGCAGGACCATCCTGCTCTTCGTCCTGCTGCAAGCCATCGCCTTCGCCACAGCGGCGCAGACCTGGCCGGCACGTCCGATTCGCCTGGTCGCGCCGTTCCCGCCCGGGGGCACGGTCGACATTACCGCGCGCATCCTGCAGCCGAGTCTCAGCGAGGCGCTCGGCCAGCCGATCGTGGTCGAGAACCGTGGAGGCGCGGGGGGCGCAGTGGGCACCGAAGCAGTGGCGAAGAGCGCGCCCGACGGCTACACCTTCCTGCTCGCGCTCTCCTCGCACACGATCAACCCGGTCCTCTCCAAGCAGAGCTACGACGTCGAGCGCGATTTCGCGTCCGTGACGCTCATCGCGAGCGTGCCCCAACTCATCGCCGCGCATCCGAACGCTCCGGCGAAGACGCTGCGAGAGCTCGTTGCGGCAGCAAAGGCCCGGCCGGGCACGCTCGCCTACGCATCCCCGGGCAACGGCACGCCCGGGCACATTGCCGCCGAGCTGCTGAAGCTCAAGGCCGGAATCGACATCGTGCACGTGCCGTACAAGGGCGGCGGGCCGGCGCTCGCGGACACCGTCGCCGGCCATGTGCCGTTCCTCTTCCTCACGGCGCCCGCGGGCCTTCCGTCGGTCCGGTCGGGGAAGCTCCGCGCCCTGGCGGTGACGACGGTCAAGCGCACGCCCGCGGCGCCGGACATTCCCACCGTCGCCGAGGAACTTGCTCTGCCGGACTACGCAGTCGATTCGTGGCTCGCGCTATTCGCGCCGGCACGCACGCCGGAGGCGATCGTGGCTCGCATGCACGGCGAGCTCGTACGGGCCCTGCAACTTCCTGCGGTGAGGCAACGCCTGCTCGAGCAGGGCGCAGATCCCGTGGGGAGCAGCCCAGCGGAACTGGACCGCGTGGTCAAGGCCGAGTTGCGCACCTGGGCCGACGTCATCCGCCGGGCCGGTATCAAGGCGGAGTGACTAGAACTTGTTCGGGTCGGCGAAGTTCGCGAAGCGGGTAAAGCGGCCGAGGAACGTCAGGTCGATCTTGCCGATCGGCCCGTTCCGCTGCTTGCCGATGATCACCTCGGCGTGGCCCTTGGACTCTTCCTTGTCCGGGTGATAGACCTCGTCGCGGTAGATGAACAGGATCACGTCGGCGTCCTGCTCGATCGCGCCCGATTCGCGCAGGTCCGACATCATCGGCCGGCGGTCGTTGCGCGCCTCGACCGCGCGCGATAGCTGCGAGAGCGCGACCACCGGCACTTCCAGCTCCTTGGCGAGCGCCTTCAGCGAACGCGAGATCTCCGAGATCTCGGTGGCGCGGTTCTCGCCCTGGCCCGATGCCGACATGAGCTGCAGGTAGTCGACCACCACCAGCCCGAGCTTGCCGTATTCGCGCTTCATCCGCCGCGCGCGGGCGCGCAGCTCGAGCGCGTTCAGCGCCGCGGTCTCGTCGACGTGGATCTGCGCGTCGTTGAGGCGCGCGATCTCCTCGGTGAGGCGGCCCCACTCCTCGTCGGTCAGCCGGCCGGTGCGCAGCCGGGTCTGGTCGACCTTGGCCATCGAGGACAGCACGCGCATCGCGAGCTGGCTGGCGCTCATCTCCATGCTGAAGATCGCCACCGGCATGCGCACGCTGGGATGCAGCGCCACGTACTCGGCGATGTTGAGCGCGAAGGCGGTCTTGCCCATCGATGGGCGGCCGGCGACGATGATCAGGTCGCCCGGCTGCAGCCCCGCGGTCTTCTGGTCGAGGTCCGTGAAGCCCGTGGGCACGCCGGTGATGTCGGACGGATTGTCCTGGCTGTGCAGGTGATCGATGCGCTCGAACACCTTCGCCAGCACCGGGCTGATGCCGATCAGGCCCTGGTCCTTGCGCGCGCCCGACTCGGCGATCTGGAAGATCTTCGACTCGGCCTCGTCCAGCAGCTGGGCGACCTCCTTTCCGGAGGGCGCCAGCGCCGACTCGGCGATCTCGGTGGCGACCTGGGCGAGCCTGCGCTGCACCGAGCGCTCGCGCACCAGCTCGGCATAGCGGCGGATGTTGAGCGCGGTCGGCACGCTCTGCGCGAGCTGCGCCAGGTAGGCCGGCCCGCCGGTCTTGTCCTTGTCCTCGCTCCCCTCGATCGATTCGGCGACCGTGACCATGTCGGCCGGCCGGCTCGCCTCGATCAGCTTGGCGATGTGGCGCCAGATGCGGCGGTGGTCGTCGCGGTAGAAGTCCGCACCAGAGACCAGGTCGGCGATCTTGTCGAAGGCCTGGTTGTCGAGCAGCAGCGCGCCGAGCAGCGACTGCTCGGCCTCCACCGAGTGCGGCGGAACCTTCAGTGCGACGAGCTGCGCGTCCTGCTCGCGCGCGACGGGCTGTGCGAGTGCCACTGTTGTTATCTCCCCGCGCGCATCATAGGAACGGCGAGGAGATTTTCAGTTGACAGGTTGAAACGCGCGGGCGTCGAACGGAAATCTGCCGCGTCGCTGATCGAAAAATGATCACGCGGGGCATTGGCCGCCGCACGGCTGTGGATTAGCTGTGGAAAGAATGTCGATAAGGTGTGCACGAGCCTGTGCACGGAAAAAATCTTTCGCTTGACTCCCGCGGCCGCGGGGTTTCGCCGGTTTGTTGTTTTCAAGCACACCCCTAGCTGCACCGATATGCCGCTTGTGTACGTCCATGGGGTCAGACTACTGGATAAGCTTCCAGTATGGCAAATCGGCCCCTGTGCGAGTCCTGCCGGTGGGTGCGGTTGCAGGCTTCGAGCTCTGCCCGCGCGTTTACTAGGGGAACGCGGGTGTTACTTGCTCGCGGAGGAAACCGAGCGCCCTGCTGCGGCTTCGTCTAGCGCCCGCGCCAAATCAATTCCCATGAACGTGGTGCCGGGGGTGAAGCGCGCGCCCTCCGTGACCTGGATGCGTCCCAAAGGTGAATCCCACTCGGCTGCCTTGATGCAAAGCCAAGAACCGTCCTCCAGACGTTCAAAGGACCTGACAAAGCCGTTCACCGAAAAAGTTTATAAATCTCTATTTGGCCGTTCCGTTCGGTACCGCACATATAGGCCAAAACAGACTAGTGCAGCCGTCGGGAATCACCCGACAAATCAACTTCTTCTGGCCGCTGGCGCGGCCTTTTCCGTGTTGCGGGGCGGTTACTGCTCGCCCAGGACCGAAACCTTGACCGTGACGGTCACGTCGGTGTGCAGGGCGATCTGCAGCGGGTACTCGCCGACCTGCTTGAGCGGCCCCTGCGGCATGCGGATCATCGCCCGCTCGACCTCGTGGCCCTGCTTCTTCAGCTCCTCGACCACGTCGTAGTTGGTGACCGAGCCGAACAGGCGGCCGTCCGGGCCGGCCTTCTGGGTGATCTGGACCGTCAGGCCCTCGAGCTTCGAGCCGCGTTCCTGCGCCTTGGCGAGGACCTCGCCCTGCGCCTTTTCCAGCTCGGCGCGCCTCGACTCGAAGGCCTTGAGGTTCTCCGGCGTGGCGCGCTTCGCCTTGCCTTCCGGGATGAGGAAGTTGCGGGCGTAGCCGTCCTTCACCTTGACCACGTCGCCGAGCTCGCCGAGGTTGGCGACCTTCTCCATGAGGATGACTTGCATGGCTCTTCAGCTCCTCAGTGCAGGTCGGTGTACGGGATCAGCGCGAGGAAGCGCGCGCGCTTGATCGCCTCCGAGAGCTGCCGCTGGTAGCCGGCGGCAGTGCCGGTGATGCGCGCCGGGATGATCTTGCCGGTCTCGTTGACGAAGTCCTTGAGGACTTCGATGTCCTTGTAGTCGATCCACTCGGCTTTCTCGGCGGTGAAGCGGCAGAACTTGCGGCGGCGGAACAGCGCCCGCTGGCCCTTGTCCTTCTTGTCCTTGCCGAACTTCCCCTTGCCCTTGCCCTTCAGGTTACGACGTGGAGGCATCTGCCTCTCCTTCCTTGAATTCGATGTTCGTCACGTGCAGCAACAGCTTTTTCGATCTCTTGCCCTTCGCCGCGAGGAAGCCCTGCAACCTCAGTTCGCTGCCGAGCGGCCTGCCGGCGAGAAGCTTGGCCTGCGTCTCGAAGGCGATGGCGCCCACCTCCGCCTGCACCTGGCGCCTGCCGCCCGCCTCGTCCTGCTCCGACTCGTGCGCGACCTTGAACTCGATCGCCGCGACGCCGGCCGGCGTGTGGCGCAGGGCGCCTAGCTCAAGCAGCCGGCCGCTCAACTCGAGGCGGTTCAGCCGGCGCTTCCCCGGGGCGGGCTTCGCCGCGCCCTTCGCGGCCTTCCATCATCGACTTCGACTTCTCCTCCTTCATCATCGGCGAAGGCGTGGTGTGCGCTTTCGGCATCTGGATGATGAGGTGGCGCAGCACCGCGTCGCTGAACTTGAACGAGTGCTCGAGCTCCTGCAGCGTCTCGTTGTCGCACTCGATGTTCATCAGCACGTAGTGCGCCTTGTGCACCTTGGCGATGGGATAGGAAAGCTGGCGGCGGCCCCAGTCCTCGAGGCGATGCACGGTGCCGCTGCGCTGCGCGATGACGCCCTTGTATCGCTCGACCATTTGCGGCACCTGCTCGCTCTGGTCGGGATGGACGATGAAAACGATCTCGTAATGCCGCATGTCCGGTTGGCTCCTTTTCCTATGGGTTTGGCCTGCCGTCATGCGTAACGACGAGACCAGGAAGGGGGCGGATTATAGCTGCAAATCAAACCCCTGCGATGCCGAGTTCCTTCTTCACGTCCTCGAGCAGGGGACCGACCTTCTTGACGGCCTTCTGGAGCCGGTCTTGGTCGGTTTCGAGGGTCCTCGCCCAGAAATGCAGCGCCTCGGGGTCGGGCTCGATCTTCGTCGGGTCGGGCGGCTCGTATTCCACGCCCGACCCGGAGCAAGCGGCGTTCCCTACTTCAGCTTCTTCACCGCCTTCTCGTAGCTGTCGTGCAGGTCCTTCCAGGCGTCGGCGAAGCCGTTCTTCGCCTCGTCCCAGGCAGCGGAGCTTGCCTTGCCCATCTCGTCGAGCTTCTTCGAGGCTTCCCGGCGCTTCGCCTTCAGCTCCTTGGCGTCGCTCTGGAACTGCGCCTTCGCCTCGCCCGAAGCCTTGGACGCCTTGCGGTCGAGCTCCTTGATCTCGCGGTCGGTCTGGCGCACGAGCTTGCGGCCATAGGCGAGCGCCTCGTCCTTCTTCTCCACGCTGTACGACTTGATCTTTTCCCAATCGTCGGCCGCCGTCGCCGGCTGAGCGAATAGCGCAGCAAGCGCCGCGACGAGAATTGCACGTAACACTGGTGTCATGGTGTTCTCCTTCCGACCATCAGACCACATCGACCGCGGGCAGTTCTACCGCATCGGCACGGTGCTGCGCTGGCCCTTGTCGACGATGACGAACTCGAGAAAGACCAGCTTTTCAGTGCTGCTCGCATTGCGGTGGGCGTGGACCGTCCCTGGGCGCGCATGCAGGCTGTCGCCGGGCTTCAGCGTCACCGGCTCCTTTCCCTCCTCCTGCCACACGCCCGATCCCTCGAGGACATAGAAGACGACGTGCGACGGGTGGTAATGCTTCGGATTCTGGCCGCCAGGCGCGTAGGTCGTGCGCATCACGCGGAATTCCTTGCCCGGCAAGGTCGCATCATCGAACGACTGCAGCGTTGCGGCGGAAATGCCCTGGCGCTCGCCCTGCGCGCAGGCGAGAAGAGGCATCAACAGGAAAAGTGGCAGCGATCTGTTCTTCACGTCATTTCCTCCTGCGCACGGATTCGAACAGGCAAATCCCCGCGGACACAGAGACATTGAGGCTTTCCACCTCGCCCTGCATCGGGATGCGCACCAGCAGGTCGCAGCTCTCGCGGGTGAGGCGCCGCATGCCCTCGCCTTCCGCGCCCAGGACCCAGGCGATCGAATCCGGCAGCTCGGCCTGGTAGAGGGTTTTCTCCGCGCGCTCGTCGGCGCCGACGATCCAGATGTTGCGCTCCTTCAGTTCGGCGAGCGTGCGCGCGAGGTTCGTGACCATCACGTAGGGCGTCGATTCGGCGGCGCCGCTCGCGACCTTGGAAACCGCCGGCGAGATTCCGGCCGCCCGGTCCTTGGGCGCGATCACCGCGTTGGCCCCGGCTGCGTTGGCGACACGCAGGCAGGCGCCGAGGTTATGAGGATCGGTGACCCCGTCCAGGACGAGGAGCAGCGGCTTCGCCACGTTCTCGACGATTTCGTCGATGCTGTGAGACAGCGACTTCATCTCCACCCGCGCGACAACCCCCTGGTGCCTTCCGCCGCCGTAGAACCCGTCGAGCCGCTTGGTCGGCACCCGCATCAGGCGCACGCCAGCGCGCTCGGCGACGGCAACGAGGTCCTTGCCGCGCGCGTCATTGCGCGTTTCGTCGAGGAAGATCTCGACCACGGATTTCGGGTCGGCGCGCAGCCGCGCCAGCACCGCGTGGAAGCCGAACACCACGCGCGGCTCCCTGCTCATGCCGGCACGAGGTCCATCTTGCGCTGGTCGACGTCGACCCGCACCAGCTT
>Ga0075424_100007519_pt1 | contig 10580 bp, 9 predicted proteins | sample SoiMethybrSBSTD3_FD_75301 | JGI IMG/M metagenome (GOLD analysis project Ga0075424, IMG submission 75301) | Bulk soil microbial communities from a Populus tree surrounding site in Tennessee, USA - Soil MetaG P. TD hybrid SBSTD3 | ecosystem: Environmental > Terrestrial > Soil > Tree plantation...
GCGCCCTTCTCAGGGCCGATCCACCGCAGCTGCTGCTCCCCGGTGATCGAGCGCCAGAAACCGCGCATGTCGGCCGTGATGTCTTCGAGCTTGCGTCCGATGACGATCGGCGCGAGCGCGTTGATCGCCGCGACGCACACCTCGGTGCCGCGGCCAAGCGTAAATGCAAACCCATGCCCCTCGAGTCCGTCGCCGGCGTCCGTTTGAAGAATGACGTAGGCCGCCGAGTAGTCGGGCGTCGCGTGCATCGCGTCGGATCCGGCCAGCGTGCGAGAGGTCGGGAATCGAACGTCGTGGGCGGACGCGCTGACAATCCTGTGCACGGCTAGCCCTTGACCGCGCCTACGAGCAGGCCGCGCGCGATGAAGCGCTCCAGCGCGATCGCCATCGCGATCACGGGCCCGATCATGATCAGGATCAGCACCGACATGTACCACCACTGCGGTCCGCGGGTCGCGTTCTGTGCCGCGACCGTCAGAGGCAGCGTCTGCGCATTCGCGCTCGTGAGGAAGAGGGCGATCAGGTACTCGTTCCAGGCAAAGACGAGCACGAACAGGAACGTCGCCACCAGTCCCGGGACGGCGAGTGGCAGCACGATCGACCGGAAGATGCGGTAAGGCGACGCGCCATCGATGGCCGCGCTCTCCTCGAGCTCGATGGGCACGCTCTGGAAGTAATCGCGCATCAACCAGACGACGATGGGGAGATGCGACGCCACGTAGGCGATGATCAGCGCGCCCCACGTGTCGAGCAGCTCGAGCTGCTGGAAGAAGATGTAGATCGGGATCACGACCGCGACCGGCGGCAGCATGCGCTGCGAGATCATCCAGAACGCGATGTCGTCGTTCCCAACGCCCCGCTTCGAGCGCCGCGCGACCGTGTTGAGGAGCAGCAGGAACAGCGCGAATCCAGCGCCCAGGCCGACCGGCCAGGGCAGGTGGGCGACGATCACTCCGACGGCCAGCGCGAGGCCGGCCACGAACGACAGGACGGCGCCCAACGTGACTCGGTACCGCATTCGCACAAGCCCATACGCGGCCATCGAGCCGAGGATCACCGTGATCGCCGTGCTCGTCAGACCGACGACGACCGTGTTCAGGTACGGCCGGAAGGTGTCCTCGCCGAGGTCGACGAAGATGTAGTGCCACGAGTCGAGGGTGGGCTGAAAATCGCGCCACGGAACGTAGAACGGGCCTGCGTTCACCTCGATGGGCGTCTTCAGCGAAGTGACCGCCAGCCAGTAGAGCGGGAACAAGACGATGAAGGCCCAGGCCAAGAGCAAGAGGTACGACACGACCATCATCGGAAAAGAGATCGTGTTGACCGAGACCGACTGGCTGCGGCGGATGATGGCCACGGCGATCAGGCCATCGCCGTCACGCGACGGCGGAAGAGATTGACGTAGCTCACGCCGACGAACGTGACGACGATGAGCAGCATGTAAGCGACCGCGGCCGAGCCGCCGATGTCAAGCGCGCGCCAGATTGTGTACGCGTGCAACGTCAACGACTCCGTGGCCGTGCCCGGACCTCCGTTGGTCAACACGTTGGGCAGGTCCACGATCTTGAAGCCCTCGATGAGCCGGATCAGGACGACCGTCGAGCTCGCCGGGAGGATCAGTGGAAACGTAACGCGCCAGAAAATCTGCCACCGGTTGGCACCGTCAACGACGGCTGCCTCCACGAGCTCATGGGGCAGCGACTCGATCGCCGCCAGCAGGATGATGAAGATGAACGGCGTCCACTGCCAGACGTCGCCGATCATCACCGCCAGCCTCGCACCCCATGGGTTGGTGACCCACGACACGTCGGTGAGGCCGAGACGGACCCACAGGGGGTACAGAGGGCCGATGCTCGTGTTCGTGAGCATCTGGAAGAGGTAGGCGACGCCGACCGGCGTGATCATCATGGGCAGCAGGAAGACGACGCGGAAGAAGCGCCGGCCTGGGAGGTGCTGCACCACCAGCAGCGCCAGGCCGAGGCCGAGCAAGTACTGCACCGAGACGTCGACCCCGACGTAGACGAGTGTCACCACGACGGTGCCGGGACGGCCGCTCGTCATCACGGTGCTGACGACAAGCCACAGCAGGACGCCGGCGCCGAGAACCACCACGAGACGACCGATCAGGCCGCCCGGCGTCCGCGACGCGCTGCGCACATAGCGGTAGAGGAGCCAGCCGAGCAGCCCGTAGCCGGCGGCCAGCACCACGATGCTCACTGGATTCAGAGGCCCCGCAAGGCCGAGGAAGTGCTCGTGGTCGATGCCCACGAGGAGCTTGGCGTAGTTGTTGAAGCCGACAAACTTGAGCTCGACGCCGCCCGCCGCGAACTGCAGGCGTGTCAGCGACACGTACAGGGAAGCAAGGAGCGGAAAAATCGAGAAGCCGAGAATGACGATGACCGCCGGAAGGATGAACACGGCTCCGGCGTATCGATCGAGGCCGGCGCCCAACGAACGCCAGCTCGAGCGAGTCAGACGGAATCCGCGCGTCGACACGTAGCCGCTCACTTTAGAGAGGTCCTCTTCTTCCACTCGGTTTAGGTGGGCCGGGCCGGCGGCGAGGCTGTGCGCCTCACCGCCTAGCGCCCGGGTTGCGTTACTTGGTGACGCTCAGGCTGGCCTTATACGTATCCAGCTGAGACGACCTGCCCAGCTCATCTGTCTTGGCGTTCCACTCGGCGGTTATCTTCGCCATGGTCTGCTCCGCCGTCTGCTGGCCCGCCAGGAAGTTCGCAAGGTTGGTGTCCAGCGACGTCTGCTGGTAGTACGCGGTCTGGGGGATGCGGAGGTCGAGCACCATGTTCGGGCTCTGGAGGCTGGCCTTGATGGCGCCGAGGTAGTCATTGGCCGCCTGGGTGCTCATGCCCGCCTTGGTCCAGTTGTCCAGGGAGTTGAACTGCGATGACCGGTAAGGGTTGAAACCTGTCTTGCCGATCGTGACGTCCACGTTCGATTGGGCCGGCGCGGACATGTAGGAGAGGAAGGCGAACGCAGCGTCCTTCGTCTTGGCCGCCGAAGCCTTGTTGATCGCGCCTGACCACCCGCCGAACGCGGCGAATGGAGAGTGGTTGACGCCGTCGGTCGCGTACGGGCACAACGTCGGGTTGCAGTCGACCAGCTGGCCGCTCGAGCGGTCGAGCACCTGCTTCGACCCGGGCAGGATCACCGCGCCGACCTTGTCCGCGACCGTCGACTGCGACTTGTCGATCGCCAGGGTCCCGATGTCACCCCAGTCGAGAGAGAGCGCGCAGCGGCCGGAGGTGAAGAACCCGCGCGAGTTGCCGACGTCGTTGTTGAGCTGGTCCGGAGGGCCGAGCTTCGAAAGCGTCTTGTAGACGTTCAGAGCGGCGAGGGCGCCTGGGTTGTTGAACAGCGGCTGCATGTTGTTCGTGTCGAAAAACGCACCCTGCTTGGTGCCCTGGCTCTGCAGATAAGCCGATGCGATCGAGAGGTACATCCAGTACGACTGCGCGCTTCGCTTCATCGCGAGGCAGGAGCCGTAGTCCGCCTTGCCATCGCCGTTCAGGTCTTTGCCCTGGAAGTGCTGCGCGATGCTGATGTAGTCGTCCCAGGTCTTTGGCGGCTGCAGGCCGTCTTTCTTCAGCAGGTCGGTCCGGTAGTAGACCATTTGAAAGTCGCCGTCGAGCGGAATGGTGTAGACCTTCCCCTTGAAGGTCGCGCTGAAGTCACGGAAGAACGGCGCGATGTCGTTCCACTGGAGCGACGAGTCGTTCTGGACGCGGTCAGTCAGATCCTCGAGGTAGCCGGGCGGGACGTAGTCACCCATCCATTGGGGGTCGAAGACCATCGCGTCGTACGAATTGGTCTTGGTCGCGAAGTCGGTGAGGATCTTCTGGTAGAGGTCGGAGAAGGGAACTGTGATGACCTCGACCTTCGCGCCGGAGATCTTCTCGAAGTCCGGGGCGCGGCGCTGGAGGGGCTCCGCAATCTGCGGTCCCGTGAAGGTCACCACGCGGACCGTCACGCCGCTGAACTGCTTGCCGCCCGAGGTGGGGCTGCCACTCGAACAGGCCGCGATGACCGCGACCCCAACCACAAGGACAAGTGCTCTCGCCAGGAGTCGACTCATGTGCTTTTTCCCCTCAAATCCAACAAGGCCGGGTGCTTCGGTCCGTTGAGCCGGATCGCATGGATATGGGATGTTTAGCCGGTAAAAGCGGGTTTGTCAAGCCTCAAACTGGCTACCCGGCCCCGATTCATCCGATGTCTGGGGCTATTTCGCGCCCGTCATCCCGCCGTCGATGACCAGGCCGGAGGCCATCATGAACTTCGATTCGTCGGACGCCAGGAAGACCGCCGCGGCCGCCACGTCCTCGGGCCGGCCCAGATCGTTGCTGAGCTGTCGCTTCCGGATCGCCGCCATGCCTTCCTCCGGGTCCTTGTACGACTCCTTGAGATAGCGCTCGACGAACGGCGTGAGGATGGTTCCCGGCAACAGCGCGTTGACACGCACGCCATGAGGCGCAAGGTCGACCTGCATCGACTTGGTCATCGCGTAGACAGCCCCCTTGGACGCCGCGTACGAGACGCGACGCGCGAGGCCGATCTCGGCGATTCCCGACGACATGTTGATGATCGATCCCGACCGTCTCTCGATCATGTGCGGCACGACGGCGCGGCTCATCAAGTACACGCCTCGCACGTTCACCCGCATCACACGATCGAAAAGCTCGGGCTCCGTCTCGAGCACGTCCCCCACTCCAGGGATGCCTGCGTTGTTGAAGAGCACGTCGATACGGCCGAAGCGGTCGACGACCCGCGCCGCGAGCTCCGCAGTCTCTTTCTCGTCGGTGACGTCGACCTTCTCGGCGACCGCCTCGCCGGCACCGCGCTTGATCTCCTCCACCGTCTCGCTCGCGGACGCGAGGTCCAGGTCGGCCACGACGACGCGGGCGCCTTCCCCGGCAAAGGCGATCGCCGTTGCGCGGCCGATGCCCGAGCCGGCGCCCGTGATGAGACAGACCTTTTCCGCCAGTCGCGATCCCATGGCTACGCCTAGCTATATGCTGCATGCTCCGATGTTTGTCAACCGCCAACCGCTAAAAGCAGCCCTCCGCCGGAGCCCAGGCGCATGAACGTCCGATCTCTGCGCCCGCGGTCCCGCAGGCACACGCGCGCCCCGCGAGTCACGGAAGGCGCGATCGATAAGATCCGCGAGCGGATCGTCTCCGGCGCCTGGGGTCCCGGCGACCGCCTGCCCAAAGAGAGCGAGCTGGCGGCCGAGCTCGGGTTGTCCCGCAACTCGCTCCGCGAGGCTGTGCGCGCCCTGTCCCAGCTGCGCGTGCTCGAGGTCCGCCAGGGGGACGGAACTTACGTGAGCAGCCTCGAGCCCGACCTGCTCCTCGAGAGCACGGGCTTCATCAGCCATCTCCTCCTCGGAGAGACCGAGCTCGAGCTTTACGAGGTGCGCCGCATCCTCGAGGCGGCGGCGGCCTCCCTGGCGGCCGGCCGCATCGACTCCGCCGAGAGGAGCGAGCTGACCGCGAGCCTCGACCGCATGCGCGACGCCCGCAACGTGGAGGAGCTGGTGGAGGCGGACGTCGCATTCCATGCGGTCATCGCACGGGCGGCGGGCAACGCCGTCCTGACCTCGCTGCTTGCCAGCCTTGCCACCCGGACGATGCGCGCACGCCTGTGGCACGGACGCCAGGCGGCCGGCGCGCTCGATGAGACTCGCGACGAACACCGCCGGATATTCGAAGCAATCATGGCCGGCGACCCTGAGCTCGCGCGAGCGGCGGCGACGGCGCACATCGCGAGCAGCGAGCGTTGGCTGAAGGCGCAGCTGACCGCGGCGAGCACGGCGCAGTGAAGGTCGGCCTCCACACGCGCTTGAAGCCGGGCGCCGAGGAGCGCTACGAGGAATACCACCGCGCCGTCTGGCCCGAGGTCGTCGACGCGATCCGGAAGGCCGGCATCGACCGGTACCTGATATTTCGTGATGGCCTCGATGTCTTCCACTTCATCGATTGCGAGGACTACGACCGCGCAGTCGCAGAGATCGCCAATGACCCGACAAGCATGCGATGGGAGGCGGAGATCGCGACGATGATGGCCGTTACGCACGACTTCAGCGGCGAGAGCAGCGATCGCATGAGGAAGATCTGGGAACTCTGAAGCAGGTTCCGCTCGGCCGCACGCGGCTGGAGGTCACGAGCCTCGGCCTGGGCACCGCGTTTCTCGGCAACCTGTTCGTCGCCATCTCTGACGACGACGCCCATCGTGTTGTCGAGTCCGCCTGGAATGCAGGCATCCGATTCTTCGACACCGCACCGCTTTACGGCCACGGCCTGGCCGAACAACGCCTCGGCGAGGTGCTCAGCGCGAAGCCGCGAGAAGAGTTCGTGATCGCGACCAAGGTCGGCCGGCTGCTGCGTGCCGGCGTGCCGCCGGAGCCGGGCCAGTCATACGTCGACGTGCCCCCGGTCAACCCGGTCTTCGATTTCTCGTACGACGGCGTGATGCGCTCCGTGGAGGAGAGCCTCGAGCGGCTGGGCCTCGACCGCATCGACGTCCTCCACATCCACGACCCTGACGATCACTTCGAACAGGCTCTGTCGGGGGCTTATCGGGCGCTCGACCGGCTTCGGTCCGAAGGATCCATCGAAGCTGTCGGGGCAGGCATGAACCAGGCGGAGATGCTGGTCCGTTTCGCGCGCGAGGCTGACTTCGACTGCTTCCTCCTCGCCGGGCGCTATACCCTGCTGGACCGCGCCGGCGCGCGCGAGCTGCTTCCACTCTGCGCGGAACGAGGGATCGGCATCATCGCCGGCGGCGTCTTCAACAGCGGGCTGCTCGCGGACCCGCGGCCGGGAGCGACGTTCAACTACCAGGCGGCTCCCGGCGATCTCGTGCGCAAGGCAGTTCGCTTGCGCGAGATATGTGAGGCGCGACATGTGGACCTCAAAGCCGCCGCGCTTCAATTTCCACTCCGGCACCCGGCAATCTCCGCGGTTTTGACCGGCTGCCGGTCGGTGGCCGAGGTCGAAGAGAACGTGCGGGCGTTCGAGTCGCCCATCCCTGACGAGCTGTGGCCGGAGCTCGACGCATGATCGTCGACGCCCACCATCACTTCTGGGACCCCGCGCGCCGTGAGTACCCCTGGATGGCCGGCCCCGAGCTCGACCCGATTCGCCGGCCGTTCGGCCCCGACGACCTCCGGCCCACGCTGGAGGACAACGGCGTCGAGCGGACGATCCTCGTCCAGACGGTGTCGAGCGTCGCCGAGACGCGCGAGTTCCTCGAAACGGCTGCGGCGAACGACTTCGTGAGCGGCGTGGTGGGTTGGGTCGACCTCACGTCGGACACGGTCGCGGACACCATCGCCGGCTTGATCGGCGACCTCCTCGTCGGAATCCGCCACCAGGTGCATGACGAACCGGATCCCGACTGGTTGTTGCGCGAGGACGTACAGCACGGCATTGCCGCCGTTGGCGAGGCCGGCCTCGTCTACGACCTCCTCGTCAGGACTCGCGAGCTGCCGGCCGCGCTGGAGGTCGTGAGGCGGCAACGCGAAACATCTTTTGTCATCGACCACGCGGCCAAACCGCGAATCGCGGCCGGCTCATGGGATGCCGAGTGGGAGCGCGCGCTCGCGCCGTTCAGCGACCTTCCGAACGTGACGTGCAAGCTGTCCGGTCTCGTCACCGAGGCGGACTGGAGATCCTGGACGACCGAGCAACTCGAGCCTTACGTCAGGCGTGTCGTGGGTTGGTTCGGTCGTGAGCGGTGCATGTTCGGGTCTGACTGGCCGGTGTGCTTGCTCGCCGCGAGCTACGCGCAGGTCCTTGACTCGTTTCAACAGATCGTCGGCCAGGACGACTGGATCTTCGGCGAGACGGCGCGCCGGGTGTACGGGCTGGCTTAGGCCACCTTGTCGACCATGGCGGCCCAGCGCTCGTCGATTCGGCGCACCTTGTAGATCGCGAACGCGCAAGCCCACGCGACGACAAACGCAACGACTATCACGTAGCCGGTGGCCCCCAGGAAATCGAAACTTCTCACCCAATCGAACACGCCGCCGCGCAGGTGCAGCAGCTGGATCAGGATCTGCGCCAGCTCCACCACACCGACGAACAGCGCCACGAAGACCGACAGCGAAGTCACCGTGAGGTTGTAGAACACCTTGCGGATGGGGCTTGCGAAGGCCCACGAGTACGCCTTCGACATGAATGCGCCGTCGGTCGTGTCCATCAGGGACATGCCCGCGGCGAAGATCAGCGGAAGCGACACGACAGCGGCGAACGGCAGGCCTTGAGCGGCCGCGCCCGCCGAGATGGCAAGCAACGCAACTTCTGACGCGGTGTCGAACCCGAGTCCGAAGAGAAAACCGATCGGGTACATGTGCCAGCTTTGGTCGATGACCCGGAACATGCGGCCGAAGATCTTCGTCATCACGCCGCCCGAGATGAGCTCGTGCTCGAGCGCCGTTCGGTCGAACTCGCCGCGCCGCATCTTGCGGTAGACGCGCACGATGTCGAGCAGGACGACCAGGTTCAGCAGGCCGATCAGGACGAGAAAGCCGCCCGAGACCATCGTTCCCACCACGCCGCCGATGTCGCGCAGCTGCCCGTTGTCACCGACGACGCCCTGCACGATCGCCTTGACCGCGAAACCAAGAGCAAGCGCGATCAGCAACACAACTGTCGAGTGCCCGAGGGAGAAGAAGAAGCCGACGCCGACGGGCTTCTTCCCAGTCTGCAGCAGCTTGCGAGTGGTGTTGTCGATGGCCGAGATGTGGTCGGCGTCGAAGGCGTGACGCAGCCCGAAGGTGTACGCGAGCCCACCGAGCGCCAGAAAGCCGGGGTGCGACGCCCCGTAAACGAGGAGCAGGCCCCAGCCCACCACGTGCAGCAGACCGACAGCGCCGAAGAACCCCGCCAGACGCCTCCGCTCCCCCCGGTCGAACGATCCCGCGAGGACCTCGCGCATCGAAGCCATCGGCGTCAGCCTACCTGTTATCGCGACTATGTCGCAACTACGAGTTCCACCGGTGCCGTCGGGAGTGCGACAGCTTCGCAGGAATGACGGTGCGGTAGGCTTTCCCAGGCTCCATGGACCTCGACGAAGCCCCTCCCCAGGTTCGGTTCTTTCTCAAGTCCCTGGATCAGGCAGTCAAGACCCGAGAGCCGGCGATCCGTTCCAAGATCGAGCACCTGCGCGCCAAGCATCCGGACTTCACCAACGATCAACTTGCGCTCGCGCTGATCCGTTCCACGCGCCGCCGCGTCGCCACGACGGGCGCCATCAGCGGCGCGGCCTCGATCGCGCCCGGCCTAGGCACGCTGCTCGCCGTCGGCACGGTTACGAGTCAGACGCTGTTCGCCCTCGAGCAGGAGGTCGAGCTCGTGCTGGGGATCGCGATGGTCTACGGGCACGAGCTGCGTGGATCGGAAGGCCGGGTGCTCGAGGCGCTGGTGGTCGTGGGTCTCACCAGCGGCGCGCTCAAGCTGCGCGAGGACGTCGTCGTGGCCGGTGGCGAGCGCCTCGCGATCGCCGCTTTCCGCCGGGTGCCGGACCTGCTTCTGGTCCACGGCGGCGGGCGCTTCATCACCCGCATCCTCACGCGGTTTGCGAGCAGCAGCGCCGGCAAGGTCGCGGCGCGAGTGGTGCCGCTTGGAATTGGAGTCGGCGTCGGCGCCGGGTTCGACTGGATCGCGGTCACCGGCCTGGGCCGCGCGGCGATCAAGTACTACGGACCCGGCGGGCCTGGCGCGAAGCCTCTGCTACTTGCTGCGGAAAATCCCTCGCACGTCGAACTGAACCGCTGACGCGATCTGGTCGAACCCGCACTTCTTGGGCGGCTTGTCTGGTCGCCAGCGCAAGAACCCAGTGGCATGTCGAAAGCGTTCGCCGGCCTCGAGCTTGTCATAGCTCACCTCGCATACCAGCTCCGGCCGGACAGCAACCCACTCGGTGTCCTTGCCCCGCGACCATCTGCTGAGACCGCCAGGCATTCGCCCCGGGTTTGCCCTCCACTCGCTTTCCGGGATCTCGGTCTGCAACGGCTTGAGCCTCGTCATCAGCTCCTTGCGCTCCGCGGCGCTGAACGAGGACGTGTGCCCCACGTAGTGGATGGCGCCCTTCTTGTCGTAAAGACCGAGCAGCAGCGCGCCGAGCGTCTTGCCGTCGCTGGTCTTGCGCCAGCCGATCACGACGCAGTCGGCGGTCCGCTTGTGCTTGATCTTCACCCACAGGCGCTTGCCGGGCACGTAAGTCCCGTCCCATGACTTGGCGATGACGCCGTCGAGACCCGCGCCCTCGAACTTTTCGAACCAGTCCTCGGCCGTCTTGGGATCGCGTGTGTAAGGCGTGAGGAAAATCGGCGGCTTGACGCCTTTCAACAGCTTCTCCAGGCGCTTGCGACGCTCACCCAGCGACAGCTTGCGAAGGTCTTCGGTGCCCTCCGCCAGGAGGTCGAAGGCGATGAACCAGGCCGGCGTCGCCTCGCTGAGCATGCGGACCCGCGACTCGGCTGGGTGGACCCGCTGCTGCAGGGCGCCGAAATCAAGCCCGTTGGCCCCGGCGACGACGATCTCGCCGTCCAGGACGAGCTTCGT
>Ga0075424_100007520_pt1 | contig 10580 bp, 13 predicted proteins | sample SoiMethybrSBSTD3_FD_75301 | JGI IMG/M metagenome (GOLD analysis project Ga0075424, IMG submission 75301) | Bulk soil microbial communities from a Populus tree surrounding site in Tennessee, USA - Soil MetaG P. TD hybrid SBSTD3 | ecosystem: Environmental > Terrestrial > Soil > Tree plantation...
CCCCCGTGGGGGAGGGTCAGGGTGGGGGCACGCTCAGATGGCCTCTACCACAGCTCGACCACCAGCCCCGGCCGGGCGATGTCGATCGGCCCGCGGTACGACTCGCGGGCGGCGCGCATGGCCGCTCCAGGGTCGGAGCCGGGCCACAGGTGCGTCAGGACCAGGCGCCGCGCGCCAGCCCGCTCGGCATCGGCGCCCGCCTGGCGTGCCGTCGAGAGGAAGCGGCCGCCGCTGCCCGGCACCTCCTCCGGGTACGTCGCCTCGGCGATGAGGAGGTCGGCGTCACGGGCCAGGTCGACGATGCGGGGGCTCGGGCCCGTGTCGCCCGTGTACGCCACGACCGTGCCGCCCGCCGTCAATCGCAGCCCGGCGCTGGGCACGAAGTGCGGCAGCGCCCACGTCTCGACGTGGAACGGCCCGATCGCGAAGCCGGTCCCGGGAGCGAAGTCGTGGACGTGGTACGCGCCGTCCAGCATGCCCGGCCGGTCGAGCGCGAGGACCCGGTCGAGCGCGCCGGGCAGCGTGAACACCGGCAGGGCCGGCGGCGGCTCGTCCCGGAGGGCCCGCGCCCGCAGCAGGGGGTGGAGGTCGGCGCAGTGGTCCGGGTGCCCGTGGCTGAACAGGGCCGCGTCGACCCGCTCCGGCGCCGACCACTCCAGGAGCCGCGGCAGCGTCGCGTAGCCGAGGTCGATGACGAGGCGGAAGCCGTCGTGCTCCACCAGGTGCCCTGCGCACGCCTGGCCGACCGCGGGCCAACCCCCGCAGCCGCCGAGCACGACGACCCGCACCGCCTACGCTCGCACGACGACCGTGTTGACGATCTTGTCAGCGAACGTCTGGCGCCGGGAGTCCCAGATGGGCCACAGGAAGCCGATGTAGCAGGGCAGCGCGTCCAGGATGTGGCACAGCTGGCGCACGAACGCCATCCAGCCGCCGATCGGCTGGCCGGTCTGCGCGGAGATCAGCCGCGTGCCGAGCGCCTGCTTGCCCAGCGACTGGCCGGTGCGTCCCTGCCGGATGAACTGGTTCCAGATGCCCACGCCGATGGAGACAGCCGCCCCGACCAGGTACAGGACGAGGCCCACCGCGGACGGCGCGCCGGTGTCGTCCCGCAGGTTGAGCACGTTGATCAGGAGCAGGGCGATCCACAGGACGATCCCGGTCACGATCGCGTCGATGAAGTACGACCCCACGCGGTACAGCCAGTTCGCGTAGACCGTCTGCGCGTACTGCCCCCCGGCGTCGGCCGTGGCCGCCCAAGGCGGCTGCTGGTAGGCCATGTGCTTCCTCCCTCTCGATGAGCCGGCGTCTCACGCCGGCGACGGGACGCCATTTTGGCGCTATGGCCCCGTCCGGCGCAATCCGCCCGCCGTCAGTCGGGCCTGAGCGCCTGCCGCAGCACCATGCCGATCTCGTCCAGGACCTCACGGCTGCGGTCGATCCTGGCCGGCATGCGGAGGAAGCCGTGGATCATGCCGCCGTACTCGGTCAGCCGCACCGGGACGCCGGCCTGGCGGAGCCGCTCCGCGTAGGCGACGCCCTCGTCCCGCAGGGGATCGTGCTCGCACACGACGACCAGCGCCGGTGCCACGCCGTTCAGGGACGGCGCGCGCAGCGGGGAGGCGTCGGGGTGGCCGCCGTCGGCGGCCCCCAGGTAATGGTGCCAGTACCACCGCATGGCGGCCTGCGTCAGCCCGTAGCCAGACGCGTTGTCCACGTAGGAGCGCCGGTCGAAGCGGTGGTCGGTGACCGGGTAGATCAGGCCCTGACAGGCGAGTCGCATGCCGGCATCGCGGGCGCGCAGCGCGACGACCGCGGCCAGGTTGCCGCCCGCGCTGTCGCCGAGCACCGCGACGTGGTCCGCCTCCTGGCACGCCCAGCGGGTGACCGCCCAGGCGTCGTCGATCGCGGCCGGGAACCGGTGCTCGGGCGCGAGCCGGTAGTCCACCGCCACGACCCGGCATCCCGAGCGGTTGGCGAGCGCCCGGCAGACCCCGTCGTGCCCGTCCACCAGCCCCAGCACCCAGCCACCGCCGTGCAGGTACACCGCGACGGGCAGGTCGGGGGCGCCCGAGGGACGGTAGACGCGGACGGGCACGCCGTCGACCTCGATGCGCACGACCGAGTCGACCGCCTCCTTGGCGCCGAACAGCTCGGCGGAGTGGGCCTCGGCCTGGCTGCGTGCCTCGGCCGGCGTCAGCGCCTGCACGGGCACGACGCCGGCGGCGAGCATCCAATCCAGGTACGCCCTGGCCTGCGGGTCGAGCGGCATGCGCTCAGCCTACCTCCGCCGCGCGGAGGCGGATCAGGCGCCGTCCGGCGCGCTCATCAGCATCCAGCGATGGCCCTCGGGATCCTCCATCCGGCACTGGCGGCCGTGCGGCGTGTCCTCGGGCTCCGACAGGATCACGGCGCCCGCCTCACGCGCCGTCGCGAACTGGCGGTCGACGTCGGCCACCGTCACCAGCACGCCGTCCACGATGTACGGCGTGTCCTGCCACCGGCGCGCGGCCTCGCAGCCCTCGCGGTGCCGGCGCGGGCCCTGGTACGCGGGCGCGCCCTCCCCGAGCATGACGACGCCGCCGCCCGGCACGGACAGGATCGCGTCCGTCACCTTCCCGCGCCCGTCGACGAAGCGCTGCCGCTCCTCGAACCCGAACGCCGAGGTGAGGAACGCGATCGCCGCCTCGGCGTTCTCGTACTGCACCATCGGCACCACCGCGGGCCACGCTGCCACCGGTACCTCGCTCATCGCACACCTCCAGACGACATGGGGACGGGCGCCACGGTACGGGTGGACGGCCCGCGGCGTATTGGACGGATGTTTCTCCGCCGGCTCAGCCGGTCGTGCCGAGGCGCGCGAGCAGCTCGGTCGGCGTGACGCCGGCGAACCGGCGCACGTCGCGGACCAGGTGGGACTGGTCGAAGTAGCCGGCCGCGGCGGCCTCCTGCGCCCAGGCCGCGGCCGCGCCGCCGGCGCGCAGCCGGCGCAGCAGGGCGTGGAAGCGCACCACGCGCGCGGCGGTCTTGGGCGTCAGCCCGATCTCCTAGCGGAAGCGGGCGACCAGGCGCTTGCGGCTCCAGCCCAGCCGGGCGCCCAGCTCGCCGACAGGCACCGCGCCCGCGCTCGCCACCAGGCGCCGCCACGCCCAGTCGATCTCGGGCGAGACGGCCGGCGCATCCTCGACGCGGCGGGCGAGCGCGGCGTCGAGGATCGCGAACCGCTCCGGCCAGCCCGGCGCCTCGGCCAGCCGCTCCACGAGCGACCGCGCCTCGCGGCCGAGCAGGTCCTCCAGCGGCACCGCCCGGTTGGCCAGCTCGTGCATCGGGATCCCGAGGAGCCGGCGGGCCCCCAGCGGCGAGAGGTCGACCTGCACGCCCAGCGCCGGCCCGGCCGGCCCGACCAGCGCGAACGCGTCGTGCATCCCGGCGACGAAGCCGCCCATCCGCGCCGGCCGGTAGCCGGAGGCGGGCGTGGCGACGTGCCAGCCGGAGCCCAGGTCGATGATCACCGGGACGCACGCCGACGGGTGCTCGGCCTGGGGCGGGGAGAGGTCGTCGAGCCGGTACGCGCGGTACTCGATCACCGTCCCGCGGAGCGCCGGCGCGGGAGCCGCGGGGCGGAGCTCGAACGCCATGCGAGTCAGGCTAGCCTGTCGGGCTGAGCCATTGTTGGACGACCCCCTCCCCCGCGAGGGGAGGGAGACCAACGCCTAGACGCCGGTGTCGGCCAGGTCGATGAACGCGCGGCGGTGGTAGACGAGCGGCAGGCGACCCTCGATCACGCCGCCGTCTCGCACCTCGCCGATGAACACCCAGTGGTCGCCGGCCTCGATCGCCTGCTGCGTGACGCACACCGCGTACGCCGCGGAGTCCTCGTGCAGGATCGGGCCGCCCTCGGGGAGGTCGGGCCGCCGCCACGCGATGCCCTCGAACTTCTCCTCGGCCTTGGACGCGTACAGGACCGCCAGGTGCTCGCGGCCGCCGGCCAGGAAGTTGACCGTGAACCCGCCGGACGCCTGGAGCGCGGGGAGCGTGTTGGAGCCCCTGTCCACGCAGACCAGTACGAGCGGCGGGTCGAGCGACACGGCGCAGAACGCGCTGAGCGTCAGGCCGCGCGGCCGATCGCCGGCCTCGTGCGCGGTGACGACCGCCACGCCCGTCGGAAAGCACGCCATGATCTCGCGGTAGAGCTGCGGGGTCACCGACACCGCGGACAGCTTCGCGCCGTGGCCCGACCGCCGTCAAGCGAGCCGCGGAACGCGGCTCGCTACCATGTCGCAGATGCCCGACATCCTCGAGTTCGACCCCGACCGCGCCTCAGCCGAGGAGTGGGGCCGGTACCACGCCTACCGGCGGCGGTTCCAACGGGAGCGACGGCCTGACGAGCCGCTGACGCCCGACACCGTGCTGGAGGGGATCCTGTCGCGTCCCGATCCGCGCGAGATCCGTCACCGCTACCACGTGGTCGAGGGCGACGAGATGGTCGCGGAGCTGTACTGCTCGGTGTCGCGGTCCGGATCGCCGGAGTACGAGTCCAGCAAGCACCTGTTCTGGGCGACGATCTACGTGCTGGCGGACCACCGCCGGCGCGGCATCGCGCGCAGCCTCGTGCCGGTCGTGCTGGCCCGGATGAAGCAGTACCAGACCACGGTGGCGTCGAGCGTGGCCGAGGACGAGCCCGGCCACACGTTCCTGCTGGGGCTGGGCGCCGAGGTGCGGCTGGTCGAGCGGAGCAGCCGGCTGGACCTGTCCGAGGTGGACTGGGACATGGTCGACCGCTGGGTGCGCGAGGGCGAGGAGCGGTCGCCGGGCGCGCGGCTCGACCTGTACCCGCAGTGGGTGCCTGACGAGCTGCTGGAGGAGCACTGCACGGCCATGACCGAGCTGATGAACCTCATGCCGTTCGAGGGGCTGGACCACGGCGACATCATCATCACGCCCGCGTCGACCCGCGAGTGGCGGGCGCGGATGACCCTCACGGGCACGACCAACCCCACCTGCGTCGTGCGGGAGGCCGACGGCGCCGTCTCGGGCATGAGCGACGTCCTGAAGCACCCCCACGAGCCGGGCATCGTGCGTCAGATGTTCACGGGCGTCCACCCCAGGGCCAGGGGGCGCGGCCTGGGCAAGTGGGTCAAGGCGGCGATGCTGCGCCACGTGCGCGAGACGTACCCGGACACCCGGTGGATCGGCACCGAGAACGCGGGCACCAACGACGCGATGCTGGCGATCAACAACGCGCTGGGCTTCAAGCTGCACCGGGTCGAGACGTTCTACCAGGTGCCCCTGGAGACGCTGGAGCGGGCCGCGAGGTAGGGGAGGGGCGCCGGCCCCGCGCTCACGTCTTCCGCAGCCTGACCTCGCGGATGGAGTGGTCGGCGCCCTTTCGCAGGATCAGGCGGGCGCGGTCGCGCGTCGGGCGGATGTTCTCGCGGAGGTTGATGCCGTTGATGTCCGCCCAGATCCGGCGCGCGGTCGAGACCGCGTCGTCCGTGGGCAGCTCGGCGTACCGGCGGAAGTACGACCGCGGGTCGCGGAACGCGGTGTCCCGCAGGGTGAGGAACCGCGCCACGTACCACTCCTCGACGTCGCCCTCGTCGGCGTCGAGGTAGATCGAGAAGTCGAAGAAGTCGGAGACGAACGTCCGGATCGACCGGCGGAGGGCGCCGTCCGGCGTCTGCAGGACGTTCAGGCCCTCGACGATCACGATGTCCGGCTGGTGGAGGACCGCCTCCTCGCCGGGGACGATGTCGTAGACCAGGTGCGAGTACACCGGCGCGCGCACCTCGTCGGCGCCCGACTTCAGCTCGGCCATGAACCGCATCAGGCGCCGGAGGTCGTAGCTCTCCGGGAACCCCTTGCGGTTCATCAGGCCCCGCTCCTCCAGCACGCGGTTCGGGTAGAGGAACCCGTCCGTCGTGATCAGGTCGACCTTGGGGTGGTTCGGCCACCGCGCGAGGAGGGCGCGGAGGATGCGGGCGAACGTGCTCTTGCCGACGGCCACGCTGCCGGCGACGCCGACGATGTACGGCACGGCCCGCTCCGGCTTGCCCAGGAACAGGTCGGTCACGTGGTGCAGGCCCTGGGCGGCGGCGACGTAGAGGTTCAGGAGGCGCGACAGCGCCAGGTACACCTCCGTGACCTCCTGCAGCGAGACGTACTCGTTGAGGCCGCGCAGGGTCTCCAGGTCCCCGTCCGTCAGCGTCATCGGCGTGTTCGCCCGGAGCCGCGCCCACTCCTCGCGGGAGAAGCTGACGTAGGGCGAGTAGCCGTTCGGAGATCTCTGCAACGGGGCCTATGCTAGGCGCCGTGGCGACTCGCACGTATCACCTGCACGAGGCCAACCAGGCCCTGCCCCAGGTGCGCCGGCTGGTCGGTCAGATCGTGGAGCTGTCGGCCCAGCTCGACGAGCTGACCGACCAGGTCCGCATCGCCGAGTACCGGATGCGGCGCGACGGCGCGACGGCGCTGGACCAGGAGCGCCACGAGGAGAGCACCACGGCGCTGCGCAGCGCCGAGGACGACCTGGTCACGGCGGTGGAGGGCCTGCAGGCGATGGGCGTGCTGCTCAAGGAGCCGCGGACGGGCCTGGTGGACTTCCTGTCGTACCGGGACGGAGAGCTGGTCGAGCTGTGCTGGCAGCTCGGCGAGGACCGCGTCGCCCACTGGCACCGCATCGGCGAGGGCTTCCAGGGCCGCAAGCCGGTCTGACAGAGCTCCCTCTCCCACGGGGGAGGGAAGTCCGCTCAGCTCGTCCGGGTGCGCTCCTTGATCGCCGAGCGGACCGTCGTGGCCAGGCCCACCGGGTCCAGGCCGTGCTCCGACAGCAGCTCCGCCTGCTTGCCGTGGGGCAGGAACCCGTCGGGCAGCGCCGCCACCCGGACCTTGCCCGCCAGCCCGTGCGGCGCCAGCCCCTCCAGGACCGCCGTGCCGAAGCCGCCCGTGCCGACGTTGTCCTCGGCCGTGACCAGCAGCGGGTAGCGCCGCGCCCAGTCGCTCACCAGGCGCGGGTCCATCGGCTTCAGCCAGCGCGCGTTGATCACGCCGCAGGCGATCCCCTCCGCCGCCAGCTGGTCCGCGGCCACCGTCGCCACCTCCACCATGCGGCCGATGGCCAGGATCGCCACATCGCTGCCGCGCCGCACCTCCTCCCACCGGCCGACCGGGATCGGCTCCACCGGCAGGTCGGGCGTGGCCGGGACCGTCCCCTTCGGGAACCGGATCGCGAAGGGACCGTCGCCGGAGAGCGCCGTCTCCAGCAGCGCGCAGAGCTCCGTCGCGTCCGCCGGGGCCGCGATCTTCATGTTGGGCATCACCCGCAGGTAGCTGAGGTCGAAGATGCCGTGGTGGGACGAGCCGTCGGGGCCCGTCACCCCGGCCCGGTCGACCACGAAGACCACCGGCAGCCGGTGCAGGCAGACGTCCGTCATCGCCTGGTCGAAGGCGCGCTGCAGGAACGTCGAGTACAGGCACACGATCGGCCGGCGCCCGCCCATCGCCAGGCCGGCGGCGAACGTCACCGCGTGCTGCTCGCAGATGCCCACGTCGAAGACCCGCTCGGGGAACTCGCGCGCGAAGTTCAGCAGCCCGGTCGACGAGGCCATCGCGGCCGTGATGGCGACCACGTCGGGGTGCCGCGACGCCGCCGAGAGGACCGCCTCGCCCAGCACGTCCGTGTACGTCAGCTCGGTGCCGCGCGGCCGGCCGGTCAGCGGATCCGTCTGGGCGCTGACCTGGTGCAGCTTGTCGATCTCGTCGTCGACCGCCGGTCCGTAGCCGCGGCCCTTCTCGGTGACCGCGTGGATGACGGTCGGCGCCTTCAGCCGCTTCGCCCGCCGCAGGAGGTCCTCCAGCGCGTCCAGGTCGTGGCCGTCCACCGGGCCCGCGTACTTCAGGCCCAGGCTGTCGAACACCGTCGTGGGCTGGAGCAGCTGCTTGGCCGACTCCTTGAAGCGGAACGCGGCCTCCGTCGCCTGGGGCCCGACCAGGGGGATGTCGCGCAGGCGGTGCGAGATGCCCTCCTTGACCCGCTCGTAGCGCGGGTCGATCTGGAGCTGGGCCAGGTGCCGCGCCAGGCCGCCCACCGTGGGCGCGTAGGAGCGGCCGTTGTCGTTCAGCACGATCACGAGGTTGGGCGGCTGCAGGTGCGCGATCTGGTTGAGCGCCTCGTAGGCCATGCCGCCGGTCAGCGCGCCGTCGCCGATCACGGCCACCACGTGGCCGGGAACGCCGCCGCGCAGGCGGGCCTCGGCCAGGCCGAGCGCGTAGGAGAGCGAGGTGGAGGCGTGGCTGTTCTCGACCACGTCGTGCGGGCTCTCGGCCCGCGACGGGTACCCGGAGATGCCGCGCGGCTGGCGCAGGGTGGCGAACTCCGCCGCCCGGCCCGTCAGCAGCTTGTGCACGTATGCCTGGTGGCCGGTGTCCCAGACGATCGCGTCCGAGGGGCTCTCGAACACCCGGTGGATCGCGAGCGTCAGCTCGACGACGCCGAGGTTGGGCGAGAGGTGGCCGCCCGTCTTGGACACGTGCTCGACCAGGAAGGACCGGATCTCGGCGGCCAGCGACTCGAGCTGGTCGCGATTCAGAGGACGCAGGTCGGCGGGAGCGAGGATGGACTCGAGCACTCTTACCAAGCCTAAACGCCGGGCACCCGGAGGCGGTTCCGTGGAATCCGCAGTCCCGGCGTGGGGCCGACCGAGATCGTCGCTTGTGGCAGCGCTCCCACTTCCGGCCGCGCAGGCCGTCCGCGACGCCGCCGCCGCCGTGGGCGCCGAGCCGCGCGACGCGCTGGCGCCCACCGACGAGCAGGGCGGGGCCGCCAGGACGACGACGTTCGCCAACTCGCTGGCCGATCCGAGCGTGCAGGACCCGTCGCCGGTCACCGCCCGATCTCGGGCACGAGCGGCTTCGTGCTCCTCGGCGACGGCGGCGACGACGGGTCGCCCGCGTGCGCCGGCGGCTCGTATGCTGGCGCGGTGATCCTGGACGGCAACGGCGGCCAGGCGGAGGTCAGCGGCAACCGGCTCGCCGGCGCCCTGACCGTCGACAACACATGGTGACGGGCGCCAGGACCGGCCAGTGCGCCGCGTCCGACTTCTGACGACCGGCTTCACGGGAGCGCGCCCCGGCGGGCGCGCTCCCGCCCTGCTCCTGCTGCCCGCGCTGGCGGTCGTCCTCCTGGCGGCATGCGGCGCGAGCGGCCGCGCGCCGGTCGGCGGCGGCGTCTCGCCGCCCGCGCCCAGCGCGGTCCCGGTGCCGGCGGTCATCACCGAGGCGGATGGCGGCAGGACGTTCCGGGTGGCGGCTGCCGACATGCCGCACCTGCGCCTCTCCGGCCAGTGGGTGTGGACGGAGCCGCGGACGACGGGCCCGATCGGCCTGAACCCGATCGAGTACTTCCGCGATCCCGGCTACAGCGAGTGGACGATCACGCGCAGCGGCACGGGACAGGCAACGATCAGGTCGAGCGGCTCACCCAACTGTCCAAAGGGCACGACATGCCACCAGGGACCTGTCGCGTTCGCCGTGACGCTCGTCCTCGAGTGAACATACACTCGCCACATGCACGGTGAGAAACAGTTCGGCTTCAACACGCTGGCCGTCCACGCCGGCCAGCGGCCCGATCCCGTCACCGGCGCCAGGGCGGTTCCCATCTACCAGACCGGTGCTTACGTCTTCGAGGACACCGATCACGCGGCCAACCTCTTCGCGCTCCAGCGCTTCGGGAACATCTACTCGCGGATCATGAACCCCACCACGGCCGTCTTCGAGGAGCGGATCGCCGCCCTGGAGAACGGCATCGGGGCGGTGGCCACCGCGTCCGGCCAGGCCGCCCAGCACCTGACGATCTTCACGCTGATGCAGGCGGGCGACGAGTTCGTCAGCTCGCGGACGCTGTACGGCGGCTCCTTCCAGCAGTTCGACGTCAGCTTCCGGAAGATGGGCATCGACGCCCGCTTCGTGGACAGCTGGGACCTGGACCAGTGGAAGGCGGCCGTGACGCCGAACACGAAGGCGTTCTACGCCGAGACGCTCGGCAACCCGACGATCGACGTCATCGACATCGAGGCGCTGGCCAACCTGGCGCACGAGGTGGGGGTGCCGCTGATCGTCGACAACACGTTCGCGTCGCCGTACCTCTGCCGGCCGCTGGAGTGGGGGGCCGACATCGTGCTCCACTCGGCCACCAAGTACATCTGCGGCCACGGCACGACGATCGCCGGCGTGATCGTGGACGGCGGCCGGTTCCCGTGGGACAACGGCAAGTTCCCCGGCATGACGGAGCCGTCGAAGGGCTACCACGACCTGCGCTTCTTCGAGTACTTCGGCGACTTCGGCTGGCTGATGAAGTGCCGGGCGGAGATGCTGCGCGACTATGGGCCGACGATGGCGCCATTCAGCGCGTGGCTGCTGCTCCAGGGCCTGGAGACGCTGCACGTGCGGATGGACCGGCACGTGGCCAACGCGACTGCGGTGGCCGAGCGGCTGGAGCGGCACCCCGCGGTCGAGTACGTCAACTACCCGGGCCTGCCGTCCAACCGGTACCACGAGCTGGCCCGCAAGTACCTGCCGAAGGG
>Ga0075424_100007521_pt1 | contig 10579 bp, 8 predicted proteins | sample SoiMethybrSBSTD3_FD_75301 | JGI IMG/M metagenome (GOLD analysis project Ga0075424, IMG submission 75301) | Bulk soil microbial communities from a Populus tree surrounding site in Tennessee, USA - Soil MetaG P. TD hybrid SBSTD3 | ecosystem: Environmental > Terrestrial > Soil > Tree plantation...
GGATCGCTCACTTCTTCGAGCGCGACCATGCCCACCAACCGCTCCCGCAACGGCTCGATGATGTCTTCACCCTCTTTCAGCGCCGACATCTCGAGTCCCAGGATCGTCCCGCAATCCTCTTCGGTGACCGTGACGTCCTGCGCCACGTCCACCAGCCGGCGCGTCAGGTAGCCCGCGTCGGCCGTTTTCAACGCCGTGTCGGCCAGACCCTTCCGCGCGCCGTGCGTCGAGATGAAGTACTCGAGCACCGACAGCCCTTCACGGAAGTTGGACTTGATCGGGCTCTCGATGATTTCGCCGATGCCGCCCGTCAGCTTCTTCTGCGGCTTGGCCATCAGGCCGCGCATCCCCGCCAGCTGGCGGATCTGGTCGCGGCTGCCGCGGCTGCCGGAATCGAACATCATGAATACCGGATTGAAGCCGCCCTTGGAGCGCCGCATGGTCGCGACCATCGCTTCCGCGATGTCGTTGTTCGCGTGCGTCCAGGCGTCGATCACCTTGTTATAGCGCTCGCCGAAGGTGATCTGGCCGGTGGCGTAGGCGCGCTGGAACCGCTCCACCCGCGCTTCGGCGTCGTGCAGCAACGAGCTCTTCTCGGCCGGGATCTCGAGATCCTCCACCCCGATCGAGACGCCCCCCATGGTCGCGTAGCGGAAGCCGAACTCCTTCAGCGCGTCCAGGAACTGCACCGTGGGAGACAAGCCGGCGCGGCGATAGCTCTCGAACACCAGCTCCGAGAGATCCCGCTTGCGCATGGCCTTGTTCTGGAACCCCAGGTCCTTGCGCAGCATGTCGGGCAGGATGCTGTTGAAGATCACCCGCCCCGCCGTCGTGCTCACCCAGCGCGCCTCGCCCGCGTCCACCGGCGGGATGTACCAGTAATGGACCGGCGTGTGGAACTCGAAGCGCTTGAGTCCCAGCCCCATCTCGAGCTCCGCCATCGACCCGATGCGCGGCGCCTTGAGCAGCCGCGCTTCGAACTCGGTCGGCTCCTTGGTGAGGAAGTAGCAGCCCAGCACCATGTCCTGACTGGGCTCCGCCACGGGCCGGCCGTCGGACGGCTTGAGCACGTTGTTGGACGAAATCATCAGCAACCGGCATTCGAGCTGGCTCTCGAACGAGAGCGGCACGTGCACGGCCATCTGGTCGCCGTCGAAGTCGGCGTTGAACGCCGCGCACACCAGCGGGTGGATGCGGATCGCCTTCCCCTCCACCAGTACCGGCTCGAATGCCTGGATGCCGAGCCGATGCAGCGTCGGGGCGCGGTTCAACAACACGGGATGGTCCTCGATGATCTCCTCGAGGATCTCGTAGACTTCGGGTGATTCCTTCTCGACGATCTTTTTCGCCCGCTTCACCGTCTCGGCGATGCCCTTCTCCACCAGCTTGTGGATGATGAACGGCTTGAACAGCTCCACCGCCATCGCCTTGGGCAGCCCGCACTGGTGCAGCCGCAGCTCGGGACCGACCACGATCACCGAGCGGCCCGAATAGTCCACGCGCTTGCCCAGCAGGTTCTGGCGGAACCGGCCCTGCTTGCCCTTCAGCATGTCGGACAGCGACTTCAGCGGCCGCTTGCCGCGCCCGCGGATCGCCTTGGAGCGGCGGCCGTTGTCGAACAACGCGTCTACCGCTTCCTGGAGCATGCGCTTCTCGTTGCGCAGGATGACTTCCGGCGCCCGGTGCAGGATCAGCTTCTGCAGCCGGTTGTTTCGGTTGATCACGCGCCGGTACAGATCGTTGAGATCGGACGTGGCGAAGCGCCCGCCGTCCAGCGGCACCAGCGGCCGCAGGTCGGGCGGAATCACCGGCACCACGTCGAGGATCATCCACTGCGGGTTGTTGCGCGCTTCCCCCGCCTGGCCCGAATTGCGGAATGCGTCCACGATCTTGAGCCGCTTCAGCATCTGCTTCTTGCGATGCTGGCTCGTCTCCGTCGCCACCACCTCGCGCAGCTCGTCGGACAGCTTGTCGACGTTGATGCGCTCCAGCAAAGCCCGCACGGCGGGCGCACCGATCTCGGCCCGGAACGCGTTATCGCCCTCGTTCTTGGCCTTGGCGCGCAGCTCGAGGTAGCGGTCCTCGTCGAGCAGCTCCTTCTCTTCGACTTCCTGCTCGCCCGTCTCGATCACCACGTAGTTCGTGTAGTAGATCACGCGCTCGAGGTCGCGCAGGGTCATGTCGAGCAGGTTGCCCATCGGGGACGGCAGCGTCTTGAAGAACCAGATGTGCGCCACCGGCACCGCGAGCTCGATGTGCCCCATGCGCTCGCGGCGCACCTTGGACAGCGTCACCTCGACGCCGCAGCGATCACAGATCACGCCGCGGTAGCGGATGCGTTTGTACTTGCCGCAGTGACACTCCCAGTCCTTCACCGGCCCGAAGATGCGCTCGCAAAACAGACCGTCCCGCTCGGGCTTGAACGAGCGGTAGTTGATGGTCTCGGGCTTCGTGACTTCTCCCCACGACCACCACTGGCGCTGGCCCTGCAGCTCGAGCCGCTCGCGCTCCTTGGAATCCTTGGGACCGCGGATCTCCTCGGGTGAGGCGATCCGGATCTGGATGTAATCGAAGCTCGCGTTTTTCGGCTCGCGACCGCTCCGGAAATCGATCATCGGTGTGCTCCCTTTCCCCTTACTCTTCGACGTCTTCGGTGATACCCAGGGTCACCCGTAGACCCAGGGCCTGTAGTTCCTTCACCAGCACGTTGAAGGATTCGGGGATGCCGGGTTTCGGCAGGTTCTGCCCCTTGACGATGGCTTCGTACACGCGGCTGCGACCATTCACGTCGTCCGACTTGACCGTGAGGATCTCCTGCAGCGTGTGCGCCGCGCCGTACGCCTCGAGCGCCCAGACCTCCATTTCGCCGAACCGCTGCCCGCCGAACTGCGCCTTGCCGGCCAGCGGCTGCTGCGTCACGAGCGAGTAGGGCCCGATCGACCGGGCGTGAATCTTGTCGTCCACCAGGTGCGACAGCTTCATCATGTAAATCGAGCCGACAGTGACGTCGGACGTGAAGTACTCGCCCGAGCGGCCGTCGCGCAGCCGCGATTTGCCCGCGGGCGACAACCCCGCCGAGCGCAGCAGCTCGTTCACGGCTTTGTCCGTGTCCGCTTCGGACGCGGGACCCAGCATGCCGGCCAGCGCCGGCATGCCGGCGCCCGCCAGGACGTCGGCCGCCTTGTCGCGCTCCAACAGCTTTTCGGTTTCCTTCAAACCGGTCTTGAACGACGACTTCTCGTACTTGTTGAGCGTCTCATCCGTCAGGCGCGCCTGATGGAACTCGTGCTCGGCGCGACGCTGGGCGAGCTCACGCTCGGCCAGCTCCTTGGCCGCGAACTTGAGGAAATCGACCAGCTTGTGGTACACGTCGCGCGTCTCGGCCGACAGGGACCGCGACCCGAGCGCCGCGATGCCCGACGTCGACACATCGGGCCGGTCGCCGTTCGTGTGCGGCAGCCGCCGCAGGTCCGAGACGATGCGGCGCACCAGGTCTTCGTCGATGAACGGCGGCCGCACCGCGAGGCGCAGCGCCTCGGCTGACCACGTCATCCCGGAGAGCCGCAACAGCACGCCGATCTCGAGCTCATCGGCCCCCTGGAACACGGGGGTCTTGGCGTCGAAGCCGAGCAGCCGTGCCGCCCACCCGAGGTGCGTCTCGAGGATCTGCCCCACGTTCATCCGGGACGGCACCCCGAGCGGGTTCAAGACGATGTCCACCGGCGATCCGTCCGGCAGGAACGGCATGTCTTCCTCCGGCACGATGCGGGCGATGATGCCCTTGTTGCCGTGCCGGCCCGCCATCTTGTCGCCGACCGAGATCTTGCGCTTCTCGGCGCAGTACACCTTCACGAGCTGAATCACCCCGGGGGGCAGCTCGTCGGGCTGGAGGATCTTGTCAATCTGATCCTCCGACTTCTCTTCGATCTTGGCCCGCTCACCGGACGCGGCGTCGAGCACGCCCCGCAGCCGCTCGTTCACCGGCTTGGCCGAAACGCGCAGCGTCTTCAGATCGAGGTCCGTGAAATCGATTTCGGCGAGCTGCGCGCGCGTGAGCTTGGTCCCGGCCGGGAGATACTCTTCCACGGTCCCGGCCTTGAGCATCAACCCGACTTCCTGATTGGCCAGGAGGTCGCGCAATTCGGCGGTCACCGCCTCGGAAATGCGGGCCTTCTCTTCCCCCTCGAGCCGGCGCACTTCACCGATGCGCTCGCCGCGGTCCTTTTCGACCACCTGGTCCTCGATGCGCGAGAAGATCTTCACATCGATGACCACGCCCTCCATGCCCGGCGGCACCTTGAGCGAGGAGTCCTTCACGTCCTTGGCCTTTTCGCCGAAGATGGCCGTGAGCAGCTTCTCTTCCGGCGACAGCTCGGTCTCCCCCTTGGGAGTGATCTTGCCCACCAGGATGTCGCCCGCCTTCACATGGGCGCCGATGCGCACGATGCCCCGCTCGTCCAGATCGACCAGGGACTCCTCGGCGACGTTCGGGATCTCGCGTGTGATTTCCTCGCGGCCGCGCTTGGTGTCGCGGACGTGCAGCTCCAGCTCCTGGATGTGGATCGACGAGTACACATCGTCCTTCACCAGGCGCTCCGAGAGCACGATGGCGTCCTCGAAGTTGTGTCCGTACCACGGCATGAACGCGACCGTGACGTTGGCGCCGAGCGCCAGCTCCCCGCGCTCCGTCGCGGCGCCGTCGGCCACGATCTGACCGGCGCGGACCTTCTGCCCCACATGCACCAGGGGGCGCTGGTTGATCGCCGTATCCTGGTTGGTGCGCCAGAACTTCTTGAGCCGGAAGCGGTCGTGCTGCTTCAGGCGGGCCAGCGGGTTATCCGTCGCGCGGCGCTCGTCGTCACCGGTGTCGATGATGATCTCGTCGGCGGTCACGCGCGTGACCGTGCCCGCGCGCCGCGCGATCACGACGGCCCCCGAGTCGCGGGCCACGCGCTCCTCCAGCCCGGTCCCCACGAGCGGGGCCTGCGGGAAGAGGAGCGGCACCGACTGCCGCTGCATGTTGGAGCCCATGAGCGCGCGGTTGGCGTCGTCGTGCTCCAGGAACGGGATCAGCGCGGCCGCGATCGACACCAGCTGCTCCGGCGCCACGTCCATGAAGTCGATCTTGGACGGCGCCAGCATCGGGTAGTCGTCCCGTTTGCGGCACAGCACCAGATCTTCGGCGAACCGCCCGTCCTCGGTGAGCGGCGCGTTGGCCTGTGCCACCGCGTATTCCTCTTCTTCGGACGCCGACAGCCAGCGCACGTCATCGGTCACGCGGCCGTCTTTCACGACGCGGTACGGCGTCTCGACGAAGCCCAGCTCGTTGACGCGCGCGTAGCAGGACAGGCTCGTGATGAGGCCGATGTTCGGACCTTCCGGCGTCTCGATCGGGCACATGCGGCCGTACTGCGAGTAGTGCACGTCGCGCACTTCGAATCCGGCGCGCTCGCGGGTGAGCCCGCCGGGACCGAGCGCGCTGAGCCGGCGCTTGTGCGTCAGCTCGGCCAGCGGATTGGTCTGATCCATGAACTGCGACAGCTGCGAGCTGCCGAAGAACGCCTGGATCACGGCGCTCACCGTCCGGGCGTTCACCAGATCGTCGAGCGTGATCCGCTCGGGATCGTTGTTGATGCTCATGCGCTCCTTGATGAGCCGGGCCATGCGCGACAGGCCCACCGAGAACTGATTGGCGATCAGCTCGCCGACCGAGCGCACGCGCCGGTTGCCGAGGTGATCGATGTCGTCGGTGTAGCCGCGCCCTTCCCGCAGCTCGATCAGGTAGCGGATGATCGCGATGAAGTCCTCTTCCATCAGGACCGTGTGGTCCTTGGCGACGTTCAGCTTCAGCCGCTGGTTGATCTTGTAGCGGCCCACCCGCCCCAGGTCGTAGCGCTTGGGGTGGAAGAACAGGCGCTCGAGGGCCTGCCGCGCCGTCTCGAGATTGGGCGCCTCGCCCGGCCGCAGCAGCGTATAGATCTGCTCCAGCGCCTCGCTCTCGGAGTGCGTCGGGTCCTTGAGCAGCGTGTTCTTGATGAGCGGCGACTCGCTGCGCCCGGCCGGGAGCAGCACGTCCACCACGTGCACGCCCGCCTTGGTCAGCTTCTTGCGCATCGTGTCGGACACCTCGCGGCCCGCCTCCGCCAGGACTTCCCCCGTCTCGGGGTCGGCGGCGTCGGTCGCCAGAATCAGCGGCCCCGAGCGCTCGCGCGTGCTGGTGGGCTGCGCGTCGTCGCGCAGGTCGTAGCTCGTATATCCGGCGAACACTTTCACCTTGGTGATGCCGGCGCGCCGGAACGTGTTGAACTTGTCGAGCGTCAGCTCGTCGCCCACACGGCCGAGCGGCTCCCCCTTCTTGTTCTCCGGATCGGGCACGTCGGCCGCCAGCAGGGTCCCCAGGACTTCGCGCTTCTGCGCGCGGCCCTCGAGCTTGCCGGTGATGTCGATGTCCTTCGTCGCGTAGAACAGTTTCAGGATTTCGGCGTTGGTGCCGTAGCCGAAGGCCCGCAGCAGCGCGGTGGCCGGGAATTTCTTCTTCTTGTCGATGTGGACGTAGATCACGTCGTGAATGTCGATCGTGAACTCGACCCACGAACCCCGGAACGGGATGATGCGCGCCGAGAAGAGCCGCTGGCCGTTGGGGTGGACGCTCTCCTCGAACACGACGCCCGGCGAGCGGTGCAGCTGCGACACGATCACGCGCTCGGCGCCGTTGATGACGAAGGTGCCGAGCGGCGTGAGGATGGGCAGCTCGCCCAGGTAGACTTCCTTCTCGATGATGTTCTTGGGCCGTTTGGTCTTGGTCGTTTCGCCCACTTCTTCCATCACCACGAGCTGCAGGGTCGCCTTGAGCGGCACCGAGTACGTCATATCGCGCTCGATGCACTCCTCGACCGAATACTTCGGCTCCCCGAGCGCGTACTTCACGAACTCGAGCGAGTAGTTGCCGTTGACGTCCTGAATCGGGAACAGGTCCTTGAACACCCGCTCCAGCCCGACGTCGGCACGCTCGGTGCCCTTGCCGTCCGGCGCGAGCAGCGACTGGAACGCGCGCGTCTGGATGTCCAGGAGATGCGGCATCGGCATCCCCGTCTCGAGCTTCCCGAACGACACTACCGGTACGGTCTTCGTCATGTCTGCCCCTTACCGAAAACGCAAAAGGCCCCGCCTCCCCGGACCCGCAGTCGGGATCCGAGGCGGAGCACAGTCACTCGAACGAACGAGCAGGAGTTGAGCAATTCGCGCATGTCGCCTGAACCGAAGAAGACCACGTTGTCGCCGCGTGCCCCCATGGCCCGCAGCGTCCGCGGGCTACTTCAGTTCGACGACCGCGCCTTGCGCTTCGAGCTTCTTCTTGATTTCCTCGGCTTCCTGTTTGGAGACGCCTTCCTTCACCGGCCCCCCGGCCTCGACCAGATCCTTCGCCTCTTTCAAGCCCAGGCTGGTGATCGACCGCACTTCCTTGATCACCTGGATCTTCTTGTCGCCGCCGCTCTTCAGGATCACCGTGAACTCGCTCTGCTCTTCGACGGCGGGCGCCGCCGCCGCCGCTCCGGCGGCCGGTGCGGCCGCCACCGGCGCCGCGATCGTGACGCCGAACTTGGTCTTGAACGCCTCGATCAGCTCTGCCAGATCAAACACCGACATGTTCCCGATCGCGTCGAGAATCTCTTCCTTGCTCAAACTGGTCTGCGTGGCCATGTGTCTCGTCTCCTGCCGTTTAGGACGCCGCGCCGTCGCCGGCGCGCGTGGTCTTGAGCGCGTCCAGCGCGCCCACCATCATCTGCAGCAAGCCCTGCATCGCTCCGACCCACCCGGCCATCGGCGCCTGAAAGGCGCCGCCCAGCTGGGCAAGCAGCTCCGTCTTGGACGGCAACATCGCCAACCGCTTGACCTGGTCGGGCGACACCGCCTTTCCTTCCACTAAACCGACCTTGATCGCCGGCTTCTCGTGCTCCCGGGCGAAATCCGTCAGCACCTTGGCCGCGCCCACCGGATCCAGGCCCGCGAGGACCAGGGCCGTGGGGCCGGCGAGGTGGTCCGACAACGCCGGCACGGCCGCCGCTTCGAGCGCCCGGCGGGCCAGCGTGTTCTTCACCACGATGTATTCAACCCCAGCCGCCCGCAGACGGCGCCGCAGCTCCGTCACCTTCGCGACATTGAGCCCGGTGAAATCGGTCACGTACACCGTGGGGGCCCGCTGCAGCCTACCCGCGAGCGCCGTCACCGTTTCCTGTTTCTGCGCCTTGGTGGCTTTCATGCGTGGTATCCTGCCGGATCCAGCCGGACGCCCGGCCCCATGGTGCTCGAGACCGTCACCGACCGGACATAGTGGCCCTTGGCCGCCGCCGGCCGCGCCCGGACGATGGCATCCATGAAGGCGTGGAGATTCTGCTCCAGCGCCTCCGCCGGAAACGATTTCTTGCCGATCGGCGCGTGCACGATACCGCCCTTATCCACCCGGAACTCGATCTTGCCGGCCTTCAGCTCCTTGACCGCCCGGCCTACGTCCATCGTCACCGTGCCCGCTTTCGGGTTCGGCATCAGGCCGCGGGGACCCAGGATCTTGCCGAGGGCGCCGAGCTGGCCCATCACATCCGGCGTCGCGACGATGACATCGCAGTCGAGCCAGCCTTCCTTGATCTTCTGGATGTACTCGACACCCACGAAATCCGCGCCGGCCGCTTCGGCTTCCTTGGCCTTGTCGCCGGCCGCGATCGCGAGCACGCGGACCGTCTTGCCGGTCCCATTGGGCAGCGACACCGTGCCGCGGACGATCTGATCGGCGTGCTTCGGGTCGACGCCCAACCGGACGGCGATGTCCACGGACTCATCGAACTTCGCGAACGAGGACGCCTTGACCCGATCTACCGCCTCCCGCGGAGCGTAGAAACGCTGCTCCACGGTGGCTACCGCCGCCTTGAACCGCTTGCCGTGAGCGTGCATCAGTCCACCACCTCGAGCCCCATCGAGCGGGCCGTCCCGGCCACCATCTTCATCGCCGCCTCCAGGGACGTGGCGTTCAGGTCCGGCATCTTCATCTCGGCGATCTTCTTGACCTGCGCCCGCGACACCTGTCCCACCTTTTGACGGTTGGAAGTCGGGGAGCCCTTTTCGATCCCGGCTTCCTTCTTGAGCAGCACCGCGGCGGGAGGCGTCTTGGTGATGAAGGTAAAGGTGCGATCCTTGAAGATCGTCACCTCGACCGGCGTGATCATCCCATTCGCGCCTTGCGTCTTCGCGTTGAACTGCTTCACGAAGTCCATGATGTTCACACCATGCGGGCCGAGCGCGGTGCCCACGGGCGGCGCCGGCGTGGCCGCTCCGGCCGGGACCTGCAGCTTCACGACTGCGGTGATTGGCTTGGCCATCGGTCACCTCTCGTTGCGTTCGCCGGTGGCGAACTCCCACGTACCCCGTGGTGAGGGGAAGGCTAGTGAGCCTTCAACTGCAGATAATCGAGCTCGACTGAGGTGGGGCGGCCGAACAGCGACACCGCGACCCGCACCTTTCCTTTATCTGTCAGGACTTCCTCGACCGTACCGCTGAATTCCGAGAACGGTCCCTCGGTGATCTCCACCACCTGACCCACGAGGAACGGGATTTCCTCCTTGGGCTCCTCTTCCGGCACCGGCTCGGCGATGCCGAGCAGTCGATTCACTTCATCGGGACGCAGCGCCATCGGCAGACGCCCCGTGCCGACGAACTTGATCACGCCCTGGATGCCGTTGATGACGTGGATCGTCTCCTGGTTGAGTACCATCTCCACCAGGACGTACCCCGGGTACATCTTCCGCTCCACCGTCACCTTCTTGCCGTTCTTGATCTCCACCACTTCCTGGGTGGGGACCAGCGCTTGCCGGATCGGACGCTCCGCCTCGGGGCGCGGATCATCCTGGATGCGGCGCTGCACCAGCGACCGCACCTTGTTCTCGTGACCCGCCGTCACCTGGATCGCGTACCAGCGATGCTCGCTCATCGGAACAGATTCGCGACACCGGTGACGAAAATGAGCTGCAGCAACGCGTCCAGCAGCCCGATGATGAGCGAGAGAATCGCGACGAAGATCACGATCACGATCGTCGCCTTGCGCAGCTCGACACGCGTGGGCCACGTGACTTTCTGGATCTCACCGCGGACCTCCCGCAGGAAATCCATGAAACGCGCGACGATCCCCTTGCGGCTCTCGACCAGGGCTTCTGTGGCCACCGCTACTTCGATTCCTTGTGCGCCACGTGCTTGTTGCACTGCGGGCAGTACTTCTTCCATTCGGCCCGCTCGGGGTGCTTGCGCCGGTTCTTGGTCGTGAAGTAGTTCCGGCTCTTACAGGTGGTGCACTCCATGATGATGTTTTCGCGTGGCATGTATTGAGAACCTCGCTATCAGCTATCGGTCATCGGCTATCGGCGAGACTGATAGCCGATAGCCGATAGCGTTATTTCTTGATCTTCGTCACGACGCCCGCCCCTACCGTCCGCCCACCTTCCCGGATCGCGAACCGCAGCCCCTCTTCCATCGCGATCGGCGTGATCAGCTCGATCGCCATCTTCGTGTTGTCCCCCGGCATCACCATCTCCAC
>Ga0075424_100007522_pt1 | contig 10579 bp, 9 predicted proteins | sample SoiMethybrSBSTD3_FD_75301 | JGI IMG/M metagenome (GOLD analysis project Ga0075424, IMG submission 75301) | Bulk soil microbial communities from a Populus tree surrounding site in Tennessee, USA - Soil MetaG P. TD hybrid SBSTD3 | ecosystem: Environmental > Terrestrial > Soil > Tree plantation...
CGCATCGTCGACGTCTTGCCGGCCCCGTTGGGCCCCAGGAAGCCGAACGCCTCCCCCTGCTCGACGCGAAAGTCGACGGCGTCGACCGCGACGAAGTCACCGAAGCGCTTCGTCAGCTGACGTCCCTCGATGAGCGGAGTTCCAGGCACGCCGGCCGACGCTATCGGCGGTCGCGGAGGCAGCGCGCCGAATAGGGACTGGTAGCTGAGCCAGTCGGATCAGCGGCGCTCGACGCGGGTCGTGCCTCGGCGGTCGCGCCACGTCTCGATGACGAGATGGTCGGGTGGGTCGCCGCCGAGGGTGGTGAGGACGATCTCGTCGACCTCGACCCGGAAGAGATGGAACGGCTGGGGCGGCTCCTGGCCCTTCTCCTCACGCTCTTGCCCGACGAACCAGTCGAAGGTCTCCTGGTCGGTGACCTCCTCGGCCCGACCTGAGAGCTTGGCGTCGCCCCGCGGCATCTCGGGGTCCACCGTGGCGCTGTGCAACGCCAACCGCGGGTCGCGCTGGAGGTCCCTCGCCTTGCGCGAGTCGGGCATCATGCCGAGCCAGAGCTCGCCGTCCCGGAACGAGGCTTCTTGACCGCTGATCCGGGGCGAGCCGTCGGCGCGCAAGGTGGCCAGCGTCTTGTGGATGTGCGCGTCGAAGCTCCGATGCACGGCGAGCGCGAGCTCGGGCGCCGCCTTCGTCACGTCGTTCCACCTCGCCACGGGACGGATGTTCGCGGCTAGCCCAGGGAGTGCACCACTTCGAACCGCGCGTCGAAGACCTTGTCCGGGACGCGAAGGTCGTCGCTGTCCTCGTACACCGTCCTGATGGCGTCGACGTCGCCGCCGACGATGACTCCGGCCACCGTGTCGGTGAGGGACGTGGCCGCGGCATCCGGCTCTTGTTGGAACGCCATCGCTCCCCAGACGTCCCACGGCAGGAGCTCCATCCTGTTGAGCGCGGCGAGCTCGCGCACGACGTTGGCCTGCACGAACCAGAGTCCCCAGAACTCGAAGATCCCGAAGGTGTCCGGGTCAGCGCGACCGGTCCGGCACTGCCGCCACGCCTCGCCCGCGGGCAGGAACGGCCCGGGAGGCAGGTCCTCGGTGTCGAAGTCGGCGGCGATCGCCGCCCGCTGCACGTCGTCCAGCTGGGCATCGATCCTCACCCAGCGATGCTCAGCCTCGTTCCAGTACTCGGTGACCCAGTGGTCGACGTACTTGCCCGGCTCGAAGTACGCGCCGAAGCCGCAACGAGCCCGGGCCGGGATGCCGGCGCGGCGCAACAACGCGCAGCTGAGGGTGCTGAAGTGCCGGCAGTTACCCACCATCCGCTGCTCGACCGGCCGCGCCGAGGACAGCGGGGCGGCGTCGAGCCGCCGAATCGCGTCGGTCATCTCGACCGCCGACCGCGCCTGCAGGTCGGTCAGCCGGCTCTCGGGCACGTCGAACCCGTATGCGCTCGCCCACATCTCGTGGACGATCAGCCCCGGCACCGCCCGGCACAATCCCACCGGGTCGGTCGGGAGCCCGTCGAAGACCTCCGCCGGGACTCCGGCCAGGGTCGTCATCGGGCCCGGCGCGGCGTAGTACTCGAGCATCTTGTCCAGCTCGGTCATCGTCTCCTCCTCACATTCCGCGGTCGTTGCGCTCGTGCAACGCGAACTGCAGCTCCGTGACCCAGGTTTCGGGATCGCCGCTGCACTCCAGGTACACCTCGCGGCTGAAGCCGTCGATCTGCTCACCCGTGTCGTCGGCCCAGCGCAACAACGCCCGGTATCCCTCCTCGACCTTCGCCATCGACCCGCGGTGGATCGTCACCGCGGCCCTGGCGACAGCGGGAAGATCGACGACCGCCACCCGGTCCGATCTGACGGCGTCGTCCGCGCCGATCGGCACGGACGCCATGACCGTGATCGGCGAGTCGGGGTCCTCGCTGGGCTCGTAGAGCGCGATCTGCGGCCCGGCCGTGGCGACACCGAGCCGATCCAGCTCGTCGTAGAGCTCACCGAACAATCGGCCGAAGATCGGGCCGAGCGTGTCGTTCCCGAACGCGGGAGCGGTCGTGTCCACCATGGCGACGTGCTGCGGCTCGAGCGGCTTGACGACGACGTCGTACTCGCCGACGCGACCTTCGGTTTCGATCTGACGCAGCCGGGCCTCGACGCGCGACAAGCGCTCGGCCTCCGCCGCCATGCGGTCGCGCGCCTCCGCCTGACGGAGGCGCAACATGCCGCGTAGCTCGTCGACGGACACCTCGTCCTCGACGACCTTGCGGACCTCGGTGAGCGGCAGCCCGAGGTCGCGGAGGGCGAGGATCCGGTTCAGCCGCTGGAGCTGTTCGGCGCGGTACCAGCGGTACCCGGTCTGCGGGTCGACCTGCGCCGGCGGCAAGAGTCCCACGTCGTCGTAGTGGTGCAGCGTGCGCACCGACACCCGGGCCACACGGGCGAACGCTCCGATCCCGAACACGCCTCCATACCTACAACCTCACGCGACGTGAGGGTCAAGGGCGGGCGACACCAGGCGCCCGTGAGGGGAATTGTCCGCTTTTTCGCTGCGGTCACGGCGGCGATGAGCCCGGACGCCGAACATGAGCGGCGAACCCCACCCCTAGAATCCCGGCGTGGGAGACCTCGTCGCCGATCGTTACGAGCTCCTCGAGGTGCTCGGGCAGGGCGGAGACAGCCAGGTCGTCCAAGCGATCGACCGCCGGCACGACCTCCTCGTGGCGCTGAAGCTCCGCCGGGTCGCCCCCGACGAGGCGCGCGAGCCGCTGCTCGCCGATGCGCGCACGCTCCTCGAGCTCACGCCCCATCCGGCGCTCCCGGCCGTGCGCGACGACTTCTTTCTCGACGGCCGGCACGTGCTCGTCATGGACTGGGTCGACGGGACGCACGTCGAGCGAATCGTGCGCGAACGCGGTGATCCCGGGCTCGCCGTGGCCACCGTCCTCGGCGAGCTGCCGGCGGTCGCCGACGCGCTCGATCACCTCCACCAGCACCGGCCGCGGGTGATCCACGGCGACGTTCGGCCCGAGAACGTCATCATCACGCCCGAGGGCCACGCCCGGCTCGTCTTCGGTGTCGCCGCCCTTGGATCGCGGGCCGCCGACGCCGCCAACGCGTATCGGGCGCCCGAGCTCCTCGACGGCGTGAAGGCCAGTCCGGCGTCCGACGTCTTCGGCTTGGCGGCGACGATCGTCTACGCGCTCACCGGCCGGCCGCCGAAGCCCGGTCCGGAGATCGAATGGGAGGGGGTCTCGCCCGAGCTCGCGAAGCGGCTGGACCGCGTGCTACGACGCGCGCTCGACCCCGACCCGGTCCGGCGCCCGCCCACCGCGAACGACCTCCTCGGACGCATCGTGGCGGCGCGCGACAGCGTGCTGCCGGCCGGCGTCGTCACCTTCGCACTCACCGACATCGAAGGGTCGACGGCGCTCTGGGAGGCCCATCCGCACGTCATGGCGGGCGTGATCGTGCGGCACTACGAGCTGGCGGCCGAGATCGCCGAGGCGCACGGCGGCCGCATGCCGAGGTCGCAGGGCGAGGGTGACAGCACGCTGACGGCGTTCGCGCGTGCGACCGATGCCGTCGACGCCGCGCTCGCGTTCCAACAGGCCATCACGGCGGAGCACTGGCCGGAGGGCATCGAGCTGCGCGTGCGAACCGGTCTCCACACCGGCGAAGCGCAGATCGAGCACGGCGACTACTTCGGCGCCGCGTTGAGCAGAGCCGCGCGGCTGCGGGCGCTCGGTCGTGGCGGTCAAGTGCTCGTCTCGCAGCCCACGGCCGAGCTCGTGGCCGACAGCCTGCCGTCCGGCGTCACGCTGCGCGACCTCGGCCGGGTGCAGCTGCGCGGCTTCGGGCGCGCCGAGCAGGTGCACCAGATGTGCGCGCCCGGCCTTCCCGAGACAGACGATGTGATCGCGCTCGCCGTGAGCGAAGCCGGAGCGCCGGCGCGCCTTCCGTTCCCGATCGCGCTCCCGCCGGGTGTCACGCGGTTCGTCGGCCGCGCCGGCGAGCTCGAGGCGCTGCGGACGCCGTGGACGCGCGCCGTCGACTCTTCGCAACGCCGCCTCGTGCTGGTCGGCGGGGACCCGGGCATCGGCAAGAGCAGGCTCACCGCCGAGTTCGCACGCGACGTCTTCGACAACGGCGCGACGGTGTTGTTCGGACGCTGTTACGAAGAGAACGTCGCGCCGTACCAGCCGTTCGTCGAAGCCGTCGAGCAGTATCTGCGTCACGGCGACCCGGCCGAGGTGCGGGCCGACCTCGTCCGGAGCGGCACCCTCCTGGCCCGACTCGTGCCCGACATCTCCTTGCGGTTCCCCGATCTGCCCGAACCCGTGCGGGCCGAGCCCGACACCGAGCGCTACCTCATGTTCGAGGCGGTCGACGCGCTGCTCGGCGGCATCGCCAAGCGCACGCCCGTGCTCCTCGTGCTCGACGACCTCCACTGGGCCGACCGGCCCACGCTGGCGTTGCTCGGCCATCTCGCCCGCCACACCGAATCGGCGCCCGTCGTCCTTCTCGGCACATATCGCACGAGCGAGGTTGTCGGCGATCACCCGCTGCGAGCGGTCGCCGCCGACCTCCGCCACGACGGCGTCTCCGAGGAGATCACCCTGGCGGGCTTGAGCGAGGACGAGGTCGGCGAGCTCATCGACGCGATGAGCGACCTCGAGCCGCGTCCCGGGTTCGTGCGCAGCGTCCGGCGGGAGACCGCGGGCAATCCCTTCTTCGTCCAGGAGATCTGCTCGCACGTCGGCGAAACGGGCGCTACCGCGAGCGCCTTCACCCTCGAGACGCTCGGGGTCCCCGAGGGCGTGAAGCAGGTCATCGGGCGGAGGATCGCGCGCCTCCCCGAGGGCGCCGAGCGCCTCCTGACGATCGCCGCGCTCATCGGACGCGAGTTCGAGCTCGACCTTCTCGTCGACGTCGCCGGCGACGACGAGGACACCGTGCTCGACGCGCTCGAGCGCGCATGCGCGGCGCGGCTCGTCGAGGAGGTCACCGGCACGATCGGTCGCTACTCGTTCGTACACGCGCTCACGCGCGAGGCGCTCTACGACTCGCTCGGCGCCACCCGCCGGGCGCGCCTCCATCGACGGGTCGCCGAGGCGATCGAGGCCCGGTACGCCGACGACCTCGAGGACCACTTCGCCGCACTGTCGTTCCACTATGCGGCGGCCGGGACCGACGTGCCCAAGGCGGTCGAGTACGCCGGGCTCGCCGGCCGGCAGGCCCTCACGCGCCTCGCGCACGAGGACGCGGCCAAGCAGTTCGAGCGCGGCCTCGAGCTCCTTGCCGAGCAGGACCGGGCGCGGTGCGATCTTCTCCTCGGGCTGGCGGAGGCGCGCCGCCGCGCCGGCGACGTCCCCGGGTCACAGACCGCGTTCGCGGAGGCGGGCAGGCTCGCTCGCACGCTCGGTGACGCCGAGCGGCTCGCACGGGCCGCGGTCGGGAGCTTTCGCGGCCACGTCATGGCCAATCCCGGCTGGCACGAACCCGTGATCGCGTTGCTCGAGGACGCGCTCGAGCTGCTCCCCCACGAGGACAGCGCGCTCCGCTCGCGCGTGCTGGCGGCTTTGTCGCTCGAGCTCTACTTCACGCCGCAGCAGGAGCGGGGCCTCGTCATCGGCTCGGAAGCCATCGAGATGGCGCGGCGAGTCGGCGACGACGACGCGCTCGCGTTCGCGCTTGCCAACGCGCATACGGCGCTCTCCGACCCGGGGCACCTCGACGCCCGGCTCACCGTGTCGACCGAGCTGGTGGCCGTCAGCGAGCGGGTCGGCAATCCCGAGCTCGCGTACGTCGGACACGTGCACCGCGCCTGCGACCTCCTCGAGCTCTCTCGCGTCGACGACGCGCGGCGGTCAGCTCGCGCCGCGGCGGAGATCGTCGAGGACCTGGGCCAGCCGATGCAGCGCTACTTCGTCATCTGGCTCCAATCGACGCTTGCACTGCTCGAGGGCCGCTTCGACGACGCGCAGCGCCTCTCGGATGAGGCGCTCGAGATCGGCATCGCCGCCGACCATCCCGACGCGTTCGTCGTGTGGGGGACGCAGGCGTTGGTGCTCGGGTGGCAACGCGGCGAGGTCGGGCATCTCGTCGAGCCCGCGCAGCAGCTGCTCGACCAGTTTCCCGACTTGACGGCGTGGCCGGCCGCGGTGGCGTTGGCAGAGGTCTTGAGCGGGCTGCACGACGAGGCGCGCGAACGGCTCCGCGTGTACAGCTCCGATCTCGACGTCCTCGACTTCGACGCCATCTGGATGCCTGCGCTGGTGTCCTTGGCCGAGGTGTGCCGCATCGCCGACGCGCCCGAGTTCGCGGCGTCGATCTACGAGCGCCTCGTCCCGTACGCGCAGACTCTGTGCGTCGTGAGCCTGAATTTGTCGGAGATGGGCCCGGTCAGCCGGGCGCTCGGTGTTCTCGCGTCGCTCGTGGGCGACTACTCACGCGCCGAGCTGCATTTCACCGACGCACTCGCGACGAGCGAGCGCATCGGCGCTCCCCCGCACGTGGCGCGGACCTCAGCCGACTACGCCCGGATGCTCCTGGCGCGTGCCGATGCAGGCGACGCCGAGCGCGCGCACGCGCTGCTCACGCAGGCGCGTTCCATCGCCGAGCGAATCGGGCAGAGTGGTGTCTTGGCCGACGTCGTCGGCCTCGTTGAGCAGCGCGCAGAGGCGTAAGCCCTCAGACGGTGCGGACGTTCTGCGCTTCCTCGCCCTTCTTGCCGGGGGCGATGTCGAACTCGACGCGCTGTCCCTCGTCGAGAGTTCGGTATCCGTCACCCTGGATGGCCGAGAAGTGCACGAAGACGTCGTCCCGCCCCTCGATGGCGATGAAGCCGTAGCCCTTCTCTGCGTTGAACCACTTGACCGTGCCGGTCGTTGCCATTTTGTTGCGTCGCTCCTTGCCGTTCCCGCACCGATGTCAGCGTCGGTGTCGGGATCATATGTACAAAGGTCATTGGCGCAGTTGCGAATCGATTCGGACCGGAACGATGCGAGGGCGGTCGCACCGCGACGTCTCGTTCGTGCCGCATTCCGCCGCGACCGAAGCTGACTCGCTGACTGTATCGCAGCGTACAAACCGTCAAGCAGCGCGGCGGCGAATTGCCCGTTTCGCGGAATGCAGTCCGACATGGGTGAGCACGGCAGAGACATCCCGGTCCCGTCGGCGGCGGTTCGACCACCTCGGGCACGTCGAGCACGTAGCGTGCAACGCGTGTCGACCGCTTCACCCCGTCGAACCGGGGTGCTCACCGCCACCGAGGCGGACGCAGTGGCGAGCTGGGCGGACACCATCGAGTCGTGGCGGGTCGGCACGCACGTCTGGGGCCAGTACGCCGAGCAGATCGCCGACCGGGTGGCGGTGTGCCGCACCGAGAACGTCTCTGCGTGCCACCCCGGGTTCGCCGCCCTGGTCGACGGCTCCCTCCGCGACCTCGCCACCGGCGCGCTCGGCGAGCCTGCGATCGCGTTCAAGGACAAGGTCAACTACAAGCACCCGGGCGGAGCGGGTTTCCGGCCCCACCAGGACCGGCTCGCGTATCCGGGCGTGGCGCGCGTTCTTTCGATCCTCGTCGCGATCGACGAGTGCACCACTGAGTCGGGGTGCCTCTGGCTGGCGGAGGGCGTCGACGAGCTGCTGCCGACCGACGACCGCGGCGTCGTTCGAGACGACGTCGTCGATTCCCTGCGTTGGGCGCCGGCCGAGCTGGGTGCCGGCGACGCCGTACTGCTCGACGGCCACGCGCCGCACTACAGCGACGCGAACCGAAGCGATCGGCCCCGGCGGGTGCTCGTCGCCAGCTACGCACCGGCCGGCGAGCACTATTCGCGCGATCGTTACTACTCCGCGCGCGCGGAGACGATGCGTCGGGCGTCGGAAGCGGACGGACGGTTCCGCATCAGCACGCTGGCCGACTTCGACGGCATCGAGGTCGCGGCGGAGGGCGCCGCGACCGACCGCTGCACGCATCCTGCGGTCGCGGAGGCTTGATCCTCGGATCCTGACCGCCGCCGGCTCCGCCACACCGGCATGGTCTCGACGGCAACCGCCACCAGGTGCGAACATGTGTTCGTGACCGGCGGGGCGACGATCCTGCATGCCGACCTCGACGCGTTCTACGCGTCGGTCGAGCAACGAGATGATCCTCGCCTCCTCGGCCGCCCGGTCATCGTGGGGGCGGGAGTCGTCCTCGCCGCCAGCTACGAGGCGAAGGCGTTCGGGGTCCAGACCGCCATGGGCGGCGGCCAGGCCCGCGCGCTGTGCCCACAGGCGGTCGTGGTCGAGCCCCGCATGTCGGCGTACACGAAGGCGAGCGAGGCGGTCTTCGAGGTGTTCGAACGGACAACCCCTCTGGTCGAGGGCCTGTCCATCGACGAGGCCTTCCTCGACGTGGGCGGGCTGCGGCGACTGTCGGGCTCGGCTCCGGCGATCGCCGGGCGCCTCCGGCGCGACGTGCGCGACCACGTCGGGCTCCCGATCACGGTCGGCGTGGCCAGGACCAAGTTCCTCGCCAAGGTCGCGAGCGCCGTGGCGAAACCCGACGGGCTGCTCGTCGTGCCCCCCGACCGCGAGCTGGCATTCCTCCACCCGCTGCCGGTCGAGCGGCTCTGGGGCGTCGGACCGGTGACGGCCGAGAAGCTCCGCAGCCGCGGGATCACCAGCGTCGGGGAGGTGTCAGAGCTCGGCGAGGGCGCGCTCGTCGCCATGCTGGGCAAGGCATCGGGCCGGCACCTCCACGCGCTCGCCCACAACCTCGACCCGCGTCCGGTGCAGGTCGGGCGCCGCCGGCACTCGATCGGATCGCAGCACGCACTCGGGCGCGCACCGAAGACGCCCGGCGACGTCGACGCGGCCGTCGTGGCACTCGTCGATCGCGTCACGCGCCGGATGCGCGCGGCCGGGCGCGTGGGCCGGACCGTGATGGTGCGGCTCCGGTTCGACGACTTCTCACGCGCGACTCGGTCGCACACGCTGACCCAGGCGACGGCGCAGACCGGGGCGATTCTCGAAGCGGTGCGGGAGCTCCTGGCGACGGTCACGCCGACGATCGAGCGGCAAGGGCTCACGCTCGTCGGCATCTCGGTGGGCAACCTCCACGACGACGCCGCGGTGCAGCTCGCGCTGCCGCTCGACCGACGGGGCGCCGGTGCCGACGGCCTCGACGCGGCCGTGGACGAGGTCCGCGACCGGTTCGGGTCGACCGCCGTCACCCGGGCGGTGCTGCTCGGCCGTCACCACCATCCGTCGGTGCCGCTCCTCCCCGATTGACACGCCGGCCCCGTCTCATCTGCTGGACTGAGCGCATGACGAGCGCCGAGCTTCTCGTGGATGCCTTCGGGAGGATCCGCGCCACCGTCCACGAAGCCGTGCGCGGCTTGACGCCCGAGCAACTGGCGGTGCGGCTCGACGCGGACGCGAACTCGATCGCATGGTTGGTGTGGCATCTGACCCGCATCCAAGACGACCACATCGCGGCTGCCGCGGACATCGAACAGGTGTGGACGTCCGCCGGCTGGGGAGACCGGTTCGGGTTGCCCTTCGACCCGCGCGCGACGGGATACGCGCACAGCTCCGCCGACGTCGCCGCGGTCACGGTGGAGTCGGGCGACCTGCTCGTCGGCTACTACGACGCCGTGCACGAGCAGACGATCCGGTTCGTCGAACGAGTCACCGACGCCGACCTGGACCGGGTCGTCGACGAGTCGTGGGATCCGCCCGTGACGCTCGGCGTCCGGCTCGTGAGCGTGATCAACGACAACGATCAGCACGCGGGTCAAGCGGCGTTCGTACGCGGCGTCCTTCAGCGCCGATAGCGCGTCTCACAAGATCTTCAGAACGCTCTCACGTCTCTCACGGAGCTGGACGCTAGAGATCGCGGGTGCTCGTCGCGGTCGCGCTGCTCGTCGGCTTCACCCTCGTCGGCGGGCTCGGCATCATGCTCAACAGCCCGACCGCGTCCCTCGCCGGTTGGCTCGCCTTCGCGCTCACGCTGATCGTCCTGTACGTCGCGGCGCGGGCACGATCCGGCAACGGCGGCGACACGGAGACGGCGCGAGGAGGCTAGGCGAGCGGCGCCGGTACGATTCGGGTCGACATGGCCGAGCGTTCGGCACGATCCTCGCCTCCCGAGCCGGAGGGCGGACTGGCGTTCAGGGACCCCGCCAAGCGGCGTGGCCTGCATTTCGACGTCCTGCCGATGGCGAAGCTCGAGGTCATCTCACACCAGCGCAAGGCGAGCGACGCGCACGTGAAGCGGGTCATGGACTCGGTCGATCGCGTCGGCTTTCTCGCGCCGGTGGTGGTCGTCGAGCGCGACGGCGGCGCCGGGTACCTGATCATCGACGGCCAACACCGGTACCTCGCCGCCAAGGAGCTGGGCTTGCGCCGCATCCCGGCCGTGATCGCCCCGCGCGACGTCGCCCGTCGGATGCTCACGCTCAACGTCGAGAAGGAGCCGAACATCCGGGAGCGCTCGGCGGTCGCTCTCTCCATCTACCGCGAGCTGGTCGACGCCGAGCCCGAAATGCCCGAGGACGACCCCGAGGTCGCCGACGCGGTCCAACAGGCGCA
>Ga0075424_100007523_pt1 | contig 10578 bp, 8 predicted proteins | sample SoiMethybrSBSTD3_FD_75301 | JGI IMG/M metagenome (GOLD analysis project Ga0075424, IMG submission 75301) | Bulk soil microbial communities from a Populus tree surrounding site in Tennessee, USA - Soil MetaG P. TD hybrid SBSTD3 | ecosystem: Environmental > Terrestrial > Soil > Tree plantation...
GACCGCACAGAGATGTCAGTTGCGTTCTTGCCACTTGTCTTCTCCGCAGTCGCGTTCGGGCCGCTCGGCGGTTTCGTTGTCGGCGCCCTCTCGACTGCTCTTGATCTACGCACATCACCGCTCAGGTGGAGCGTGTACACGCCGATCCGTGCGCTGACCGCCGCTGCCGCTGGACTCGCGGTAGCGAAGCTTGTCCCACAGCCTGACCACCTTGGCCAATATCTCATGGCCAGCCTGGTCGGCTCTTTGGTTTTCCTCGCAGTCGACGGTTTCTTCAGCACTGCCACCAACTTCGTGCGCGGCCTCGATCCCGGCGCACATCTTCGAGCGATCGCGTCAATCTGGTGGCTCACGCTGCCGCTCTACGTCCCGGTCCTGACGCTCTTTGTCTATGCCTACCACACCTACTCGTTGGAGCTTGTGCTTGTCTTCTTCGTTCCGACACTGGCAGCCCAGCGACTTCTCCATCTCTACCGGCAGGAAAAAGAGGCGACACACCGGCTTGCTGCAGCAAACGATCGATTGCGTGGGGCAAGCCTCTCGTTCGCCACCGCTCTAGTCGCGACGCTCGATGCCCGCGATCAGTACACGGCGGGTCACTCAGCCGCAGTCGCGATCTACGCGAGAGACATCGCACACCGCATGGGATTGTCGGAGGAGCAACAGGAGCTCGTCCACCTCTGCGGCCTCGTACACGACATCGGGAAGATCGGTCTCCCGCCGGGCCTGCTCGAGAAAGCCGGGCCGTTGACGCTCGAGGAGCGCCGGCAGATGGAGCAGCACTCCGAAATCGGCGAGAGGATCCTCCGGAACGTCGATGACTACTCCGAAATCGCCGACGTTGTTCGGTCGCACCATGAGCGCATCGATGGCATGGGCTACCCAGACGGCATTTCCGGCAACGAGATTCCCGTCGTCGCCCGGATCATCGGTGTCGCGGACGCGTACGACGCCATGACCTCGGATCGCCCGTATCGCGAAGCCCTGCCGAGCCGGGTGGCTCGCATGCGTCTTGCGCAGGCGGTGGGAACGCAGTTCGACACAGCGGTCGTCGCGGCCTTTGAGGCGATTCTTGCGACTGCCGACGAGAGTTACCGGTCCGGGCGAGGATCTTCGTTCATGCGTGAGCGAGAGCAACTCGCGGAGGCTGGGGAGGACGTTGCGCTGGCGCTAGATGTCGTCACGTAGCGCACGAGCTGCCTCGAGACGAGAGCGGACGCCTAGTTTCTCGTAGATGTGCTTTACGTGCACCTTCGTAGTGGACAGGCTGATGTAGAGCTGCTTCGCGATCTCCTCGTTCGTCAGGCCCTGAGCGACGAGCTCATGGACCTCACTCTCGCGTGGCGTGAGCTCGGCAGGACGTTTGGCCCCACGGGGCATGTCAAGGCCGAGTCTGTTCGCGAGTGAGGTGTCCGACGAAGCGGAGAGCAGTCTCTGCAGCCAGCTTCGCCGGTCAGCTTGCTCTGCAAGGAATACACCGAGTTCCGGCGCCGCACGGAGCGCGATGACCACTGGGTCCCAGATTCGGCTGTCGATTACACAGTGAAGTCGAGCAGCAGCGGCATCGTCGTCGCTCTGCCCCAGGGCGAGGATCGCCTCCGCGAGAAGTGAAAGCACCCGCGGCTCCAGTGCTCGGCTCGAATTGCGCGCATAGGCAGCAAACGTTTGCGCCCAGTTGGGTTCTTGCGTGGCGGCGTAGAGGAGCGCTTGAAAGGCGAAGTGTTCGCCTCGCGCCGTCTTAGTCGATCGCTCAACGGGACCCGGTGACAGGACGTCGAGCGCTCGCTGTCGGTCGCCGACACTGGCGTACAGCCGAGCACGCGCAATCGGAAGATTGCCAAGGAGGTAGCTGTTCGGGTGGCAGTCAATACGACGCTCAAGCGTCGAGAGTGCCCGAGCAGCTGGCGTGAACTTACCCAGCCCAATCAGCGCCTTCGCGCGGTGGATGTGCGCGTATGGGATCGGGAACTCAAGCCCACAGCTCTCGGCAACGCGTTGTAGAGTCTCGATCTGCTTGAGGCTCTCCTGATAGCGACACGTCAAAATCAGCGCGTAGCTGTACATGCTCAGGAGTCCCGTATGTGCGATTGGATCCACTGTGTCGTCCGCAAGCGACAGCGCGCAGCGTGCGTCATCGATCCCCTGCTCGTAGCCACCCTCCAACTCCGCTAGCGACAGGTTCGCGCCAGCGAGCCTCATTGACTGCTGGATGCCCGAACGCGCATTGTGTTTGTAGTGGTCGAGCCGATCCTGCAGATCGGGACTCTCCGATCCGAGCCCTGCAAGAAATCGCATGAAGAAGGCTGCCTCGCGAGTCGTCTGAGTGCGGGCCAGCGTGGCTGCCGAATCGGCGTGTTGTTCAGCCATCTGCCAGCGGTCTGCTAGATGTGCTGACCGGCCGGCGACGAGGTGGGCGCGGGCGGCGAGGTCTCCGCCTAGAGCATTAGCTGCCTGTGTGGCAAGGGCCATTGCTCGGTCGAGTTCGTCGCTTCGCAGCGAAGCTTCGCTCTCGGCATAGTCGATGAGGCCGCCTTCGGCTCCAGCGGCTCTCGCGGAGGCGACCCAACGCTGGAGGCTGCTCGTGCGGCCGGCGGCAAGCAGGTCGTCCAGTGCGGCTCCGATGGCTTCGGTGGCGAAGGCCGCGTCGTTCGCCACCTCGGAGGCGCTCAGTGCCTCGTCCCACCGCCGCAGCTGAACAAGTTTCCGCGCTTGCGATAGCAGCGCCGCGCGCGCCTCTACATCGGCGTTCTCGAAGCGCCGGATCAGGAGATCCCGGAGGAGGGGGTGCAGCGAGAGCGACTTTTGGTCCGTGACCGCGACCAGACCACGTGCCACGGAGTCCTCCAGCGTGTCCTCTGCGGTGACACCAAGGACCGAGCGCGCCACGTCGACGTCCCTGATCAACGCGACCGCAAGCAACATCAATGCGGCCTGCGTCTCCTCTTTCGCGGAGGCGAGCAGCTCGCTCGCAAGGAACTCGTACAGCGTGTGCGAGAGCAAGCGGCTCGACGTGAAGTCGACGTCGCCGCTCATCGCCGCGAGGCCGAGAACGGCGGGCCAGCCGCTGGCGGTGCGCATCAGGCGCGCTCGGCCGGCGACAGCGCCGACGGCGTTGAGTACCAGCGCCGCTTCCTCGTCCGTCATCGTCAGCTCGTCTACGCCGATCTCGAGTCCTTCGCCGTAGACCTCGAGGCGAGGCGTGAACCAGTCGGGTCGCGTTCTCGTCGTGATCAGGAATCGGATGTCCAGGCCCTCCACCAGCATCGAGAGGAGCTCCTCGGCCTCTTCGGTTCCCGCCGCCTCCCACTCGTCCACTACGAGCAGGACGTCCCGGGACAGCGCCTCGAACGTCCGCAGGATCGCGCGGCCCAGGGGCTGCGGACTCGGGTTGACCGACGCGATGGTGGCGACCTTCTCCGGCTCGCGTGGCAGCTCCGGCGCGATCGAGGCGAGCAGGTCGTCCATCTGCACCGCTAGGAGCGCCACGTCTCCCGACGCCCGCGTCGTCCGATACCACGCCACCGGTCCGTCCTGCCGCTGCGACCACTGGCGCGCCAGCGTCGTCTTGCCGTAGCCGGCAGGAGCAGCCAGTACCGAGACGCGGGCTCCGCCGCCCTCTGCGAGGCGCGCGATCAGCCGCGGGCGCTCGATGATGTGGTCGAGCGCGGGCGAAGCCGCAGCTTTGATCGTCTCCACCATTCCCCTGCCGGGCACGAAGCGCCCGCGATCCGAGACCCTACTCCTCCGTCAGCCGACTCGTCACCACCGTTGCAAGCGGGGGCCCGCGCTCGGGTAGGGCCCGAGCGCGGGTCGCCGTCAGCCCCCGGCGCCGGCAAGGGCCGGCGCAAGCTCACGTGCGAGGGGGTCCTCGCCGGTGAGCGCCTTGAACGCGGCAGGAATCTGCCGCCGCCTCGGCACGCCGAGCTTCTGGCGCAGCACGTCGCAGTGCGCCTTGGCCGTCCTGGGCGAGATGCCGAGACGCTCTCCGACCTCGTCGTTCGAGCACCCGAGCGCGATCAGCGCAACGATCTGGAGCTGGCGCTCGGTCAGGTCGGGCTTTGCCTCGTCTGTGCCTCTCATGGCTCGGCACGCTACGACCGCGCCGAAGCCGTAGCTATCGGCCGACGGGGGTATTCGGCCGGGCCGCGTGCGCTCCGCCGATGAAGCTCACCTCGTGACCGCGCGCGTTCGCCTCGTCGAGCTCCTCCTGTGTCAGCGCGCCGCTCCGCAGCAGCAGGTCGAACTCGTCGCGGAGGTGCGTCCGCATCATCTCCGGCCCGTCCGTGGCGATCGTGAAGAAGACGCCATTGTCGACGAACATGCGGAAGACGTCCCGCACCGCCTTCTCGTCGGGAAGCGACTTCGTGAGCAGGTTCGAGGTCGGGCAGATCTCGAGGACGACCTCGCGCTCGCGCAGCTCCCGCATGAGGTCGTCGTCGCCGGCCGCGAGGATCCCGTGCCCGATCCGGTCGGGGCGTAGTAGCTCGAGCACCTCGCCGATCTCGGCGCGGCCCATCTCGGCTCCCTCCTCGCCGACGTGGATCGTCACGCCGAGGCCGGCGGCGCGGGCCTCCTCCACCATCGGCTGCACCTGCGAGTAGTCGTAGCGCGCGCCGCCCGGCCGCGGCCCCGCGATGTCGATCCCGACGACTCCGCGCGGCGCCCAGCGAATCGCCTTCTCGACGATGATCTCGTTCTGGTGCGGGGTGAACGTCCGGTCCATCATCAGGATCAGGCCGGCCCGCACCTGGGGGTACTCGAGGCTCGCGACGTCGAGCCCGCGGATGGCGGCGAGGATGATGTGGTCGAGGTCGCGCTCGCCGCCGCGGTTCCGCTTCATCGGGTTGAAGCGAAGCTCGAGAGTCGTGATCCCCTGCGACCGGTACGCGCCGCCGATCGCGCCGTGCACCGACACCTCGACCGCGGCCGGGCTCGACTGGATCAGCTCCGTCCAGTGGTAGATTGCGTCGAGCGCGTCGAGATCGGGCACGCCGCGCGGGTCGGACACGGTCACGAGCCGGTCGAAATCCCAGAAGTCCTTGACCGGAAGCGCGATGCCTTGCCGGTGGGCGAGCGACCAGAGGATGTCGGAGGAGACCGAGCCGCCGAGGTGGGTGTGCAGCTCGGCGAGGCCTTCCATCGGCTCAGTTTAGTCCCAGCCGACGACCGCCCAGCGGCGGCGGACGAAGCGCGGGCCGAGGAGCGCGAGCCGCGCCAGGAGCAGTACGTCGAGTGCTGCCCAGACGCCGACTACCCCCCAGCCGAGCGCGTACGCAAGCGACGCGAGGACGATGAAGACCGCGCTCGCGGCGAGCATCGACCACATCAGGAAGCGGGTGTCGCCGGCGCCGATGAGGATCCCGTCGAGCGCGAAGACCGCGCCGCCGAGCGGCTGCATCACCGCGAGGAACGGCCACAGCAGCGCGGCTTGGTGCAGGACGTGCGGGTCGTCGGTGAACGCCTGCGGCAGCAAGTGCGAGAGCGGTGCCAGCACCAACGCGAAGACGACGCCGATCGCGACCGACCAGCCGATCATCCGCACGGCGGCCGCGTATGCGCCGTCGGCCTCCCCGGCCCCGAGCATCCGGCCGACGATGACCTGGCCGGCGATCGCGACCGCGTCCAGGACGAGCGCGATGAAGAGGAACAGCTGGTAGCCGATCTGATGCGCGCCGATCTGCGCGTCTCCCATGCGCGCGAGTAGCGAGGCGGCGAAGAGGAAGGAGGCGTAGAGCGCCACGGTGCGGACGAAGATCTGCCTTCCGATCCGGAACAGCGGCTTCATCGCCTGTCGGCTGGGCCGCCTGGAGGGGGCGTGCGGGCGCAGCAGCTCGACGACGAACGCCGCGGCCATCCCGGTTTGCGCGATCGCCGTTCCTGCCGCCGAGCCGGCGACGCCCCAGTGGAAGACGTAGACGAAGAGCACCTCGAGCACGAGATTGACGACGTTCGCGGCGACGACGATCTCAAGTGGCCGGCGCAGGTTCGAGACGCCGCGGAGGTAGCCCTGGCCGGCGAGGGCGATGAGCGCCGCCGGCAGGCCGAGCGCTGCGATCCGGAAGTAGAGGAGCGCCAGGTCGCCGGAGTGGCCGTGGCCGCCGAGGCCAGCGAGGAGCGGTTCGGCCACGATCTCACAGACGACGAGTAGAACGGCCCCGATCCCGAGCGACGCCCAAAGCGCCTGCGCCGCGAGGCGGGCGGCCTCGTCCTGCCGGCCGGCGCCCGAGGCGCGCGCGACGACCGCCGTCGTCCCATACGTGAGGAAGTTGAAGATCGTGAACGCGCCGGCGAGGACGGTGCCGGCCAGGCCGAGCGCTGCGATCTGCGGCCGGCCGAGGTGCCCGACGATGGCAGTGTCGGCGAGGACGTACAGCGGCTCAGCCGCCAGCGCTCCGAGCGCCGGCAGCGCGAGACGGACGATCTCGCGATCGTGCGGGGACCGAAGGCGCACGGGCCGCCGACGATAATGGCGCGGATGGGTTTCGAGCCCAACCAGCTTTTCCGGGTGCCGTCCAGCCGGATCCTGCGTGTCTTCCTCGGGCTCGTCGTCCTCGCGGCGCTCGCCGGCCTGTTCTGGTGGAGGCGCGACACCCTCACCACGATCGGCAGCGCGTTCCGTGCCGTGCGCTGGGAGTGGGTCGCCATTGCGATCGCGCTGAACCTCCTCTCGGTGATCGCTCGCGCGTTCGCCTGGACGCTGGTGATCCATTCGGCGATGGAGCCGCCCCGCCCCCGCGTACCGCTCGTTTTCTCGGCCTTCTCGGTCGGCCTGTTCGCGAACGCCGTGCTGCCGGGCCGGATCGGCGAGCTCGCGCGGGTCGCCGTTCTCACGCGGAAGATGCCCGGGCGCAAGGGGGCGTGGCCGACGCTCGTCGGGACCGTATTCGCGCACCGCGTCTTCGACGTGGTGCCGGTGCTGCTGCTGATCCTCTACGTCGTCGTCACGGCGAGCATCCCCCGCTCGGCGCGCGCCACCCTGGTTTTCGTGATCGCCTTCGGCGTCGGGCTCTTCCTCTTCGCGTTCCTTTCGGCGCGCAAGCATCACCAACAGATGGCGATCGAAGGGCTCGGGCCGGTGCGGCGCCTACTGACGATGGGACGCGGCGGGCTCGGAGTGATGCGCGCGCCCGCCGAAGCAGCCGGCGCGATCCTCTTCCAGATCATCGGATGGACGTGCCAGCTCCTCGCCGTCTATACCGCGATGCGCGCGTTCGACATCCACTCGCCGCTGCCGGCGGCCGGGGTCGTTCTGCTGCTGATGAACGTCGTGACCATCTTCCCGTTCTGGCCCGGCAACATCGGGCTCGTCCAGGTCGCGATCGCCTCCGCGCTCGTCGGCTACGGCGTCTCGTACAGCACCGGTGTCGCTTACGGATTCGGGCTGCAGGCGATCGAGGCGTCGGTCGGCATCGGCGTCGGGCTCCTCTTCCTCGCCCGCGAGGGGCTCTCGTTCGCGATGTTGAGCGTGATGCCGACGGCGGACAAGGCCGAGATGCCCGCGGAGAAGGCGGCGGCGGACCAGGACCGGCCGGCCGAGCGCGCGGCGGCACGCTAGCCGTTGCTCGCCGGCCGCGACTGCTCGGCGCGGCGCGCCAACTCCTCGACGCGACCTTCGGCAGCGTCGAGCTTCGCCTTGCAGAAGGCGTAGAGCTCCTCGCCGCGTTCCCACAGCTTCAGCGCTTCGTCGAGCGGCGCCTGCCCGCGCTCGAGCCGCTCGACGATCTGCTCTAGCTCTGCCTGCGCCTGCTCGAAGGTCTTCGGCTGCTCCGGCTCGCTCACGGTGTCACCTCCTCGACGCGCGCGCCGAAGCCGCCGTCGGCGAGGGTGACGTCCACGTGTGCGCCCGTGGAGACGTCCTCGACGGCTACGACGACGTCGCCCGAGTCCGTCCGAACGATTGCGTACCCTCGCTTGAGTGTTTGCACAGGTGACAACGCCACGAGCTTTGCGGCACTGTTCTCGAGCGCCGCCCGCTTTCGCTCGACCGCGAGGGCCGGCGCCAGCCGCAGCCGTTCGTGCGTGCGCTCCAGACGCTGCCCCTCCCGCTCGAGGGCGCTCCCAGGCCGAGCGCGGAGTCGCTCGACGGAACGGGTGAGCCGCTGCCGGTCCCGATCGAGCGAGCGCCGGACGCTGCGCGCGAGCGTTCCCCGGGCGCGGTCGAGCCTGCCGAACAACTCAGTCAGCTCCGGCACGACGAGCTTTCCCGCAGCCGTCGGGGTCGAGGCCCGGACGTCCGCCGCGAGGTCGCAGAGCGGCGTGTCCTGCTCATGTCCGACAGCGGAGACCACCGGAACGGGGCACTCGGCCACCGCCCGGACGACGCGTTCGTCGCTGAAGGGGAGCAGATCCTCGAAGCTGCCGCCGCCGCGGGTTAGGACGACGACGTCCACGTCCGGGTGCTCGCAGAGAGCTCCCATCGCCGCGACGATCTCGGCAGCGGCGCGCGGGCCTTGTACGTACGTCTCGGCGACGAGCACCGACGCCGGTGGGAAGCGAGAGCAGATCGTCGTCACGACGTCGCGCTTCGCGGCCGCGTCGTTCCCGGTCACGATGCCGATGCGCCGCGGCAGGTACGGCAGCGGCCGCTTGCGGGCCTCGGCGAAGAGGCCCTCGGCGGCGAGGGTCGCCTTCAGGCGCTCGAGCGAGGCGAGGTGGGCGCCGACGCCGAAGCGCTCGATCGTGAGCGCGCGGAGCTTGAACTCGCCGCGCTGCTCGTACAGCTCCGGCCGGCCGAACAAGTGCACCCGCTCGCCGTCCGCGAGGTCGAGCCGCAGCGCGTCGAACCTCCCGCGCGCCATCGCCACGCCGACGCACGAGCCGTCGGTCGGATCCTTGAGCGTGAAGAAGACGGTGGCCCAGCGCTCGTGCCGGCGGAGCTCCGTGATCTCGCCCTCGACCCAGACGGTGGGGAGGCGCGACAGCCACTGCCCGACCCCTCGATTGAACGCGGCGACCGAGTAGACGGTGCGGTCGTCGTACGGCAGCGCCTCGACTTTGGCCACGGGCGCAGCGTAGTCGCGCGACAGTGCAGAACTCGTCTCGAAATGAAGCACGGGCTGTCTGGCCACGCTGGGGCGCGATCCGTCGTCCTCAGTCGACCGGCGCGTGCATCATTCCGAACCGAGTTACAGAAGAATCTCGGCTGCCGTCTCGGGCTTGCAGCCGCGGCCGAGCATCTCGCAGGCGAGGTGGAGGTCCGCCTCGCTCACGGCCAGCCGCTCGGCGAGCGAGAGGGGATAGCCGGCCTCGATGAGGATGTGGAGGCGCCAGCTCTCGACCTTCGAACGTTCGTCGAAGAGGGTTTCCTCGAGGATGGGGGTCGTCGTCTCGCTCATGGCCGCAACTGTTTCGTGCTGCTACCGACGAACCCTTCTAGGGGTTGTTAGGACAACTTTTTGTAAGGGCGGTCAGCTGGCCGCGGCTGAGGCGAACCGGCGCAGGAGCTCCTGCAGGCGCGCCTCGAGCACGCCGCGCTCCGCGTCGACGTCGGAGCGAAGATCCTCGATCCGCCGGCGCATCTCGCTCTCGAGCTCGCTCAGCCGCAGATCCTGCGCGGCGACGAGCTCCTCGTGGCGTCGCTCCAGCTCCTTCCCGACGTTCGAGACCCTGTGCTCGAGCCGCTGCGCGCCCGCGTCTCCCACGTGCGCCAGCCGCTCCGCGAGCACCGTCTCGGCTTCCCGCGAGAAGGTGCTCACCGCGCGGTCGAGCTCGCGGGCGAGGCGCTTCGCGGCATCCTCGCGTGAGGTCTTCACAAGCAGCGCGAATCTTTGGGCAGCCTCGTCGGCATGGGACGCCACCGCGCGGTCGACAGCGCGCTCGATCTGCTCGATCTGGCGGCGCGACACATCCTCGAAGCCGGCTCGCACGCGCTGCTTCGCCTCGACCTCCTCGCGCTGCGCCTGCTCGGTCAGCTCGCGTTCCCGGCGGGCCATCCGCTCCTCGAGCTCATGAAGGGCCCTGCGGCGCTCCGCTGCGTGGACGTCGAGCTCGTTGCGTACGGTGCCGAGAGCCTCGTCGAGCGTGCGGTTGAGCTCGGTGCGCAGCCGCGCAACTCCGGCGCGCTGCTCGTCGCTCTCCGCCGACAGGCGCTCGGCGTCGGCGGTGAGTCGCAGCTCGATCTCGCGCAGCACCTGCTGCTGTCGCTGCTCGAGCTCGGCGATCCGCATCTTGGTCGCCTCGGCGATCCGATCGAGGTCCTGCGACCAGCCCGCCAGCTGTTGCTCGACCAGCGCCTGGACGTGCATCAGCTTGTCGGTGAGCGCCGCCGTCGCGTCGTGTTCCCACTGGGCCACGAGCGTCCGCCGCTCTTCCGCGATCTGCCGCTCCTGTTCCTCCAGCAACGAGCGCGAGTCGGCGCGGGCGCGGGCGAGCGTCAGCTGGAGCTCCTTTCCGAGACCGGTCTTCTCCCGCTCGACGGTGGCTAGAAGATCCGCCTGTGCCTCGGCAAGCCGATCGTCCATCGCTCCGACGCGCTTCAGTGCGCGGCTGAGGAGGACGGAGGCTGCGGTAGCGAGCGTGCAGGCCGTCAGCCCGGCCGCGGCCACGGCCAGCGACCGGTCGTGGCGCAGGGCGAAGGCG
>Ga0075424_100007524_pt1 | contig 10578 bp, 8 predicted proteins | sample SoiMethybrSBSTD3_FD_75301 | JGI IMG/M metagenome (GOLD analysis project Ga0075424, IMG submission 75301) | Bulk soil microbial communities from a Populus tree surrounding site in Tennessee, USA - Soil MetaG P. TD hybrid SBSTD3 | ecosystem: Environmental > Terrestrial > Soil > Tree plantation...
GATTTTGTCGTGGTCGGCGGCCACCAGGACTCCTGGCCCGGACCGCAGGCGACCGACAACGCCGCCGGCAACGCCTGCATTCTGGAGCTGGCCCGGGTCTTCCAGCAGCACCGCGACAAGCTGCGGCGCGGCCTGGTCGCCGGCTTCTGGACCGGGCACGAGACAGGCACCATGATCGGTTCGTCCTGGTTCGTCGATCGCAACTGGGACCGCCTGCGCGAGCACGCGGTCGCCTATCTGCAGATCGACCAGCCGGCCTGCGCGGGCACCACGCGCTGGAGCGCGGCCTCCAACGTCGAGCTGAAGCGCTTCCACCAGGGCGTGGAGAAGCGCCTGCTCGGCAACCGTCCCTTTGCCTGGCGCCGGGCCGTGAAAAATGGCGATGCCTCGTTTTTCGGCTTGGGGGTGCCGATGCTGGCGGCGCAGGGCGCCTTTACCGAAGAGGAGCTGAAAAAGACCGCGCTCGCCAACCTCGGCTGGTGGCACCACAGCATCGAGAACACCATCGACAAGCTCGATTTCGAGTTCATGGCCGATCACCTGCGTCTTTACGCGGCCTACCTCTGGGACTTGTGCACGGCGGTGGTGCTGCCGTTCGAGTATGTGAGCGTCGCCGATGCCTTTATCGAGCGCCTCGACGAGCTCAAGGCCGGCGCCGAGGGCATCGGCCTTGCCGGCGCCAGCGACGCGGCCCGGGGCTTCAAGGCCGCGGCCGAAAAGCTCGAGGCCGTGGCAGGGGATTGGCGCCAGCGCTACGCGGCCGCCAAGACGGCCGACGAGGCCCCCGCCGAGCGCCTCAATGCCTGCATGAAGCGCCTGTCGCGGGCGCTGGTGCCGCTCGCCAGCACGTCGAAAGGGGCCTACGGTCACGACCCCTACGGCTACACGCCGCAAGGCAGCATGATCCCGACGCTCTACGATGTGCCGCGCTACGCCAAACTCGGGGACGGCGAGGAGCGTTGGATGCTCGAGACGCAGCTGGTGCGCGATCGCAATCGCATCGCCGATGCCCTTGGTGACTGCCGGCGGCTGATCGACGCCACGTTGCGCGAACTCGCCTGACGTACCGGAAAACCGCCCATGCGCATTCTCTATCAGCTGACGAGCCCGATGCACAAAACCGTTGGCGACGCGGAGGTGGCGCGGCGCCAGAGCGTACTGCAGGCCTCGGCGGCGGCGGGGACGCAGGTCATTGTCGAGCCGACGGCGACGGGGCCCGCGACAATTGAAAGCGCGCGCGATGCCGGCCTCGTGATCCCCGAACTGATCCGTCTGGGACCGCTGGCGCAAAGCCAAGGGCACCAGGCCCTGATCATCGGCTGCTACAGCGATCCCGGTCTCGACGCCTTGCGCGAGCTCTTGAGCATTCCCGTGGTCGGGCCCGGCGCGGCCTCGCTCCATCTCGCCGCGCAACTCGGCACCCGCCTCTCGGTGCTCACGCCCTCGGGGCGCGGCTTTGGCCGGGTGGCCGCACGCCTGCGCGCACTGGGGCTCGATGCCCTGCTGGCCAGCGTGCGCGGCATCGGCCTCTCGGTCATGGACCTCGCCAAACAGGCCCCGGGTGCGCTCGATAAGGCGGCCGAGGCGGGCAAAGCGGCGGTTGAACGCGATGGGGCCGACGTCTTGGTGTTGGGCTGCATGAGCCTGGCCTTCCTGCCGGATATCACGGCAAGATTGGGCGAACGTATCGGTGTGCCCGTCGTCAACCCGGTGATCGCGGCGCTCAAAACCGCGGAGGCGCTGGTGACCATGCGGCTGTCGCACAGCAAGCAGGCCTGGCCGCCGCTGAAACCCCAGGAGTTCGCGTGACGCCCGGCGCGCACCGCAAGACATACGAACACGTGTGAGACCGCTCGAGACATAAAAGGAGTAACCGCGATGTCGCTATGGAGAAGTTTGTCTGCCCTGGCAGCGCTCGCCGCGCTGATCGCCGTCGCCCCTCCCGCTCAGGCTGGGCCGCCGGGCGTGCTGGTGACGGGTGATAACCTTCCGGCCAACGTCGACCCGCACCAGATCTTCGACGTACCGATGCAGTTCTATAGCCTCAACACCTACGACAATCTCTACCGCTACCAGGGCAATCCACCCAAGCTCGAGCCGTGGCTCGCCCAGTCGCACAGCGTATCGCCCGATGGGTTGACCTGGGAGTTCAAACTCCGCACCGATGCCAAGTTCCACGACGGCAGTCCGATCACCGCCGATGACGTCGTCTATAGCTTCAAGCGCGTACTGGCGATCGGCAAGGGCCCGGCGGGGGCCTTCAAACCCGTGCTCAAGCCCGACAACATCAGCGCACCCGACAAGGCAACCGTGCGCTTCAAGCTCGAGACCCCCTATGCGCCGTTCCTTTCCGCCATTCCCATCGTCATGATCGTCAACCCGCGCGTGGTGCAGGCGCATGAGGCCAACAGCGACTGGGGTGCGGCCTGGCTCGCCTCCAATGCCGCGGGGTCCGGCGCCTATCAATTCGACGCGGCGACATATCGCCCGCTGGAGCGCGCCGACCTGAAGCGCAACGACGCCCACTTTATGGGTTGGGGCGACAATCCCAAGGCACCCAAGGAAATCCAGATCCTGCCGACGCGGGAGACCTCGACGCGCGTGCTGGCGCTGCTGCAGGGTTCGGTCGACATGACCGATAGCTATCTTCCGACCGACCAGGTCGAGCGCATTCAGAAGTCAAAGGGCGTGCATATCGAAAAGAACACCTCCATGCGCGTCTTTATTCTGCGCATGAACAACAAGAAGCCGCCCTTCGATAATATCGACGCGCGCAAGTGCTTTGCGCATGCCTTCAACTACGACGGCTTTATCAAGGAGATCCTGAAGGGCTATGCCGAGCGCAACCCGGCGCCGCTCCCCAACAACCTCTGGGGCTACCCCAAGGACGTCAAGGGCTACGACTACGACCTGAAAAAGGCGAAGGCCCACTGCGATCAGGCCAAGGCGGCGGGCGCGCCGATCAACCGTCCGATCCAGATCCACATTCAATCCCAGCTCGAGCAAACCAACCAGGCGGCCCAGCTGTTCCAGAGCGATCTGGCCCAGATCGGCATCAACGCCAAAATCATTTCCGATACCTGGGCCAACATGACCTCGAATACGGCCAAGCCCGAGTCCACGCCGGACCTGTGGATCCACTGGGTGTCGACCTACTTCGTCGATCCGGAGAATTGGATCGGCCAGATGTACGACAGCCAGTTCCACGGCACCTGGAAGGCCTCGGCCTGGTATCAGAATGCCAAAGTGGACGAGCTGTTGCGCAAGGCTCGCGGTCTTACCGCGCAGGAGGAACGCCAGCCGCTGTACGAAGAGGCCACCCGCCTGATCGTCGCCGACAGTCCCGACATCTGGGTCTACAACACGGTCGAGATCCGCGGCGTCACCGACCGGGTCAAGGGCTTCCGCTTCTCGCCCGTGGGCTCCGGCGGCGAGATGCGCTGGGTGCAGCTGGAATAGGGACGCTTTCGACCTCTCTCCGCGCACCGCGGGGAGAGGTCCTCCAGCCGAGCGAACGCCGCGCGCACGCCGAGCAGGAAAGGACAAGGGAAGCAGGTCTCGCCCATGTTGGCTTTTATCGTGCGCCGTCTCCTGCTCGTCATCCCGTCGCTGGCGGGTCTCTTGGTTCTGACCTTCTTTCTCATCCGGGTGGTGCCCGCCGATCCTGCGGCCGCGCTCGCCGGTGAGAACGCCACGCCCGCCCAGATTGCCGAGATCCGGCGGCAGTACGGGCTCGATCAGCCACTCTATGTGCAATTCGGCGTCTACCTGACCCAGGTCGCGCGCCTCGACTTCGGGGAAAGCGCCTACTCGCGCCGGCCCGTGTCGGTCGACATCAAACAGCGTCTGCCGGCGACGCTGGAGCTCACCATCGCTGCCCTGCTGGTTGCCACCCTTGCCGGCATTCCGCTCGGGACGCTGGCCGCGATCTATCACAACCGCTGGCCCGACACGCTGTTGCGCATCCTCTCCGTCGGCGGCGTTGCCATCGCCGCCTTCTGGTTCGCCATCGAGCTGCAGCTGCTGTTTGCCATGGACTTAGGGATCCTGCCCCTGCGCGGGCGCTTGAGCCCTGGCCTCGCCGCCCCGCCCGGCATGAGCGGCTTTTTGTTGATCGACAGCCTGCTGGCCGGCCGGCTCGACATTTTCACCGACGCCTTGCGCCATCTGATCCTGCCCGCCTTTACCCTCTCGCTTGGTGGTCTTGCCACCATCACGCGCTTCACCCGCGCCGGCGTGCTCGAGACCCTGCAAAAGGATTTCGTCACCTACGAGCGCGCGCAGGGCTTCCCGCCGCGGGCGCTGATTTGGAAGTTCGTGCTGCGCAATTCGGTGGTGGCGGCCATCACCCAGATCGGCCTGCTATTCGGAGGCCTGATCGCTGGGGCGGTGGTGGTTGAGACCATTTTCGACTGGCCCGGCATCGGTTTTTATACCGTGCAGGCGATCCTCACGGCCGATACCAAGGTGATGCTGGCCGTCACCTTGCTGATCGGGGTCATCTACGCCATCGTCAACATCCTGGTCGACGTCGTGCACGGCCTGATCGATCCGCGGCTGCGCGAGCACGGCTGAGGCGGCATGCTGATCCTCGCCAAATTTGCCAAGGACAAGCCCGCGGTGCTGGGCGGCGCCATTGTCCTGATCGTGGTGGCGGTTGCGGTGTTAGCCCCGCTATTGGCGCCCTATCCCGGCGACGTGGCGGCCTCGCATCTGCTCAAGCGCCTGAAACCCCCGAGCTGGGACCACCCCTTCGGCACCGACAACCTCGGCCGCGACATTCTCTCCCGCGTCATTCTGGGGGCGCGCGGGGCCTTGACCATCGCCCTGATGGTGGTCGCCATTTCCATGGCCATCGGCGTGCCGCTGGGGCTTATTGCCGGCTACAGCCAGGGCTGGTCGTCCCAGGTCATCATGCGCGTCACCGACGTCTTCCTGGCCGTGCCGCAGCTGATCCTGGCGCTCGCCCTGGCGCAGCTGATGGGGCCGAGCCTGCAGAGCGCGATGCTGGCGCTAACCTTGACCTACTGGCCGTTTTTCACGCGCATCGTCTATGCCGAGACACGCCGGCTCAGCGCCTCGCTCTTTATCGACGCGCTGCAGTGCATCGGTGCGGGCACCCCGCGCATCCTGTTTGGCCACATTTTGCCGAATGCCATTTCGCCCATTATCGTGCGCGCCACCATCGGCATGGGTTTTACGATTTTGGTCGCCGCCGTGCTTGGCTTTCTCGGCATGGGGGCCACCCCGCCCGACCCCGACTGGGGCCTCGCCATCGCCGAGAGCCGCCAGTACCTGCCGGAGGCCTGGTGGTTTTCGACCTTTCCGGGCCTGGCGATCTTCCTCACCGTGCTCGGTTTCAATCTCCTCGGTGACGGCCTGCGCGACATCGTCGACCCACGCTTGCGGCGGTCGCGATGAGTGGCCAGGCGCTGCTGCACATCAAAAACTTGCGCCTCAGCGTGCGCGGCGATGAGGGCACCGCGCAGATCCTCGACCACGTCGAACTGGCGCTAGCGCGCGGGAAGGTGCTGGGCGTGGTCGGTGAATCGGGTTGCGGCAAGTCCACGCTGGCGCGCGCCGTGCTCGGGATTTTTCCGCGCGCTGCCAGGATCGAGAGCGGCGAAATTATTTTCGAGGGCGAGAATCTGTTGCGGCTCAGCGATCGCGAGATGACGCGGCGCGTGCGTGGCCGGCGCATCGGCTTTATTCCGCAGGATCCCTACCTGGCGCTGAACCCCGTGTTCAAAATCGGCGCGCAGCTGCTGGCCGCCTTGCGCTGGCACGCACCGCCGGAGCTGGCGACCGAGGCGGCGCGGCGCGCCGAGCTCATCGGATTGCTGCGCCGCGTGCAGCTGCCCGAGCCCGAGGCCGTGCTCGAGCGCTATCCGCACCAATTTTCCGGCGGCCAGCGCCAGCGCCTGATGATTGCAGGCGCGCTCGCCGCGCGGCCGGCGCTGCTGATCGCCGATGAGCCCACCACCGCGCTCGATGTCACGACGCAGCTGCAAATCCTGAAGCTGCTCAAGTCTTTGACGGGGGAATTCGGCATCGCCATGCTGTTCGTCACGCACGATTTTGGCGTGGTGGCCCAGCTCTGCGATGCGACGACCGTCATGTATGCCGGCCAAACCGTGGAGACGGGTCCCACGGGTGCGCTGCTGGCCGATCCCCGCCATCCCTATACGCAGGCGCTGCTCGCCTGCCATCCCGACCGCTCGCAAACCCTGACCGGGATTCCCGGCCAGGTGCCCTCGCCGCTGGCGCCGCCGCCGGGCTGTCGCTTCACGCCGCGCTGTCGGCATGCAAAAGAGGTCTGTAGCCGGCGCCCCGCGCATCTCGTGCCGGACGCGGCCGGCCATCTCGTAAGCTGCCGGCTTGCCGATGAACGCCAGGGCGCGGTCAATGTCTGAGCCCATCTCCCCGCCGCGGCCAATCCTGGAAGCGCGCGACATCGTCGTGCTGCTCGGCGGGGCCAAGCGCTCACTGTTGCGGCCCGCGCTGCCCCCCGTGCGCGCGGTCGCCGGCGTCGCGCTGTCGCTGGGCGCGGGCGAGACGCTGGGCCTCGTCGGTGAATCGGGTTGCGGCAAGACCACCCTCGGGCGGGCCCTGCTCGGCATTCAGCGCGAAGCAGAGGGCGAGATCCGCCTCGATGGCGCGCTGGTCAGCGGCTTGGAGGCGCGGCAGGCGCGGGCGCGGCGCCGCGCCATCCAGTACGTGCACCAGGACGCGGGCGCGGCCCTCGACCCCTGGTGGAGCATCGGCCGGCTGCTCGAGGAGGGGCTCATCGTGCACGGCCTGCGGGACCCCGGCGCGCGGCAGGCGAAAGTCGCCAGCATGCTGGAGGCCGTCGGCCTCGATCGCAGCTTCGCGCCGCGCTACGTGCACGAGCTCTCGGGTGGCCAGCTGCGCCGGGTGGCGCTCGCCCGCATCCTGCTGCTCGAGCCCCGCATTGTCATTCTCGATGAGCCGACCTCTGGGCTCGACCTCTCCGTGCAGGCCACGGTCTTGAGCCTGATCGCCGATTTGCGGGCGCGTCTTAACTTGAGCTATCTGTTGATTTCGCATGACCTCTCCGTGGTGGAGCGCATGTGCGACCGCGTCGCCATCATGTATCTGGGCCGGATCGTCGAGACCGGTCCCGCGCGCGCCCTGTTCGAGAGCCCGCGCCATCCCTATACGCGGGCCTTGCTTGCCGCGGCGCCGCGGCTCGAGCCGGGGCGGCAATTGGGCGGTGGCATGCTCGAGGGTGAGCCGCCGAACCCACGCGCGCTGCCGTCGGGCTGCGCCTTCCGCACGCGCTGCCCGTATGCGGCGCCGCGCTGCGCTAAGATCGTGCCCGCCCTCGAGCCGACCGATCGCGGCCAGGAGGTGGCCTGCCTGCGCTGGGGCGAGCTCACGGCATCCACACCACCCCAGTTTACCGGAGCTCAAGCATGAAGGCGGCCTTCTACCGGAAATATGGTGCGGCAGCCGAAGTCTTCGAGCTGGGCGAACTGCCCGACCCGGAGCCTGGGCCCGGTGAGGTGCGCGTCAGAATAGCCTACTCCGGCGTCAACCCGTCGGACTGCAACCGCCGCAGCGGCACGCGCGACCGACCGGGCTACGCCATCATTATTCCCCACAGCGATGGCGCCGGTGAAATCGACAAGGTCGGCGCCGGCGTGGAGCAGGCGCGTATCGGCGAGCGCGTCTGGACCTGGAATGCCCAGCGCGGCCGTCCCTTCGGCACGGCGGCCGAGTTCGTGTGCCTGCCGTCGGCCCAGGCCGTGCCTATGCCACCCGGCGTCCCCCTGGAGCTCGGCGCCGGCTTCGGCGTGCCGGCCATGACCGCCTATTTCTCGTTGTTTGCGGATGGTCCGCTTGCGGAGCGCGACGTGCTGGTGACCGGCGCTGCCGGCGCCGTCGGGCTCTATGCGGCCCAGTTTGCGCGCCTGGCCGGTGCCCGCAACCTGATCGCCACGGTCAGCACGGCGGCCAAGGCCGACATTGCCCGGGGGGCCGGGGTGCCGGTGGTGGTCAACTACAAGACGGAGGACGTCGCCGAGCGCGTGCTTGCGGCGACGGAGAAGCGCGGCGTTGAGCGCGTGTCGGAGGTCGACTTCGGCGGCAACCTCGCCACCACGTTGCAAGTGATGCGCGAGAGTACGGTGATTGGCGCCTACGCCTCGCGTGGGGACGAAAAGCCGGCGCTGCCATTCTACCCGCTGCTCTTTGCCAACATTGTCGTGCGCTTTATCCAGTGCTCGCTGATCCTGGGCGAACTGAGGCAGGCGGGCATCCACGATCTCAGCCGCTGGGCTGCTGAGGGCCGCTTGCAGCATCCAGCGCCCACCATCCTGCCCATCGCCGAGATCGCCCGGGCGCACGAACTCGTGGAAAGCCGCAGCGTCGTTGGTAAGGTGATGCTTGCCCTGTAACGGCACGGGGGCGACGACGGCAGACGCGTGATCGGCAAACCATGGCCTCGCGGATCGCGGTAATAAATTACCAACATCCGCCCCCGTGGTGCTGTCCAACACACGCGTCTAAAAGGGGAAATCGGGGAGGGAGGCACTTAAGATTAGGTGATCCCGGGGTTGTCTGGCAGAACAGGGGACTATGGCAGGGAAGTACAGGTATCACATCGCCTTGGCCCTGTTTGCTGTGGGGCTGGCGTTGGCAAGCGTGGGGATGCCGACGCTCTGGTCGGGGGCCGGGGGCGCCTTCATCTACGAGGCCGCCGAAGTTTCGCAAGGACCCATTCGCAAGCTCGTCGCCACGTCGGGGCCGGTGCGGGCGCTGGTGACGGTCAGCGTCTCTTCGCAGCTCTCCGGGCAGATTCGCGATCTCAAGGTCGACTTCAATTCCGAGGTAAAGGCTGGCGACGAGTTGGCCATTATCGATGACAAGACCTTTGTGGCCAAGGTCGCCCAGGCCAATGCCGACCTGGTCGCGGCCCGCGCGACGAGGCTCAATACCGAGGCGGCGCTTGCCAAGGCCGAGGCGATCGAGCGCAACGCCAAACGCTTGCTGGAGCGGCAGGAGGCTCTCGCCAGCAAAGGCATTGCCGCGACCATGACGCTTGACGCGGCGATCCGCGATGCGGACGTGGCGAAAGCAGAAATCGAGCTGGCCAAGGCGCAGCTTGAGAATAGCAAGGCCACCATCGCGCAGCGCGAGGCGCAGCTGCTGCAGGCGCAAATCGATCTCGACCGCACCCGCATTCGCTCGCCGATCGACGGGACGGTCATCGGTCGCACCGTCGATGTCGGGCAAATCGTGGCCGCTAGCCTGCAGGCGCCGGAGCTATTCAAAATCGCTCAGGACTTGCGGCGCATCCGCATCGAGGCCCAGGTCAATGAGGCCGATGTCGGCGCCGTCGCCGAGGGGAACCTGGTTGAGTTTACCGTCGATGCCTACCCGGAGCGGCGCTTTCAGGGCAAGGTGTCGCAAGTGCGGCTCGGCGCCGTCGAGCTCAATAATGTCGTCACCTATACGGTCATCATTGAGGCCGAGAACGACGACCGTAAGCTGCTTCCCGGCATGACCGCGAACGCGCGCATTGAATCGGCCACGCTCGATAATGCGCTGAGGCTGCCGATCGACGCTTTGCGCTTCAAGCCGCGCGCCGGAGACATGCTGGCGGCGGCGCAAAACCCGTCGCTGCAGCAGCTCAAGGCAGAGATCGAACGCGCGCGCGCCGAGCTGGCGCTGAGCGAGGAACAGCTTGAGAAAGTCAACGCGGCCACGAAGGGGGCGGCCCCGGAGCAGGTTGCCTCCGGGGGTTCGGCGGCGGCCAGCGGTGCTCGCCCTCCGACGGCCGCGGAGACCGAGGGCCGTATGCTGCAACGCTTGAAGTTTGCGCTGGCCAGCGTCGTCACCGAAGCGCAGCGCAGTGCCTTCGAGACCTGGAAAGCCCGCTTCGACAGTGCTGCCCGCAAACGCCACGAGGTGACGGTCTGGGTGCTCGCGCCCTCCGGTGGCATCGAGATGCGCCAGATACGGCTCGGGCTGGCCGATGATGATTTCGCGGAGTTGATCGGCGACGGCCTGAAAGAGGGGGATCGCGTCGTGCTGCGCTCGCGCGAGGCTGGCAAGAAATGAACCTGCTGGTCCGAGGTTCGGCGATTACGGCCAGCGGCAGCGCCAGCAAGCCGCCGCTGATCGCCGTGCGCGAGGTCGAGAAGGTCTACGTGACCGGCGAGCAGACGGTGCGCGCCCTTGCCGGCGTGTCCTTCACCATTGAAGAGGGTGAGTTTGTCGCCATCATGGGACCGTCCGGTTCCGGCAAGTCGACCATGATGAACCTGCTGGGCGCGCTCGATGTGCCGACCAAGGGCTCGATACTGCTCAACGGTCAGGACGTCAGCACACTCTCGCGCGACGCCATGGCGGATCTCAGGAACCGCACCATTGGCTTTGTTTTTCAGCAATTCAACCTGCTTCCCCGCACGACCGCGCTGCGACAGGTGATGCTGCCTCTCGCCTACGCCCGGCCGCGCCCGGGGGATTGCGACCTCGTGGCGCGGCAGAGGCTCGACCAGGTGGGCCTCGGCGACCGCCTGTGTCATCTTCCGCAACAGCTCTCGGGTGGCC
>Ga0075424_100007528_pt1 | contig 10574 bp, 11 predicted proteins | sample SoiMethybrSBSTD3_FD_75301 | JGI IMG/M metagenome (GOLD analysis project Ga0075424, IMG submission 75301) | Bulk soil microbial communities from a Populus tree surrounding site in Tennessee, USA - Soil MetaG P. TD hybrid SBSTD3 | ecosystem: Environmental > Terrestrial > Soil > Tree plantation...
AACTGCTTCGCCATGACCATGGTGATGGCCGAGGTCAGCGTCGTCTTTCCATGGTCCACGTGACCGATGGTTCCCACGTTCACGTGCGGTTTCGATCGATCGAATTTTTCCTTGGACATCTCCTCACCCTCCCTCTCGGCCGAGGCCGGAGGACCAGAAAGCAGGTGGAGCCCACGACCGGGATTGAACCGGTGACCCCGTCCTTACCAAGGACGTGCTCTACCACTGAGCCACGTGGGCGAAACCGGACTCACCGGGGCGGGAAGACTCTCCCCTTCCCCGGCGGGGTAGGACCTTACGGCGCGATCCCGGGAATTTGGAGCGGGAAACGGGATTCGAACCCGCGACCCTCAGCTTGGAAGGCTGACGCTCTAGCCACTGAGCTACTCCCGCTCACGTTCGTTCGCCGAAAACTCTTGAAACTGCGGCCCGCGGGGCCGGCCTGAAGATTCAATGCCGCTTGAGTGGTGGGGAGAGGAGGATTCGAACCTCCGAAGCACTACGGCGGCAGATTTACAGTCTGCTCCCTTTGACCGCTCGGGAATCTCCCCCTCTTCGGAACCGGGACCTGAAGCCGGCGTCGTCCCATCCCGTTCGCAGGGCGCAACCTGACTCGGCCGCGCGCCTTGAATCTCACAGCCGGGACTGCTCAACCTCAAGATCGCTGCCCCTGGAATTTCTCCGTCAAGGCTTCTCTGGCGCGGACTCTGCTTGGAGCTGGCGAAGGGATTCGAACCCCCGACCCGCTGATTACAAATCAGCTGCTCTACCTGCTGAGCTACGCCAGCTTGTGCGAACCCGTAATGCTAGCAAAGCAAACAGTTAGATGCAATAAGAATTTTTCAAAATTTTGTCACGAGGGTCCACGGTCGCCCCGCTGCCGAACAACTTCGAACAATACGATTCCGGCTGCCACGGACACATTCAAGGAATCCACCCCTCCGGCCAGCGGGATTCCCACCAGAACGTCGCAATGCTCGCGGACCAGCCTGCGAATTCCCTTCTCCTCTCCTCCCAGCACCAGGGCCAGCGGCAGCGAATAATCGAATCGGGTCCAGGGGGTCCCCGCCTCCTGATCCACTCCCACGACCCATATCCCTTTCTCTTTCAGTCTTTCCAGGAGGCTCACCAGATTGCCCGCCACGGCGAGTCGCACTTTCTCGGCATGTCCCGCAGAGGCCTTGGTCACGGCCGGGGAGCTTCTGGCGGAGCCGTGCTCCGGAATGAAAACACCATCCACTCTCGCCGCCGCCGCGGAGCGCAGAATGGCTCCCAAGTTCCTGGGATCCTCAACCTGATCCAGCACGAGAAAGAAAGGGTGAGTGCCGGAGGTTGCCAGGACCTCCTCGACGCTCACCGGTCCGCTACCCGTAACTCGAGCCACGATTCCCTGGTGCACCGCGCCCTGGGCCAGGCGGTCGAGCACCTCTCCGGGAACCCGCGCCACCCGGATACCTTTCTGGGACGCCAGGGTCAGAATCGAACGGACCTTCCTGTCCTGTCGGCCCGAGGCGATGTGAATCTGCTCGATCTTCCGGCGCCCCGATTTAAGCGTCTCGAGGACCGGATGGATGCCGCAGACGATTTCGGCCTTGGCGGTCTTCATGCTTCGACTCCCAGGTGTTTTGCGACCCACATCGCTCGTTGAGCGCACCCTGGAACCGGGCGGGGGAGCTGCAGGTCGGCCGCCCCCTCGATGAGCGGCACCAGCCGGTTCAACTCGGGACCGGAGCTGCGGGCGGTGAGCGCCACGCGAATGGGGTGGTAAAGCCCCCTCCCTTTCGTCCCGGTCATTTTCCCGACCTCCTGAGCGACCGCACGGTAGGTGTCGAGATCGAGGGTCCGATCGCGCGGCAGCTGCGCGGCGAAGCTGCGAATCACCTCGCTGCAGGATGGGTCCTTGAGGTCCGCCTGAATCTCCGGATCGGTGAGACGGCTCGATGATTCGAAGCGCAGCAGAATCTGCGTCGCGTCGGCGTCGGGAACCTGCGACAGGCGCGAGACGGAGTCTTTCAGAAGCTCCATGAGATCCTCTACCCATGCCCGATGCGCCGGAGAAATCGCTTCGGGAAGGTCGCCTCGCTGCTGCAGAAAAGGCACGGTCAATTCCGCCAATCGCCCCCGTTCAGCCTTACGGACGTGCTGGTTCGCAATCCAGTCCAGCTTCGCCGGATCGAAGACGCCCGCCGATCGACCGACTCGAGAAAGCTCGAACTCCCGCACCAGATCTTCTCTGGAGAAGACTTCATGACCCGAGGGAGCAGACCACCCCAGCAATGCGAGATAGTTGAACAGCGCCTCCGGGAGGTAACCTTCTTCGCGATACTGCCGGAGCGAGGTGTCCCCATGGCGCTTGCTCAGCGGCGCGTGATCCATTCCCAGGACCAGGGGAAGGTGCGCGAATTGGGGTGGCTCGGCCCCGAGCGCCCGATACAGCAGGATCTGCCTGGGGGTGTTGGAAATGTGATCCTCGCCGCGAATGACGTGACTGATTCTCATTTGGATGTCATCCACCACGACGGCGAAGTTATAGGTCGGCCAGCCGTCGCTGCGAAATAGGACTGGATCCCCGATCTGGCTCGAATCCACTTCGATGGGCCCGCGGATCAGGTCCTGGAACACGACCCTCCCGGGCGGCACCCTGAAGCGAGTAACCGTCGACTCACCGGCGGCCTTTCGATCTCTGGCGCGCTCCGGCGAAATCTCCCGACATCGTCCCACGTACTGGGGAGGAATGCCGGCCTGCAGGCTCACCTGCCGATCGGATTCCAGCTGCTCGGGGCTGCAGAAACAGTCATAGGCAAATCCCTGCTCGATCAAACGTCCGAGCTCACGGCGGTAAACCCCGAGCTCGTGTCGCTCGGACTGGCGATAGGGGCCGCAAGGACCGCCCTTCGTTCCTTCGTCCCAATCGAGCCCCAACCAGGTGAGCTCCGAGACGATCCCCTCTTCGTGCTCGACGGTCGAGCGCTGCCGATCCGTATCTTCGATTCTCACGACGAACACTCCACCCGCGTGGCGGGTGAACAACCAATTGAACAGCGCCGTCCGAACGTTGCCCACGTGAAGCAGGCCCGTGGGAGACGGGGCGAAGCGGGTTCGGATCGACACGGTCTCTACTTCCCGCCTCCCGAGGTCATCAAGGCCACTGCCTGGGCCGCCATTCCTTCGCGGCGTCCGGCAAAACCCAGCCCCTCTCCTCGCTTTCCTTTGATGCCGATTCGCTGGGGAGAGCAATCCAAGGCTTGCGCCAAGTTCCGCTTCATGGCTTCCAGGTGCCCAACGAGGCGCGGCGCTTCGGCCACCAGCACTACGTCCAGATTGACCAGTTTGAAGCCAGCCTGCCGGGCGCGTTGGCCGGCCTGGGCCAGGAGGTCGAGGCTCGCCGCCCCTGCGTAGGCTGGGTCGGTGTCCGGGAAGAGCTGGCCGATATCGGGCAAACCCGCGGCGCCCAGCAAGGCGTCGGTGGCCGCATGGCAAACGAGGTCACCATCGGAGTGGCCGGCAGGCCCGGTTTCGTGCGGAATCCTCACACCCCCCAGGACCAGAGGCCGTCCGGGCACCAGAGCATGGACGTCATAACCCAAACCGACGCGAATGCATTCGCTCGGCTGCGAGCCGGACAAGAGTCGCTCCCCCAGCTCGAAATCCTCGGGCGTCGTGATCTTCAAGTTGCGCTCCATCCCTTCCACTCGGGCCACCCGGCGTCCCGACTTCTCCACGATTTCGGCTTCGTCCGTGCCGGTAAAACCGATCGATCGGGCCCACTCCAGCGCCGCCTCCAGGATGTCCCGGCGAAACCCCTGCGGGGTCTGGGCCAGGGCGAAAGAGCCGCGATCCACGGTCCCGGCGATAAGCCCCGCTGCATCGAGGCTCTTCAGCGTCTCTCGGACCGGAATCAGCGGTATTGCCGCCCCTTCCTCCCGCGCGGCCCGCAGGACCCGCAGGATGAGATCCACCTCTATGAAGGGGCGGGCCCCGTCATGGACCAGGACGAGGTCCGTTTTTCCCGCCGCCTCCAGTCCCGCGGCGGTGGATTCCTGGCGCGTTGCCCCCCCACGGACGAAGCTCGCGGGACATGCGGAGGGCAGATGTTCCGCCAGTCGGGATTCCGCCTCCGCTGGATCCGGGACGACCAGCACCAGCTGGGAGACTTTTCCGCTTTGGGCGAAGGGCCGCAAGCATCGCGCCAGAAGCGGCACGCCTCCCAAGCTGCGAAACTGCTTCAGTTCGCCCGGACCGGCGCGCAGTCCTTTTCCCGCCGCCACGACGATGGCGGCGCACGGGGCGGAGACGGCACGGGTTTCGGGGGAGGAAGACATGGTCTCGATTCCAGACGAAGGATGGGTCAGGAGGTGTTCCGGCCGCCGACCGTGGCCGAATGGCTAAACGGAGAGAATTTCCTTCTCCTTGTGCTGCACCAACTCGTCGATCTGCTTGACCGACTTGTCGGTAAGCTCCTGGATCTGCTCCAAGGCGCGCTTTTCGTCGTCCTCGGAAATCTTTTTATCCTTCATCAGCGCCTTCAGGTGATCGTTGGCCTCGCGACGGTGTTGCCGGAGGATGGTCTTGCCTTCTTCCCCGATGTGATGGACCTTTTTGGCGAGCTGCTTGCGGCGTTCCTCGGTCAGCGGCGGGATGGGAAGTCTGACGATCTTTCCATCGTTGGCCGGGGTGAGGCCAAGCTCCGACTGGAGGATCGCTTTTTCGATTTCCTTGACCAGGCTCACATCCCACGGCTGGATGGTGATGAGGGTCGGATCCGGCACCGAGAGCGTCCCCACCTGATTGAGCGGCGTGGCGGTTCCGTAGTAGTCCACCAGGATTCCATCCAGGATTGCCAGTGAGGCCCTCCCGGTTCGAATCGTGGAGAGCTCCTTGCGGGTCTGCTCCAGGGTGTGCTTCATTTTTTTGTCGGTGGAGGCGTGGATCTCTTTGGTCATCTCCCTCTCCTCGAAGCGGGGAGTCTAGCCCCGGACCAGGGAACCGATCTTCTCACCCAGGATGACGCGGCGGATATTCCCCCGGACGCCTGAGTTGAAGACGATGATGGGAAGCTGATTGTCCATGCACAGCGAAATGGCGGTGGAATCCATCACCTGAAGCCCTTTTTCCAGGACCTGGAGATAGGTGATCTCTTCGAAACGCACCGCATCGGGCACTTTCTCGGGATCCGAGCTGTAAACCCCGTCCACCCGCGTGGCTTTGAGGATGATCTCGGCCTTCACCTCCATGGCCCGCAAGGCCGCCGCTGTGTCCGTGGTGAAGTAGGGGTTGCCTGTCCCGGCCGCGATGATGATTACCCTGCCTTTCTCCAGGTGCCGGACCGCACGGCGCCTCAGATAGGGTTCCGCCACCTGCCGGACCTCGATGGCCGACAGGACCCGGGTGTGGACGCCGTGCTGCTCCAGCTGATCCTGAAGGGCGAGGCTGTTGATGAGAGTGGCCAGCATCCCCATGTGGTCCGCGGTCACCCGATCGATTCCGGAGGAGGCGTTCGCGGAGAGACCCCGGAAGATGTTGCCGCCTCCGATAACGCAGGCGACCTGGACGCCCAGCTCGTGAATCTCACGAATTTCCTCGGAGAGCCGAGAGACGACCGTCGGATCGATTCCAAAGCCCTGCGTCCCCATCAAGGACTCGCCACTCAATTTGAGCAGGACTCGATGGTAGCGCGATGGGCGGCTCGAAGGCTCTTTCATGGGGGGGATTCCGCTGCGGCCTCCGTCAACCCTGTTCCGCCGCCGGAGGCGTGGTCCCGTTCGCTTCGGTGGAAAGCGCCTCTCCAAGGGCGAAGCGGGCGAAGCGGCGCACCCGGATATTTTCACCGGTTTTCGCCACCACCGCCGTCACATAATCCTGCACGGTCTGGTTGGGGTCCCTGACGTAGGGCTGCTCGAGCAGGCAGAGATCCTGGAAAAACTTTCCCACCTTCCCCTCGACGATCTTCACCAGCGCAGCCTCGGGTCGTCCTGAGGCGCGAGCTTGGGCAAGGTAAATTTCCCGCTCCTTGGCGAGGACCGTTTCCGGTACCTCCTCGCGGGAAACAAAGCGCGGCTGAGATGCGGCGATGTGCATCGCCAGGTTTTTCACCATCTCCTGAAACTCGGACGTGCGCGCCACGAAATCGGTTTCGCAGTTCACTTCCAACAGCACGCCGACCCGCCCGCCGGGATGAATGTAAGAGGACACGATTCCCTCGGAGGTCGTGCGGCCAGAGCGCTTGGCAGCGCTGGCCAGCCCTCGCTTCCTGAGAATCTGAAACGCCAGCTCCGGATCGCCCTTCGATTCGGAAAGCGCGCTTTTGCACTCCATGATGCCGGCGCCGGTACGCTCGCGCAGGCCTCTGACCATTTCCGCGGTGATTTCCATTCCCCTGTGCCTCCAGGCTGAAAGGCGGTTGGCTCGATTGCGAGGGTCTAGTCTGACCGTTCGGTGGGACGATCCGAAGGTCGATTCTTCACTGCTTCTCCCCGCCGGTCCGCATTCAACCGAGCGAGGAAGCTCATTATTCCGTCGGGGAGCCCGCGTCCTTGGCTGAGACGGTCCCGGCCGTGGCGGTGCGGGAATCCTCCACCGCATCGGCCGTGGCGGAGACTTTCTTGCGGGACTTCCTGGGGGCGGGCGCATCCGACGAGGAAGTGGGCTCGGGAGCATCGGCGGCTTCAAGCATCTCCCGGGCCAGCTTTTCCGCGTCACCGTGTGTGAGAGGTCCGATCGCCATTCCCTCGCCTCCAGGCTCCTGCTTCAAGCGAAGCTGCCCTCCCTCCAGCAGCGCATCCGCCACGCGGGACGTGAACAGCCGAATCGCACGGATGGCATCGTCGTTGCCGGGAATGGGAAAGTCGATCTCGTCAGGATCGCAATTGGTATCCACGATGGCGATGACCGGGATCCCGAGCTTGCGAGCTTCGGAGACCGCAATCTGCTCTTTTTTCGGGTCCACCACGAACAGGGCATCGGGTACCCGCTCCAAAGCCTTGATCCCGGTCAGGACCTTGGCGAGCTTGGCCTTCTCCCGCTGCAGCTGGGCGAATTCCTTCTTGGTGTAACCCGCCGCCTCACCGGCCGCGGTCAGCTCTTCCAGCTTGCGCAGACGATCGATACGCCGCTTGATAGTCTTGAAATTGGTCAGGATGCCGCCGAGCCAGCGCTGATTCACGAAGTGCATCCCGCAACGCAGGGCCTCCTCGGCCACGGCGTCTTGCGCCTGGCGCTTGGTGCCGACGAAGAGAACCTGCTTGCCCTCGGAACCCACCCGGACGGTGAAATCGATGGCCTGCTGGAACTGTCGCAGGGTCTTCTGGAGGTTGATGATATAGATTCCGTTCCGCTTGCCGAAGATGAACTCCTTCATCTTCGGGTTCCATCGCTTCGTCTGGTGTCCGAAATGGACACCGGCCTCCAAAAGCTCCTTCATCGACACTGAAATCAAAAAGCCACTCCTTTCTCCATGGGGGTCGAGTATTAGCGCTTCGAGAACTGGAAGCGGGCACGGGCGCCACGCTGTCCGTACTTCTTTCTTTCCTTGGCGCGCGAGTCGCGCGTCAGGAAGCCCGCGTCCTTCAGCTTCGGACGCAATTCGCGGTTGTATTCCACGAGGGCCCGGGACAGGCCGTGACGGATGGCCCCCGCCTGGCCCGCCATGCCGCCCCCTTGAATGCGGACGAGCACATTGAATTTTTCGGCCGTCTCGGTGAGGAGGAGGGGCTGGCGGATGATCAGCTTGAGGCTTTCCCGCTTGAAATACTCGTCCAGGGAGCGATCGTTGACCTTGATCTCCCCCGCTCCCGGCCGCAGGAACACTCGTGCCGTGGCGTTCTTCCGCCGGCCGGTGCCGTAGTACTGAATCGATGTCACGCTTCCTCCACTCTGTCTTAGGCGCTAATCTTGACTGGCTGCGGCTGCTGGGCCTGGTGCGGATGCTCAGGCCCGGCATAAACCTTCAGCTTGTTACGGACTTTTTTCCCGAGACGATTCTTGGGAAGCATGCCATGGATAGCGAGTTCCAGCACCCGCGTCGGTTTTTGCTTGAGCAGCTTGCCGGCGGTGATCTGCTTGAGCCCCCCGGGGTAACCGGTATGCCAGCGATAGATCTTCCGGTCCAGCTTTCGACCAGTGAGCTTGATCTTCTCGGCATTCACCACCACGACGAAGTCACCGGTGTCCACGGCGGGGGACCACGTCGGTCGGTGCTTCCCCATCAGCCGCGTGGCCACGAAGGTGGAGAGGCGACCGAGGGTCTGTCCCTCGGCATCCACCAGAAGCCAATGATGTTCTGTGGTTTCCTTCTTCGGAACGTACGTCGACATCAACTTCCTCCGGGTCCTCCGCGGGGAGGCTTCCCGCATGAAGGCATGTTCGCAGAAGCGCAATTTTTACAACAACCTCCAGGGCTTGTCAAGAGTGTTCTTCCTGCCCGGCAACCAGGTGGAGGACCGCCTTTTGGGCATGCAGACGGTTCTCCGCCTGCTGAAAAATGACAGAAGCGGGGGAATCGGCGACCGCATCGGTAACCTCCCACCCCCGGTGAGCTGGCAGGCAATGCAGGAAACAGGCCCCCTTTTCCGCCCTGGCCATGAGCGCCTCGTTCACCTGAAATGGCTTGAAAATCTTGGCTCGGGCCTCGGTCTCCGCTTCCTGACCCATGCTCGCCCAGACATCCGTGTAGATGGCATTGGCCCCGACGACTGCCTGGGAGGGGTCATTCACGATTCGCAGCGAGGCGGAAGTTTTTGTGGCATCTTGCTGGGCCAGCTCAACCACCTCCTTCAAGGGCTCGTACCCGGGAGGACAGGCGACGGTGATTGCGGCCCCGCACTTGGCAGCGGCGAACAGCAGCGAGTGGCACACGTTGTTGCCGTCCCCTACGTAACACAGTCGTACCTTCCGCAGATCGCCATGCACCTCCCGCAACGTCAGGAAATCCGCCAGCGCCTGGCAGGGATGGGAGTAATCGCTCAGCGCGTTGATCACGGGAATGCGGCTGTAGCGGGCCAGCTGCACTACCGAGTCGTGACGGAATGTCCTGGCCATGATGACATCCACCATGCGCTCCAGGTTCCTGGCCACGTCCGGGATCGATTCCCGGGCCCCCAGTGAGATGTCGGAAGGGGCCAGGTAAATGGCATGCCCGCCGAGCTGCGTCATGCCGGCTTCGAAGGTGACGCGGGTCCGTAACGAAGGCTTCTCGAAGATCATCGCCAGGGTCTTCCGCTCGAGGGAGCGCGCGAATCGCCCCGGCGTCGCTTTCATCTGTCCGGCGAGATCCAGGATGAGCCGGAACTCTTCGGTCGAGAGATCGTGGATACTCAGCAAATCCTTGGATGCCAGTTTCATCGCCTTTTCCTGCTCCTCCCTTTCGCCGATCCGGATGCCGCTGAGGAGTCGGGGACCACACGGGTCCCTGAGTTTCCTGCCAGCGCCTCGCGCAACCGGTCCACGGACGTGATCAGCACTTCGTTTCCGGTTTTCTCGGCGAACGCCGCGGCGGTTTCGATCTTAGGGCCCATGCTCCCGGCTGGAAACTGCCCGTCCCGCAGGTGGTGCCGTGCCTCAGAGACGGTGAGGCGCTCCGCGCGGACCTGGTCCGGACGGCCGAAGTTCAGGAACACGTGATCCACCCCGGTCAGTATGACGAACAGGTCCGCTTCCAACTCGCCGGCCAGGAGACCGGCTGTATGATCCTTGTCCACGACGGCCTCGATCCCCTTCAGCTTTCCCTCGTCGCTGCGAAAAACCGGGATGCCCCCGCCGCCTCCGGCAATGACCACCCAGCCTTTCTTGAGTCCGTCGCGAATCGCAGGAAATGACAGAACCTGCTTCGGCCGAGGGGAGGGTACGACCTTGCGGTAGCCACGCCCGGAGTCTTCCACCATCAACCATCCCATACGCTTCATCAGGTACTCGGCCCGGTATCTCGTGTAGAAAGGACCAATCGGCTTGGTGGGCTTGCGGAACCCCGGATCCCTCCGATCCACCAGAACCTCGGTCACGAAACAGACCACTTCCCTCCGGATGCGCTTGGCGGACAGGACATTCTCCAACGATCGGCCCAGCAAGTAACCGATGCTCCCCTCGGATTGTGCCACGCAGACGTCCAAGGAAAGGGGGGGAACCTTGGTGACCGCTTCCTCGACCTGGATGAGAATGTTCCCCACCTGCGGGCCGTTGCCGTGAACCAGCAGGAGTCCGTAGCCTTGCTCGAGAAACAGGATCAAGCGCTTCGCCAGGCGCTCGGAATTCTCGATCTGCTCCGTCTGCGTTCCTTCCTCACCGCGACGAATCAGGGCATTGCCGCCGAAGGCCACCACAGCCAGCTTGCGTTGGGGCAAGCGCACCTCTCAGAATCGCGCCAGGACGTCGTCCAGGTCGGGCCTGCCAATCTCCTGCAGCTCGTACGTGACCCGAAGCGCCGGCTTGCTCATCCGAATGGTGCGTCTGAGATCAATGGGAGTGGCGATGATGACCAAATCGCAGTCCGCGGCGTCGATCGTGGCTCGCAGATCCGCCATCTGCGCCTCGCCATACCCCACCGCCGGCAGCAGGACTCCGATTTCCGGATAGCTTTGAAA
>Ga0075424_100007529_pt1 | contig 10573 bp, 9 predicted proteins | sample SoiMethybrSBSTD3_FD_75301 | JGI IMG/M metagenome (GOLD analysis project Ga0075424, IMG submission 75301) | Bulk soil microbial communities from a Populus tree surrounding site in Tennessee, USA - Soil MetaG P. TD hybrid SBSTD3 | ecosystem: Environmental > Terrestrial > Soil > Tree plantation...
GATACATCGCCCGAATCGGCGTACTCGAGCACATGGGCATGCGCCGCTCCGAGGCGGCGTGCCGCTTCCAGCACCGACACCATCGGTCCTCCCCCGCATGCATGGCGCGGCTCGATTTCCAGCGCACGCATCAGTCCATCGGCATCGAGCGCCTCGACATGTCGCAGGACGACGGCATCGAGGGCCTGCGCGGTCGTGGCGTTCTCGTAGTGGGAAAGGTCGCTGCTGGCAATGAGCAGCGTGCGGCCGTCGCGCCCCGAGAGTGCGTGTTCGAGCGCATCGGCCAGCGCAAACGCGGCCTGCCGCGTTTGATGACCCATCACGAGCGGGACGATCGGAATGCCAGGCAGCAAGCGGGCCACGAACGGCAGCTGCATCTCGAGTGAATGTTCGCGGCCGTGCGCCGACGGAAGATCGACGACGGTATCCGATCCGGCGTGAATGGCGTGCGCGAGCTCGGCGTCGATCGCGACGTCGCCGAGCGGCGACTCCCATACGCCGTCCGGCCAGATCGACGCCCCGTGAAAGGGCACATAGTGCGACGGACCGACGAGCACCGCTGCCGTGCAGCCACAACGCGACGCGGCTTTGTAGGCAAATGCGGCAACCGGCCCCGAGTACATCAGGCCCGCATGCGGCGCCACGATCGCGACAACCGGACTGCCGACGGCATCGAGCGCGGCCTGCGAGACATATCGATCGACCTCCGCGGTCAACTGCGCAGGATCATCGGAGTACCAGCGCCCGGCGACGGAACTATGTCTGCGGCGCACCAGGGTCATAGTAGCAACAGACGCAGTTCTTCCACTTGCGATAGCATCGTTCCGTGTCGACCTCTCTGACTATCGCCGACGTCGAACGCGTGGCCGCGCTCGCGCATCTCGAATTGACCGACGAGGAAAAGCAGCTCTTCGCTCGCCAGCTGGCCGACATCCTCGCCTATGCCGAGCAGGTGCAGGCCGTCGACACCACCGGCGTGCCGGCGACCTCGCACGTCAACGCCCATGGCGTCGAGCGCGATGATGTGCCGGCGCCGTCGCTGGCGGTCGACGATGCGATCGCAAATGCGCCGGACGGAGCGCCATCGGCCGGACTGTTCCGCGTACCACGGGTCATCGGATGAGCGAGGCCCTCGGCGCTCGGGACATTCGCGAACTCGTCGCCACCGGACAGGCATCGGCCGTCGAGATCTGCACGGACGCAATCACGCGCATCGAGCGCGTGAACCCGGCACTCAACGCATTCAACCTGATCGCGGCCGATCGCGCGATCGACCGCGCGCGCGAGATCGATCGGACGCGTGCGTCGGGCGGGGCACTCGGTCCGCTCGCCGGCGTTCCCGTCGTGCTCAAGGACAACATGTGCGTGCGCGGGATGCGCACGACGGCGTCGTCAAAGATTCTCGACACGTTCGTTCCTCCATACGACGCTACCGTGACGCAGCGACTCGAAGCCGCCGGCGCGGTCATCGTCGCCAAGGCGAACTGCGATGAGTTCGCGATGGGCTCGTCGAACGAGAACTCGGCATACGGACCGGTCCGCAATCCTTGGGCTCTCGACTGCACGCCAGGCGGCTCGAGCGGAGGATCGGCGGCCTCGGTCGCGTCGGCCTGTGTGCCGTTGGCGCTCGGCTCGGACACCGGCGGATCGATCCGGCAGCCGGCGTCGTTCTGCGGCGTCGTCGGACTCAAGCCGACCTACGGACGCGTGTCGCGGTACGGTTTGCTGGCATTCGCCTCGTCACTCGATCAGATCGGACCATTCTCGCGATCCGTCGGCGACGCTGCCGCTGCGCTGTCCGTGCTCGCGGGGAACGATCCGATGGACTCGACATCGTCCATGGAGCCGGTGCCCGACTTCACGTCAGCGCTCTCCGGGAAGATCGATGGTGTCCGCGTCGGCGTGCCGCGCGCGTTCGTGTCGGAGGGCGTGGACGATGTGGTGCGAACCGCGTTCGATGGCGCGCTCGATACGCTGCGCCGCAGCGGTGCCACGCTCGTCGACATCGACCTGCCTCACGCGCGCTACGCGATTCCGGTGTACTACCTTGTCTGCACCGCTGAGGCGAGCTCGAACCTCGCGCGTTACGACGGCGTGAAGTACGGTTTGCGCGCACTGTCGGCGAAGGACGACACCCTGAAGACGATGTACAGCCGGACGCGCGATCAGGGTTTCGGGGCCGAGGTGAAACGCCGGATCATGCTGGGCACCTACGTGCTCAGCGCCGGCTACTACGACGCGTTCTACTTGAAGGCGCAGCAGGTCCGCACGCTGCTTCGGCGCGACTACGAACGCGCCTTCGAGCGTGTCGACGTGGTGGCCATGCCGACCAGCCCGACACCGCCGTTCAAGCTCGGAGAGAAGACGGACGATCCGCTGCAGATGTATCTGGCCGACATTTTCACGGTGAGCGTGAACCTGGCAGGACTGCCCGGCCTCAGCATCCCGTGCGGATTGGCGGGGCGTCTGCCAATAGGGTTTCAGCTGATCGGAAAGATGTTCGACGAGGCCACAATTCTCCGCGTCGCTGATGCCTACGAACGGGCCGCGCCGTGGACACGAACAGCCCCCACGCTCTCGTAGAAGCGGGTCTTCGGCTCGTAGAGGCGGGTCTTCAGACCCGCCTGGGCTTGCCGCCTGTCAATGTATATTGTATATGTACATTAGACAATGGCCGAACCTCTCCGCGTGGCGATCAATCTGAACTCCCCTGTCCCCGCCTACCGGCAGATCGCGAGCGATCTGCGGCGTCATCTGGTGGAAGCGCGGCTCAAGCCCGGCGATCTGCTGCCGCCGATTCGTCAGCTGGCGCTCGATCTCGGCGTGCACTTCAACACCGTGGCGCTGGCCTATCGCCTACTCGCCGACGAGGGTTGGCTCGAGCTGAAGCGGCGGCGCGGCGCCGCGGTCATGGCACGCCACGCGCCACGGGCCGTGGATCAAGGTCACGTCGACCACCTGCTGCGACAGCTGGGACACATCGCCGCTGAACTGCGCAGCGCCGGCATGACCGCACGACAGATCTCGTCGGCGCTGCGTCGCATCGCGCAAGGAGCACGACCATGACGTCTTTTTCCTGGGCCATGATGCTCGTCGTGACGATGCATGCCCTGCTGTTTCACGCGATGCCGCGCTTCAGCCGGCCCGACATTCTGTTTGCGGTCACCGTGCCCGACGCGTTCGTGCGAGGCGCCGGCCGCGCGCTCCTCTCGCGCTATCGGCTCGTGGTCTGGTGTGGAGCCGGTGCTGCTCTCGTGATCGCTCTTGTGCTCACCGCCGCTTCATTCGCCACGGAACGGAGAGCGTTCGTGATGATGGCGGTCGTCGCCGGCAACATGATCGTCAGCGCGTCGGCGTGGCTGTGGGCACACCGCACGGCGCGTCCGCACGCCGTGCCGGATTCCGATACGCGCGTCGCGTCACTCGTACCTCGAGACACATCGCTCCCGGGCGGCGTCCTCTTCGCAGGCGGACCGTTTGCGCTACTGCTGGCAACGGCGGTGCTCGTCTCGACGCAGCTGGACCAGGTTCCCACGAATTCAAAACCGCTCGGTCCGTTCGGAGCGCTCGCGATGGGAGCGGTCTACGTCGCGATGATGCTGACACTGGCCATGTCGCTGGCGCGGCGGACACGCCAGATCGCCGTGGATAACCCTGCGGCGGCGGCGGAGCAGCGGTTTCGGCGCGTGAATGTTCTGGTCCTGGTTCTGGCGGGATACGGGATGGCGATCATGATGTCGACGGTCACACTCGAGGCGATACCGTCCTTTTCCGGCACCCTGAGCCCGAGGCTCTGGATCGTGATGCTGCCGATCATGCTGTTCAACTTCGGCGTGGCGTTCTGGATGTTTCGCGTCGGTCAGGGTGGGCATCGCAGCGTCGCGTCAACCGCGCGGGAGGTGCGTGGCGACGCGACACCCGACCACGCGTGGAAGGTCGCCGGTCTGTTCTATTTCAACCCGAACGACCCGGCGATCTGGGTGGAGAAGCGTGTCGGGCTCGGCTATACGCTGAACATCGGCAACAAGGGGGCGTGGCTGCTCATCGGGATGATGCTGCTGCCGATGGTCGCTGTGCGTTTCTTCTTTTGAGATCACGTCATTCAGAAGGCAGAATCCGGCATGCAGACACTGGCGGATTTGCTTGGTTTTTGAACCTCTTTCTGCATTCTGCCTTCTGCATTCTGCATTACGATCCGCCACATGCAACGACGCGACCTCCTCAAACAGATCGCCGCGCTTGGCGTGGCGTCCAGTGTGACTTCGGCGTTGGAACGAGCGGTCACGGCGGAAGAAGGGGCTGTTCCCAACACGCTGAAGTACTTCCCCGGATTCAAGTCGTTCAAGGTGAAGACCAGCGGCGCCGAGATCAACGGTGTCATCGGCGGATCGGGTCCGCCGATCCTGTTGCTGCACGGCGCGCCGCAGTCGCACATCTCGTGGCGCAAAGTGGCGCCGATGCTCGCGTCGACCAGAACGGTGATTGCCACCGATCTGCGCGGCTATGGCGACAGCAGCAAGCCGGCCGACGGCGACAACCACGCCAACTACTCGAAGCGGGCGATGGCACTCGATCAAGTCGAGGTGATGAAGCACTTCGGCTTCGACAAGTTTCCGGTCATCGGTCAGGATCGCGGCGGACGCGTGACGCACCGGATGGCGCTCGATCATCCCCAGAAGATCACGCGCGCCGCCGTGCTCGACATCATTCCCACGCATTACCTCTACACGCACGTCACCATCGAGTTCGTGCAGTCGTACTTCCACTGGTTCAACCAACTGAGGCCGGCGCCCGGGCCCGAGAACGACCTCAAAGCGCAGAACGATGCAGCCAAGGCGCGCGCCACCGACGAGATCCAGTTGGAGTACCTGCGCACGGCGGGCGACCCGGCCAATATCCACGCCATGTGCGAGGACTACCGCGCCGGCGCGTCGATCGATCTGCAGCTCGACGAAGCGGACATGAAGGCCAACAAGAAGATCGCCTGCCCGCTGCGCGTGCTGTGGTCGGAGAAGGGCGCGATGGGACGGATCTACGAAACCAACGGACCTGGCATCCTCAATATCTGGAAGACGAGAGCCGCTCGCGTGTCGGGCCGACCGCTGCCGGGCGGGCACAATCTGCAGGAAGACGTGCCCGATATGGTGTTCGCGGAGATCAACGACCTCATCAAAGGCGCGTGATGGCCGGGTCTGAAGAACCCGGTACGTAGAGGCGGGTCTTTAGACCCGCCTGACTCACCCTTTGTCATAATGGCGACGAGAGATGAAGTCCATCCTCATCGCTGCACTTGTCTTCGGCACGTTGACGACCGTGCTCGTCGCGCAACGGGGCCCCTCGACTGCGCCAAAGAGCGCGCCAGCCTTGCCGGCGCTCTCGTATACCTGCATCCATCACCCGGACGTACTCGAGACGAAACCCGGCAGCTGCCCCATCTGCAAGCTCGCGCTCGTGCCCGTGCGGCTCGACGGCGCCTGGATGTGTCCCGTCCATTCAGCGGTGATCGAATCGACGACCGGCAAGTGCCGGCTGTGTGGACGCGCACTGATCCCGGTCACGGTCTCGCTGACGTGGACATGCCGCGACGATCAGGTCGAACATCTCGAGCCGGGCAACTGCGCCGACGGTTCGCCGCGCATCGGCAAACGCGCGCTGCGTCCGCATGGCAATCACAACCCGCAGCACGGCGGCCAGTTCTTCATGGCACCCGACAACTGGCATCACCTCGAGGGCGCGCTACCCGCGCAGCGCGTGTTCCGTCTCTATCTCTACGACGACTACGGCCGGCCGCTCGCGACCGAGAAGATCCGCGACGTCCAGGCGCGCGTCGTCACTAAAGAAGACTTCGATCCGGCGACGCGCAAGACAACCGACGTCGTGGCGTTCCCGCTCAAAACGGTTCGCAATCGTCCTTATCTCGAAGCGCGCGTCGACTCGACTTTCCTTCCCGCGGAGATGACGGCGAAGGTGCGCTTCGGAAACGAACAGCCCGAGTATCGATTCGATTTCACCTTCGAGAAGCTGACGAAGGATCCGCTTGTGCCGATTGCCGGCCCGGTGCAAGCGAAGTCCGCGCCGTCGCAGCCCTCGTCGGTTGCCGCACCAGCGGCAACGGCACCGACAACAGGCGCGACGGTGCCCGGCGCCGATGGCGCGCTGACCCCGCTTCCCATTCCGGCGACGATGAGCGGCATCGTCGATCAGCTCAAGGCGCGGCAGCGTCAGGTTGGCGAGCTCGTCATGCGCGGCGACTTCGGTGCCGTGTGGGTGCCTGCGTTCCAGGCCAAGGATCTGGCGATCGCGCTCGAACCGCATCTCGCGCACCTGCCCCAAGAGAAGCGCGACCTCGCCGAGCCCGCGATCAACAACGTCGTTCGCACCGCATGGCTGCTCGATGCCGCCGGCGACGTGGGCAATCGGCAGCAGATCGAATCGGTGTTCACATCGTTCTCTGCTGCGGTCGGTAGCCTGGTCACCGCCTTCGAAGGACTCTGAGCTATGAGACCAGCGGTTCGCATCGCGGTGGCAGCGACGATCGCGGGGACTGCGATCGTGCTGAGCACTTCACCTGGTGAAGCGCACAAGCCGATCACCTCACCGTACTCCTACAACGAGGATGTGTTCCCGCTCGTGCGCGATCGATGCGGACGCTGTCACGTGAGCGGCGGCGTCGCGCCGATGTCGCTGATGACGCATGCCGACACGGTGCCCTGGGGCGAGTCGATCAAGACCGAGCTGCTGGCCGGCACGATGCCGCCGTGGAACGTCGACATGTCGCCCGGTCATTTCCGCAACGTCGAGGGGCTCACCGCGCGCGAGATGAACGTGCTGCTCACGTGGGTGACCGGCGGCACGCCGCCTGGCGATGACGCGAAGAACCCGCCGTCGATGACAATCGACACGTCGTGGCGCCTCGGACCACCGGATCTCACGTTGGAGATGCCCTCGACGTACACACTCAGCGCCGACATGCACGATGCGACGGTGGAGTTCAAGCTGCCCACAGGCACTCGCGATCCGCGCTTCGTCCGCGCTGTCGATCTTCGACCGGGCACGCCATCGATCGTTCGCTGGGCAACGATCTCGGTGTCCAACCCAAACGGTCAAGCTGAGGACGTACTCGGCCTCTGGGTTCCGGGCGATCCTCCCGTTCCGCTCGATGATCGACTCGCGTTCGAGCTGCCAGCCGGTGCAGCGATCACGTTGCGCGTGCATTACCGCAAGACATGGGAGTACGAGCGCAAGGAGATGGCCGATCGCAGCACGGTGGGGCTGTACTTCGCGAAGGAGCCCGCGACCGTCGTGCGAAAGATCACCGCGGGATCGGCGATCACCGAGGACCTGCGCGCGGTCGCCATCTACCCGCGCGCGGGGCTCGCGAATACAGCGGTGAGTGTGGTTGCGGAGCGGCCGGACGGCTCGCGCGTCGACCTGATCGCATTTCACCCGCGGCCCGATTGGGCGCGGCGCTATTGGTTCGTGGAGCCAATTCCGCTGCCGCGCAATACGAAGATCTCAGTGACGGCAAAAGCTGACGACGAGATGCCATTGCTGCCACTGAGCGTGGCACCCACCACGAAGGGCGCCGAGCCGTCGTCGTTGGAGCTCGTACTGAACGTCGTGCCGGGCCGTTGAGGGCCGCCTAAAGGCGGCCCCCACGTGCTTACGGCGTAAGAATCATCTTGCCCGCGGTGCGGCGGCCTTCGAGATCCTCGTGCGCCTTGCGTGCATTCTCGAACGGATAGACGCGATCGATGCGTACGCGAAGCGAGCCGTCGCCGAGCCACTTGAACACGTCGGTCGCCCGCATCATCAGTTCCTCGCGCGTGGCCATGTATTGGTTGAGACCGGGACGCGTGAGGAACAGCGATCCCTTCATCCCGAGTGTGGCCACGTTGAAACCAGTCACCAGTCCACTGGAGAAGCCGAACACCACGAGGTAGCCGCGCGGGCGCAGACAGTTCAGGCTCTTCTCGAACGTGTCGCGCCCTACCGAGTCGTACACGACATCGACGCCGCGATCATCGGTGAGCCGCTTCACTTCGGCCTCGAAGTCCTGCTTGGTATAGATGATGACGTCCTGTGCGCCGGCGTCGCGGGCGATCGCCGCTTTTGCCTCGCTGCCCACGGTGCCGATCACGCGCGCACCGCGGATGCGCGCCGCCTGAGTGACAGCCTGGCCCACGCCGCCGGCGGCGGCATGCACCAGCGCCGTATCTCCATGCTTCAGCGGAAACGTGCTGTGCGTCAGGTAGTGCGCGGTCAGACCTTGCAGCATGATCGCGGCGCCGGTCTGAAGGTCGATCGATGTCGGCAGCGGCACCAGCTTCCACGCCGGAACGACGGCGTACTCGGCGTAGGATCCCAGCGCCATCGCATACACGACGCGATCGCTGACCTTCACCTCGGTGACCCCTGGTCCCACGTCGGCCACGACACCCGCGCCTTCGGAGCCGATGACGAACGGCGTCGGCGTCTTGTGAAGTCCGGTCCGGTACTGCACGTCCAGATAGTTCACGCCCGAGGCCGCTATCGTGATCACCGCTTCGCCGGGCCCCGGCCGGGGCACGACGACGTCTTCATACTGAAGCACCTCGGGACCGCCGTAGGCGTGCACACGAACCGCTTTCACTCGCATCCCTCCTGTCGCGTTCGGTTTGCTCGCATAGCGCTAAATCCGGACACTCCGTCGGCCTGTGATCAGGACGCACGCAGCTGACGCGTAATTGTGTCGCACATCTTGCCCGCAACCGCATCCCACGTAAGGTCGGCGAGGTACTTCTGGTATCCGCGCTCGCCGAACTGTTTGGCCATCGCCGGTTCTTTCAGGAGCGCCACCATGTGCCGTGCCAGCGTGACGCTATCACGCGGCGACACGACGAACCCCGTGCAACCGTGGTCGATGATCTCTGGCATCGCACAGATGTTGGTGCCGATGCACGGGCAGCGATGGGCCATCGCTTCGCCAAAGACGATGCCGAACGGTTCGTATAGCGACGGCATGACGAACAGCGAGGCGCGATGGTATTCCTCGAGCAGCCGCTCGACGTCATCAGGGTTGCGCTTCGACAGCGGGCCGATGCATCGCACGCCGGGCGGGGCCGCTTCGAGCGTGCGACCGATGATGGTCAACTCGGCGTCGGGGATCTCGCGCCGAACGATCGCAAACGCGTCGAGCAGCAGCGGGCCGCCCTTGCGCTCGAAGTCGATCCCCACGAAGAGAATGCGAGGCGCGCTGTAGTCCTTGTCGATCGTCGACCTGATGCGCGGAAGGTTCACGCCTGCACCCACCGGAAACACCCGGCGATGGTCGACACCGTGATCGCGCACGAACGAGTCGGCCAGCCAACGGCTCATCGGAAACACGAGATCGAGGCGGCCGGAGAGCTCGCGTTCGTACCGCAGTGCAGCCTCGGTGTGACGGGCGGCGATCTTCGGATAGCCGTACGGGCTCTTGAGGAGCATCGCCAGATTGCCGTCGTGATACGACACAACAGGCTTCCCGCCCTGCCGCGTCAAGTCGTACCAAGCGCCGATCTGCAGGATCAGGTCGTACGCGCTGTCGGGAATGTGTTTGAGCGCCCGTCTCGCCTTTCGCGTGAACGCCCGGTAGTAGCCCAGATGCACGTGGTACTTGGCCTTCCACCGCTCGACGTCGGGGTGAAAACTGAGGAGCTGATAGAGCGCGCTCTCGACGGGACCGGGAATGGCCTGCACCGCGTCGTGCAGCACACCGCGGCGCTGCAACGCCTCGAAGAGAAAACGGCTCGAGCCAGACCACAACTGCGGATCGAACGGCTCTCCATCGATCACGCCGACGAGTTTCATCCGCCTTCGCCTCCGGCTTCGGCGGACCGCCGAAGCGGTTGTCGGGCTGCGCTGTAGCGGGGAGCGCGATGAGGCCGTCCCGCGTAGAGCGGGGCTTCGAGCAGATGCAGGCGCACGAAATCCCGATTCCGTACGATCTGCTCGCTCATGAGAAATCGAGGGATATAGAACGGGTCGATCGGACTCCGCACCTGACGGCTGTCGATGATGAAGCCGTATCGATAACCGCAGCGCGCCAGCACCGCCCCCTCGTTGCCGCTATATCGCGCATTCGGATAGCAAAACAAGGTGACGTCGCATTGCAGCTGGTCCGCGATCACCGTTCGCGACGTCACGAGCTCGTGTTCGATCTCGGCTTCGTCCATCCCTTCGAGAATCCGATGCGTGTGCGTGTGCGAGCCGAACGTGACGCGGTGTCGCGACATCTCTCGCACGTGATCCCAGGTCATGAGGTAGCCGTCGAGCGGTTCACGAGCGGCGCCGATCGCATGGAAATAGGTCTCGATCCGCGAGCGTCGATCAGACTCGGGCAAATGCTTCAAGGCCTCGACCCACGCTTCGCACAGCGCCGAAGGTGAGGACTCTCGCGCATGCGGCTCATCTGCGGGCCACAGTTCGGACAACGCTGAGAGAATGCGCCGTTCAAGGCCGCTCAGCGCGAGATGATGCGTCTTGGCCACCACATCCTCGGGCCAGAAGAGGGCGCCCCGCTCGATGGCGTCGCTCACGAGGAAGAGCGTCGCCG
>Ga0075424_100007531_pt1 | contig 10573 bp, 12 predicted proteins | sample SoiMethybrSBSTD3_FD_75301 | JGI IMG/M metagenome (GOLD analysis project Ga0075424, IMG submission 75301) | Bulk soil microbial communities from a Populus tree surrounding site in Tennessee, USA - Soil MetaG P. TD hybrid SBSTD3 | ecosystem: Environmental > Terrestrial > Soil > Tree plantation...
CCCGGCGGCCTGGCGGCGGCGTTGGCGCGCCCGCCGGACGATACACAGCGGGGTGGCGGCGTGGCTTGGGCGCACCACCGGGGTCCTGACGGCGGGCTCTACGAGTTGATCGGTCCGGATGGCGAGCACCCTGGCGGCGAGGCCGCCGCCAGCCTACCGCCCACCAGCTGCTGAACCCTGCTCCTGGTCGCCGGGCCCCGCGGCTGGCCGCACCGTCGCCCGCCGCTCCGCCGCCTCGAGGTCAGAGAGCCAGCCGAGCTGTTCGCCGAGGTCGATCGCGTCGTGATTACCGACCGTTCCACCCGCTCGGGGTCGCGGCGAGCACGCCGGCCCGCGCTCGGTCGGATTGAAGCATGCCCCTGTAACAGCGGGCGACCGATCGTCGGCTCCGGGGGCTCCAGAGCGTCGGAAACGCCGCCATACCAGACAAACCATGGCCAAGCGCCTAGGATGTTGACTGGAGTCAGCCCACACGAGGAGGCACGCATGGCCGGATACGTCGACAACCTCGCCGACCCGCCAGATTGGGCGGACACTGTGACTGAAGAGGTGATCAAAACGAGCCAGCTAGGCCCCGTCGATCCCGATCTCGCCGCCAGCCTGGACGACCGCTACCAGCCCGAGGCCACCTGATGCCGCTGCTCAAGCGGCTATTCTCGCAACTCGACTATTCGAACCAACTGGGTTCCTGCGACCACCTGACGTTGGCCACAAACGGTTGCTACGTTACCTCGGCGGCCATGCTCGCCTCCTCTTACGGGGAGGACGTGGACCCAGCCTGGATGAACGAGCAGTGGACGAAGAACGGCTTCTACGTCGACGGCTGCGACGCGACAGACCAGTTGCTGCCGAAGACGTTCGCCGCACTCTGGCTGACCCGTACCGACAGCGGCGTCGCCGGCTGCCAAGGCGTGGACGTCGATGGCGACGAGTCCGCCATCGTACAGATCGACGGCGTCAAGGCCGGGCTTGGCGTCCCGACCCACTTCCTCGCGCTCGACCACTGCGAGGGCGCCACCGTCTTCGCCGGCGACCCGCTAGTCGGAAAGGTGGTCGACGTTTCCAATAAGTACCGCGATGCCATCGCTAAAGTCGCCGTCTATCGAATGGACAACCGGAGGTACAGGACGATGGACATGACACGCTTCTACCCGACTACCGACCAGGAGCACCAGTTCCCGGGGCCGGTGACACACGTGGTGCGAATTGGTCCGCACAGGAACGCGCTGGTCACCTTCATGCGGCCGGACCAGAAGCTGGGCGACAACGAATGGCAGGATCTGGGCGGCGAACTCAAAGCCGTCAGCATCGCATGGGTCGGCCTGGACCTGGTTGTAACCGGTCACGGTAGGGACAACAAGCTTTATACCAAGCGGTTCACAGGCGGCCGATGGACGCCCGAAGGGAGCTGGGAAGACACCGGAACGGCGCTCTTGCCCTGACCCGTCAGATCAGACCGGTAGCAGCGGGGCGCCACCTCCAGGATTGCCGGCTGCCAGGCCGACACCGCAGCGCCGATCCGGTGTCAACGGACACGTCTGCCGTATCCGTTGACAGGTGGTCCCGCTGCGGTTGCTGGGAAAGGCGGCGGTTCAGCGATGGCCCACCGTCAGCGCGATCCGTGGTCCCCGACTCGAGCTGCACGTGGACACCTGTCGCCCGCACGGGACAGGTTGCCCATGGACACGTGCCTTGCTCGAGAGCAGACTCCCGTTAGGACGAGCGCAGTCCATGGCATGCCGGCTCTGCAGGCAAGTGTGAGTGCGGGAAGGAGACGACGATGAGTCCAGAGGCTGCGTGCATCGGAACGTCGAAGCGAAACCAGGTCGCCCGAAACGGCTACGCCGGCCCGCGGTGACGGAGGCGGCAGCTCGTGACCGATCCGTGACCGACCACGATAGTCCTGCCGAGAAACAAGGGCTGCACGGCCCAAGTTCGTATTCGCCCGACTGGTGCCCGCTAGAGGACTCGAACCCCTAACCTCATGGTCCGAAGCCATGCGCTCTATCCATTGAGCTAAGCGGGCATACCGGCCAATTATAGGGACGGACGATCCCGAGTTCGGGACCGCCGCGGCGCGAGTTCGGCGAGGCCAGGCCGGCGCGCATGCCGGCGCAGCGCTCGGGCCAGCAGCGGCAGGCCGACCAGGCTGGGCAGCGCCCAGTAGGCGACGGCCGGCAGACGATCCCAGACTGGCAGGTGCGGGCCGTTGTCGACGTAGAAGGCGGTGAGGAGCACGACGTAGGACAGGCCCATCCCACTGATGTGAACGCGCTTCCATCCCTGCCAGCGCACTCTCCTCGCCGCGTATCCGAGCGATGCAAGGCAGAACGCTACCGTCCCCAGCACGAACAGGTGTCGGTCCTCCGTCCACCTGAGCGCCGCCATGCCGGTCGCCGAGACGAAGACGACACCCAGCGCCCAGAGGTACACGATGCCGAACCGCGGATGGCGGCCAGGGCGTTTGGGGCTGGCGGCGGCGATGGCTCCGGTCACCACGCTCGTCATGCCCGCGGGCACGTGGACGAGCAGCATGGTCGCGAAGGGCACCGAGAGATGGTCCGCGCCGGGCACGAGCCGGGCTGCCAGATCAGCCAGGTCGGGCATCGGCATCGCCCTCCGGGGCCATGGCTCGCAGCCAGGCTTCGACGATCTGGTCCACCACCTCGTTCGTTGGCGGCCCGAAGCCGCCGAAGGGTTCGGCGAGCGGCCGGGTCAGCAGGTGCGCGACGATCGGGCCCGCCAGGAGCTGCGAGGCCACGATCGGATGCATCGGCCGCAGCCGTCCCGCCTCGATCTGGCCGCTCAGGTAGCCGACCAGGTCGGGCAGACCGCGAGCCATCCCGCGGCTCGCACCCTCGATGGTGTCCGGGTCGCCCTTCAGCAGCTCGAAGACGATCCGCAGCAGGAGCGCCGTGCGGCCCTCCAGCGCGCTCGCCATCGCGTGCCCGACCGCGGGCATCACCTCGTCGGGATGACCGTCCGGCATGGCGTCGATGGCGTCGGCGATCGCCTCCCAGGGTGAGTAGGCGCGCACCACGGCGCCGAAGAGCGCCGACTTGCCGGGGAACAGCCGGTAGACGGTGGCCCGGGACACGCCCGCCGCTGCCGCCAGGTCGTCCATGGACAGGTCCGCGAGCCCCTGCCGTCCGACCAGTTCGAGCGCCGCGTCCAGGATGACCTCGCGCGTGTCGGGCGCCGGCCTGCAGCCGGCCTCCCGCAGGAGCGCCTCGCGGCTGCCGAAGAGGCGATAGAGGGTGCGCACCGCCACCGCCGACGCCGTGGCGAGCTCCTCCATGGTCGGCTGGCGCTCGCCGGCGCACGCGCGCCTGACGGCGGCCCGGATCCGCGGCCGGGACATCTCCGGTCCCATGACAGCGTATTGTACGAGACGTATCGTCTCGTGCCATGCAAAGGAGATGCGGAGATGGCTGGAACGCGTGCGCCGCGGTTCCGCTGGTACGGCTTCGTCTACCGGACGGTGTATCGATTGGGCCTGACCGTCTGGGAGCGGCGGATGCCGCCCGGGGACCTGATCGACCTGGTGGAAGGAGCGGGGTCGCCGCCACCGGGACGCGCTCTCGATCTCGGCTGCGGCACCGGGACCGACAGCGTCTACCTCGCCCGGCGCGGCTGGGACGTGACCGGGGTCGACATGGTTCCCCGCGCCCTGGCCGCCGCCCGGCGCAGGGCGGCGGCGGCCGGCGTCTCGCCTCGATACGTGCGGGGAGACGTGACTCGGCTGGAGCAGCTCGGCATCGGCGACGGCTACGCGCTCATCCTCGACTTCGGCTGCTTCCACACGCTGCCGGACGACCGTCGCGATCCCTACGTCGCGAGCGTGTCCGGCGTGGCCGCACCCGACGCCACGCTGCTCCTGTACGGGTTCGCCCGACCGCCGATACTGGCGCCGATGCACGCGGGGCTGACGCCGGAGGAGGTCGGGGAGCGCTTCGGCCGCGGCGGCTGGACGCTCGTCAGCGCGGAGCGAGCGGCCGCCGCCTCGATCGACGTGGCCGGCCGGCGGGTCGACGAGCAGTTCGAGCTGTGGCGCTGTCGTCTGAACCTCGCGGTGACCGCCCACGCCCGCGGCACGGACGCCGTGTAGGCTGGCGCCATGGAGTTCGCCGAGTCGCGGCGCCCGAGCGTCCTGTTCGTCTGCGTCCACAACGCCGGGCGCAGCCAGATGGCGGCCGGGCTGCTCGCCCACCTCGCCGGCGACCGCGTGACCGTCCGGTCGGCGGGCAGCGCCCCGGCCGGCGAGATCAACCCGGCGGCCGTCCAGGTGATGGCGGAGGTGGGCATCGACCTGGGCCGGGAGTTCCCGAAGCCGCTCACCGGCGAGGCGGTGGAGGCGGCCGACGTCGTGATCACCATGGGCTGCGGCGACGCCTGCCCCATCTACCCGGGCAAGCGCTACGAGGACTGGCAGGTCGAGGATCCGGCGGGCCTGCCGGTGGAGGACGTCCGGCGGATCCGGGACGAGCTGACCGAGCGGGTCAGAGCGCTGATCGCGGTCATCGCACCCGCCTGATCGGCGGCCCGCCCCGGCCGCCGGCGGTCAGCGCGCCACGGAGGGCTTGCGGGCGCGAATCGAGGCGCTGCCGATGGCGCCGGGCAGTCCCGCCACGCCCTGCTCGCCGGTGATCTCGATGTCAGGCGACTCGAAGCCGGCCTCGACGAGCAGCCGCCGGTAGTCCTCGACCGGGATCGTGCCCGCGATGCAGCCGGCCCTGGCCTCCAGGTCCCGCTTGACCACCTCCGGCAGCGGCCGCAGCTCGACCATGTCCGAGACCGCGAAGCGGCCGCCGGGCTTGAGCACCCGGAACGCCTCACGGATCACCTCGCCCTTGTCGTCGGCGAGGTTGATCACGCAGTTGGAGATGACGACGTCGACCGTGCCCTCGGGCAGCGGCACCTGCTCGATCGTGCCCTTCAGGAACGTCGCGTTCTCGACGCCCGCCCTCTCCCGGTTCGCGTTCGCCAGCGCCAGCATCTCGTCCGTCATGTCGACCCCGTACGCGTGGCCGCCCGGGGCGACACGCCGGGCCGAGAGCAGGACGTCGAGGCCGCCGCCGCTGCCCAGGTCCAGCACGACCTCGCCCGGATGCAGCTCGGCGAGGAGCAGCGGATTGCCGCAGCCCAGGCTGATCGACGTGTCGAGGCCGACCTGGGCCAGCTCCTCAGGGGTGTAGCTGGTGCCGCAGGACTCCTCGGCGGCCGCCGGCCCGCAGCAGTCGCTGCCGCAGCAGGCCGAGCTCTGGTCGGCCATGCGCAGCGCTGCGGATCGGTACCGCTCGTGGACGGCGTCTCGGGTGGCGCTCATGTTGCCCTCCATAAATCGAATACTGTCGATGCGTTGGAGCGTAGCCGACTGCATCGATGAATGTCAATGCATGGCGTAGAATGGCCGCATGGCGACGATCGAGCTGCCGGTCCGGCAGAAGGGTCTGTGCTGCGAGCTGGAGCTGCCCGCCGATCCGGCCTGGGCCGGCGAGACGGCGCGCCTGCTCAAGGCGCTCGCCGATCCCACCCGGCTGGCGATGGTCTGGTGCCTGCGCCGGGCCGACGCCCCGGTCTGCATCTGCGACTTCACGGCGACGTTCGACCTCGGACAGCCCACGATCTCCCACCACATGGGCAGGCTGAAGGCGGCTGGCCTGGTGGCATCCGAGAAACGGGGCCTCTGGGTGTACTACCGGCTGCGCGAAGACCTCGCGCCGGCGACCCTGCGCCTGATCGACACCCTGGTGCCCCGCGGCCTCGGCTCCGTCACCAGCCAAGCCGTACGCTGAGGGTGCATGAGCGCGCACAAGGACCGGTACGTCTTCAGCGCGGAGTGGGAGAACGAGCGCGCTCGGCTCGGCGGCCTCGCCGCGCTGTGCGACCCGACCACGCAACGACACCTGACCGCCCTCGGCGTGGGCCCGGGGTGGCGATGCCTGGAGATCGGCGGCGGCGCTGGCACCATCGCTCGCTGGCTGGCGTCCGCCATCGGTCCCGCCGGCCGCCTGGTGGTCACGGACCTGGACACGCGGTTCCTGGAGGATCTTCGATCCGAGCGTGTGGAGGTGCTGCGTCACGACATCCGGACGGATCCGATCGAGGGCCTGTTCGACCTCATCCATGCCCGCGCCGTGCTCGAGTACCTCGCCTCGCGCGGCGAGATCGTTCCGCGCCTGGTCGCGGCCCTCCGCCCTGGCGGCGTGCTGCTGCTGGAGGACGTCCTGTTCGGCGGCGCCGCCTCGCAGGCCCTGGCGCCGGCGGTGATGCCGCCCGAGCTGGCCCCGCTGCTGCAGAGGCTGTACGATGCGGCCTCCATCGGCTATCAGCGCGCCGGCGCTGATTCGCAGTACGGCATCCAACTGCCCTCCGCACTGGTGGCGGCGGGCCTGGAAGATGTGGATGCCGAGGTGAGCTCGGCGCTGGTGCGAGGCGGCTCAGTCCGTGCGCTCTGGTACGGCCTGACGATCCAGCAGTTCGGCCCGCGCCTCGTGGACGCCGGCCTGCTCAGCGCCGAGGAGGCGGACCGACTCGACGCGTTCTCCCGTGACCCGGCCGCGCGGTTCATGTCCGTGGCGATGGTCAGCGCCTGGGGACGGCGCCCGGCGCGCTGACCGGGCCTGATCGTTCCCCGGCCAGGTGGCGCTCGGAAGTTTCGGAGCCCACTCGTGAATTGACGGCAGCACGCTCGCTTCCTAGGATGGCCGCCATCTTCCGGAATTGTTCCGGAAGTATTGGCAACCCGCAGAGGAGGAGAGAGACCGATGCATTCCATCCGGAACGGGACGCGGGTCACGACCGGCGGGCTGATCCTGCTGATCGCGGCCCTGCTCGTGGTCACAGCGGTCGGGGTGGCCGCTCGCAGCGCCCGGCCCGCCGCGGCGGCCGGCACGACGCTGCGCCAGGCCGCCGAGGCGCGCGGCATCAGGCTCGGCACCGCGCTGAGCCCGAGCAGCAACCTGAGCAACAACGCCAAGTACATGGCCACCGCGAGCCGCGAGTTCGACGCGATCACGCCGGGCAACGAGATGAAATGGGGCCCCGTGGAGCCGACCCAGGGCCAGTTCAACTGGACCGGCGCCGACCAGCTCGTCGCGTTCGCCCAGGCCAACAACCAGGTCGTGCGCGGCCACAACCTGGTGTGGCACTCGCAGCTGCCCAACTGGCTGACCAGCGGCAACTTCACCGGCGCGCAGGTCCTGCAGCTCATGCAGCAACACATCACGACCGAGGTGACCCGGTTCGCCGGCAAGGTCATCCAGTGGGACGTCGTCAACGAGCCCTTCAACGAGGACGGCACGCTGCGCAGCGACATCTTCGAGAACGCCTCGGGCGGCTCCGGCTACATCGCGACGGCGCTCAGGACGGCGCGCGCCGCCGATCCCAACGCCAAGCTCTACCTGAACGACTTCAACATCGAGGGCGTCAACGCGAAGAGCACGGCGATGCTCAACCTGGTGATGTCGCTCAAGCAGCAGGGCGTGCCCATCGACGGGGTGGGCCTCGAGAGCCACTTCATCCTGGGCCAGGTGCCGTCCACGATGCAGCAGAACATCCAGCGCTTCGTGAACGCCGGCGTCAGCGTGTGGATCACGGAGCTCGACGACCGGATCACCCTGCCCGCCTCCAGCGCCAACCTGACGACGCAGGCCAACGACTACGCCGCCGTGGTCAGGGCCTGCCTGGCGGTGACGGGCTGCATCGGGGTCACCGTCTGGGGCTTCACCGACCTCGACTCGTGGATCCCCGGCGCGTTCCCCGGACAGGGCGCGGCCGACCTCTTCGACAACAACATCGACCCCAAACCGGCGTACAACGCCACGCTGACCGCGCTCGGCGGCAGCACGCCGACCCCCACACCCACGGCGACGGTCACCGCGAGCCCGACGCCCACGCCCAGCACACCGCCCGGCAGCGTCACCGCCACGCCCGTGGTCGCCTCCAACAGCCCGTTCTTCAACGAGGAGGACGTCCGCCTCTCGAACACGAGCGCGGTGACGGCGCTGACGATCACGATCGTGGTCCAGCGCACGACGGGAGTCTCGTTCAGCGGCCAGTACCAGACCGTCGGCGGCCAGATCCTGCAGAGCAACAGCAGCACGGCGTCGGCGGTTACGTACACGTTCACCCTGGCCTCGGGACAGACGCTGAGCACCGGGTCGGGCCGCATCTTCGCGGCGCAGACGTCGGGCAACGGCACCGCCCACCCCACGGCCGGCGACACGTTCACGGTCACCGCGACCAGCGGGGGCGCCACCACGACGCAGTCGGGCCACTTCTGATGCGAGGTCGACTCGCGGCGTGAGGGCGTCCGAGACGGCCGATCTCTCCGCGGAAGCCGGGTCGCTGGTCGAGGTGACGGACTTCGGCCACAACCCGACCGACCTCGGCATGCACCTCTACGTGCCCGCCACGATCGCCGCCGAGCCGGCGATCGTGGTCGCGGCGCACAACTGCACGCGCTCCGGCCCCGCCTTCTTCGCCGACACCGAGTTCGCGGCGCTGGCCGACCTGTACGGCTTCATCGTCGTCTACCCGTCGGCGACCCGCCCAGGGCACTGCTTCGACGTCTCGTCGCCGGGGGCGCTGCGACACGGCGGGGACAGCGACCCGGCCGGCGTCGTGGCGATGGTCGAGCACGTGCTGCGACGCCACGGCGGCGATCGCCGCCGCGTCTACGTCACCGGCGCGTCGTCCGGGGCGATGCTGACCAACGTCCTGCTGGGCGTCCATCCCGACGTGTTCTCGGCGGGCGCGTCGTTCATGGGCGTGCCGTTCGGCTGCTTCGCGACCACCGACGGCTCCGGCTGGAACAGCACGTGCGCCGAGGGCGGCCGCGTGCGGAGCGGGCGCGAGTGGGGCGACCTCGTCCGGGCCGCGTTCCCCTCCTACCGCGGGGCCCGGCCCCGCATGCAGCTCTGGCACGGGACCGAGGACGACGTCCTCCGCTATCCCAACCTGGCCGAGGCGGTCAAGCAGTGGACGGACGTCCACGGCGTGGCCGGGGCGCCGTGCGTCGCCGAGCACCCGGCGCCGGGGTGGACGCGCACCCGGTACGGCGCGGCGGACGCCTCCGCCCCTGTCGAGGCGATCAGCATCCGCGGCGCGGGCCACGACCTGCCGGCGCCCGGCATGGCCGAGCACGCCGTCCGGTTCTTCGGCCTGGCCGAGCCCGCGGAGCAGGCGGGCGGCTGACCGGCGGGGCGGTCCCGCGCCCGGGACCGCCTCGCCGCGGCCGGCGACGGGCGATCATTGCCGCATGGACTTCCAGGACGTCGTCCGGCGCCGGCGCATGGTGCGCGACTACCAGGAGCGGCCCGTGCCCGAGGAGGTTCGCGAGCGCATCCTGGCCAACGCGCTGCGCGCTCCGTCGGCCGGCCACTCCCAGGGCTGGGGCTTCCTCGTCCTGGAGCGGGCGGACGACCGCGAGCGGTTCTGGTCCGCGGTCACGCCTCCCGGCGACGAGAGCCCGTGGTCGGCCGGCCTGCGCCGCGCGCCGCTGATCGTCGTCGCCCTCTCGCACAAGCAGGCGTACCTGGACCGGTACGCGGAGCCGGACAAGGGCGTGACCGACCGGCGCGAGTCGTTCTGGCCGGTGCCCTACTGGGACGTGGACACCGGGTTCGCGTCGCTGCTCATGCTGCTGACGGCGGTCGACGCCGGGCTGGCCGCGTGCTTCATCGGCATCCGCCCGGAGCGGCACGACGCCTTCCGGGCCGCGTTCGGCGTGCCCGAGCCGTTCCGGCCGGTCGGCGTGGTGACCATCGGCCACGGCGCGCCCGACGTGCCGTCGCCGTCGCTGCGGCGCGGCCGGCGCGCCGTGGACGACGTGGTCCATCGGGGCCGCTGGTGAACGCGCCGCACCCGGAGCTCGCCGAGGCCACGATCGCCGACCTCGCGGCCGGGATGGCCGCCGGCCAGCTGACGGCCGCCGAGCTGGTCGCCGCCCACGTCGCCCGGATCGAGGCTCTGGACCGGACCGGGCCCACGCTGCGCGCGGTCATCGAGCTCAACCCGGACGCGGCCGACATCGCGGCGGCCCTGGACCGGGAGCGCGCGGCCGGGCGCGTGCGCGGCCCGCTGCACGGCATCCCCGTGCTGGTCAAGGACAACATCGACACCGGCGACCGGATGCAGACCACCGCCGGCTCGCTGGCGCTGGCCGGCCGGCCCGCCGAGCGGGACGCGCCGCTCGTCGCCCGCCTGCGCGAGGCCGGCGCCGTGCTGCTGGGCAAGACCAACCTGAGCGAGTGGGCGAACTTCCGCTCCCCCGCCTCGTCCGGCGGCTGGAGCGGCCGTGGCCGCCAGACGCGGAACCCGTACGTCCTCGACCGCTCGCCTGGCGGGTCCAGCTCGGGCTCCGGCACCGCGCCCGCGGCCGGCCTGGCAGTGGCGGCCGTGGGCACGGAGACCGACGGCTCCATCGTCAGCCCGGCGGCCTCGTGCTGCCTGGTGGGACTGAAGCCGACGGTCGGCCTGGTCCCGGGCGGCGGCATCATCCCGATCTCGGCGAGCCAGGACTCGGCCGGCCCGATGGCACGGACGGTGCGCGACGCGGCGCTGCTGCTCG
>Ga0075424_100007532_pt1 | contig 10573 bp, 9 predicted proteins | sample SoiMethybrSBSTD3_FD_75301 | JGI IMG/M metagenome (GOLD analysis project Ga0075424, IMG submission 75301) | Bulk soil microbial communities from a Populus tree surrounding site in Tennessee, USA - Soil MetaG P. TD hybrid SBSTD3 | ecosystem: Environmental > Terrestrial > Soil > Tree plantation...
GTAGAGCTTGAGCGACTTCAGCTCGACCAGGTGCGCGTCGGGAACGTACCGGATGCGGATCGTCGCGAAGTCCGGCTGGCCCGTCATGGGGCAGAGGCAGGTGAACTCCGGCACCGTCATGGCGACCTCGTAGTCGCGGTCGGGATGCGCGTTGCTCACCACCTCGAGGGTCTTCGACGGCCGGGTCGGCATGGCGATGATTATACGGGCTATCGCACCGTCAACGCGATGCCCGCCGCCACGCCCGCACACGCCACGAGCAGGCCGGTGGTGAGCGGATCGCCGGCCACGAGCGTGGCTGCCACGACGCCGAAGATCGGCTGCGTGAGGGAAAACGTGGCGAGCACGCTCGGGCGATAGCGCTTGAGCAGCCAGAGGTTGACGACGAAGCAGAAGCCGGCCACGAGCGCGCCCTGGTAGAGGAGGGCTGCGGCCAGGCGCCAGGTCCAGTGGGTCGGCGCCGGCTCGAACATCTGCGAGAGCGTCACGAAGACCGCGATCCCGGTCACCGCCTGCGAGAGGAGCAGCTTCACCGGGTCGAAGCGCTGGACGGCGCCCGCCAGGTACACGGTGCGCTCGGCCAGGATGGCGGCACTGACGAACATGATCGCGTCGCCGAGCAGCGACGCCGTGCGATCGGAGGTGCCGCCGGCGAAGAGCACCAGGATGCCGGCGTACGCGAGGAGGATGCCGGCGAAGCGCCGCACGCTGAGGCGGTCGCCGGGGATCAGGAAGTGCGCGAGCACGACGGTGTGGACGGCGTGCAGGTTCAGGACGATGGAGCCGTGCGCGGCGTTGGTGAGCGACGTCGCGATGTTCATGCTGCCGATCTGCGCGGTGAAGAGCGCGCCGAGCACGAGGAGCGGCCGCCACTCGTGGCGCTCGATGCGGAAGCCGGCCAGGCGTCCGGTCGCCCACGCCCACAGCGCGATCACGCCGCCGCCGACGAGGAAGCGCAGCCAGGCCAGCCGGAGCGGCGGCGCGTCGAGCAATCCGATCTTGATGGCGACGATGTTGCCGCCCCAGAACAGACCGACGAGCAGCGCCAGCGCCGCGCCGGGCGCGTCGAGATCGCGGGGGCGCTGGGTCAGGGGAGCGAGAGCGTCAGCGCGCGCACGGCGCCGGTCGAGAGATCCACCGCCTTGACCGCGTGGTGGTTGGTGTCGGCCACCCACAGCCAGCCCAGACCGACGCCGACACCGCCCGGCTCGAAGAAGACGTCGTCGCGTCCAGTGCCGGCCAGCGTCGTCACCCGGCGTGTGACGGGGTCGAGCACCTTCACCTTGTGGTTGTAGGTGTCGGCCACGTAGACGAGCCCTTTCCAGGCGGTGACGCCGAGCGGGTGCTGCAGCCGCACCTCGTCGCCCACGCCGTCCACGTCGCCGAACTCGAACAGGTCGAGGCCGACGACCGTCTCCACGGCGCTGGTGCGGCGATCGATGGCGCGGATGGACGACGTCTCGCTGTCGGCCACGTAGAGACGTCCTTCGTCCGCCGTGATGCCGCTCGGCTGCGCGAAGGCCGACTCCCAGCGCGAGCCGTCCTGGCGTCCCTCCCGTCCGGTCCCCGCCCACGGCGCGATCCGTCGCGCCTCGGCCTCGTAGGCCCACACCTGGTGCGGGCCGGCCATGGCCACGTAGAGCACGCCGTCGGCGACGACGACGTCCCACGGCGAGCTGAGCGCGCTGTCGAGTGCGACGCCGCCGCGGGCGCCGAGGCCGCGCGCTTGCTCGCCGGTGCCGGCCAGCGTCGCCACGAGGCCGGCCGCCAGGTCCACCGTGCGGATCAGGTGGTTGTCGGTGTCGGCGACGTAGACGAGATCGTCGACGACCGCCATGCCCTGGGGATGCTGGAACGAGGCCTCGCTGGCGGGGCCATCGTCGGCGCCGGGCCGCCCGCAGCCGATGACGTCGGTCACGCGCCCATCCATCGTCGCGACGAGCAGGCGGTGATGATTGGTGTCGGCGATCAGCAGGCGCGCGGAGGGCTCGTCCACGACGAGCTTGCCGGGGTAGGCCAGCGCGCTGCTGGCCGGCGGGCCCCCGGCGCGCGCCGCCGCCAGCGGCCGGGTATCGAGGCGCCCGCGCGCCCGCGCGTCCTCGATCAGCTCGGTGATGACCTCGTCGAGCACGTCGTAGTGGCCCTCGCCCGACACGCCGCCGACCACGTAGCCCTCGGTGTCGATCACCAGCAGCGTCGGCCATGCGCGCACCGCGTAGGCGTGCCAGATGGCGAAGCCGCGATCGTTGACGACCGGATGCTCGATCTCGTAGCGGCCCACCGCCTCGCGGATGTGTGCGGTGTCGCCCTCGTTGGTGAACTTCGCCGAGTGCACGCCGATCACCACGAGCGCGTCGCCGTGCTTGCGCTCGAGCCGCTTGAGGTCGGGCAAGACGTGCAGGCAGTTGATGCAGCAGTAGGTCCAGAAGTCGAGGAGCACGACCTTGCCGCGCAGCGCGCGGATCGACAGCGGCCCCTCGGTGTTCAGCCAGCCTTCCCCGCCGTCGAGCTCGGGCGCGCGCACGCGCGGCTGGGGAAGCTCGGTCGCCATGCGGCGTCCACTATAATCGATTCCATGAAGATCGGCCTGGTAGGGCTCCCCAAGAGCGGCAAGACGACGCTGTTCAATCTGCTCACCGGCTCCAGCGTGGCCACGTCGAAGTACGACGCCGGCCGCGCCGAGCTGCACACCGGTGTCGCGAGAGTGCCCGACCCGCGGGTCGATCGCCTGACCGGGCTGTTCAAGCCGAAGAAGACGACGTACGCCACCTTCGAGGTCGTGGACCTGGCGGGCATCGAGAAGGGCGAGCGCGGCGCGCTCGACGCCAAGGAGTTCCGCAACGCGGATGCGCTGCTGCACGTGGCGCGTGCGTTCACCGACGACGCCCGCGGCGCCGCCGATCCGCGTCGCGACATCCTCGACCTCGAGATGGAGCTGATCCTGGCCGATCTCGACGTGGTCGAGCGCCGGCTGGAGCGGCTGGAGGTCTCCATCAAGAAGCAGCGCAAGGAGGCCGAGGTCAAGGAGCAGGAGGTCCTGGCGCGGCTCAAGACGGCGCTGGAGAGCGAGACCCCGCTGCGGGCGGTGACGCTGACGCCGGACGACGCGCGGCTGCTCCGCGGCTTCACCTTCCTGTCGCAGAAGCCGATCCTGCACCTGGTCAACGTCGAGGAGAAGGCCATCGCGGAGGGCGATCGGGTGACCGAGCGCTACAGCCTGGGCGAGATCGCCGCGCGCCCGCACACGCGGGTGGGCTGGGTCTCGGCGGTCATCGAGGCGGAGATCGCCGCGCTCGAGGGCGCCGAGCAGCAGGCCTTCCTGACCGATCTGGGGCTGGCCGAGCCCGCCATCAACCGGGTGCTGCGCGAGTGCTTCGCGCTGCTGGGGCTGGTGTCGTTCTTCACGGTGGGGGAGGACGAGGTGCGCGCCTGGCCTATCCCGTCCGGCACCCGCGCACAGGACGCCGCCGGCGCCGTCCACTCCGACATTGCCCGCGGGTTCATCCGCGCCGAGGTCAACGGCTACGACGAGCTGATCGCCGCCGAGGGATCGTTCGACACCCTCAAGAAGGCCGGCCGGCTGCGGCTGGAGGGCAAGGACTACCTCGTCGAGGACGGCGAGGTCTGCCACTTCCGGTTCAACGTCGCGAAGTAAATCCTCCTGGCACGCCGCGTGCTGTAGCACTGGGCATGGTTGATTGGATGGCCATTGCAGCGGCGTGCGCACTCACCGCCGTCGTCGGTCTGGGCTTCGTCCTGTGGGAGAACTTCGAGACGCGTCGCGCAGTCCGTGAGCGCATGCGCCGCCGCATGGCCGATCCGGTGCTGGTGCGCGTGCCGGCGAACCGCCGGCACCGCCTGGACGTTCGGCGCCGGGGCGACCGGGCGGCTTAGCCCGGGTTTCGCTCGAAGCGAATCCCCGGGACGGGCTTGAGGGGACCGCCGAGGGCCTTGACCACGGCCGCGACGTTCTCGTCGGGCGTGTTCATGGTGAGCACGCAGCCGGGTCCCACGATGACGCCGGTGCCGCCCGTCTGGGCGACCGCGTCGCGGGCTTCGGCCACGGCGGCGTCGGGCGTCCCATCCCGCAGCGTCGCCCACTGATCGAGTCCCCCGATCACCGCACCCGGCACCTTCGCCCGTCCCTCCCCGAGGGTCGGCGCGGTGCGCCGGTCGTCCCAGTTCCAGGCGTGACCGGGCAGGCTCGCCAGCCGGTCGAACATCAGGGCATCGCCGTGGCAATGCACGATCGTGAGGATCGAGCGCCCCGCCACGGAGTCGAGGATGCGCCGGTCGTGCGGCTCGCCGAACTCCGCGTAGATCTCCTCGGCGTGGGCACTACGGCTGGCCGCCTGGATCGAGTAGAAAATGCCCGACATGCCCTCGGTGAGGGTGACGTCGCAGAACTTCACGATGGTCTCGGTGATGGCTTCGAGCGCGTCGCGGACGAGCCCCGGGTGCTCCTTGAGGTCGGCGGCCAGCCGCGCGCCCGAGAGCTTCTTGGCGATCGACATCGGCGAGAAGATCGTCGGCAGCACCGGCGCGTCGCCGATGCGGCGGTCGAAGCCCATGCGCACGATCGTCTCGATCTGCTGGGTATAGCCCTCGGCGCTGGTGGGATCGAGCGGGCGGATGCGCTTCCAGTCGTCGGCGGTCTTCACCGCGCACGAGGCGCACGCCCGGTGGCCGTCGGGCAGGACCTCCTCCGCTTCCACGCAGCCCCAGGCTTCGACGGCGTAGCCGCCGTGCGGGGTGATCTTGAGGAAGTCCGAGCCGTAGTGATCGTGGAAGCGCAGCGTGGCCTGGGCCAGGCCGGCCGGCGAGCGGTCCACCGCGGGGAAGTGCCGCCAGACCGCGTATGGCACACGGTCGACCGGCTGGCGGTTGATCGCGGCCTGGATGCGCTCGCGCCGGCTCATCTGCTTCATGTCGTCAGGGCTCCTTGGCTCAAAATGGGCGCGCCGTCGATCCCGACGGCGTCGAATGCCATGCGGGACCCGGCGCGGCCGCGCCCGCGGACGGTGAACGTCGACGGCATGGGCACCATACCGGTGAACCGCACGTGGATCTCCTTCACCCGGCCCGCCGCGCCGGCCAGCTCGCGGGCCACCACCCGCGAGACGGCCAGCGCGAGGGTCGCCGTGCCGTGCAAGATCGGCGCTCGCAGTCCCGCGCGCTTGGCAACGGCGACGTCCGTGTGAATCGGGTTCCATATCCGTGCGCACTCCGTGTACACCCACGCCGCGCTCGCCGTGACTTCGACGGGTTCCTGCCAGTCGACGGCGCCGGCGCCGGCGGGGGCTTCTTCGCTCGGTACCCCACTCGCTTTGGAAGCCCCCGCCCCCGCCGATTCCGGCGCCTCCGGTTGGCGGTGCCCCTTCGGAGTCCCAGTGAGCGCGACGTCTCGGTACACGGAGCCGTAGTCGGTTGTGGAAACCGGTTCGCCGTGGGCGTCGACGGTTTCGAAGCGCGAGACGACCAGGGTGCCGGAGCGGCGGGAGGCGAGCTCGAGCACGCGGGCGGTGGTGTGGAGCGTGTCGCCGGCGCGGGGCGCGCGATGGAGCGTGAGCTGGTGAGTCGCGTGGACGCTCTGGGGCTGCAGGTCGGCGGCGATGGTCTTGTCCCGAAGCGCGACGGCGGCGGGCCACTCGTAGCACACGGCGAAGACGGGGTGAGCGAGGGGACCCTCGCTGCTCAGCGTGTCGAAGTAGCGAGGGTCGGTCTCACCCAGTGAAGCGGCATAGGCCATCAGCCAGCGGGCGTCGATCTCGTGGGCGATCGGGCCGACGGAGGCGCCGACCATCGAGGCGTCGAGGGTTCCGCGCAGAGGCGGCGTCATCCCCGGGGGAAGTTCATGCAGTCCACGAAGATCTGCTCGAAGTCGGGATGGGCGGCGAGCGAGACGTGCTCGATGCGGCGGGCGATCTCGTTCGCGCGCGCCCGCTCGGGTTCGGAGAGCAGCGAGAGCTGGGCGCCGAGCGAGGCGGCGTTGCCGACGTAGCGGATGCGCTCGCGCGGCAGGTCGGGGATGAGCCCGATGCGCACCGCGCTGGCGATCGATAGATAGTTGCCGAAGCCGCCGGCCAGCATCAGCTCGCCGACTCGCGCGTCGGGCACGCCGGCCACGTGCTGGAGCATGGCGATGCCGGAGGCGATGGCGCCCTTGGCCAGCTGCACCTGGCGGATGTCGTCCTGCGTGAGCACCAGCTCGCGCGGCGCGCCGCTCTCGCCCGCGCGGCACACGATGACCATCCGCTCCTCGCCGCGCATCACGACGCGCTCGCGCAGCTTCGCCGGCAGCGTGTCGCGGGCGTCCACCTGGATGAGCCCCGTCCAGTCGATCGCGCCGGCGTCGAGCAGGCCGGCCACCAGGTCGAGCAATCCGGAGCCGCAGATGCCGAGCGCGTCCGCGTCACCGAGCGTGTGGACACCGATGTCGTCGTCCACGGTGGCGCGGTCGATGGCGCCGGCGGCGCCGCGCATGCCATGGCGGATCTGGCCGCCCTCGAAGGCCGGGCCGGCCGGCGCCGAGCAGGCCCACAGGCGCGCGGCGGCGCCGAGCAGGACCTCGCCGTTGGTGCCGATGTCGACCGCGATGCGCTGCACGTCGCCCTCGTAGATGCGTGTGGCCAGCGCGACGCCGACGGCGTCGGCGCCGACGAAGCCGGCGACGATCGGCAGCAGGCACACGCGCGCCTCCGGGGCGACCTTGAGGAAGAGCTCGCGGGCCGGTACGGTCAGCGCGTGCCGCATCACCGGCGCGTAGGGGGCCAGCCCCACGTGGGAGGGATCGATGCCGAGCAGCACGTGGTGCATGCACGTGTTGCCGACCACCACGACCTTGTAGATCCACTTCGAGAGCACCCCGGAGGTCCGGCACACCTCGGCCACGTGCTGGTTGAGCAGGCCGAGGATCCGCGTGTGGAGCATCTTTAATTTAACCGGGTTGAACTGCGCGAAGGCGATGCGCGACATGAGGTCACCGCCGAAGACGGACTGAGGATTCAGGCTCGACACCGAGGCGAGCTGCTCGCCCGAGGTCAGCTCGAGCAGCGTCGTCACCACCGTGGTGGTCCCGATGTCGATGGCCAGCCCGAAGCGCATCGAGGTCGTGTCGCCGCGCTCGACGGCCAGGATGCGCCCCGCGAACGTGGTGACCGTCACGCCGGCGGGATCGTCGCGCAGCGCCGACGGCAGCGCGGCGAGGACGCCGGGCGCCACGTCGGCGGGCGTCATGCCCACGGCGGCCGCGAGCTGCTCGACGTCGGACGTCTGGTGATGCTCCTCGCGCGGCAGCGCGACCTTGACGAGCTGCTTGTCCACCCCCGAGGCGATGGCCACGCGGCCGGCCACGCCGGCGCCGGCGCCGAGGATCTGGAAGGACGCTTCCTCCAGCGGCGGCGCGAGCTGGACGGTGACCGCCTCGGTCGGCACGCACTGGCAGGCCAGGCGATAGCCCTCGCGCACCTGCTCGTCGCCGAGCTGCACCTCGTCGCCGATGGTGGGCGGCGGCACCGCGCCCGAGACGAACTTCACGCGGCAGGAGGTGCAGCGCCCGCGGCCGCCGCACGTCGCGGTGATGTCGATGCCCGCCTCGTGCGCGGCACGGAGGATCGACGTGCCCGATGCCACCGCCAGCTCGCGCCGAGGCTCGGCGCGGCGCGGGTCGGTGAGGATCGTGAGGGCCACCGTCATGCGCGGATCATTGTAACGGGCGCGCGCGGCGGATGCGCTATCCTGCCGGCCATGCCGACCAAGCCCTTACCGCCTCAGATCGAGCAGTTCCTGCACGACAACCCGCAGGGCGTGCTGACCTCGTTCCGCCGGAACGGGATGCCCCAGCTCAGCATCGTGACCGTCTACCCGCGCGACGGCGGCGTCGGCATCTCCATCACGGAGACGCGGGCGAAGTTCAAGAACCTGCTGCGTGACCCACGCTGCTCGATCCTGGTTTCGCACGTCGACTGGTGGTCGGGCTTCCTGGTCTTCGAGGGCAGGGCCGAGCTCGTTCATTCCGGCAACGCCGATCCCGAGACGCTGCGCCTGGCCCGCCGCCACATCTTCAGCGCCACCACGCGCCGGCGCAGCGCGGACTGGGAACAGTACGACCGGATCGCGGCCACCGACAAGCGTGTCGCAATGGTCCTGCGGCCCGAGCACATCTACGGCTCGGCGCTGGCCAAGATGCGCGAGGCCGTCACGAAGTAGCGGACGCCTAGTCCACGCGCGCGGCGTGGAGCAGCGCCTCCGGTGTGTCGGGATTGATCGAGCACTCCGGCCCGAGCAAGAGCCCGCGCCCGTTCATCTCGTGGACCGCGGCGCGCGCCCGCGCGGCGATGTCGGTGGGCGCCAGCGTGGCGATCAGGGGCTTGGCCGGCAGGCCGCCGACCACGGCGCGGCCGCTCGTCCGATGCAGCTCGCGCAGCGAGGGGTTGGACTCGGACGCCGCCCACGAGAGCGCGTGGACCGGATAGTCGGTGAACTCGGCGAGATGCGCCGCGGCGCCGCACACGTGCAGCATGTTGAAGGGCGCCGCGGCCACGGCGTCGAGCACGCGGAGATCCCACGGGCGCTGGAAGCGGCGGCACTCCGCCGGTGTGAGAAGATCGCGGCGCGCGACGTTCGTCGCATAGAAGAGGCCGTCGGCCCCCGCCCGCACCGCCATCCGCGCGTACACGGCGAGCGTGTCGGTGACGGCGGCGAGCGCGTGGTCGAGCGCGCCGGGATCCTCGCGCGCGATGGTCAGGGCCTGCTCGACGCCTCCGGCCAGCAGGTACGGCATCACCATCATCGGTGAGAAGACGGTCCAGATGATGGGCGTGTCGGGGCCGACGCCGGCCCGGATGCGCCGCAGCGCCTCGAGCTGCTCGCCGAGCGCGCCGGCGGACGGATCGGCGGGCTGCAGGCGTCGCAGGTCGGCGGCGCTCGCGCACGGCGCGTGCGTGCGCGTGTACGACACCGCGCGGGCGCCCGACGCCGCGTAGCGCAGGCCCCAGGCTTCCGCGAAGCACTGCGCGCGCGACTGGGGCTTGAGATAGTCCCAGCCGAACGTCGTGGCCAGGCGGAGCGACTCGGCGACGAAGCGGGCGACGTCGTTCTCCGCCGCGAAGTCGTGGAGCCAGAAGGCCAGCGGCACCCGGTCCACGGGCGCACCGCGCAGAGCCGCCAGGACGCGCTCCCGGTTGGTCATCGCGAGTCGGGATTATACGGACAATGTCGCCCGCTAGGGCTGGGCGTCGCCGATCTCGAACTCCACGCGCGGCGTGCCCTCGCTCTCGACCGCGGTGCGCGACTCCAGCCGCTCGAGACGCGCGGCGGGAATCCCGGCGCCGAGGAGCGCGGCGTGGACGGCGGCGACGCGCTTGTCGGCCAGCTCGCGCAGGGCGCGCGGCGGGGTGGGCGTCTCGCGCGTGAGCGCCTCGTAGAGGGCCTCGTCCGAGGTCGGCGGGTCGCGGCGCGGGAACAGCTCCGTGTAGAGCCCGACGGCGGCTTGGCGCCGCGCCGACTCGTCGGAACCCAGCGTGGCCAGCCGTGACTCCAGCGCCTCGCGGCGGAGCGCGCTCACGTCCGCGACCGTCGTCACCGGGCGCATGCGCAGGCGCACGTCCGGCGTCTGCTTGAGAAAGTCCACCAGGTGCGCGACCTGCTCGGCGCCGTCCTTGTCCGGCAGCGGCTTGGCGGTCTGGAAGGTGACCGGGTCGATCTGCAGCGACTCGATGCGCGAGTCCTCGGTGAAGAAGAGCTTGCCGACGAGGCTGAACGGCAACGCCACCAGCTTGATGCTGAGATTGCGCAGCGCTGCCCACACCGCGTCACCGTACTTGAACTCGGGGGAGGACAGACGCCCGCTCACCGGGACGTTGAGCTTGATGATGCCCTTGCGGTCCTTCAGCAGCGACACGAGCGTCGGCAGCGGCAGCCCGGTGTGCTTGCGGAACTCGTTTCCGTGGCCGCCGGATTGGAGATCGAGCCCGTCGATGACGACGTCGTTGAGCGCGTCGAGGTCGTCGCCGTTGACACGGTAGGTGAGGCTGGCCGTGAGCGTGCCCTGCCGGGCAACGTACGAGGACAGGCGGTCGAGATAGGGATTCAGCCGCGGCACCGGGAAATCGGTCAGCTCGACGACCATGTCGAGATAGAGCGGGCCCGGGTAGCTGCCGATCTTGCCGTGGACGGCCAGGGGCGTACCGGAGGCGAACTGCCCGCGCAGCTCCACCGTGCCCCGGCGCGGCGCCGCCCCCTGGCGCGTCGGCGTGGTGCCCAGGTTCTCGCCGGTCAGCGTGACGTTCGACAGCTCCTCGGCATACGCGGGATCGGTCGTGCGATCCACGAAGCGCACGAAGCCGTCGCGCATCGTGAGCTTGGTGATGACGACGCGCACCGGCCCCGGCTTGTCGGCCGGCGGCTTGTCGGAGGGCGGCGGCGTCGACGCGCGCGTGACCGCCGATGCCGCGGGCCGCGCAGCCGTCGCGGGGGCGCTGCCCTGCTTGGCCTGGAACAGTTTGACGAGCTCCAGCGAGCCGTCCGACTGGCGCTCGACGAGCATCCACGGCTTCTGCAGCGTCGCCTCGCG
>Ga0075424_100007533_pt1 | contig 10570 bp, 8 predicted proteins | sample SoiMethybrSBSTD3_FD_75301 | JGI IMG/M metagenome (GOLD analysis project Ga0075424, IMG submission 75301) | Bulk soil microbial communities from a Populus tree surrounding site in Tennessee, USA - Soil MetaG P. TD hybrid SBSTD3 | ecosystem: Environmental > Terrestrial > Soil > Tree plantation...
CCGACGGATATCTCGACTATGCCCGCTCCGGTCACGAGCTGCCGCTCATGACGCGGCCGGACCAGGTGCCGTACGCGGATCTGCATCAAGTCGGCTACAACAAGCCCGGGCTGGGCCTCCGCCTCCTCAGGGATTACATCCTCGGGGCCAGTCGCTTCGATCCCGCGTTTCGGGAGTACATTCGGAGGTGGGCGTACAAGCATCCCACCCCGGCCGACTTCTTCCGCACCATCGAGGACGTCTCCGGGGAGGACTTGAGCTGGTTCTGGCGTGGCTGGTTCTATACCACCGCCACGATCGACCAGGCGGTGGATTCTGTGGTGCTGTCCGACACGGCGGGGGTCGTCTCGCGAATCCACCTTCGGAGTGCAGGCGCCATGCCGATGCCGGTCGAGCTGGCCGTTACCCTGGCCGGTGGGAAGACCTCGCGCATCCGACTGCCGGTGGAGGTATGGTACTTGGGGAACACATACGTAGCGGCCGTGCCCGGCGACGTCACTGCGGTACGGATCGACCCGGACGACGTATTGCCCGACATCGATCGCAGCAACAACAGCTGGTCAGGGGCGCCGCCGCGATCACCATAGGAGGTCCCGATGTTCGTGGAACGGAAGACGCAGCGTTTTCTGGATGCGCTCCGTGGCGCGACTGGGCCGAAGATCCACGAATTGACGCCGGGAGAAGCACGGCGGTTCTGGGCTCTGACACAGGCGGTGGACGTCGTAACCCTTCCTGCAGATGTAGAAGACTTGACGGTCCCGGGCGGCCCGACCGGCAGCGTATCGATCCGTATCGTCCGTCCCCCTCATCACCCTGATCGCCTCCCGGCCCTGCTCTACTTTCACGGCGGCGGGTGGATGCTCGGCGACCGCGACACCCACGATCGGCTGGTCCGCGATCTCGCGAGTGGCGCCGGCGTGGCGGTCGTATTCGTGGATTTCACCAGGGCTCCCGAGGCACAGTATCCGGTTGCCCTGGAACAGGCGTATGCTGCTACACGGTGGGTTGCGGAACACGGCCACGAACACAGTCTCGACCCAACCCGCATCGGAGTAGGGGGCGATGATACCGGTGGAAATCTCGCGGCCGGCGTAACGCTGCTGGCCAAGGAGAGGCGCGGCCCCCCCATCTCCGTTCAACTGCTCCTGTATCCGGTGACCGACGCAGACTTCGAGACCCAGACCTATCAACAGTTCAGTCTGAGCGGTTGGTTGACACGCGACACGATGAAGTGGTTCTGGACCCGCTATCTGCCGGACGAGGCGGCGCGGGTGCGTCCGACAGCCTCACCGCTCCGGGCGTCCCTCGACCAGCTCGAGGGCTTGCCGCCAGCGCTAGTAATCACTGCGGAAAACGATGTGCTGCGCGACGAGGGCGAAGCGTACGCTCAAAAGCTCTCTATGGCGGGTGTCGAGGTGACCGCGGTCAGCTACCTGGGGACCATCCACGATTTCATGGTGTTGAATCCCCTCGCCAACACGCCGGCTCCTCGTGCCGCCATTGCTCAGACGTGCGAGCTGCTGCGCCGCATGCTCGGCACCGGAGTCGCCGCCCCGAGCCCGGGGCCTACATTTGCGGGCTTCCGGGGATAACGGGGTCGAATTCGGATCGTACGGACGCGCCTCACGGGGTAACGTCGGTAACGTCGAAGATCACCAACGCTGGCGGTGACGCGCCTGACGGTCCCGGATTCCTCGCCGCAAAGACGTAGCGCCGTCCACCGATGACGGCGAAAGTCCCGGTGTGAAGCCCGCCGCCCTGGTTGCTCACCCCCGGCACATTCGCAAATGCCGCCAGCGTGGGGTTGGCTCGGTCAGTCAACCGGTACAGATAGAGACCCTTCGCCTCGTCCCTGCCTCGCTCGGTCACGGCCAGGAGGTACTTGCCGTCGGCCGACACTTCATTGTCGCCCACGTTGCCGGCTCCTGCGATGCTCACGACATTCGCCGCCTGCGGGGCGCCGGGCGCAGAGAGTTGCCACACTTTGATCTGGTTCCCGGCGTTCGGGCCGCGCGGTATGCTGCCCCAGGTCCCGGTATAGCCGTACCCGTTGGCCAGCCACAGATCGGAGCCGAATCGATCGGGGACGTTGTTGCCACCGCTGACGATTGTGAACCTCCCCGCGGTTCGATCGAGCCGCAGCTGCCACAGTCCGCTCAGCATGTCCGATGCGTACAAGTCTCCGTTATAGAGCTGCACGCCCCACACATAGGTGTTCCCGGGACCTCCCGGCTGCAGATTCGCGATGAGGCGCGAGCTGAGATCACCCGAGAGTGTTCCGGACACGTCGAGCGCGATGACCCCTCCGTTGTAGTAGGCGGCGTAGAGGGTCTGGGCCGCCTCGTCCATCCAGAAATTGTGGGTCCCGGTCGAGGAACCGCCTATCAGGCCAAGATGGAAGAAGGCGACCTCGTGCGGCGCGGTCAGATCGCTCACATCCACCACATGGATGTCACCCTGCGCGCTGACCCCTACTGTTCCGGGGCCTTCCTGGCCCACGAAGACGTAACGATTCTCGGCTGTCACGGGGTTGTGAAACCACCACGCGTTGTGCACCTGGGCCCCGCCCGCGACACCGTCGTCGTTGGTGATGACGCGACCGAGCTCGACCGGATTGCTGGGGCTGCCGCCATGACCGCCCCCGCCCACGTCCAGGATGATGAGGCCGGTGTTCCAGGCGCACAGGAACGCGATCCCGTCACGTACATAGGTGTCGTGCGCGCCGTAGTTCGGTGGCACCACGACCGTGCCGACGAGCTGCGGAGTCGGCGGCGCAGCGCCAGCGGTGGCAGAGAACGTCGCCGAGGCCGACGCACCGGTTCCGAGGGTGGCCTTGGCTTCCTGGGCTCCAGTCGTCGAGCCGAGCCGCCAGGCGGTTGTGGCCACGCCGCTCGCGTCGGTGGGTCCGCTGGCTGGGTCGAGCGAGCCGGTCGAGGTGCTCCAATTGACGACCTGGTTCGCCACCGGGTTGCCGCCGGCGTCCGTGACGAGGACCGACAGCGCCGTGGGCAACGGGGCGCTCGCGGGTCCGTTCTGATTCTGGCCGCTATGTGCGGTGATCTTCGCGCTGGCCGGGCCGGTGCCGCCGTCGCCTCCGCAGGCACCCATGGCGATCATCACGCCGACTGCAACGCAGACGACCCGGAACGCCGCAGGCGTTCGGGTCGCGACGCGCACGATCATCACATGACCTCCCCGTGAGTGTGCGGCATGGGCTCGGGAAGCGCCGCCCCGTAGCGGCCCATGCGATGCATTGGCATACCCCAAGTGAAGCGCGCTCCGACCGTGAACGACCAGAAGGTCGTCTTCCCGTAAAAAGCTTGGGGATCGAACAGCCCTTCGAGCTTGTCCACCCGGCCCGCGGATAGCTCCGCGAGCGGCGAGAGGTCGAGCGAGAGGCGGGGGATTGGCAGAGAGAAGGCGTACCCGATGGTGTGCACGGTCCAGCGTGTCGTGCCGAAGATCTGGTTGTCGAGGTGCGGCCGCTCCGAGCGGAACGGATCCACGAGCCGCTCTTCCTCTTGGCGGCTGGTCCGCTCGAATCGGTACGCGAGCCGGTGGCGTCCCGCGCTCCAGGTGGCCTCGCCCAGAATGCTGGAGAACTCGAAGAACCCGTCGGCCTCGGCGGAATGGGCCCACTCGACGAGGGCGTACGTCGGGTGCCCACCCACCAGATGGGAGAATCGACCCGACACGTCCCACTTCTCCTGCGTGAGGCCGGCCCCCGGCCTATGCTCGGGGCTCGCCACCGAGGCGTGGGATCCCTGCAGCTCTAGGCCGTTGACCGGCCGAACCGTGAGCCGGGCCGACCAGGAATCGCCGAACCGTCCTTCAAAGAGAGGCCACTGCCCCGGAAACTCGGGCTCGTCCCCGTCGAAGAGGCCCCCTTCGACCGTGACCGGTCCGAAGCGCACGGCTGCAATGCCGACCCAACGCTCGAGTATCTGGGCCAGGTGATGATTCACCGGGTAGCGAACGAATGGGCGGCTCATCGGATCGTCGGTCCCGAAGGGAGCAAAGCCCTTTCCAGCAGTCACCGACACCCGGCTCTCGCTCGCGCGAACGACATCACCGACCAGCAAAAGCTCGTGGACGTAGGTGTGCGGGTGCCGTCGGTCCACGAACCCTTCGCCCCAGTCACCCGGCGCCAGCTCGCCGTTCGGCATCGTCCAACCTTCCAGATCGAGTGTTCCGATGAAGCTGAGCCGCCAGGCCGGCAAGCCCGCACGAAGCATGACGAGGGGCTGCACCAGCTTGAACTCGGTCAACGGGTCACCCCCGGGGACCGGGTTCGCATAAAACCGGGCAAGGATGGCTTGTGCGCCCGCGTCGCCGGTGACTGCCTGCGCACGTGCGATGCCCGGCGCGAGCAGCAGTCCGACGAGAATCAGGAGAAGCAGGCGGTCCGACCGGCCGGCGGGCACGTTCAGGAGACGAACGAGGCCGGAGCGCTGTGACGCCTCCGGCCTCGGGACACGCAGGTCGGAACCGGGAAGTCAGCCGGCGCCGGCTGCGCCGGTCGAGGCAGGTCGGAGGGTCAACATTGCGCGCAGGAAGTCTCGGTTCATCCGAGAGATAGTCTCGATGCTGATCTGCTTGGGGCAGGCATCCTGGCACTCACCGAACAGGGTGCATCCCCCGAATCCCTCGGCATCCATCTGAAGCACCATGCCGAGCGCCCGGCGCTCACGCTCCGGCTGACCCTGCGGCAGGAGGCCCAGGTGGGTAATCTTGGCACCGGTAAAGAGCGAGGCGGAGCCGTTGGGACATGCGGCAACGCAGGCGCCGCAGCCGATGCACTGAGCCGCGTCCATCGCCTGTTCCACGGCGTCTTTCGGAATCGGAATCGCGTTTCCGTCGGGCGCGCTTCCCGTGTTGGCCGACACGAAGCCGCCCGCCTGCATGATCCGATCGAACGCGCTCCGGTCCACCACCAAATCGCGAATCACCGGGAAGGCGCGTGCGCGCCAGGGCTCGATGGTGATGATGTCGCCGTCCTTGAAGCGCCGCATGTGCAGCTGGCAGGTGGCGGTGCCGGGATCGGGACCATGCGCCACGCCGTTGATCATCAGCCCGCAGGAGCCGCAGATGCCCTCACGGCAGTCGTGATCGAAGGCAATGGGCACCTCGCCGTTCTCGATGAGACGCTCGTTGACCACGTCGAGCATCTCGAGAAACGAGGCATCGGGGCTGATGCCGGGCGCCTGGTATTCGACGAAGCGGCCCGCGGCGTGGGGTCCGGATTGACGCCAGATGCGGAGTTTCAAATTCATGGTTCTAGGCATGCGCGTTAGCTGATAGCTTCCCTCACTTATAGCTCCTCGTCGCCAGCTGCACATTTTCGAACGTGAGCGGTTCCCGGTTGAGGCACGGCTCTGCGCCGTCGCCGCGCCATTCCCACGCTGCCACATAAGCAAAGCGCTCGTCGTCCCGCTTGGCCTCGCCCTCGTCCGTCTGATACTCGACCCGGAAATGGCCGCCACACGACTCTTCCCGGTGGAGTGCATCCCGGCACATCAGCTCGCCCAGCTCCAGGAAATCGGCCACGCGCCCGGCCTTCTCCAGCGCCTGATTGAGCTCCGCATCACTCCCCGGAACATTCACATTCTGCCAGAACTCGTCCCGTAACGCCGGGATCAGCTGGATCGCCTCTCGCAGACCCTCCGCGCTGCGTGCCATCCCGCACTTGTCCCACATGAGCTTGCCCAGCTCGCGATGGAACGAGTCCACGGTCCGGCGGCCGTGGACCGCCAACAGGCGGAGGACCCGCTCGTTGACTATGCCTTCGGTCCCGATGACCTCCGCGTGATCGACGCCGACCTTCTCCAGCTTGGCGCCGGCCAGATAGTCGCCGATGGTGTAGGGCACGATGAAGTAACCGTCGGCCAGCCCCTGCATGAGTGCGCTGGCGCCCAGCCGATTGGCACCGTGATCAGAGAAGTTGGCCTCGCCGATGACGAACAATCCGGGGATCGTGCTCATCAGGTCGTAGTCCACCCAGAGCCCGCCCATCGTGTAGTGCACTGCCGGGAAAATCCGCATCGGCACGCGATACGGATTCTCGTCGGTGATCCGCTGGTACATCTCGAAGAGATTGCCGTAGCGTTCCCGGATTCGGTCTTCGCCCAGCCGCTTGATCGCGTCAGCGAAGTCGAGAAAGACGCCGAGGCCGTTAGGGCCCACGCCGCGTCCGTCGTCGCAGACTTCCTGCGCCGCTCGGGAAGCGATATCTCTCGGCGCCAGGTTCCCGAAGCTGGGGTACTTGCGCTCGAGGTAGTAGTCGCGGTCCGCGTCCGGGATCTGGTCTGGTGGCCGCTGGTCCCCCCGTTGCTTGGGAACCCAGACCCGCCCGTCGTTCCGGAGCGATTCGCTCATCAGCGTGAGTTTCGACTGATACTCGCCGCTCACCGGAATGCAGGTGGGATGGATCTGGGTATAGCACGGATTGCCGAAGAGCGCGCCTCGCTTGTGCGCGCGCCAGATCGCCGTCGCGTTCGAGCCCTTCGCATTGGTGGAGAGGTAGAAGACATTGCCGTACCCACCGGTCGCGAGAACCACAGCGTCGGCGACGTGCGACTGGACCTTCCCGGTAACCATGTCCCGCGCCACGATCCCCCGGGCCCGGCCGTTGATCACGATCAGGTCCAGCATTTCGGTGCGAGCAAACATCACCACGCCACCCCGGGCGATTTCTTTCTCCAGAGCCTGGTAGGCGCCCAGCAGGAGCTGTTGACCAGTCTGGCCGCGAGCATAGAACGTCCGCGACACCTGCGCGCCCCCGAACGACCGATTGGCCAGAAGCCCGCCGTACTCCCGCGCGAACGGCACGCCCTGGGCAACGCACTGGTCGATGATGTTCACGCTGATCTGCGCGAGCCGATACACGTTCGCCTCGCGCGCGCGGAAGTCCCCGCCCTTTACGGTGTCGTAGAACAGGCGCCAGATGCTGTCGCCGTCGTTCTGGTAGTTCTTGGCCGCGTTGATCCCGCCCTGGGCCGCGATGCTATGCGCCCGCCGGGGCGAGTCCTGGAAGCAGAAGCATTTCACCTGGTAGCCCAGCTCGCTCAACGTCGCCGCGGCGCTGCCGCCGGCGAGCCCGCTGCCGACCACGATGACGGAATACTTCCGCTTGTTGGCCGGGTTCACGAGCTTGAGCTCGAAGCGGTGCCGATCCCACTTCTGCTGGATCGGACCGGAGGGAGTGCGGGAGTTCAGGTCCATTAATACTCCACAAGCGTGAACAGTGAACAGTAAACAGTGAACAGAGGCTTGGGCTTCCTGCGGCTCTCCCTGTTCACTGTTCAGCGTTCACTGTTCGCGCTTCCTTCACTTTATCAACCCGAAGTACACGGCCAACGGAACCAAACAAAACCCGCCGGCGACCGCCACAGCGACCAGGATTGCGACCGGCCGACGCCGCAAGTTACGCTCGGGCACAGCAGCCCCCAGCGTGCGCACGGAGCTCCAGCCACCGTGGTAGAGGTGGAGGCCCAGCGCAACCATCGCGACTACGTAGAAGAGAGTTACCCACCAGATATGAAAGCTGCCGACTACGTTGCGGTAGACATCGCCGCGAACGAACTCCCCCGTAGGCCGTACCGTGCCGGTGGTGAAGTGGAGTATGTGAACGACGATGAAGACGAGCAGGAGGACGCCGCCCCAGCGCATGGTGCGGGAGGCGAGCGTGGAAACCTGAGGCTCGCGCGCCCGGTAGGCGACCGGGCGGGCCGCGCGGTCCCGCTGAGTGAGCTGCCAGGCGGCAACCACGTGGAGCACGACGGCGACGATCAGAACGACCCGCGCCAGCCAGAGCAGCTCGTTCAGGGGTCCGTGCAGCAGCGCGGCATACGCGTTCAGTCGCTCGGCGCCCTGGAAGGTCTGGAGGTTGCCGATCATGTGCAGGATCACGTAACCGACCCCGATCAGACCGGTCACCGCCATGACCGCCTTCTTGCCGACGGAGCTGTCCCAGAACGCCCGGACGGCCCGGCGGCGCGAGCCGACGATCTCCTGCACCGTCGAGATCATACCGTCGCCTGGATCGCCCGGACTGCTTCCGCCGAAGCCTCGAGCTGCCGCCGTTCGTCGTCGGTGAGACTGACTTCGATGATCTGCTGCAGGCCCTGACGACCGAGCTTGCAGGGAACCCCGCAGTACACGTCGCGCAGGCCGTACTCGCCCTGGAGCCAGGCGGCGCAGGGCAGCACCCGCTTCTTGTCCAGCGCGATCGCCTCGGCCATCTGGACCGCGGCCGCGCTGGGCGCGTAGTACGCCGAGCCGGTCTTGAGATGCGCGACGATCTCGGCTCCGCCGTTCCGGGTGCGCTCGACGATCGCATCGAGCTTGTCGCGGGCGAGCAGCTGCGACACGGGGATTCCGGACACGGTGGTGTACGAGATGAGAGGCACCATGGTATCGCCGTGCCCGCCGAGCACCATCGCCTGGATGTCCTCGACCGACACGTCGAGCGCCTCCGCCAGAAACATCCGGTAGCGAGCGGTATCCAGCACACCGGCCATGCCCACCACCCGCTCGCGGGGGAAGCCGGTCGCCTTCTTGGCGACGTAGCACATGACGTCGAGCGGATTGGACACCACGAGCACAATGGCGTTGGGCGCGACCCGTTTGATCTGCTCTCCCACCGATTGGACGATTCCGGCGTTGGTCTTCACCAGATCGTCACGGCTCATCCCGGGCTTTCGCGCGATGCCCGCGGTAACTACGAAGACCTCGGCGCCGGCCGCTGCGTCGTAGTTCTGTCCGCCGAGCACTCGGCTGTCGAAGCCCTCGATCGGCCCGGACTGCCATTGGTCGAGCGCTTTCCCCTGGGGGACGCCCTCGATCACATCGATCATCACCACCGTGCGGGCCAGCGATTTCTCGGCCAGCCGCTGCGCCGCCGTCGCCCCGACGTTCCCTGCCCCGACCACGGCAATCTTGCTGAGCATCGTTCGGCCTCGATTACGAGCTTCGTGGGATCAAGCGGAGAAAGTATAGCGCGGGTCGGCCCCGGACGACACCGCCGCAATGCGGTCGGTTCAGCCTTCGGTTGTGGGTTCGGGGGTCGGAATGCCGAGTTGACGCAAGCCCTCGTACAGCACGATGCTGACCGCGTTGGCGAGATTGAGGCTCCGCACGTCGCCGGGCATCGGTATGCGAAAACAGCGCCGGGGGTACTTCTCGAGAATGCGGACCGGCATGCCGTCGGTTTCGTTGCCGAACACGAGACAACTGTTCCAGCGAAATGGCGCGCGCCGATAATCGCGCGACGCGTTGGCGGAAAAGTACAGGCACCGATCGCGAGTGATGGCGTCCCGGAAGTCACCCCAGCCCGGGTGGACCCAGAGGTCAACTTTGTCCCAGTAGTCCAACCCTGCCCGCTTCACATCGCGTTCGCTCAGGGAAAAGCCGAGCGGCTCGATGAGGTGGAGCGGTGTGTCGGTTGCGGCGCAGAGTCGGGCGATGCTGCCCGTGTTGGGAGGAATGCGGGGTTCGATCAGAACGACGTGCATGCCCTACGCGGCGGCTGACCGGGGGCGGCGCCGGGCGCGCGGGGCCGCCGAGGTGCTGCACATGGGGCGCGTCGGCGAGCTGGGCGACCCTCGCAGGGTGGTGCGCCAGCTCCGCCTGGTGGGCGCCCCGCCCGGCTCAGCCACCACGCGTGTGCATCTCGCGATGCGGATCGGCCCGGAGGCCTCCCAGCTGGTAGAGCGCCGCTCTGTGAGGAGCCAGCATTCGCTCTTCAGCGCCCCGGTCAGTTCGGGCCGCCCAGTGCTTCCTGATGATGGCAGCCAACTCCTCGTCCGACGCGCCGCTCCTGAGCGGCTCCCTCAGGTCGATGCCCTGCGCAGCGTAGAGACACAAAAACCAAGTGCCGTCTGCGGTGAGCCGGCTCCGATCGCAGCTGCGACAGAACGGCGCCGTCGTGGAAGCGATGATGCCGAACGTGCTGCCGTCTTGGAGTGCGAAGCGCTCGGCCGGCGCCGAGGGCGCGCCCGGCTCGACCACCGGCGTGATGGCGCCGTATCGGGCATCAAGCCGGCTCAGGATTTCGCGCTGGGACACGACCTGGTCCATGCTCCACTGCGTCGCCCCGCCGACGTCCATGTACTCGATGAAGCGAACCTCGGCATCGTGGTCCCGCCCGAACTCGATCAAGTCCACCAGCTCGTCGTCATTATAGCCGCGGATCACGACGCAGTTGAGCTTGAGCCCCCTGAACCCGGCAGCGCTGACGGCTGCCAAACCTTCGAGCACGTCCGCGTGGCGCGCGCTCCCGGCGAATTCGAGCATGCGGTCCGCATGGAGCGTGTCGAGGCTCACCGTGATTCGATCGAGCCCAGCGTTGCGCAGCGCCTCGGCGTGCCGCGCAAGCAACAAGCCGTTGGTGGTCAGGGCGAGGTCTCCGATCGCGGGATTGCCCGCGAGGAGCCTCACCAGCTCCGGAAGGTCGTGCCGCAGGAGCGGCTCGCCCCCGGTGAGCCGGACCTTGGTCACGCCTAGGCTGGTAAATACTCGAACCAGTCGCTCCGCTTCCTCGAACGTGAGGATCGAATCGCGTGGAAGCCAC
>Ga0075424_100007536_pt1 | contig 10567 bp, 10 predicted proteins | sample SoiMethybrSBSTD3_FD_75301 | JGI IMG/M metagenome (GOLD analysis project Ga0075424, IMG submission 75301) | Bulk soil microbial communities from a Populus tree surrounding site in Tennessee, USA - Soil MetaG P. TD hybrid SBSTD3 | ecosystem: Environmental > Terrestrial > Soil > Tree plantation...
TGAACCCGCGCCTCAAGGTCGGCCATCTGGCGGTGCGCCGGTTCCGCCTGCGGCCGCTGCACGGGCAGCTGGAGAGCGAGTGAGCATCCAGGCCGTTCTCCGGACCGACGACCTGCACGTGTGGTTCGATCTCCCGGGCGACCGGGAGCTGCACGCTGTCAGGGGCGTCAGCCTGGAGCTGAGGCCCGGCGAGCGGATGGGGCTCGTGGGGGAGTCGGGCTGCGGCAAGACGACCGCGATCCTCGCGCTGATGGGGCTGCTCCCATCGAGCGCGAGCGTGGCCGGTCGCGTCTACCTGAACGGCGAGGATGTGCTCGCGAAGGGCGAGGAGTCGATCAGCCCGCACCGCTGGAACGACATCGCGATGGTGTTCCAGGGCGCGATGAACGCCTTCAACCCGGTGAAGACCATCGGCGCGCAGATCGTCGAGCCGATGGAGCTGCACGGGACCGCGACTGGGCGTGCGGCCCGGGCGCAGGTGCGCGAGCTGCTTGAGCTCGTCGGGATCTCCGGAGACCGCGCCGAGCGCTATCCGCACGAGTTCTCGGGTGGGATGCGCCAGCGAGCCGCGATCGCGCTCGCGCTGGCGTGCGAGCCGAACGTCCTGCTCGCGGACGAGCCGACGACCGCGCTCGATGTGATGGTGCAGGCGCAGATCCTCGAGCTCCTGGTGCGCCTCACGCGCGATCTGGGGTTGGCGATGATCCTCGTCACGCACGACCTGCCGGTGGTGGCGCAGGTTTGCGACCGCGCGGCCGTGATGTACGCAGGCGAGATCGTCGAGATGGGGGAGATGGCGACGATCTACCACGACCCGCGCCATCCATACACGCGCATGCTGTTCTCGGCGACGCCCGACCTTCTGGGCGACTCGGAGGTGCTCTCGATCCCCGGGGCGCCCCCCCGCCTCGATCGCGAAATCGTCGGATGCCCGTTCACACCCCGCTGCGACTCCGCGTTCGCGCCCTGCGCGACGACGCATCCGCGCCGGCTCGAGGTCGCCCCGGGACACGAGGCGCTGTGCCATCTGAACGACCACCTGGTTGCGGAGCGTCCAGCGTGAGCGCAGAACACGAGGCGCTCCTCGAGGTCGAGGGGCTCGTCACCCGCTACCCCGTGGCGCGCGGCGTTGTGGGGGCGATCGCGCGCCGGCCCAGGGAGACGGTGCATGCGGTCGAGGGGGTGTCGTTCACGATCGCGCCGGGTGAGATGGTGGCGCTCGTGGGCGAGTCCGGATGCGGAAAGACGTCGACCGCCCAGACCGTCGTGCGGATGGTCGATAGTGAAGAGGGCGTGATCCGGTTCCGCGGCCGCGAGATCACGCGGCTCTCCGCCCGGGCGCTGCGGCCCCTGCGACGCGAGATCCAGATGATCTACCAGGATCCGTACGAGTCGCTCGACCCCCGCTTCACGGTCCGCGACACGATCGAGGAGCCGCTGGTCGTGCACCGCATCGCCCGCGGCAGGGAGGAGCGCGACGCCAAGGTGCGCGAGGCGCTTGTGCGGGCCGGGCTGTCGCCGCCTGAGCTCTTCATCGACCGCTACCCGCACGAGCTCTCCGGCGGCCAGCGGCAGCGCGTCGCGATCGCTGCGAGCCTTGTGCTCGACCCCAAGCTGCTCGTCGCCGACGAGCCGGTCTCGATGCTCGACGTCTCCGTGCGGGCCGGGATCCTGTCGCTCCTGGACGGGCTGCGCAAGGAGGGGATGGGCATCCTCATGATCACCCACGACCTGTCCACGGCCGCGCATTTCGCCGACCGGATCGCCGTCATGTACCTGGGCCGGATCGTCGAGGAGGGTCCCGCCCGGGACGTCGTCCGAAACCCGCAGCACCCCTACACCCGCGCCCTCATCACGGTGGTGCCCAAGCGCGACCCACGCGAGCAGACGACGCCGCAGATCCTCACAGGCGAGACGCCGAACCCGGTCCGCGTCCCGCGGGGGTGCCGGTTTCATCCCCGCTGCCCAATCGCCGAGCCGAGGTGCTCGGAGGTCGATCCGAGCCTCCAGCGCCCGCGGGAGGAGGCGACACCCGATCACCGCGCGGCGTGCATCGTGACCGCGCCCGGGCCGTCCGCTGACGAGGTCGGGCCGGGCGGGCGCGGCACGGCGTGACCGCAGCCGGGCTGATCGAGAGCTTCCGCCGCCGCGAGCGCTCGCCGGTCGAGGTCGCGCAGGAGGCGCTCGGGCGGATCGACGCGGTCGACGCCCGCCTGAACGCGTTCGTCACGCGCACGGCCGACCTCGCGCTCGAGCAGGCCACGGCCGCCGAGCGCTCACACGCCGCCGGGTCGGCCGGGCCGCTGGCGGGCATCCCGGTCGCGATCAAGGATTTGGTCGACGTCGCGGGCGTGCCGACGAGCATGGGCTCGCTCGTCCACAAGGACGAGGTGGCGCGGGCCGACTCGCCGCTCGTCGCCCGCATCCGCGCCGCGGGGGCGGTCATGGTCGGGAAGACGACGACGTCGGAGTACGGCTGGAAGGGCGAGTCGGGAAACCGCGTGAACGGCCCGGCCCACAACCCGTGGCGGTACGCGCTGACCGCGGGCGGGTCATCGGGCGGCTCGGCGGCCGCCGTTGCCGCCGGCGTCGTGCGGATGGCCCAGGGCGGCGACGGCGCCGGCTCGATCCGGATCCCGGCGTCGTTCTGCGGCGTCTTCGGCCTGAAGCCGACGGTGGGGCTCGTGCCGACGGTCGCCGGGTCGGGGCTGTCGGCGCAGGGGCCGATCGCGCGGACGGTGGCCGACGCCGCGCTCCTGCTCGACGTGATGGCGGCGACGTCGTTCTTGGAGACGCTCGAGGAGGGCGTCGAGGGCGTGCGGGCGGCCTGGTCGGCCGACCTGGGGTACGCGGCCGTCGAGGCGGATGTCCTCGGCGTCGCGGCGGCGGCCGCTCGCCGCCTCCCCGAGCTGGGCCTCGCGCTCGAGGACGCCGACCCCGGCCTCGCCGACCCGTGGCCGATCGTCGACCCGATCTGGGCCTGGAACCAGGCGCAGGACGAGGACCCGGCCAAGCGGGAGCTGGCGGACCCGGGTCGCTGGGAGGTCGTCGAGCGGGGGATGCGGATGACCGAGGCCGACCTTGCGGCCGCGCACGAGGCTCGCGAGCGCTACACGGCGGCGATGGACACGTTCTTCGCGGCCCACGACCTGCTGGTGACGCCGACGATGCCGTGCCCGCCGTTTCGGGCAGGCGCCGACCAGCCGGGCTGGGTGGCGGGCCGGCCGACCGAGTACCTGAGCTGGACGGCGTTCACGTACCCCTTCAACGTCACCGGCCAGCCGGCCGCGTCGCTGCCGTGCGGATTCGACCCCGACGGGCTCCCGGTCGGCCTCCAGATCGTGGGCCGGCGTGGGGAGGACGCGCTCGTCCTGCGTGCCGCCCGGGCCTTCGAGGAGGCGTTTCCCTGGTCGTACGACGGGCTGGATCTGGTATAGACGGGACAGGATGGGAGAGCGCTGGCGCGACATCGGCGGCCCCGTGGGCCTCTTTCCGACCGGGGAGCGAAACGCGATCACCGACGTCCCCGGGGTGCGCGTCGGCCATGCTCAGGCGGCGAGCGGCGAGGCGACCGGCGTCACGGTGGTCGTCCCGCCCGAGCTGCCGACGCGGGCTGGCGTCGACACGACCAACGGCGTGGGGGAGCTGACCGCGAAGCTCGAGATCGACGAGTACGGTCTGATCGTGACGCCCGTGTGGCTGTGCGGCACGCACGCGGTCGGGACGGTCTACCACGCCGCGGTGCTGGCGGCGGGCGGGAGCCCCGACAAGACCGTGATCCCGGTCGTCGGCGAGTGCGACGACTCCGATCTCGGCGACTCGCGCACCGTGACCGTTGAGGATGCCAATGCGGCGCTCGCGAACGCCGGGCTCGAGGTGGCGGAGGGGACGGTCGGCTCCGGCACCGGCATGACCTGCTTCGACTTCGCCGGCGGGATCGGGACAGCGTCGCGGGTGGTCGAGGGGCACACCGTCGGCGTCCTCCTGATGTGCAATTTCGGCGACCGCGAGCGGCTGACGGTTGGGGGCCTCAGATTCGACCCGGTCCCGGGCGACCCGCCGCCGGAGGGGTCGTGCATCGCGGTCTGCGCCACCGACGCGCCGCTCACGGCGATTCAGCTGCGGCGGCTGGCGCTACGGCCGCTCCTGGGGCTGGCTCGGGCCGGCTCGTATGCCAGCAACGGCTCGGGCGAGATCGGGATCGCCTTCACGGTCACGCGCGAGCAGGCCTTTCGCACCGACCGCATGTCGCCGCTGTTCGCCGCCGCCTACGAGGCGGCGGAGGAGGCCGTCTACAACTGCCTGGTGGCGGCGAAGGCCGGGACGCGCAGGGACGGGCGCCCGCACGAGGCCTTCCCGAAGCACCTGGTCAGGCGGTGACGCTCGCCGAGCTGCTGCGACCGCACACGACGGTCACCGTCGTGGGCCTCGCCAAGAACGCCGGCAAGACGACCGTCGTGAACCACCTGCTGGAGGGGATGGCCGGCCGGGTCGGCCTGGCCTCGCTCGGCCTCGACGGCGAGGCTCGCGATCAGCTCACCGGCCTCGCCAAGCCGCGCATCGCCCCGCCGGCCGGCGCGCTTGTCCTCACCACCACGCAACTTCGGGGTCAGACCCCGGTGGTGCGCGAGCTGCCGTTTCGCACCGCCGCCGGCGAGGTGGTCGTGGTGGCGGCGGGCGGGGGAGAGGCGGTCGTCGTCTCCGGCCCGACGCGGCTCGACGAGCTGGACGCGGCGCTCGCCGCGCTGCGCCACGCCGGGGCGGAGCGCCTGTTGCTCGAGGGCGCGCTCGGCAGGCTCGGCACAGCCGCGCCCGGCCGGGCCGACGCCGTCGTGCTGGCGGCCGGTGCGTCGCTTGCGGAGGGCGGCGACGATCTGCCGGTGCGGCTGAAGCTGGCGGTCGACGCACTCGACCTCCCGGTGACCGATGCGCCGGCCGAGATCGCGCTCGCGCGGGCTGCCGGGTTCGAGGCCGAGGCCGCGGCCGAGGTGGGGGACGGAGCGGTGGCGGAGATGGCGGGCGCGCTGACCGATCCGCTCCTCGAGGCGCTCATGCGCGGGCGGCGGCGGGTGACGCTGGTCGTCGCCGACGCCACGCGAGTCCTGGCCGGACCACAGACGGTGGCGCGCGCCCGCCGGGCGGGGGTCGAGCTCGCCGCCCGCCGGCCGCTTCGGATCGCCGCCCTCACGTCGAGCCCGTTTCATCCCGAGGGCTCGCGGGCGCCGGCGGAGGCCTTCGACGCGCTGGTCGGCGCGAGCGCCGGCCGCTGGCCCGTGTACGACGTCGTGGCAGGATTTGCGGCATGAGGCTCGACCTCGACCGGGAGCTGACGGAGGAGGCGTTCGCGCTGGCCGACTCGATCGCGGCGCCGATCATGCAGTTCGCGGTGGGGCACACGACGGTCGCGATCGAGCGCACCGTCGCGCGGCTCTTCGGCGTGGACGGCGTCGACGAGCTGGGCGTCCCGCTCCCGAACGTTCTTGTCGACGCGCTCGGTCCGGACCTTCCCGGGGGCCTGGCGCTCCCGCTGGCGCAGACCTGCGTCGAACGGCAGGCCTCGCCCCAGCAGGTGGCCGAGGCCGTCGCCGCCGGCGAAAAATTGGGGTCAGACCCCAATTTTTCGGGCGAGGCGAGGGAGCTGGCTGCGCGGCTCGCGCGGGAGGCCGACGAGCGGATCGTGGCCCAGCGGGCCCGGCGTGACGAGCTGATCGAGCAGCACGGCGATCCGGCCACGCCGTGGCTCTACGTCATCGTCGCCACCGGCAACATCCACGAGGACGCCCGCCAGGCCCAGGCTGCGGCGCGGGCCGGCGCCGACGTCGTCGCCGTCATCCGCTCGACCGCCCAGAGCCTGCTCGACTACGTCCCCTACGGCGAGACGACGGAGGGCTTCGGCGGCACGTTCGCCACCCAGGCCAACTTCCGCTGCGTGCGGGCGGCGCTCGACGAGGTGATGCCCGAGGTCGGCCGCTACCTGCGGCTCACGAACTACGCCTCGGGCCTGTGCATGCCCGAGATCGCCGCCTGCGGAGCGCTGGAGCGGCTCGACATGATGCTGAACGACTCGATGTACGGGATTCTCTTCCGCGACATCAACCCGGAGCGGACGTTCTGCGACCAGTACGTGAGCCGCATGATCAACGGCCGGGCCGGGATCATCATCAACACGGGCGAGGACAACTACCTGACGACCGCCTCGGGCCGGGAGGGCGGCCATACGGTGGTCGCCTCGACGCTGATCAACCGCGCGCTCGCGCTCGCGGCCGGCATCCCCGAGGCGCAGATCGGCCTCGGCCACGCCTTCGAGATCGATCCCGACCTGCCGGGCCAGATCGTCGACGAGTGGGCCCTGGCGCTCCTCATCCGCGAGCTCTACCCGAGCTGCCCGATCAAGTACATGCCGCCCACCAAGCACGTCACCGGCGACATCTTCCGCACGCACGCGATCGGATCGATGTTCAACCTCGTCGGCGTCGCGACCGGCCAGCACATCCAGCTGCTCTCGATCCTGACCGAGGCCGTACACACGCCGTTCCTGGCCGACCGGCTGCTGGCGATCCAGGACGCGCGGCGCGTCTTCGAGGCCGCCAGGCCGCTGCGCGAGTCGCTCGCTCCCGTCCCCGGCGGCCCGCTCGACGTGCGTGCGCAGCACGTGCTGGCGGAGGCCGTCGGGCTGCTCCGGCGCGTCGACGACGTGGGCATGTTCGGCGCGATCGCGAACGGCTGGTTCGCCGAGACGCCGCGTGCGCGCGACGGCGGCCGCGGCCGCGAGGGCGTCGCCGAGCGCGGCCCCGGCTACGTGAACCCCTTCCTGGAGCTGTGGGAGCCGCAGCTCACGGCGTGGGCCGGTGTCTGAACTCCTCCCGTACGGCGACACGGCCGACGACGGCATGGTGCAGCTCAGCTTCACGCTGCCCGTGCCGGCCGACGCCCGGGCCCGGGAGGTCGCGCTCGAGTTCCTGCGCAGAAACGGCCTGCGCGAGCCCCAGATCGTCCACATCGGCGCCGCCGACCGGGACATGGCGTTCTTCGTGGCCTACGCGAAGGCGGCGCACGGCGTCGACCCCGACTCCGTCGTCGGCTCCGAGGTGGAGGCGCCGGCGCTCGGCTTCAAGGAGGTGAACACGCTCATCGAGCGCGAGCTGGGCCGGCGGATCGTGGTCATCGGCGCGGCGATCGAGACCGACGCCCACACGGTCGGGATCGACGCCATCATGAACATGAAGGGCTTTGCCGGCGACTACGGCCTGGAGCGCTACCCGTGGATCGACGCCGTGAACCTGGGTGCGCAGGTGCCGTGCGAGCGCCTGCTGCGCGAGGCGCATGAGCGCTCGGCCGACGCGATCCTGGTCTCGCAGGTGGTCACCCAGAAGCAGGTGCACGCCCGCCAGCTCACCAAGCTGGTCGACCTGTTCGAGGCGGAGGGCGTGCGCGATCGCTACCTGCTCGTGTGCGGCGGGCCGCGGCTCTCGAACACCTTCGCGAAGGAGCTCGGGTACGACGCCGGCTTCGGGCCGGGGTCGACGCCGTCGACGGTGGCGGGCTGGATCGCCCAGGAGCTGGTGGCACGCAGGCGGCCCGTATGATCACGGGCGGCACATCGATAGGACCGGCCCGGGAGGGGTGAGCATGGAAGGCATGACCGTCGAGCTGCGGACGCGGCTCTCTGCGGCGGACGTCCACTACGGTGGGAACCTCGTCGACGGCGCCCACGGCCTCGAGCTCTTCGGCGACGTCGTGACGGAGCTCGCGATCCGCACCGACGGCGACGAGGGCCTCTTCGCGGGCTACGAGTCGGTCGAGTTCCTGGCTCCGCTCTTCGGCGGCGACTTCGTCCGCGCCAGGGGGACGATCGTGCGCATGGGGAACACGAGCCGCACCGTCGACCTCGAGATCTGGAAGGACATCACCGCCCGGCCCGACGTGAGCCCGTCCGCCGCCGACCTGCTCGCCGAGCCCGTGCTCGTCACCCGCGCCCGCGGCACCTACGTCGTGAAGCAGGACCACCATCGCGGCGCCGGCGGCCAGGGCGGCTGACCGTGGACGCCCTGCATCGGCTGTCCGCCAGCGAGGCGCTCCGGCGGATGCGTGCACGGGAGCTCTCGCCGGTCGAGCTCGTGGAGGCGGTGATCCGGCGCGCCGAGCAGGTCGAACCGGCGATCAACGCCTTCCCGCACACCTACTACGACGAGGCGCTCGCGGCTGCGCGCGCGGCCGAGGCGCGCTACGCAGGGAAGGGCCCGCGGCCGCGCCCGCTCGAAGGCATCCCGGTCGCCATCAAGGACGAGACGCCCATCCTGGGCCAGCCACTCACGCAGGCGTCGCTGATCTACAAGGACGACGTCGCGACCCACACGGCCGTCGTGCCCGAGCGGGTCATGCGCGCGGGCGGCATCGTCCACGCCCGCGGCGCGACCCCGGAGTTCTCGTCGGCGGCGTTCACCCACTCGCGCATCTACGGCATCACCCGCAACCCCTGGAACACGGAGTACAGCCCGGGCGGGTCCACCGGGGGCGGCGCGGCGTCGCTCGCGGCCGGCTCGGCGATGCTCGCCACCGGCTCCGACATCGGCGGCTCGATCCGCATCCCGGCCACATTCAGCGGCGTGGTCGGCTTCAAGCCGCCGTACGGCCGCGTGCCGGTCGAGCCGCCGTACAACCTCGACCACTTCTGCCACGACGGCCCGCTCGCGCGCACGGTCGCCGACTGCGCGCTCCTCGAGAACGTCCTCGCCGGCCCGCACCACAGCGATCCGGTCGCGCTTCGCCCCAAGCTGCGCATCCCGGCCGAGCTGGGAGGGATCGAGGGCTGGAGGATCGCCTATTCGCTCGATCTCGGATACGAGGTCGGCCCGGACGTCGAGGCCGGCGTGCTGGCCGCCGTCGACGGACTGCGGGAGGCGGGCGCGACCCTCGAGGAGGTCGAGGTCGGCTGGACGCACCACGACGTGACCGCGGCGACCCGGGCGCACTTCGCCGCCATGTTCGGCGGCTCGGTCGTCGAGGAGCTGCGAGCCCACCGCGACCTGATGACGGCGTACACGGTGCAGTTCGGCGAGGAGTCGGCCGAGGTCACGATGGCCGACTACGTGGACGGCATGAAGATCGAGGCCCGCATCCACGCCGCGCTGGGCCGGATCCACCGCCGCCACCGCGCCCTGATCGGGCCGGGGTTCGGCGTCGCGCAGCTCCGGGCCGGCGACGACTGCCTGGACGTCGACACCTACGCCATGCTCCTCACCGCCGTCTTCAACGTGTGCAGCCGAAGCCCGGTCCTCTCGGTGCCGTCGGGCCGGTCAGGGGAGGGCGTCCCCACCGGCATCCAGATCGCCGCTCGGCCGTACGACGACGTCTCGGCCTTCCGGATCGGCGCGGCGCTGGAGCGCGTGCGGCCGTGGCCGCAGATCGCCGAGGCCGCGCTGGTGGCCGTGTGAGCGACGAGCTCGTGATCACCGTGGCGCCCTGCGGCGCCGAGACCACCCGCGAGCACAACCCCGCGGTGCCGTTCACGCCCGCCGAGATCGCGGCCGAGGCCCGGCGGGCGTTCGAGGCGGGCGCGCGCATGATCCACGTCCACGCCCGCCGGGACGACGGCACCCCGACGCAGGATGCCGGCCGCTACCGAGAGACGGTGGCCGCCATCCGTGCGGAGGCACCCGAGATGATCGTGCAGGTCTCGACCGGCGGCGCGATCGGCATGACGGCGCAGGAGCGCCTGGGCTCGCTCGCCGCCGAGCCGGAGATGGCGAGCCTGACGTGCGGGACGGTCAACTTCGGCCGCGGCATCTTCGAGAACCCGGCGCCGCTCATGCTCGAGTTCGCGACGGCGATCCTGGCGGCCGGCGTGCGGCCCGAGCTCGAAATCTTCGACCTCGGCCATCTCGACAACGCCGCGTGGCTGGCCGGGAAGGCCCCGCTCGCGGGCCCGCAGCACCACGACTTCGTGCTGGGCGTGCCGGGCGGCGCGGCCGGTACGCCGGCAAACGTGGCGCTCATGGCCGGACGCCTTCCCGACGGCGCCACCTGGTCGGCGACCGGGATCGGCCGCAGCCACCTGCCCGTCGTCATGGCGGCGATCGCGGCCGGCGGGCACGTGCGGCTCGGGTTCGAGGATCAGGTCGAGTACGAGCCCGGCCGGCTCGCGACGTCGAACGCTGAGCTGGTCGAGCGCGCGGCCCGGCTCGGCGAGCTGGCGGGCCGCCCCGTCGCGTCTCCGCAGCGGGCGCGCGAGATCCTGAGGCTGGCAGCATGAGCGCGGACGTCGTCGAGCGCTACCTGCGGCTCGGCCTCCAGCTCGACCGGCACGTCGAGGGCACCGTCGACGCCTACTTCGGCCCGCCGGAGCTCGCCGAGGAGGTGAAGGCCGCGCCGCCCGTCGATCCGGCCGCCCTCGCCGCCGAGGCCGACTCGCTGCTGGGCGAGATCGAGGACGGCTGGCTGCGCGACCAGGTCGCCGGCCTGTACACGTTCGCCCGGGTGGTCGCGGGGGAGACGCTCGCGTACGCCGACGAGGTCGAGCGCTGCTACGGCATCCGCCCGGAGCGCACCGACGAATCGGCGTTCGCCG
>Ga0075424_100007537_pt1 | contig 10567 bp, 12 predicted proteins | sample SoiMethybrSBSTD3_FD_75301 | JGI IMG/M metagenome (GOLD analysis project Ga0075424, IMG submission 75301) | Bulk soil microbial communities from a Populus tree surrounding site in Tennessee, USA - Soil MetaG P. TD hybrid SBSTD3 | ecosystem: Environmental > Terrestrial > Soil > Tree plantation...
CTTCCTGTTTGGTGCGCGCGATGTCTGGTTCGTCGTTGGGCTGCCTGTATTCCTCTACGTCAATGGCTGGAGCTTCATCCAGGTGGGTGGGTTTCTCGCAGTCTGGACGATCGCTTACGGCGCTGTGCAGGCGGCGGCACCAAGACTCGTGGCGCGCAGCGCCGACGGTCTCAGCAGTGAAGTTCCGGGGGCCAGAAGATGGTCTTTGATCCTGGTCGCGATCCCCGTTGGGCTCGCACTGGCGCTGCAGTTTATCGACATGCCGCGACCCGATCTTGTCGTGGCCGCGGGTCTTGCACTGTTCGGCCTGGCTTTTGCCGTCAACTCCTCGCTGCACTCCTATCTGATCCTGGCCTATGCGGGGTCTGAAAAGGCTGCCGAGGACGTTGGCTTCTACTATGCTGCAAATGCCAGCGGGCGCCTGATGGGTACACTTCTCTCAGGCCTCCTCTACCATGTGGGTGGGATGACGGGCTGTCTGGTTGGCTCCGCTGCGATGTTGGCTCTGTCCTGGCTTATCACGCTTCTGTTGCCCACCACTGTCCGCGAGCCGGTTATGGCCGGTGTGCTTCACCGCGGTGCCGGGACCGCTTCATAAAACAAAACCGGCTCCTCGCAGGATGGAGTGCCGGGCGAGCGGCACGGCCATTATCAGATCACGGATTTCTCATCATAAGCTCCTCAAGGGCGAGACGGGCGTACAGGGACGATTCCAATGGTCAAGCGCTTGAGAGTCGGTGACGGTCGAGGACGACATTCTCGTGCACCTGAGCGACCTGCACAGGCAGGCGATCTAGGACCGCAGCCACTACTACCTCGGTCGTTGCGTCAGCGACGCCATCAACGAGATCACGGTGCTGCGCAAGCACCTTATTGGCAGCAGCCATCCCTGCTCTGCACCGGAGGGCATGGGACCGAACCGTAAGAGCAGTAGACGCACTTACCCTTGATGGGCTTCATGCGGTGGCCACACTGTTTGCAATCGTAGATGTACTGACAGGCGTCAGTAGGCATGGTCTCGATTGCTTTTTGACTGCACACCGGACACGTAATGACAGATTGCAATTCCATTGTCCGCCCTCACGACCAAACTGGATCGACAAACAGGCTAATACCTCTAGTGATCCCAGATGCAAGTCGGCCAAAGTCGGAACCCGAACGATCATGACCTGGCCGCCAGTGAGGACGCCGAGGAAGTGCAATGGCAGGAAGTACGGTTCACCCTGGTGGGCAGTGACCCACGAGCAGCAGTGGCCAACCCAGTGCCCTAATGTTAACACGGTCGCCCCCGTTTGACGTCAGGACTCGAGACAATTTAGTTCGGCACTCGGTGCATGGTCGGCGGCTACCTTGCGGCTTGGGCTCCCAGTGAAGCACTGCGGCTTTCGCTCGCCGCAATCCTCGCCGTGTCGACCCTCAAGCTTTGGACAAAGAGCGGCCCGGAAAAATCAAACTGACCCACTACCCTCGATGACGGGGCTCATGGCCCAAAGCGTCGTGCGTTCGGGACGGCTAATCGCATGCCTCATGACACGAGCATTATATTCGGTGTTGCGGTTCCTTCGGTCGACCCGGTCTTCCTCGCGGTAGTGCGTTTCCACATTGTCGTAGGAATCGTAGTCGTCGTTACCGGGGCGACCGCGATGCTAAGGGGCCGCCATTCGACGGCCGGAACAGTATACTACTGGTCCTTAGCAATCATCGGTGCTACCGCGACCGAGCTTTCGTTGGTGCGCTGGGAAGAAGACTATCACCTGTTCCTTCTCGGCACCTTGTCCTTAATTGCGGCAACAATCGGCCGAACAGCTTTACGCCACCGTTGGCGTAACTGGGTCAGGCTCCATATCAGCGGCATGGGTTTGTCTTACGTTCTCATGCTGACTGCATTCTATGTGGACAACGGCAAGAACCTGCCGCTATGGCGCGAGCTTCCGCAGTGGGCCTTCTGGGTTCTGCCAACCGTGCTCGGGCTTCCGATCGTGGTCTATGCGGTGCTGTGGCACCCGCGAGTCCGTCAACGCGCGCCTTCGTGAATTGACGCCAGCACCCGACAATAGCTTTGCTCAACATACGGGAAAGCTGCAACATGAGCGGCGGGCGCACAGCGCACGCGCCGCACTCCACGCGCATTCAACTGTCGCCCAAGCAAGCTTTAAATGAAGCATCCAAGAGGGGCGGAGCATTGTTGACCTTTGATAAGGCACGCGAGAAACCGGTACTCAGTCTTTTCAGTGAGGAAGCCAATGAGCGCGTAGGGCTCACGCAAAGAATACAATCGGCGCTCAGGCCCCTCGTGGCGTCCTGAATTGGAGCCGTCTGACCCTGAGACAATGAGCCCCCAATCTCACGGTGGAGGCGAGCGCCCAATCGATGATTTCTTGCATCTCAGGTGCCAGGTCATGCGCACAACCGCCCCGGAAGGCGTGCCAGGCTTGGTCGTAGGGTGCGCGCACCGCGGTGAGAACCGCCGCCCCGGCCTGGATAGCCGCCGAGAAGCAGCCAAGAAGCCCACGACCAAGGCTCTCTGCCCGCCCGAATCGGTTCATGACCAAAAGATCGACACCGTCCGCAAGCGCATCCATCAGTGCGGACTCGGCATCAACCAACTAGGCCGCGCTCATCGAGCCGGCAGCCAACCGCGCAGGACCCGCGATCTTCCCAAATGTTGAACGTTCGGCCGGATCGTAGATCGACAACATGGACTGAGGATGCACATCGTGTTCGGTATGAACCTGTCGCGCGATCTGTCACGGATGCAGCCCACAGCGCGGCTGAGGTCCGGGACGAGCATCGGAAGGTCTTGATGCAATCCGTGCGCGAGATCCCGACCGGGCGCACGAGGCCGTGCGCGTTCATGTTTAACGCGCACGCTTCCGCATCTTTGAAGGTGGGACGAAGTCGGTCGCGTCAGCGATCGGCCCCACCAGCGAGTACCGGATGGTGGGGCAAAATTTCAGTCTTGTTTAGGCGCAAGGCTGCCGATATTCACCGTGCGGCACTTCAATTGCCAACCTGCCGACCGTCGTCCCCGAAGCCTGAGGAATGGGAGCGTGTGAGATGGTCGCTGACGACGACAGAACGGCGAAGCTGACCCAGCTGATTGCCGCGATTGCGGTCGACGAAGAAGCCCGCGATGGTGCTGCCGAGCTTAAGGAGAAGATTTTAGCAACTAGGTGATGCGCCCATACGCGTTGGAGGTATGCTGTCGGCTCAGCGGACCACGTTGATTGGTACCCGGCTATAAAATGACACATCAACGAAAGTAACAATTATTCACGTTCAAGTGTTGCGCCTGCGTGCCGCAGAAGATTTGCTTTATCGATGCCAAAAAGGCAGCTTCCCGTATTGGGGATCAACCTGTTCGAGCGGAAATAGCGGACACTAGCTCGCGTGGTGGACCCGTCTGTGCGCAAGAGTCGATTTGAAGCCCCGCGCAAGTTTTGCGTAATGACAGGCGGAACGAGCGGTATCGGCCGCGGCGTGGTGGAACGTCTGCTTGATGATTGGCCGGACCGGCGACTAGTCTTGATTGCGCGATCGTCTCCGCGCATCGACCAATTGCGCGCGCTGCCAGGGGCTCGCGAACGCCTCTTCGTGATCAACGGCGATTTGGCAAGTCTTAGGTCGGTGGAGCAGGCGTGTGATCAGATAACCAGCCTACTTGGCTCAGATCCAATCGATGCATTGGCATTGAACGCCGGAGTTCAAGTTGTTCACGGCAACGTGTCGTCTGCAGACGGGCTTGAGCTCTCTTTCGCGGTCAACTATCTCGCGCATTTCCTCGTCGTTGAGCGACTGAAAGGGCTGCTGCATTCAGGAGGTCGCATAGTCCTCACTTCAAGCGAGGTGCACGATCCGGACGCGTTCTGCCTCATGGGTATCAGTCGCGCGACGTGGCAAGATCCCCTTTTACTGGCGGATCCTGTGCGCTCGCAGGACCACGTCGTGTCGCAGGTGAACCGTGGTGAGGCCCGATATTGCGCATCAAAGCTCCTTAATCTCATGTATGTGCGCCATCTCGCGCAGGCGTTGCCGGACGTTGGAGTGGTCGCCTTCAATCCGAGCGTTGTACCTGGCACGGAGATTGCGCGCGATCGCAACTGGCTGCAACAATTTGGCTGGAAGTATGCGATGCCGCTGTTGACCCCGGTTCTGCCAGGAGCGCGCTCGCTCAGTCAGTCGGCCTCGGATCTGCTGTGGCTTGTGACCGAGGCCGACGGACGAAGCCTATCTGGTCGCTACGTTGACGGACGCGTGGCTCAGCCTGGATCGGAGGAGTCGAGGGACCAAGCAAAGATTGCGCGCGCGGTCGAGGTGGGTCGCTTGCTGCTGGCGAGCATTCTGACGCCGGCTAAATCTCCCTTACCGACTTAGTCTCTACCAGCAACATGTCGCGCCTATTCGCCGCCGCGCATATTCGCGTCGAGGACGGCAAACGCATCGCGGGCACGGGTGACGGCCGCAATCGGTCGGTCGCGGGTATAAAAGTTGCCGAGAACGAGTGCGTCCATGTCGGTTCTGAGAAAGCAGGAAACCGCTTCTTCCGGTCGAGCGACGATCGGCTCCTGCTTGTTGAAGCTGGTATTTAGGACCACCGGCACGCCAGTCAGCTTCATGAACTCCTCGATCACTGCGTAGTAGCGCGGGTTGGACCGCCGTTCGACAGTCTGAATACGCCCAGTGCCGTCGACGTGGACTGCTGCCGGAATGAGATGGACCTTGTCGGAGCGGACGCGCGGGGCGAGCGTCATGAACGGGTCAGGCTGGCTTATCTCGAAATAGTCGGCCGCATGATCAGCGAGCACGGCCGGCGCGAACGGGCGGAAGGGTTCGCGATACTTGATCCGCGCGTTAATAAGATCGCGCATGTCGCGCCGCAGTGGCGAGGCGAGGATTGAGCGGTTCCCGAGCGCTCGCGGGCCCATTTCGAAGCGGCCCTGGAACCAGCCGACAATGCGGTTCTCCGCAAGATCGCGCGCGACGCGGCGCAGAAGATCGGCTTCGTCGAGTTCCTCGAACGCAAGCCCGGCTTCGACCAATGCGCGGCGCGTCTGGCCTGGACCATAGGCCGAACCATGGAAGGCATGCGTCAGCTCGAACCCGCGTGGCTTGCCAAGCGTCTGGTGATGGTGCCACAGCGCGCTGCCGAGCGGTGCGCCGGTGTCGGAGGCACACGGTGGCACCCAGACTCGGTTGAAGTTGGTATCGCGCAGGATGCGCGCATTGGCGACGCAGTTGAGCGCCACACCGCCGGTCAGCACCAGATTGCGCGAGGGATAGGTAGCGGCCAGATGCCGCGTGACGTGCACCACCACATCCTCGGTCACGGTCTGAAGCGCACGCGCCACGTCACGGTGGCGATCGGTGAGCAACTCACCGGGTAGGCGCGGGGGACCGAACGTCTCTATGAACCGCCGCTTGAACGGCCTCAGCATGCCGTACTTGTCATGATTGAAATAGTCCATGTTGATCGAGAAGCGACCCGCCGGCTCAAGGCGAACAACCTTGCGCATGTCGTCCGTGAAGGTGGTGTCGCCGCAGGCCGCCAGCGCCATCACAGTGCCCTCCTCGAAAAGCTGGAACCCGAGGTAACGCGTGATGAGAGTGTAGATCATGCCTAGGCTATCGAAGAAGGCGCCATGCCATTGGCGCTTGAGCCGATTGCCGGCGCCCGTGAAGGCGCTCGTTGCGGCGTCGTCGCCATAGCCGTCCATGACGAGGACGCTGGCCTCCTCGAATGGCGAGGCAAAGAAGATCGCCGCGTGTGATTCGTGATGGCCGACGTTGACGATCTCGGGCAAGCACTGGTCGCGGAACTGGCGCTGCAAATGATAACGCAGCCAGAAGTTCAAGAGCACGATACCGCGGTCCTGCGTCGGCTGAGCGGACGGCAACAACAAGCTGAGGCTTGCGGGCATCCGGCCGACCACGGCCTTGAGTACGGTTCGCCGCAGGCGGCTCATGTCCCAGGGCGTCGTGATCACGTCAACTTCAGCAAAGCTACGCCCAACGGCCTGGAAGACCTCCTTGAGCGCCAGCGTCGGGAAGTCGCGAGTGTGCTTCTGGCGATTGAGCCGCTCCTCCTCGAGGACCATAACTGGGAAGCCTTCCTGGAGCAGGGCGATCCCAGCGTCATGGGTTTCGCTTACGATCCCAAGGATCTGCATAAGCTTTCCGACTCGCTGCGCAACCCGAGGGGATTGTCAGAATTGAGCGCTTCGGTATTCCTCGCGTGGCTCGGCTATCATCTGGGGGCCAAGAGTGCCGTCTGCAACGGGTCCTGTCTCACAAGTAACGTAGGTCCAAACGGCGCTGTCTAACTGTACTGGAGATTAAGGTGGACCTTTCGGGTGGTCGTTGATCCCAAGACCGCGCGTTGCTGCGGTCAAAAGATACTATCGGGCGAGCAGCGATGAAATCGCATCGATCGGCAGATTATTAACCGAGCGATGGCATCCATCGGCGCCGATGTGCACCCTGGCCGATGGAGCATCGATGCGCAAGCCGAAGCAACAGCAGAAACCGCTCAACGACCTGAGCCGCTCCGCCCTAGCCCAGCCGCCCGTCTTTGAGGATACCTCGCTTACTAAGCAATCTTTATAACATCAAGAAGCGCAGCGCTATTAACTTCCATCACGCCAACAAGGGCCTGGGTCGCCTCCATGCCAACGGGATCTACTGGGTGGTTCGCTCGCTCGGTGCCGAGGTGGAGGTTACGGTGCGGCCGCACGGTTTCCGGCATTCATCGATCGCGACCGGGTTCGAAAGGGTCAAGGATCCGCGCAAGGTCCAGAAACACGGCCGGCACGCGTCCTTGGACACGACGATGATCTACGACGACGCGCTGTCGGATTTCGCAGGCGAGGTTGCCAAGGTCGTGTCGGAAGGGTTGGAAGAATGATAATGCGGGTGAGTACTTACTCACGCAAATCGGCATTATCGTGAGTCGAAATAACGTGTGCGCGGGTAGCAGGAGCCAGGGGCCTCGATTCTCGTCGCTCGCCACAATGTCGAAAATTCCCGCAGCACTCGCGCGCAAATCATCTAGAGGCTGCTTGAGGACGCTCACCCAGACACTGATGCGGCTGGCCCGTAGGGGTAACTTCGAGGCTATCCGCGATTACCTGAGCAGCGATGCGTTTTTGCACGCCTTCGTTGGCCTCGCTCCCCGCCACCGGCAAAGTGTAATGTGCACTTATTCGAAGGCGGAGATTCTGTGTGAAGTCAACGCGCGCCATCGATTGACCACACCCAAGCGTATTGACGCCAAGCGGGCGGAAAAGATCAGTTGGGCCGATGCCACCATGAAGGCCAGGTTGGCCGCCGCCTACGCGGTTGCAGGAGACGATCACGAGAAAGCCGCGCGCCTCTTGAATGTGAGCATTGGCAGCGCTCGATTGGCGAAACGGCAACACCTATCTATGTCCTGAGGCGAGCAACCATCGACTGCCGGCCCCGTAGGGGCCCAAAGGCGGCCCCCGCTTTGGGAGCACCCCAGGTGCGGGCCAACCTCGAACGGCCAGCGTCAGGGGCTGCGCGGCGGCCTTCAGAGGGCGTTGAAAGGCGACCGCAGGTTGCGCTGCAAGGTGGGCACGGTCGCGTAATGTTATGCGACACGATTCCGGTAGCGGCCCAATAGGGAGACGGTCATGACATGGGATATCCTGATCCGCCACGGCACCCTCATCGACGGGAGCGGGCGCCCGGGCACGATTTGCGATATTGCTCTCCTTGCGGGCCGTATTGCAGCGATCGGCCCTTCCCTGGCCGGGGACGCGAATAAGGTCATCGATGCTGACGGCCTAGCCGTCACCCCCGGCTTTATCGACATCAAGACCCATTCCGATTTCGTCCTGCCAATCAATCCAAAGGCCGAAAGCAAGGTTCGGCAGGGTGTCACTACCGAGATTATTGGCCATTGTGGGTTCTCAGTCGCGCCGGCGCTGCCCGGAAAGGCGCAGGTCCTTGCCCATTACCTCAGTGGCGGCGCGCCGTGGCTTCCATTCCGGGAAATGAGCTTTGCCGAGTACCTCGATACCTTCCCCCCGGTCGCGGTCAATGCAGGCATGCTGGTCGGGCACAACACGCTGAGGCTTATGGTGATGGGGCTTGAGGACCGGGTACCGACCGAGGCCGAACTTGGCCAGATGATCGCGCTACTGGAAGATGGTCTACGTGCGGGCGCGCTCGGTATGTCGTCTGGTCTGTTTACCCCTCCCGGCAGCTTTGCCAAACCGGACGAAATGATGGCGCTATGTGCTACGCTGAAACGACACAACGCGGGTTATTTCACGCACGTCCGGGACGAAGCCAACAACGTCATGGAGGGGGTGGAGGAGGCCATCGATGTTGCTCGCGCTTGCGGCGTCCATGTCCAGATCGTGCATCTCAAGTGTTCAGGGGTCGACAATTGGGGCAAGGCGGGGCAGGTCCTCGATAGAATCGCGGCTGCGCGAGAGCAGGGGTGCGACATCGATTGCGACGCCTACCCCTATACGGCGGGCGCCAACCCACTGAAAAATTTGCTGCCACCGTGGGTGCAAACGGGCGGCACTGAGACCATGTTGACGCGGCTCGCGCAACCTGAGACCCGCGCACGAATCCGGGCCGAGATCGCCAGTCACGGGCTCAACAATTGGGGCCGTATCACCTCGTGGGAAGCGGTGCAGATTTCGATCTCGCCGCGGCTACCGCAGACGGCTGGAAAGACGGTGGCCACGCTAGCCGCCGCGCGCGGCTCCGACCCAATCGACCAGATCTGCGATCATCTGATCGCCGATAACGGGGCCACGCGGGTGCTAATCACATCTATCTCCGAAGACGATATCCGCACTATCGTGCGCTCGCCCACGGCACTCGTTGGCTCGGACGGCAATTGCGTTGCAACCTATGGGATCGTCAGCCAGGGCCTGCCGCATCCACGCTTTTACGGCACATTTCCGAAAATTATTTGGCGCTACGTCCATGACGAACGGCTGATCCCGCTCGAACAGGCGATTTACAAGATGACGGGCGGCCCGGCGAAGGCGCTCAAATTGCGTGATCGCGGCCGATTGAAGGAAGGCTATCGTGCCGACGTGACAGTCTTTGATCCCAACGATTTCCGGGACGAGGCAACTTACGCCGTGCCGCATCGCTATCCCAGCGGCGCGCGCACGACCGTCATTGTCAACGGCACCATCGTTATCGAGAATGCCACTCACACCGGCGTGACGCCAGGCGTTGTCCTGCGCCGCGCCGCTGACGGCGGCGTCGGCTAAAGCTCGGGCTCGATTACCAAGCCTCGCGCTGCGCAAGGCCCTGTGGCAAATTGGGCCCTGAAAAGGGCACGCAATGAAAGTGGCAAAGAAAATGATCACCAAGTTCGTAACCGTCTATCCCGGCCATATTGATCTCCCCGACACAGGCCAGAACGCGACGCCCGCCAACGAGCGTCGCTACTCGAATGAGCAGCTAGCCTCCGTGTTCGAAAAGACAGAGGCCGTCGCCACGAAGATGGATGAGCTGGGGTTCGACACGCTCTGGCTTGCCGAGCACCATTTCCAGCATGAAGGCTACGAGTGCATACCCAACATCCTGATGCTTGCGGTGCATCTGGCGCATGTGACGAGGCGCTTGCGCATCGGCTGCGGATTTAACATTGCGCCGATGTGGCACCCGCTGCGTTTGGCCGAGGACTTCGCTGTGGCCGACATTCTGACCAAAGGACGAACGGTCTTCGGGGTTGGACGCGGTTATCACACCCGCGAGGTCGAGACCTTCGGAGCGCCGATGCAGGATGCCAATGCCAACCGCGAGCTGTTCGAGGAGCAGGTTGAGATCATTTTCAAAGCTTTCAACCATGAGTCCTTCTCGCACAAAGGCAAACACTACACGCTACCGCCGCCCGTGCCCTACCGAGGCTACGATCTCAAAGAGCTAACCCTCGTGCCGCGCCCGGTCAATCGACCGGTCGAATGCTGGCAGCCCATAGTCAGCGCCAACGCGCGCGGGCTCGACTTCATGGTGCGGCACGGCATCAAGGGCGCCGTCGGCGGCGGAGCTGCCACTATGGCGGAAGGACCGATCCAGGCTTATCGCGATGCAGCTGCCCGTGCTGGCAAGGAGCTGAAGCTCGGGGAGAATCTCACTGTTGGCGTTTTCTTCTATGTTGCAGACAGCCGCGAGAAGGCAATCCGCGAGCTCACTCCATTATTCGAGGAACACGTGAAGATGTTTGCCCCGCTCGGGTTTGTACCGGGCATCACGGCACCACAGGTGGTGGCTGCCGCTAAGCGGGGCGGCTGGAACGAAGCGGGTGTGCCAACGCTCGACCATTATATGAAGTTAGGGTCCTGGTTTGCGGGCACATCTCAGCAGCTCGTCGAGCATCTCAAAAAGCTCGAAGCGCGCTTTCCGGGCATGGAGCACATCAACCTGAGCACCAGCCTGTGCACGCCTAAGACCGTGATGCTTGAGCAGTTCCAGCGCGTTGCCGAGGAGGTCATGCCAGCATTCCGCTGATCACTTCGCGGGAACCACTTTGCATGCGAGGACAACACTGTCGAGCCGCTCTTTCGTTGCTGGC
>Ga0075424_100007540_pt1 | contig 10566 bp, 8 predicted proteins | sample SoiMethybrSBSTD3_FD_75301 | JGI IMG/M metagenome (GOLD analysis project Ga0075424, IMG submission 75301) | Bulk soil microbial communities from a Populus tree surrounding site in Tennessee, USA - Soil MetaG P. TD hybrid SBSTD3 | ecosystem: Environmental > Terrestrial > Soil > Tree plantation...
GCGCAGCGAGCCGTACCACCACAGCTTGTCCTTCTTCATGTAGCCGCCGACGTCGCCGTTGAGATCGTGGTAGCTGTGGAGGCGGTTCAGATCGGTCGGCCCGAGGTTGCCGCCGCCCTTCACGCCGAGCGCGATCTGCGCGGCGTCGATGTTGCGCGACTGAATGTTCTCGTTCTCGTAGTCGGCGTAGAGGCGGCCGTGGTACGTGTTGCCGCCCGACTTGGCGATGAACTGCGTCATCACGCCGGCCCACGGCATGTCCGGCGTGTTCGCGCCGGTCGTCACCGAGACCTCCTCCATCGATCCGTAGTCGTAGTAGAACCCGGCGGCGTTGGTGCCCTCGGTATTGACGATCCCCTCGACCATCGGCCGGTGCTGATCCGACTTCGTGTCGTAGGTGGAATAGCCGGTCTGCGTGCCGGCGGCGCTGCCGCCGACATCGATGCGCTGCATCTGGATCGCGGGCGCGGCGGCGAGAATCGACCAGAAATCGCGCGCGTTGGGCAGCGACGCGAGCTGCTGCGCGTCGAAGTTCGTCGACGTCTTCGTCGTCGCCACGTCCACGACCGGCGACTGGCCGCTGACGGTGACCGACTCGGTCAGGCGCGCGACGCGCAGCTCGACGTTCACCGTCGCCGTAAATCCGAGGCCGACGCGAAGGCCCTCGCGAATCTGCGTCTCGAACCCGGACAGCTCGTAGCGCACCGTGTACTCGCCGGGCGGGATGGCGGAGAAGCGGTAGATGCCGTCCGCGCCAGTCGTGTCAGTGCGCGTGCCCTGCATCGACGGGCTGCTGATCGTCACGGTGACGCCCGGCATGACGGCGCCGCTCGCGTCGCTGATCTTGCCGTTGATGGCGCCGGTAGTCGTACTGACGGTCTGGGCGAACGCGCCAGCCGCGGATCCGAGCGCGAACAGGAGAACCAGGACCGGAATGTGGCAGTGCAGCCGCCTCATGCGCCTCCTCCGTGTACCGAGAGACCCGAGAGACCGAGAGCGACAAACGTGTATCCCGCCGTCCAGTGGTCGTTTGTGGACGGACAGTACACCCGAATCTTTATGAACGCAATTGCTTTTGTGCCAGATCGAGGCCGTTTTACGCGGTGTTCTGCGGCTTCTTGGATCGGCCGGCGAAACGCTACTGCGTGCCCGCAGGCGGACGGATCACGCCGACGCCCTGCTCGATCGCAATGCGCGTCCCGAATGGCTGCGACAATCGCTGCAGCCGATCCAGGATCGTCTTCGCCAGGTCGGGCGCGGCCAGCTTCGGCACGCCGCGGTCGGCGCCGCGCGCCGTGTAGCTCAAGTCAATCGGGTGTAGGCGGATCTCGGCAACGCGTCCCTTCTCGAAGCGGCTCGTGGCGACGACGCTCTGGTACCAGATGTCGGCGCCGAAGGTGACGCGGTTCCACATCGCGTCGAACTCGGCATCGGTCGCCGCCGCGCCGTCCATCTTGTACTGCTCGTAGAGGTCGCTGCCGACCGGCTCGAGGAGATCGAGCTGGAAGACGAAGTTGCCGAGGCTGTAGAAGATCGGCTTGCCCTTGTAGATCTCGATGCCGCGCACCTGGTGCGGGCCGTGGCCGACGAAGGCGTCGGCGCCGGCGTCGATCGCTTCGTGGGCGAGCGGCGGGAGAAAGTCCGCCGGCGTCTGGCTCCAGTTGCCGGGCTCGTGCGCGTGAATCGTGACGATGACGAAGTCCGACAGCTGCTTGGCGGCGCGGACGCTCTTCAGGATCTCGCGCTCGTCCACCGGATCCATCGTGTAGGTGAAGCCGCGGTGATCCGCCGTCTTGTAGCGGACGCCGAACAGATCGACCTCGTCGGGCGTCTCCTTCTCCGGCGGGCGCACGGATCCCGCCGGCTGCTCGTCGCGAATCCTGCGAAGGGCCTTCAGCTCGTCGGGCGTGACGAACGCGTAGCGCGTCGTGCGGAGCGCGTTGACGCCGGGCCGCCCCGGCGCCTGGCCGGCCGGCGGCGCCGATCGCGAGAGCGCCGTGAAGGTGGACGCCATCGAGATGAGCGCGACGCGGCCCTTGTCGGTGTCGAAGTAGCGCGCGGCGCGCGCGGCGGCGCGGTGCTCCCCGACGCCCGCGTGCACGATGCCCGCCTCGTCGAGCGCGCGGCTCGTCTGCCGCATCCCCTCGAGGCCCCAGTCGGTCGCGTGGTTGTTCGCCCGCGACATGAGGTCGAAGCCGATCGTCTTCAGATCCGCGGCGACGGCGGGCGATCCGATGATCCACACGCCGCCGAACTCCGCCTGCGGCACCGCCGGCGTCCGGGTGAGATCGATGGCCGTGCCCTCGAAGTTGCCGAACGCGGCGTCGGCGTCGCGGATGATCCGGCCGACGGGCGCGAAGCCGGTCGTCTGCGAGACCGGGCGCGCGATGATGTTGTCGCCGACGGCGGCCAGCGTGAACCCGTCGGCGACGCTCATCGCGAGCTCGCGCTGCGGATCGCGCGGGGGCGGCGGCTGCGCCGCGGGCGGCTGCTGCGCCGCCGCCGCGGCTATGCCGGCGAGCAGGAGCATCGATGCAAGCAGGCGGATGCGGCGCATGAGCCCTCCCTACGGGGTCAGATCGCGAATCCCGGATCCCGAAGCCCGGATCCCGGGCTCACCACGCCATGACGTAGCTGTCGCCGGTCGGGCTCACGCCGCCCATCAGCGCGCCGGTCCGCGGATGGATCATGATCCCCTTCACCGATCCGACGCCGCGCGCGTCGCGGACGTCGAGCTGATGCCCCTTCGCCGCGAGGCCGTCGCGCACGGTCTGCGGCAGCATCGCCGGCGTCAGCAGCTTCCCGAGCACGTTGTGCGGGTAGTACGAGTCGCGGAAGCTGTTGCTGATCACCGCCGGCTGCTCGAGCGCCTGCTGCACCGTCATGCCGAACTCGACGACGTTCAGGAAGAACTGCAGCTGCGTCTGCGGCTGCGTGTCGGCGCCCGGCGTGCCGAAGACGACGTACGGCTTGCCGTCCTTCAGCGCGAGCGCCGGGTTGATCGTCTGCCGCACGCGCTTGCCCGGCTGCAGCGAGTTGACGTTGTCGGGATCGAGGTAGAAGTAGCGCATGCGATCGTTGAGGAAGAAGCCGTTGCCCTCGACGACCATGCCGCTGCCGAAGCCGCTCAGGAGGCTCGAGGTCACCGACACCATGTTGTGATCCTTGTCGACGACGGCCAGATACGTCGTCAGGTTCAGGATCTCGTCGGGATCGAACGGCTTGACGTCGGCCGGCGACGGCTGCGGCCCGGCGTAGCGGTCGAGCGCGATCTCGCGCCGCGCGGCGCGCGCGGGCGCCGTCGACGTCGTGAAGCGCGACGGATCCCCGGGCGCCGGCTCGCCGGCGATCGCGTGGTTCGGGTCGATCAGCGCGCGCCGCGCCGCGGCGTACTCCTTCGACAGGAGCGCCTTCATCGGGATGTTCGGCACGAACTTCGGATCGCCGACGAACGCGTTCCGGTCGGCGAACGACAGCTTCAGCGCTTCGGTCACCGCGTGCAGATACGGCGCGGTGTTGTGGCCCAGGCTCTTGAGATCGAACCCCTCGAGGATGTTGAGCGCCTCGAGCATGACGAAGCCCTGCGAGTTGGGCGGGCACTCGTACACGTCGATGCCGCGATACGTCGTGCGCACGGGCGGATCCTCGAAGGCCTGCACCGCGGCGAGGTCGGCTTCGGTGATGAGGCCGCCGTTGGCCTTCATGAACGCCGCGGTCGTCTTCGCGAGCTCGCCGCGGTAGAACGGATCGGCGCCCTGCGACGCGATCGCCCGGAGCGTCCGCGCGAGGTCCTTGTTGACGAGGATGTCGCCCATCTCGAGCGGCTTGCCGTCCCTGAACCAGATCTTGGTGGACGAGGGGAACTTCGCGAGCTTCTCGCGGCTGCCGCGCAGCTCCCGCGCGAGCGCCTCGGTAATCGGGAAGCCCTGGTCGGCGATGTCGATCGCCGGCGCGAGCACCTCGCTGAGCGGCCGGCTGCCGTACTTCTGCACCGCGTAGACCGCGCCGCCGACCGCGCCGGGCACCGCGATCGTCAGCGGGCCGTCGCCGGGAATGCCGCCCTTGCTCTTGTAGACGTCGATCGTGGCGGCGTGCGGCGCGAAGCCGGTGCCGTTGATGAACTTCACCTCGCGCGTCTTCGCGTTGTAGTAGAGGACGAACATGTCGGCGCCGAGCCCGGTCATCCCCGGCTCGACCTCGCCCTGCACCGCCCACGTCGCCATCGCCGCGTCGATGGCGTTGCCGCCGGCTTTCAGGATCCGCATGCCGGCTTCGGCCGCCAGCGGATGGCCGGCCGCGACCATGCCGTGCTGCGCCACCAATGTCGGACGCCAGCTCGTCGTCTGTGCGGGGAGCGAGACGACGGCCATCAGGACGACCAATGCTGCAAGACAGGCGCGCTTCATGACGGTCCTCCGGGCGATAGAGCAGGGCAGGAAGGCAGGACGGGGGCACTATAGACCAACCCGACCTACAATGCGCGCCATGGCCGGCGTCCTCCTCGCGCTGCTGGTCGCGGCGGCCGGCGCGCCGCCGCACCCGGTGGAGTTCTGGCGATCGGTGGCGCAGCACGGCTACGACGTGCCCGCGGGCGCGGACCTGCAGGCGCTCGTCGCCGAGCTCGAGGATCTGCTCGCCTCGCCCGATCCGGAGCTGCGCGACGACATTGCGTACTCGACGTTCGCCGCGTGGATTTTTCAGAAGCGCGTGATCGAGCCGCCTCTCCTGCGGACGCTCGCGGACGATCTGACGCGCAACCTGACGCGCGGCGTCGGCGAGGGCGAGACGGACGGCGTCCTCCGGCGATCGTTCTCCGCGCTGACGCTGTCGGTGATCGTCGCGCGCGACAACGCGTCGCCGTTCCTGACGGCCGACGAGTTCCGGCGCATGGAGGCGGCCGCGCTCGCGTACCTCGCGGCCGAACGGGATCTGCGCGGATACGATCCGCAGAAGGGGTGGATGCACTCGGCCGCGCACACGGCGGATCTGCTGAAGTTTCTCGCGCGCAGCCGTCATCTCGCGGCGGACGATCAGACGACGCTGCTCGACGCGATCGGGCGGAAGCTTGCGACCGCGGCCGTCGTGTTCACGCACGGCGAGGACGAGCGGTTCGCGCGAGCCATCCTGTCGATCGTCACCCGCGCCGATTTCGATCGCGCGGCGTTTCAGGGATGGAGCTCGCGCGTGCGTCCCGCGCGGCTGCCGGCCAGGCCGTCGCCGGCGGATCTGGCCGGCGCGCAGAACGTGAAGAACGCGCTCAGCAAGCTCGAGGTGCTGCTGGCGACGGCCCCCGAGCCGCCGGAGTCGGTCGTCGCCGCGCGCGACGCCGTGCGCGCGGCGTTGAAGGATCTCTTCTAGGTCGCCGGGCAACCCGGCCGCTTTCGGCGGCCGAGCTGCGCCGCGCTGAGACTCACCGCTTCGCCGTCTGCGGAATCCTGAGAACCTGTCCCGGCTTGATCTTGTTCGGGTCGGTCAATTGATCCTTGTTCGCGTTGAAGATCTCCATGTAGGCGTTGCCGTCGCCGAGCATCTCCTTCGCGATCTTGCTGAGCGTGTCGCCCGGCTTCACCGTGTAGGTGTGTTCGCCCACGGCCGCGCCCGGCGCGGCGCCGGTCGCCTTGATGTCGGCGACGATCTCCTTTTGCCAGTCCGGCACTGTCTTGATCGCATCCCAGATCTTGTTCGCTTCAGCCTGCGTGTTCGTGGTGCCGTGGAAGTACAGCTTGCCGTCGCGCTCGTCGGCCGAGCCCTGCATGCGCAGGTCCTTCGCGGTCTGGATCGCGTACGAATACTTGTCGCGCAGTCCCATATTTCCCTCCCACTGAGTGAACTCGTCGGCTCGGGCGCTGCTCGCGTGTGCGCAGGCCGTCCGATCAGGTCGTCAGGCGGAGGCGGAGTGCAACGAAACTGCCAGCGGGAATCTCAGCGCGCGCCGAGCACCTGGACGCGCTTGATGTCGCACCCCGACGGCAGGCGGTTCGGGCGCGGCGGCACGTTGCCGAGATAGCAGTTCGGGATGAGATACATCGGCGCTGCCGCCGCCGATCCGGAACGCGCGGACGGCGCCGCCGGCGGCACGCGCTCGAGCGCGGCGCGGTAGGTGAGCGTGTCGTACGGCGCGATGCGGATGTCGACGGCCAGCGTCTGATAGTCGGGCGCACGGATCTCGAGGTGGTGCGGACCGGCCGCCAGCGCGAGCGCGCGTCCGGCCTCGATGTCGGCGACGGTGCCGACGTAGTACGAGTCGATGAACACCTGCGCCGAGGCCGGCGTCACCGACAGACGGAGTATCCCCGTTGCGGGGCGCGCCGCCGCGGCGTCAGCGGCTTCGGGTTCGGGTGCGCTCGTCTCGTAGCCGCCGAAGCCGTACCCGCCGTAGCCGACAAGGCCCGGCGCGTAAAATCGCGTCCGGTACGGATCCCGTCGTCCGGTGCCGGTGCGAAACATGTCGACCGGCCGCGCGCCGGCGGGCAGCGGCGGCGTGAAGACGACTGGCGGCGTCAACCCGCCGGCCGGCGGCGGTGTCACCGATGGCTGAGGGAAGATGATCGGCGGCGGCACCGTTCGCGGCGCGGCCGGCGGCGGCGCGGGCCGCGGCGGCGCCGGCGTTTGATGCGGGGGCGGCGAAGCCGCCGCGCCTTTCGTGACGGGCGCGCCTTTCGTGCCCGTCTGCGCACTGACGACGGCCGTCATCGAAACCACACACGCGATCAGCGCAAGCCGCATGGTCCCACCCCGGGTCTCCCCTCACTGTACGCGCGCGGGACCGTTTTGCACAGAAAAAGATCGCGGCGCCTGGCCTTGACTCTGCTGCCGCCTGATCCGCCAGGCGCCGAACAGGCAGACCGCCGCCCCGGCGAGCGACAGCGGCGCCACGCGCTCGTGTCGCACGGTGACGCCGAGGATGAGCGCCACCACCGGAATCAGAAACGTCGTCGCCGACGCCGTCGTCGCGCCCATGCGGCCGGCGCCCATCGCGGCCAGCACGTTCGCGATCGCGGTGCCGAACGCGCCGAGCGCCAGGAGCGACAGCGCCGGCAGCAGCGTCCAGTGCGCGCGCAGGACCGCCGGAATGCCGAGCGGTGCGGTCAGCAGGACCGACACGCCGAGCGCGCGCCAGATCACCGGCAGCGCGCCGTTGCGCTGCTGCAGCGGGCCGGCGACGTTGTACGCGAAGCCGTACGACGTGAGCGCGAACACGATCAGGAGCACGCCGAACCCCTGCCGATTGCCCGCGCCGCCCGAGGCGACGCCAGGCCACGCGATCAGCACGGCGCCGGCGAAGCCGACCGCGAGGCCGATCTGGACGCCGCGCGGCGGCAGGCGCCGCGCAAGAAGGCTCGCAACCGCCGCGGCGAAGAGCGCCGTCGCGCCGTTCAGCATGCCGGTGAGCGCGGACGAGACGTGCTGCTCCGCGAACGGAAACATGCTGAGCGGAAATGCGAGCCACAGCACGCCGAGGCCCGCGGTCTTCCAGCGATCCGCCGCGCGTATCGGCCGCCGCGCCGCCGGAATCGTCGAGAGCGTCAGGAAGCCGATCAGGATGCGCAGGAAGGTGACGCCGTTCGGCTCGACCGACTCGAGCCCTTCGGCGATGAACAGGAACGACGCGCCCCAGATACAGCCGGGCAGCAGGATCAGCAGCCAGTCGATCACGCGGGCGCGATCCCGCGGCGGCGCGCGGCGCTCATCGCTCGGCCTCCTGCTGCAGCAGCCGCCAGAGCGCCTCGACGTGCGACGCTTCGGTCTGTTCGGCGCCGATGGACACGCGCGCCATCCAGCGTCCGTCGAGCGTCGCCGGCGTGAGGTACGCGGCGCCGGATCGGTTCACGCGATCGACCCACGCCAGCGTGTGGCGATCGAGCGCGTCGCCCTCGACGCCCGGCGGCTCGTGCCGGATGCACAGCGTCTGCAGCGCGATCGGCGCGAGGATCCGCCAGCGGGGCGCGCGGCGGATCTCGCCGCCGAGCCAGCGCGCGTTCTCCATGTCGCGCCGCAGCCGCGCCTGCAGCTGCGCCACGCCCTGCTCGCGGATCAGGAACCACAGCTTCAGCGCGCGGAAGCGGCGGCCGAGCGGAATGCCCCAGTCGCGGTAGTTGTGCACGCGCCCGTCCGCTGCGGACTGCAAGTAGCTCGGGTTGGTCGACATCACGCGCACGAGGTGTTCCGGATCGCGGACGTAATAGATCGAGCAGTCGAACGCGGCGCCGAGCCACTTGTGGGGATTGACGACGAGCGAATCGGCGCGCTCGACGCCGTTCCACAGACGGCGGCACTCCGGCAGGATCATCGCGGAACCGGCCATCGCCGCGTCGACGTGAAACCAGAGCCGCCGCGCCGCCGCCGCTTCGCCGATCGCGTCGAGCGGATCGAAGGCGGTCGACGTCGTGCTGCCCGAGGTGGCGACGACGGCGCACGGCAGCGCGCCGGCGCGGCGGTCGGCGTCGATCGCCGCGGCGAGCGCGTCGGCGCGCATGGCGTACTCCTCGTCGTGCGCGACGATGCGGACGTTGTCGCGGCCGAAGCCGGCGAGGAGCGCCGCCTTCGCGACCGAGCTGTGGCTCTGCGCCGACGTATAGACGACGAGCGGGCGCGGCTCCGCCTGCAGGCCGCCGCGCGTGAGGCTGAAGCCGGTCGCGCGCTCGCGCGCGCAGATGAGCGCGATGAGCGTGCTCGTCGACGCCGTGTCCTGGATGACGCCGTGCCACGAGGCCGACAGGCCGAGCATCTGCCGCAGCCAGCCGGTTGTGACCTCTTCGATCTCGGTGAGCGCGGGGCTCGACTGCCACGCGAGCCCGAGCACGCCGAGGCCGGTGCTGACGTAGTCGCCGAGCACGCTCGAGAGCGATCCGTTGCACGGGAAGTAGCCGAAGAAGCGCGGGTGCTGCCAGTGCGACAGCCCGGGCACGACGATGCGATCGAGATCGCCGATGATGGCGTCGACAGGGTCCGGCTGGTCGGGCGGCGAAGCGGGCAGGAGCGCCTTGATGGCGCCCGGCTCGGTCGGCGCCATCACGGGATACTGCTCGACGCGCGATCGATAGTCGGCGATCCAGTCGATCAACCGGTGCCCCGCCGCGCGGAATTCTTCGGGAGTCATGCTTTGTGAATGTTCGACGGGCCCAATCCCCAATCCCCAACCCCCAACACATCACGGTCCGATCACGATGGCCATCCGGCCCGGGCCGTGCACGCCGATGGTGAGCGACAGCTCGATATCCGCCGTCCGGCTCGGACCGGTCACGAACGTGCAATTGGACGACCCGGCGAGGGCATCGGCGCGCGCCGTGAAGAAATCGCCCATGCGCTCGTGGAAATCCTCCGGCCGCACGAGCGCGACGTGAAACGGCGGCAGCAGCGACACCGTGTGCGAGCAGCCGGGGCCGGCGATGAGCGCGAGCGATCCGGTCTCGGCGATCGCGCCGTGGCACGCGGTGACGCCGGCCTCGGCGCGCGCCTGCTCGGCGCGCGGCGCCGAGCCGACGAGCGCGCCCTTCACGATCGCGCCGCATCCGTACGGCAGCAGGTCGGGATCCCAGGTGAGGACGCGCAGCCCGGCGATGAGCGTGCGCAGCCGATCGCACACGGCGGTGCCGGTCGGCTCGACATAGGTTTCCACCCCGAGCGCGCGCGCCTCGACCACGAAGCGCTCCCGCATCGCCGCCGTGGACGGTGCCGCGCGGCCGACTTCTTCGTCGCCGTCGCCGGCGCCGGCCGCGTCGTGCGCCGCCGACGGAATCCGTCCCGTGCGCACCGCACGCTCGATGCGGCCGAGCATCGCGTCGCGCGCGCCGCTCATGGCCGCTTCGCCGCCGCGGAGCGCTGCCGCCACGCCGTTTCGAACGTCACGGCAGCCGGCGCCTTCAGATCGCGGAACCGCGTCCACTGCCTCGCCAGGCCGGGCGCGCGCCGGATCCACCCGTCGCGTGCGCGGCTGCGCAGTATCGCGCGCATCAGCGCCGCGCCGACGCGATACAGCCGCGGCCGCGAGGCGACCCGGCCGAAGATCTTCAGCCCGAGGCGCAGCGCCGCCGGCTGCCGCGTGTGCTCGACCGCTTCGTGCCGGAGCGCGAGCAGCATGCGCGGGATGTCGAGCCGCACGGGGCAGACTTCGCGGCACGCGCCACACAGCGACGACGCGCTCGGCAGCTCCGCGAACGGCGCGAGGCCGCGGATGCCGGGCGTGACGATCGAGCCGACCGGGCCCGGGTACACGTCCCCGTACGCGTGGCCGCCGACGGCGCGGTACACGGGGCAGGCGTTGAGGCACGCGCCGCAGCGGATGCAGCCGAGGATCTCCGCCGTCTCGCCGGCGAGGATCTTCGAGCGCCCGTTGTCGAGCAGGACGACGTGCATCTCGTCGGCGCCGCACTCGTCGCCCGCGCGCCGCGGCCCGCGCACGAGCGTCGTATACGCCGTCAGCTTCTGGCCCGTCGCCGATCGCGAGAGCAGCTTCAGGAACCGATCGAGATCCGCCATGGTCGGCACGAGCTTCTCGATGCCCATCAGCACGACGTGCACGCGCGGCAGCGTGGTCACCATGCGGCCGTTGCCTTCGTTGGTGAC
>Ga0075424_100007541_pt1 | contig 10566 bp, 11 predicted proteins | sample SoiMethybrSBSTD3_FD_75301 | JGI IMG/M metagenome (GOLD analysis project Ga0075424, IMG submission 75301) | Bulk soil microbial communities from a Populus tree surrounding site in Tennessee, USA - Soil MetaG P. TD hybrid SBSTD3 | ecosystem: Environmental > Terrestrial > Soil > Tree plantation...
CGCGAATATCCGCCGGGGCAGATGCGAATTGTCCAAGAAGGGTTCAAGAAAGAAGACCTCGGGCGTGAGCAGCGCCCAAGACCAGGGCAGGTGTTGGCAGCGGTCGGCGGAGGCGGCGGCCTCTAACGGCAATCTGCCTGCGCTGCGCCAATCGCGGCTGCGGGTTTGACCATCGCAAATCGATGACGTGACCACCGCAACGCGTCGGCACGGGCGAAGCCCGAGCTTACAGGCTAGAGAATTGTACTGCACTCTCGTCGCGGCTCGGAACAGTTTCATTGTCCTCACGTTCGCAGGACAGGCTGGATGGGTGGCCCCAGCACCCCGAGGTCCAGAGCAATGACCCGAAACGTTGCCACAGCCGCTGCACTCGCACTAGCAATCGTCGCCTTTGGCGCGCCCGCCGAGGCGAAGGATCAGAAGGCCTTCATCCGCGAAGCCATCCAGGGCAATCTCGCTGAAATCGAAATGGGAAAACTGGCGCAACGGCGATCCACGAACGAGGGCGTAAAGTCCCTTGGACGTATGCTTGTAGAGGACCACAGTGCCGCCAATCAACGTGCACAGGCGGTCGCACAGCAGCTGCATGTCTCGCCGCCGAGCAAGCCGAGCTTGAAGCAGCGCGCGACCTATGGCGCTCAATCGATCTTGCGCGGCACGAGCTTCGACCGCCGGTTCGTCAACCACATGGTTTTGGACCACCAAAAAGACATCGCCGCCTACCGCGCTCAGGCCCAGACAGGGATGGAACCCACCGCCGGGATGGCGAAGCAAACATTGCCAACCCTGCAAAAACACTTGGCGACCGCCAAGAGCCTGCAAACCAATGCAACGGCGCAGAAGCACTAGAGCGCCGAAGTGACAGTGCGAATAGGTCGGGAAATCCAACCGGCGCGCCGCCGGGTTCGCATACGTGGGCCGATATGGCGGTGGAGGCACTGCCGGAACGGGGGCTAATTCCGTCGGCTGGGTTTCCCGATCATATGCTGAGGTTTGTTTGAGATGGCTACCTGTTCTTGAGCAAATTCTTGAGCAAATAGCGGACCAACGGACCAACTTGCAGTCTGACGTTTTCTGCGGCGCGCCAGCGGAGAGCCATTTGTATTGCTGGACTTGGCGCAGCTGATTGCTTTTGTGACAACACCTTCTTTCACCGGCGCGGCGCCGCGCCGCTGCTCGGCAAAGACGGTGTCCACGGCCCTAATGCCTGCGGTGGTGTCGTGCCACTTACGGCTTTGTGTTAGGCGTCGAATTAGGGGCGGGTGTCGTCTTCTCCACCCTCTGCGACGGCGGTTTTTGGGGCTCCTCGCGTCCCGGCGCGATCAAAACGATACCGAGCAGGACAACGAAGGCAATCACGGCAACGCCCGTCCATATCCCCATACGATCGGTTTGCCGGACTGGAATGCGGCTTGGGCCTTGCTTGGGCGGGGGCACAGGCTGCGGCGGACCTTCACGCACGGGCACGAGCACGCTCTCCCTTATGGACACGGGTGACGATCCGTTAGTCCAACGCTGACCTAGGCAGGCAGTTCCCGCCGGCGAGAGGAGGTCGGCCGCTGCCGTGCCACCAACGCTCGCGCTTTGCTTGCGCCGAACCAGTGACGGACGTGTCCTAGGATCGCCTGGCGCTGGGAGCATCGGGGGTCATCTTCCCGACCGACAGCCGTGGGTTTCGGGTCCACACTTCATGAGCTGGAACCGACTGCTGGTGTCCTGATCGTCAGAGCGCACAGCAGCTCGAGAACATGACCTCCCGGTGGGATGTTCGGCCCGACCTTGAGGTCGCGTCCAGCGTGGCGTGACTTGGCTCCCAGGCTTTCTGGCAGGAGCTTGGGAGCCTTCCCTTGATTTTCCACCCAGGATGCGATTGGAGATACCAACGTTCCAGGGGGATCCTTCTATGGGCGCCGCCCAAATATCATGCCGCACTCCTTCCTCGCCAGGTTCGGTGGTCTCCACCGAGCGCGCGAGAGGGCGCCTGCCCCGCCCCGCAGACCGGCCCAGTCAAAGCCGGCCACCACGCCGAACCTACCCGCGAGCGGGGCAAAAATTGCGCGGGCGTCGCGCGCACTGCACGCGTCGTATGGGGGTGGGTAGAGCCGCACGAAATAGCCATTTGCTTGCGGCCGCATCGAAGCGACGGGTCAGGAACAAATTTTGCCGGCTGCAGCAGCCAGCGGCACTACACCTATTCGCGCAACGATCAGGAAGCGGTCCACGTGCAGAGCAACACTTGAGCCTCCTCGCCGCTCCCCAGCGGAGACGTGGGTGGCACGCAACGAACCGTCAGACCAAAGCGGGCGCCCTTGTCTTCAAGCGCACTCAGAAACGCGATCGCCTGTGGCCGTCCGGGGTCCGCGACGAGCACCGTGCCCTGCGGGGCGATGCTCCTCTTCACAACGGCCGCAAGCGCGTTATGCATCTTCGTCTCATACAGAATATCGGCGCCGATGATCACGTCATAGCGGCCGGTGTGCGTCCAATGCGTCCAATCCGCCACAAAGCGCTCGACACCCGAAAGGCCGTTCTCTCGTTCGTTCCGCGCGGCAACTCTGAGCGCATCCTCAGCCCTATCGGTTTGATAGACGTGCGCGCCCAGGCTGCGCGCGACCAGACCCGGGAGGCCTACGCCCGTACCGAGTTCCAGAACGCGCCGTCCCGCTACAAGGTGTGGATGCTGCTCGAGCTCTTGCGCGAGCGCAACCGCGGACTCCCAGAGCAGCAGACCATAGGGAGCATCGCCGGCATTGGACACGAGTGACAGCAACACGTCCTGATCTTCTACACACCAGATAGCCCAATCACGGTCGCCGATCTTCAAGGCAACGCGAGTGAGCAGATGGTCCAGGTTTTTGCTGACACAGTTGGGCAGCGTGTCAGGCTGCACGAGCAGCACTCTCGCGCAATTTGCCCTCCAGCGTGAGGCTCAAGCGCGTCTGCAGGAGTGTGAGGACGGCAGCCTCCTCGGGCTTCAGGCCTTGCAAATCGTCGCGCAATTCGGCTTCCACCTTGGCTTTGACTTCGAGGAGCAACGAGCCCTCAATGTACGTGTTCAATATTTCAGGGTGTATATAGCATTTGCGGCAGATCGTTGGAGTATTTCCAAGTCGCGCGGCAACGCGCTGGATCGCCGCCTTGATATTTTTTTTGGCTCCCGCCTGGCTGTCGAATTTCTCGAATTCTTGCAACGCCAAGGCAGCTAGAACCGTCCCATGCCATGTGCGGAAATCCTTCGCGGTGATCTCTTCCCCGCTGATCTCCTTGAGATAGGCGTTGACATCGGAAGACGTCACGTCGCGCGTTTGATCCTGCTCATCAACATACTGAAACAGCTCCTGCCCTGGCAGCTCCTGGCAGGCGCGAATGACCTTGGCAATGCGCCTGTCATGGATACCGAGCCGCCAAACCTTGCCACTTTTTCCCTTGAAATTGAAGCGCAGCTCGCCCCCTTTGACCTCCACGTGCCGGTTCTTAAGCGTGGTGAGGCCATAGCTCTTATTCTGCTTGGCGTACTCGTCACTTCCGACCCGAATGAGCGTTGCCTCCAAGAGGTGCACGACGGTGGCCAGGACCTTCTCCCGAGGGAGGCCGGACAAACCGAGGTGCTCACGAATTTGCCGGCGAATGGTGGGAAGGCTCTCGGCAAATTTGAGCATGTGCTGGTACTTCGTGCTCTCACGCACCTCGCGGAATTTGGGATGATAGCGGTACTGTTTTCGGCCCTTCGCATCCCGGCCGGTCGCCTGGATGTGGCCATCGGACCTGGGACAGATCCAAACGTCGCGCCAGGCCGGAGGAATCGCCAACGCCTTCAGGCGCTTTAGCGTCGTGGCATCTTCGATCTTTGCTCCGCCCGAACGCATATAGCGGAAACCTTTACCGGTCTTGAGGCGGCGGATTCCCAAATTCTCATCGCTGACGTAGGTGAGACCGACATACTCGGCGGCATCTTGAGGATCGACCACGGCACTGGCCGCACTGACATTGAGGGGCATTAAACTTTGGCCGGCCCCACGGACCGGCGGCTCCTAATACGTTGCTACGGGGCAACAACGCGGGCGCGGTCGCGCTCGTTCCTACGATGCTTCCGAACGACACAGGAGGCGAGGACTCGACCTGAGCCTAAGCGGTCATGCCTGGCGCGACCCGGACAGGCCTTTCGCATGGCGCGAGGCGGGCCGAGCTGCTGGCGCCATCGTGTGCGAGATATCACCTTGCCTGAACTGGGTAGTCCAACCGTGAGCAGCGACCGGCTTCGCGTTGGACCTGCCAATGTGCGAGCTTGGGCCGCGAGTTCGCCAGCTAGGACTTGCCCTTAAGCTTGAACGACCCGAAAAACTTGTCTTTCATCGTCGCTACCGTGTCGCGGTGCGCGTTCGGGGTTTCGATCGACAACGTGTAGAGCATGCCCTTGAGCTTGATGTAGCGGAAGTGCGCGGTCGAGGCCGGCCCGGTGACGGAAAACGACAAGACATCGGCGCCGTCTTTGGTCTGGCGGCTTACATCAGACACTTTGTTAGCTGGGTTGGATGAAAAAGAGCTTGGAATTGTTCCGAGGTCGCCGGGTGTCTTTGCCGAAACTGGCATCTCAACGGCCATAAATTTGATGCCCTCCGAACTTTTGCCACCGATCACATGGCTCACTTCACCTGCGCGCGCGTCGTGGGTCGAAAAGTCGTTGAAAGGGATCGGCAAGCGGATCGAGAAGCCACCTTTGGTAGAGACCGCCGGATGCCAGCCTGTGCCATCATCGGCGCTGACGCCGGCCCGATGCATCTCGAGCTTGGGTTGCTGAGCAATTGCAGGAGCGGAGGTGAGGATGATGAGCGTCGACAGAACAACCGATGCAAACAGGTGGGAGATAAAAGTGAGCATGGTGATGCTCCGGTTCGGAAAAATCTGAAAGCAAGGGGCATAGTTTGTTGAAACAAGGGCGAGCCGCGTGAGGATGACGGAGAATGTCACTGACCTGTGGCCATCATACAACCTTGCGCGAAGGCATCGACCCGGTCCCAATGCTGGAAGCGAACTGTCTGCTCTTGTGTGGGCCACGCGAGCCCCAGGCTGCGCTCGGTGAGCGCGCGGGGTGGCCGCGACGTCGGCCTCCGTCTCGGCGGGGAAGATGTCAGCTCGCCACCGCTGCCACGGGAAGAGGTCTCAAACCGTACCGACTTCCCGCTCCAAGCCGACGTCCGCTGTGACGGTGAGGTCCAAGCCCGCGCCAGGCGGCCGGCGCGCGGTTCAGGCAGGCGGGCGCAGGCCGTCGCGCAAAGACGTCCATCGGCTTCGCTGCTTCGATTCGAACCAACGGTGTGGCGCCGCGTTGAGAGCGCGGGAACACACACGTGAAGGAGGCCTGTCATGGTCCAGACACCTTATCCTCCATCGTCGCCTGAGGCGGCCAGACTGAAACACGGAGGACTTGAGCCACAGAGTACGTTCACGCACCCGACCGAGGCCATGGGTCCGCCGCTGGCTGAACCCAATCGGGGGCTGGGCGAGGGCGTGCAAGTGGTGACAGGCAACTTCAAACGAGCCCTTGATCGCTCGTTGCATGATGACCCCATGGCCATCCTGGCGACGGCCGCCATTGTCGGGTTTGTCCTCGGCGCTATCTGGAAAGCCTAATCGCCTCTTCCGCAGCCGTGGTCCGGTTTTGTCGCGCGCCTTTGCGTTGAGCCGCGACAGCTAAAAAAGGGCTGCAAGGATGCGGAACGCGATGAGAACCCTCAGCAGCGCCTGCGGCGGTGGGATGGGCGGCAATCCAACCTGCGTCGCCCCTCAGCACGGGCCGCAACCGCATTAGCGGAGCGGTAAACGCGGCCCAGGCTACCCTTCGCGTGCAATGCAAGGAGGACACATGGGTGGCTTCAACCAATCGGGAGGTCGATGCCCAAACGCGCGGCGCCTTCCGCCCAGTGCTCTGCAACCAGGGGGTGCCTGAGCAGATACCGAGGTGTCGGCCCGTCTTTGAGTTCACGCGCGAGCTCGATCGTATTTTCCCACTCCTCGGGCTCGGCGTCGCCGCGGCCAACCCCCACATCAGCGCAACCAGTTCCGCCTGTTGCCGCTCGGTCAGGCCCTGCAGGCGTTCGCGGATTTCCTCGCGCGTCAGATCCTCGGCATCGTCCTGCAGGACGTCCCACATTTTGTCGTCCGCTGGATTGGATCCCGATCCGGGATCGACCTCTCCTTCCTTGGCCTGCACCCCGCGGGTGGTAACGATCAACTCCGCAAGGTAGTCCGAAGGGAGGGATAGGGTGGGCGGTGCATTATCCATATCGCTCAAACGAGGATCTGGCCTCGTCTGTTCCGGCAGGTTCGGGTGCGGACGCTCGCGCCAATCCCTGGCATACCGGTCGGGTCGCCCGTCGCAAAGGATTTGCGGCTAGCGCAAGATCAAGGCACCCGGTTTAGCCTGTGAGAGCGGATCGTACGGGGCGGCGATACGACTCGCCTGAAGCGCACGCCGCGACCACTTAACCGCGCCGATCGTGTGCGGGTATCGGGCCGGTACCGCAAGATGCCGCCGCCATGGCGCGCCCTTCAGGGGTCTCGATGTTGCCCGCGCGGCCAGACCGCCTTTAGCGGGGCAGCGCTCTCAACCACCAGAAGCGACCCTACTCGGCGGCCGCGCGCGGTATGAGCAAAGACATCGTGCGTGAACGTACCCTGCCGGTAAACCTGACCCCGCGGTTAAGGTGAGTGGAGCACACATACGCGACACCAGCCGGTCTTTGCGGCAGGAGCCGATCTCTTCTGTCGCAATGCTATGGGAGACGCGCGCGCTTCGCTGGGGGCGTCGACGCCTGAATCTTAATGTAACAGATCAACGGCCTCTGGCGTGCCTTGCTTCGCGCGCCGGCCGACCAATCGTGACCGGCGTCCCCTTACTCACGTGCTTTGCGAGCTCGAGGGCGTCCCAGTTGGTTAGTCGTATGCAGCCGTGAGAGGCACGTTTGCTGACCGCATCGGGATCGGGGGTCCCATGGATGCCATAGCCCTTGGCGGTCAAGCCGATCCAAACGAGCCCGACGGGGTTGTTCGGCCCTGGCGGGAGCTCAAGCTTCTCATCGACGTCCACACCGCGCAGATTGAGCGACGGGTCATAGTGATAGATGGGGTTGTGGGCAATGGTGCTGATTTTGAATTCACCTGTCGGGGACGGACGCTCACTACTGCCTACGGTGGCCGGATAGACAAGGATCGTACGGTCGTCCCTATCGAGAGCACGCACGCGCTGGCGAGAGGCATCGACCTCAAGGCGCGCGATTTTTCCTGGAAGCTCATCGCGTTCGACATTCGCCACGACGATTTCGTTGCCCGCCTTGTCGAAGGCGACACCGGGATTGAGCTCCTGGAGGAGGCGCTCGCTCATATGAAACTTTTCGGCAAGCAGTTCCTGGGCACTTGTGTAGCTCAACCGTTTCAGCCTTGCCTTCTCGCGAAAGTCGTCCGGAACGTGATCGATAAAGGGTCCCGCGACGTCGTCATCACGGATGGTGTAGCGGACGAGAGCCGGGGCTCGGTCCTGCTCGACTAAGGCCTGCCACAACTGTTGGTCGATGCGCTCACCGGCGCGGAGATCTCGCATTTCCCGAAATGCGACGATGGCCTTGCGGGTGTTCTCCCCGCGGTTAGCGTCGATCTGGCCGGGGGAGGCATGTGCTCGATCAAGCAGCACCTGGACTTTGAGCAGCAAGGGGAGCGACAGCCCACCATTACGGCCAGACCACTCGGCATCGTTCACGGCCTCCATCGAAAGATGCCGCGAGGCGGCAGATTTCTTTACCGCGGCCAAACTAGGGCCGCTCGCCATCAGCAGCATGGCGAGCAAGGTCAGACCAAAACGAAAGAGGGAGGGTGGCATAACGAAAAGCCCTGAACATTCAGGCTTGCAACGTTAGGAATAGCCGCTCGTTCCCTGGCAGCCCTGGCCTGCACATACGTCAACGGCGTTGATCGGAGCAGTCCAACGCAGAAAATCGCGTCCCCTAACCATGCTCATGCTGGCCCGACGTTCGCTCGGTACCAAGCGGCGCGTTAACTCTAAGGGTTTGAGGGCGACCACCCCAGCACTTCGCAGACGTCACAGCCATTGGAAGCGCAGAACGTAAGGAACATGACGCAAGCCATGCGCTGCGCGAGAACCTGCAGCGGCCTACATGAAACGGACAAAATCGAGCGCGCATGCTGCCCAATCCTAGAGCAAACGAAATTGGGGATACCGGCATGTTCCGAATGTTTTTAACCGCAACCCTTGCGCTCGTTTCAACCGCGGCCTCGGCTGATTACAAAGCGGATTGTCTGGACAGCAAAAATCACGATCTGCGCATCAAAGGGTGCTCAGCCATGATCCAGCGCAATCCCAATGACGTCCTCGCCTATCAAAACCGGGGTGATGCCTACGGACTCAAAGGCGAGGTTGATCGCGCGATCTCGGATTACAACAAGGCCATCGAACTCAATCCAAACTATGCGCCCGCCTACACGGCCCGTGGTCGCGCCTACACGAGCAAAGGTGACTACACTCGGGCTGTCGCCGACGTCACGAAGGCCAGCGAACTCACTCCGACCGAGGCAGCCGTCAAGCCGGCTCCGAAGCCAAAGCCTGCGGCAAAGATCCAATTGGGGGGATCTAACAACTTGCGCGCGAGCGGCACTCCGGTGGATCTCTCGTGGCCCGCATGGGCTCGAAGCACCTTTACCAACTAATTGCGCGCGGCGCATTGCGCCTTGATACCCCCTTTGCCGGCTCTATCAACCTTCACCCGATCTTGGCTTGGGCGGTGGCGCTCTCAGCGCTCGACCCGCCTCAGATCCGGCTAAGGGAAGGCACCTCACCGGGGAGCGCTCGTCCCGCAGCGCGCGGCGGCTTGGCCATCATTTCCGTCGGCGCGGCGGCGGACCGAAGGGCCGCGGGCGCGCGCCGCGGCAACGCCCAATGCGATTGCCATTCGCTGAGGCTTGCCGATTTCTGCGCTAAGCCCGTCAGTTGCCTTGTGCAAAGCTCATCAAGGCATGGATCGGAATCGCCAAGACATTGGCTTGACCCCATGCCGTTGAGATCCGGAGCTGCCGGAACGGCAACGGTATCGTCATTGTGAAGATGTTGGTGACCACCGCAACCACTTGACCCACGCAGTCCACGACAGGTGCACCCGAGGCACCATGGTCCAGAACGAGCCGATCGTCTCCATCATACAGCTCGAACAATGCCGTGCCGATCAAGTGACCTGTCTCGCCATGTTTCACAAAGCGGCCGGTGGCCAGGCGCTGGCGATTTGCCGGATAAGCAAGACTTACCACCCGTTCCTCCGGTGCGAGTGGCTGCATTCTGGGTTCGAGGGCGCGTGCGACCGAGCCGGGGCCACGCAATTCCAGCACGGCGATCTTTTCGGTCCGAGGGCCCACCACCCTGAGGATGCGCATGGGAACGGACTGCCGCGTCTGACCGTCGCCAATTTCGACCAGCTTCCAGCTCTCAGTGGAAAGCCGCATGGCCGCGACGACATGCTCGGCCGTCACAATCGACGTTGTCGAAAGAAACCAAGCGGTACCGCGGATCACGAGGCTGCCCCCGCTGTCTCTTCTTTCCGCGTCGTCGAAATACCGCGTAATGCCCAACACAGAGGAACGAAGTCCGCTCGCATCTATGCAACCAGCCCCAGCGTTCAACGCCGAGCACAGGACGAGCAGGAAGGACAGACCGACCTGACTGGCGTGCGACCACCGCCCCGGCTGGTGACGGTGCTTTAGGCGCTCTGGCGACAAGGTTTACGCTCCCGTTTGATCGATGGTTGAGACCTAGAGATGCGCGTCGGCCTCCCGATAGCGCCGGACCGCCGCGGCAAGGGCGTTGAAATCGTAGGCACCTCGATAGCGATTGCCATCGATGAAGAGCGCAGGGGTACCGCTCACCCCACTGCGCACGCCGCCCATGACGTCCGTCTCGATCTTTGCCTTGAAGTTCTGCTGTTTCAGCGCGTCGATGAGTTTTTGCTTCGTCACGCCCAGCGCTTCGCTCGGCGCCACGAACAGAGGAACCCCGAGCACCTCCTGATTTTGATAAAGGCCGTCGTGCATCGGCCAAAACCGGCCATACTGCCCGCCCAATTGCGCAGTCTCGGAAGCCGGCTCGGCGAAGGGGTGTAAGTCCGCGAGCGCGAAATGCCTGAAGACGAAGCGCAGATCCGCAGCAAAGTGCTCTTGACGGGCCTTGATGACCGGGCGTGCCATCCCACGACGGGGACACTGGTAATCGCCGTACTCGAGGAGAGTCACAGCGCGCTCTCGCTGCCTTGCATGTGGTCTGTTGGTGTGATGGGAACCGCGAGGTCGGTCATCGTGTGCTGTCTTGGCGTGCACGATCGATGGCACCTGAAATTCTGCAAATGCCATGCTGCGTGCTGCTCACCAGGAGACATGAAGGATGACAACGCAGCGGCAGCCACACGCGCTCTCCTAGGCGGAATAGCGTTGGGGTTGTCGGTAATGCCTCGAGCTTAGCGGTTCGGGCTCAAGCCCACCGCGACCGCGACCTGCATGAGAGGCTTCCGAACA
>Ga0075424_100007542_pt1 | contig 10566 bp, 7 predicted proteins | sample SoiMethybrSBSTD3_FD_75301 | JGI IMG/M metagenome (GOLD analysis project Ga0075424, IMG submission 75301) | Bulk soil microbial communities from a Populus tree surrounding site in Tennessee, USA - Soil MetaG P. TD hybrid SBSTD3 | ecosystem: Environmental > Terrestrial > Soil > Tree plantation...
GCCGCTCCGGCGGCCAGTGGGACATCTGGCAGGCGGTCTTCTCGCCTGTCGGAGCGGACGGCTATCCGAAGCCCATCTGGGACAAGCGGACCGGCGCCATCGACCCGCAGGTCGCCGCCTACTGGCGCGAGCACTATGACCTCTCGGCGATTCTCCGGCGCGACTGGAAGACGCTGGGACCCAGGCTCGCCGGCAAGATCAACCTCTACGTCGGCGACATGGACAGCTATTACTTGAACAACGCCGTCTATCTGATGGAGGACTTCCTCAAGCAGACCACGGACCCGCCCTACGGCGGCGAGGTGAAGTACGGCGACCGCTTCGAGCACTGCTGGAACGGCGATCCCAACCAGCCGAACGCCATCTCGCGCCTGCGCTATCACCAGATGCACGCACCGAAGATCGTGGAGCGGATCCTGAAGTCCGCCCCCGCCGGAGCGGACTTGACGAGCTGGCGGTATTGACGATGTGCCGGGGAGGAAGTTAATCTGCCGGTCATCATGCCAAAGTAGATCGGCGGCTAAGGGGATGGTTTCATGGATGTCAGGTTTCTGGTGGCTCGGGTGCTTCAAGGTGCAGCTCTCTCGCTCCTGTCCTTTCTCCTCCTGATCGCGGTTGCAGGGCCGGCCAATGCCACGGTCATCACGGCGGCGCCGTCAGACTTCACGGCCGACGAGGGCGCGGATTTCAACGGCGCCGTCGCGACGTTTACCGACGACGACGACTCCACCAACGCCAGCTCGTTTACCGCCTCGATCGACTGGGGCGACGGCTCGCCGGTGACGGCGGGCACAATCGCCCAGAGCGACACGGAATTCATCGTCCTCGGCGAGCACACCTATAGTGACGAGGGCCTGTTTACCGTGACGGTGACGATCTCCGACGTGCCGCCCGGCACCGGTACCGCCACCACGACGTCGGCTGGGACGGTGAACGAGGCCGACGTCCTTTCGGGGACTCCGACGACGTTCTCTGTTCCTTCAGGGGTCAGCTTCACGACCACCGTGGCGTCGTTCTCGGACACGCTCACCTCCAACGTCGCCGGCGACTTCCTGGCCACCATCGATTGGGGCGACGCGACGACCTCGGCGGGAACGGTGAGCGGCGGTGGAGGCTCGTTCCAGGTCAGCGGCACGCACACCTACGCCGGCTCGGGGACCTTTCCGGTGATCGTGACCTTGACGGACGACGCGCCCGGCACCGCCACGGCCCAGGTGACCAGCACCGCCAACGTCGCGAGCGGCCTGGCCGTGACGGCGGTCAACTTCTCGACGCCGGAAGGCGCGCCCTTCAACGGCACCGTCGCGACCTTCTCCGATTCAGACACCACCAAGACTCCCGCGTCCTTCACCACCACCATCAACTGGGGAGACGGCACGACGACGGCCGGCACCGTCACCGGCGGCTCGGGTTCGTTCACCTTGACCGGCCAGCACACCTATGCGGACGAGGGGAGCTTTACCACCACGATGACGGTCACGGAAACCGGCCCCGGTGGATTGACGGCCAGCGCGTCGGGAACGGCTACAGTGAGCGAGGCGGACGTGCTGTCGGGATCTCCGATCGGAATTACCGCCCAGTCGGGAGTCGCCTTCACGGGCGCCGTGGCCACCTTCACGGACTCTGACGCCGCGAATGTGCCCAGCGACTTCGTCGCCACCATCGATTGGGGCGACGGCAACACGACCGCCGGCACGGTGACGGGCGGCGGCGCGTTCACGGTATCCGGCACCCACACCTACGCCAACGCCGGTGTCTTCAACGTCGTCGTCACGCTCACCGACGACGCTCCCGGCATGGCGACGGCGACGACCACCAGCACTGCGACCGTGTCGGCTCCGATCGCCTCCGTCCCGGCGCTCGACTTCCGTGGCCTTCTTCTGTTGGGGCTGGCCTTGGGTGCCGCCGGTCTCTACTTCCTGCGCCGGGCCTGACCGAGCCGTCCGGCCCTCCCGCTTCGGGGATCGCGGCAGAGATGCTACGATCCCCTGCAATTCTTTGGGAGGTCTGCCATGCCGAGAACGCAGCGCAAGATGCGCTGGAGCTGGCGGAGCTGGCCCTGTTCATTGCAGACCAGGCGCCGGAGAATCGGCGCTCCCGAGCTTTGGGCTACTGCTGGGGCTACATCGGAAACTCCCGCCGGGTAGCGACGGATTTCGACGCGGCCGACGAAGCCTTCGGCCGGTCATGGAGTTTCCGCTTGGGGGCTGAATCCGATCCCGAGCTGCTCCCGGAGTGGCGGCTGCTCGATCTCGAAGCCTCGTTGCGGCGGGCCGAGAGAAGATTTCCGGAGGCCAAGGCGCTGCTCGACCGCGCTCGGGCTAGCAGCGGCGCTGATCCGGTAGCGGCCGCCCGCATCCTTTTGAAGAAGGAGCGCCTCTTGAACGTCATGGGCGATTTCGAGGGTGCGCTCGCGGTGCTGGCGGAGGCGGCTCCTTTCGTCGAAGCCTCAGGAGATCGCCACCTGCTCTTCGCGCTCCACTTCAATCGGACGGACGAGCTGAGCCACTTGGAGCGGTGGGAAGAGGCAGCGAAGCTGCTCCCTGTGGTGACCGAGATGGCGGCGGAGCAAGGCAACGAGCTGGACCTCGTTCGGCTTGGATGGTTGCAGGCGAAGGTGGCCGCCGGGCAGGGCCGGGAGGAAGAGGCATTCGCCAAGCTGGAAAAGGTGAGCGCCGACTTCACGGACCGCAACCTCCCCTACGAGGCAGCTCTCTCCTCGCTCGACCTGGCGGTGATCTGGCTCAAGGCGGGGCGGAATGCCGAGGTGGCGCAGCTCGCGGTTGGCATGAAGTGGATTTTCGAGGCCAAGGGGATTGAGCGCGAAGCGCTGGCGGCGCTAAGGCTTTTCTGCGAGGCAGCGGAACGGGAGGCGGCGACGATGGAGTTGGCGCGGCGGGTGGTGAAGTTCCTGTATCGGGCGCAGCACGATCCCGAGCTGCGATTTGAGACAGAAGGAGCCTGAGGCCAGTGGAATGCATATCCTGGTTCACTTTAGTTTCCGCAATTCCACTCCGCGAAACCACATCCGGCTCCGTCCCAGGACCAGCCGATGGCACGAGCTCTGGCGGCGCTCGGCAGGTTCAACGCATAGTTGGGCGGCATCCCGCTTCGTAACTCATTCCATATCTGACAATGCCTATTGGGGGCAAACGAAATAACACTCTCCACATGTAGTTACGGTTCCAGGAGAGCAGTTGCAACAAGAAGCGTCGCAAACGCAGGGTATTCCTCCTGTCGAGCATGAGGTCAACCCGCAATACTTGATAGCTAGAGCCGTGCCAGAAGGCCACAACAAGCCTGACAAAAGAACTGCCAGCATAACAAGCAACCGGAGCACAAGCCTAATTCGTTCCATTTTGAATCCTCCTCTTGCCTTCGACATGTAGTGCGCCCTCATAGCGGCCAACTGCACTCTGAACTTATCCGCCTAGTCCTTAGCGACTCAGCCCCAACTCCGCGCCGGAATCCTTCAGGCCTGTCTATCTTCCTGATTCTTTGGGTTGTCAGGATCATACGCCGGGTCCTTAACCTCGTCAATGCCTGGCAGCGGGCGGAAAGCTGGCCAGAGTGCGCGCCAGATCGTAAGGAGAGGCAGACGGTCTCTTCGAAACGCTGACGAGGTGCGCAATACCGTCAGGCTGACGGGAAGCTCAGGTTCGGCGAGCCGGGCTGGATGCTGATGCTATAGTGGCGAAAAGAGGCTTTCTATGCAGGCAGCTACCTTCTGGAGAACGGTTACCAGGGACCACTCCGACCTTCTCCGGCGAGCCGCCTTGGCTTCTTCTGCGGACGAGGTCACGTCAGAGCCCTGATCGGCGGCATGGTATCAACGAAAACTTGCGCGGTCATGGACTTCCTCGCGGGAGGGAAGGGGAGCTCCGCTGCCTCCGAGGGGCTGCGGCGCTATGGAAAAGAACTGCCGCCGAGCCTCCTTATAGGCGGCTCCAGCCTGCATGTGTTCCCGCAGCATCTCACCCACCAAACGGGACACGCTCGTTTCCTGCTTGGCCGCTTCGATCCGAATCCAAAGAGAGACCTCTTCCTCCAGGGTGATGATGACTTTTCGCATCTCACGACGTTAGAGGGACACGAGGTTCGTGTCAATTGTCGGCAGGGATGGCAGGTTGGCTTTCTCGATCGCGCCACGCCTCATGCCTGCACCTTTGTGCCATCATGCATTCATGGGCAAGCAACTGACGATTCGTGGCGTACCTGAGGAGGTTGGGGAGAGGTTGGAGAACCTGAGTCGAGCTCGCGGGCAGAGCGTCAACGCGACCGTGCTCGAAATCTTGGGGGCCGCCGTTGGAGTTGACGAGCGCCGACAGCGGCTTGCTCGCAATGCGACCTGGACCCCTGAGGATCTGGCGGAATTCAGCGCAGCGCTCGCCGCTCAGCGCACGATCGACGACCCACTCAGCCTTCGCTCCTCCTAGTACAGCAGGCTTTCCTGCCGGTTATACTCCTGCCATGACGACGTCAATCTCCGTTCCAGATCCGGTCTTTCAGGAAGCTGAGCAGCTCGCCGAGAGGTTGGAGAAGACCCTGGATCAGCTCTATACCGAAGCGTTGGTTGAATATCTGGCCCGGCGCAATCCGAATACCGTCACCGAGCGACTCAATGAAGTCTATGATTCGGTCGCAGAGCCCGAAGACCGCTTCATGAGCGAGACGGCTCAAGACGTGCTTCGGCGTGTCGAGTGGTGATGACCGCCCCGCGAATTAAAAAGCAAGAACCGGAGTTTTGGGTTTCAGGGGAACGCGTAGAGTCCTCTCAGCAAGGAAAGGAGCCTTTATGAATACCCTGCTGAAACCCCAAGAAGTCGAACAAGCCGGCTTCGCGACCGACGAGGCGAAGTGGCGGGCGGTCGTCCACAAGGACCAGAACGCCGACGGGAAGTTCTACTACTCGGTGAGGACCACGGGCGTCTTCTGCCGTCCTTCGTGCCACACGGCGCGGCCGGCACTGCGCAAGAACGTCGCCTTTCATGAGTCGATCGAAGAGGCCGAAAGTGCGGGCTTCCGGGCCTGCAAGCGGTGCTCTCCCAAGGGGCCGTCGCTCGCCGAGGAGCATGCCGTCGCTGTCGCGAAAGCCTGCCGCGCCATCGAGACCGCCGAGGAGCCGCCGACGCTCGACGAGCTGGCGAAGGCGGCGGCGATGAGCAGCTATCACTTCCATCGCGTGTTCAAGGCCGTCACCGGCCTCACCCCCAAGGCCTACGCGGTGGCCCACAGGTCACGGCGGGTGCGCGACGAGCTGTCCCGCCGCGGCACGGTGACCGAAGCGATCTACGAGGCCGGATTCAACTCCAACAGCCGCTTCTACGCGCAATCGTCGCGGACGCTCGGCATGACTCCCACGAGCTTCCGCAAGGGCGGGACGGGGACGACTCTCCGCTTTGCCGTCGGCGAAGGCTCGCTGGGCTCCGTTCTGGTGGCGGCCTCGGAGAAGGGCGTCTGCGCCATCTCGATGGGCGACGATCCCGACGCGCTGGTCAGAGATCTCCAGGACCGCTTCCCGAAGGCCCATCTGGTCGGCGGCGACGAGGAGTTCGAGCGCACCGTCGCCAAGGTCATCGGCTTCATCGAAGCTCCGAAGACGGGCCTCGACCTGCCGCTCGACGTGCAGGGAACCGCGTTCCAGCAGAAGGTCTGGCAGGCTTTACGGGAGATTCCGGCCGGCTCGACTGTGAGCTATACCGACATCGCCCAGCGTATCGGCGCGCCGAAAGCCGTCCGCGCCGTGGCCCAGGCGTGCGCCTCGAACGGTCTCGCGGTCGCCATTCCCTGCCACCGGGTGGTTCGCAACGACGGCAACCTGTCGGGCTACCGTTGGGGAGTCCAGCGCAAGAGCGCGCTGCTGGAGCGGGAGGCGGTGGGATAGCATGCCTTTCGATGACCCTCGCCACCATGCTCGCGCACTACGTCGATTGGCGGGTCCGCGAGCGGGGCAGGGCCTATTCCCAGTCAGGTCAGGTGGCGATCACTGCCTGCGGCCCGGAGAAGGTGGAGGCCGTCGTCACCGGCTCCCAGGAGTACAGCGTTTCGCTGGCGAGGAACGGCAGGGACCTGCGGGTCTTCTGCACCTGCCCGTTCTTCGCCGGCGGCGAGCCCTGCAAGCACGTCTGGGCCGCCGTCCTGGAGGCCGATCAGCGGAAATGCCTGCGCGGCCCGGCCGGAGACCTGCCGAACCGGCTCACGACCTTCGCCACCGCGCGAGACCTCGTGCGCGAGCCGCCAACGCCGACCTGGCGGGACGCCCTGCACCAGCTCGCGTCGAGCAACGTCCCCGGCCCCATTCCCAGTCTTCTCTCGACCGAGAAGGAAATCCTGTACCTGCTGGACGTGCCCGCGACGCTCAAGGGCCGCCAACTCACGATACGCGCCATGACCGCCAGGCAGGACGCCGACGGTTCGTGGCATGGGGTCAGCCCACTCAGCCTGAGCCGCAACGCCGTCCCGTACCTTCCGGAGCCCGACCGCACGATCCTGGTGTTGCTCGGCCTCGCGGCGGCTGAAACGCGTTCGTACTCGTTCTATTCAACCGAGATTCCGGCCGTCAGCCCGGTCCCGCCCGAGGCCGTGAGGATTCTCCTCCCTCTCCTAGGCTCCACCGGCAGGTTCAGGACGCGTCCCGACAAGGACACCAAGGTCGGCGAGCCGATTCTCTGGGACGCCGGCCCGCCGTGGGAGATCTGGCTGGAGGTCCGCGAGGAGACAGACGGCGATTGTCAGCTGATCGCCGCGCTGCGCCGGGGGGAGGAACGGATGCCGGCCGGTACGCCTCTGATCGTCCTCGGCGCGTCGGGATTCCTGCTCGCCGGCGATCGGCTGGCGCCCCTTGCGGACTCCGGCTCGCGCTGGACGGCCCTGCTCGAACCCGAAAAGGCCCTGCGGATTCCCGCCGCCGAGCGCGACGAGCTGGTCGGGCGCCTTCTCGCCGCCTCCCATCTCCCGCGGCTCGCTCTTCCTGAATCGATGCGCTTCGAGGAAACGCCATCGACTCCCCGGCCGTTCCTGCGCCTGCTGCCTCCTTCCTGGTCCCGAACCTCACCGCGGGCGGCTCTCTCCTTCCTCTACGAGGGAATCGAAGTGGCGTCGGGCTCGCCGCTCCGGGGTCTCTATCAACCGGCGGAACGGCGGTTCCTCCTCCGCGATCCGGCGGCTGAGGAGCAGGCCGTCGCCCTCCTATGGGACCTTGGATTCCGCGCCGATCAAGACCCCTATGCACCGGCTCCGATGCTGCAAATCCCCCTCAACCGGGTTTCCTGGGCCGTGTCCGCGCTCCTCGCCGAGAATTGGGCGGTCGAGGCGGAGGGAAAGCTCTACCGCTCGGCCAGCCGCTTCCGGATGTCCATCACCTCGGGCGTCGATTGGTTCGATCTCAATGGCGAGGCGGACTTCGAAGGCACGACGGTTCCGCTGCCGGAGATTCTGGCCGCCATCCGCCGCGGGGCCAAATCCATTCCCCTGGGCGACGGCAGTCTCGGGATGCTCCCGGAAGAATGGGTTCAAAAGTTTGCTCCCATCGCGCGGCTGGGCACGGCGGAAGGGGACCATGTGCGCTTTCGTTCCGTCCAGGCCGTGCTGCTCGACGCCTGGCTGGCCGACGAGCCTGCGGTCACCTGCGATGAAGCCTTCGAGCGTGCCCGCCGGCGGCTGCGCGAGTTCGCGGGAATCGCGCCGGCGCCCGCCCCGCCGGGATTCCAGGGCGAGCTGCGCGGTTATCAGAACGCCGGTCTCGGCTGGCTCCATTTCCTGCGCGACTTCGGTTTTGGCGGCTGCCTGGCGGACGACATGGGCCTGGGCAAGACCATCCAGGTGCTCGCGTTGCTCGAAGCCCGCCGCACCGAGCGAAAGCGACAGGGGCTGCCTCCCTCGCTGGCGGTGGTGCCGCGCTCGCTGGTGTTCAACTGGCTCGCCGAGGCGGCCCGTTTCACCCCGCGTCTGCGCGTGCTCGACCACACGGGAGCCGGCCGCACGCGGAAAGGCGATCCTTTCGCCGGCTGCGACCTCGTATTGACCACCTACGGCACCCTGCGCAAGGACGTGGCGGCGCTGCGCAAGGTGGAGTTCGACTACCTCATCCTGGACGAGTCGCAGGCGATCAAGAATGCGGACAGCCAAACCGCCAAGGCCGCCCGCCTGCTGCGCGGCCGCCATCGCCTGGCGCTCACCGGCACTCCGGTTGAAAACCATTTGGGCGAGCTGTGGAGCCTGCTGGAGTTCCTGAATCCAGGCTTCCTGGGCGCCTTGCCTTCCTTCCGCGAATTCACCGAGGATCTGCGCGCCCCGCTTTCGGAAGGACGCGGCATGCTGGTCCGCGCCCTGCGCCCCCTCCTCCTGCGCCGCACCAAGGAGGCCGTGGCCCCGGAGCTGCCGCCCAAGCTCGAGCAGACGCTCTTCTGCGAGCTGCCGCCCAAGCAGCGCCGGTTCTACGACGAGCTGCGGAACCATTACCGCGCCTCGCTCGGAAAACAGATCGGCGAACGCGGGCTCGGACGCTCCAAGATCCTCGTCCTCGAAGCGCTGCTGCGCCTGCGCCAGGTGGCCTGCCACCCCGGCCTCGTGGACCCGCGGCTCCTCAGCGATCCCTGCGCCAAGCTCGATCTTCTCCTGCCGCAGCTCCGCGAAGTCGTCGACGAGGGGCACAAGGCGCTGGTCTTCTCCCAGTTCACCAGCTTCCTCGCCATCCTCCAGCCGCAGCTCCAGGCCGAGCGGATCTCCTATCTCTATCTCGACGGCCGCACCCGCAACCGCGCCGAGCTGGTGACGGCGTTCCAGTCCGAGCCCGGTTGCCAGCTCTTCCTCGTCAGTCTCAAAGCGGGCGGCCTGGGTCTCAACCTGACCGCGGCCGACTACGTCTACCTGCTCGATCCCTGGTGGAATCCCGCCGTCGAGGCTCAGGCGATCGACCGCGCCCATCGCATCGGCCAGGAGCGGCCCGTCTTCGCCAGCCGCATCGTCGCCCGCGATACGGTCGAAGAGAAGATCTTGGACCTGCAGAAAACCAAGCGCGACCTCGCCGACGCCGTCATCGAGGCCGACAGGAGCCTCCTCTCCGGCCTCAGCCGGGAGGATTTGGAGCTGCTGCTTTCGTGAGGGAATCTTTAGCGAGTGTTTGGAAAGCTCGGTCGCGACGCTCAGCCCCGCCGGGGCATAATGGAGCGTGCAGAGGGGCTGGAAAGGGAGGCTTTGTGATTCGAGTCGAGCACGTAGTCAAGAAGTTCGGCGACTTCACCGCCGTCGACGACATCAGTTTTGAGGTGCAGACGGGGGAGATCTTTGCCTTCCTGGGGCCGAACGGCGCCGGGAAGACCACGACGATCAAGATGCTGACGACCCTGCTGCCGCCGACGAGCGGCACCATGGAGCTCAACGGATTGAACCCCGCGGTGCAGAAGGAGGAGGTCCGCAAGCAGTTCGGCATCGTCTTCCAGGACCCGAGCCTGGATCAGGACCTGACGGCCTGGGAGAACATGGAGCTGCACGGCGTGCTGTACAGCGTGCCGCGCGAGGTTCGGCGCCAACGCACCGAGATGCTGCTCAAGCTGTTCGACCTCTGGGAGCGGCGCAACGCACAGGTGAAGGAGTTTTCCGGCGGCATGAAAAGACGGCTGGAGATCGCGCGTGGCTTCCTGCACACGCCGAAAATCTTGTTCTTGGACGAGCCGACTCTGGGTCTCGACCCGCAAAGCCGCAACCAATTGTGGACCCACGTCAGGAGCCTGAACGAAACGGAGAAGGTCACCGTCTTCCTGACCACGCACTACATGGACGAAGCCGATCGCGTGGCGCAGCGGATCGCGGTGATCGATCACGGCAAGATCGTCGCCATGGGATCGTCCCAGGAATTGAAAGAACGCACCGGAACCGAGACGCTCGAGGAGGCGTTCCTCGCCTTGACCGGCGAGTCGATCCGCGACGAGAGCGCCAGCGCGGCCGATCGCATGCGCCAGGTGGCCCAGATGTGGAGGAGACGTTGATGAGCGCGATTTACATCCTATGGTTGCGGGAGCTCAAGAAATACTCACGGTCGCGGACGCAGATCGTCGCCTCGATGGGCCAGCCGCTGCTCTACCTCCTGGTCTTGGGATTCGGATTCGGGCCGGTGTTCCAAAAGGCGGGAGGCGGCAGCTACCTGCAATTCGTGGCGCCGGGCGTGATCGGCATGGTGGTCCTGTTCACTTCGATCTTCTCCGGCATCGCCTTGCTGTGGGACCGCCAGTTCGGATTCCTGAAAGAGACGCTGGTGGCGCCGGTGCCGCGCATTCTCGTGATGATCGGCCGCACCCTCGGCGGCGCGACCGTGTCGATGTTCCAGGGAACGCTGATGGTGATCGTTTGCCTGATCGCCGGCTTCCGCCCGACGAGCCTGGCCCTGGTGCCGCTGGGCATCCTCTTCATGTTGCTGATCGCCATCGTCTTCGGCGCGCTCGGCGTCGCGATCGGTTCGAGCCTCCAGGACATGCAGGGCTTCCAACTGATCATGAACTTCCTGGTGATGCCGATCTTTTTCCTCTCGGGCGCGTTGTTTCCGTTGAACAACCTGCCGAAGGCGCTGGC
>Ga0075424_100007543_pt1 | contig 10566 bp, 5 predicted proteins | sample SoiMethybrSBSTD3_FD_75301 | JGI IMG/M metagenome (GOLD analysis project Ga0075424, IMG submission 75301) | Bulk soil microbial communities from a Populus tree surrounding site in Tennessee, USA - Soil MetaG P. TD hybrid SBSTD3 | ecosystem: Environmental > Terrestrial > Soil > Tree plantation...
GATGATCCTGATGTATCTCACCCCGATCCTCTATCCGCTGTCGCTCGTGCCCGAGTCGATGAAGCCGTGGGTCGCAGCCAATCCGTTCGGCTATCTCGTCGAGCGGCTCCGGGACGCGTTGCTCGAGGGCCGGCTTGCGATCGGGTGGGGCGACGCCGTCGCGGTGGTCGTGGCGGTCGCGTTATTCGCGGGCGGTCGCTGGGTATTCCTGCGGCTGTCGCCACACTTCGAGGATTTCGTCTGATGTCGGCGCCGCTGCTGCATCTTTCCGGCGTCGGCAAGGACTACGCCAAGCTCGATACCAACGCCGGCCGCGTAGGCCTGGTGCTCGATCTGTTGCGCGGCCGCGGCGTGACGCACGCCTTCTGCGCGCTCGACGAGGTTTCATTCGATCTCGCCGCGGGCGAATCGCTCGGCATCATCGGCGAGAACGGCGCCGGCAAATCGACCCTGCTCAAGATCATCGCCGGCGTGGTTACGCCTACGCGCGGCAGAGTCGACGTGCGCGGGCGCGTCGGTGCCCTGCTCGAGCTGGGGTCGGGCTTCCATCCGGAGTATTCGGGGCTCGCCAACATCGATCTCGCCGCGGCGTTACTCGGCCTGACGCCTGCCGAGATTGCAGCGAAGCGCGACGAGATCGTCGCCTTCGCCGACATCGGCGAGCACATCCACGATCCGATCAAGTACTACTCCTCCGGCATGGTCGTCCGGCTGGGTTTTGCGGTCGCCACTGCGCTGAAGCCGGATATCCTGATCACCGACGAGGTGCTCGCCGTCGGCGACGAGTCGTTCCAGAAGAAGTGCGTCGCCTGGATGGAGAACTATCTCGCCGGCGGCGGAACGCTGCTCTTGTGCTCGCACAGCATGTACCACGTGCAGAAGCTCTGCCGCGCCGCGCTGTGGCTGAAGGACGGTCGCGTCGAGCGCTCGGGACGCGCCCCGGAAGTCTGCCAAGCTTATCTCGCTTACCACGAGGAGAAGAGTGCGCTCACGAAACGACCGACCGGCGTGGCGGATGCCGCGCTCGTTGCCGCGGCCGGCTACTATGCCCTCAAGTCGCTCGACATGCATCCCGGCGAATCGCTGCCCGAGTCGGCGAGCTTCACTGTAAGCGGCGAAGCCTATTCGCCGGACGGACGTGCGCCCGTGGTCCTGATCGGGATCGTGCGTGCAGATGGAACGCCCGTCTACGGTGTCGCGACCGACATGGATGGAGTGGTACCGCATCCTGTCGCGCCGAATCGCTATGCCTTCGCCATCGACTTTCCGTCGCTTCCGTTGCTGCCGGGAAAGTATCTCGTGCGCGGACACGTGCTCGACCCCGAGGGCGTGCGCCTGTTCGATACGCTGGAGAAGTCACTCACGATTACAGGGGCGGCTCGTGAATTTGGCTTGATCCGGCTGCAACATCGCTGGCGCATGGGGGATCACGATACTGCGGTCGCTCTTCCAGACTCGATGCCTGACAGGGAGTGAACCACGCTCATGCGTGCCTCGATCCTGACGTACCATTCGGGCAACATCGCCGGCAACGACTACACAAGCAACAACCTTCTGGCGCTTGCCCACGATCTCGATGTCGTGCGCGCGCTGCGGTTACCCGTCGTAGCCCTGCGTCGGGTCGTCGATGCGCTGCTGGACCGAACCGTGCCTCTGCCGGAAAGGGTCGTGGCGATCACGCTGGACGACGGGCTCGACTTCGACTTCATCGACCTCCGGCACCCCTTTCACGGCCCTCAGCGGTCCGCGCACACCATCCTGCGTGCCCATGCGCAGCGGCACGGCATGTTCGTCCATGCGACCTCGTTCGTGATCGCGTCCCCGGACGCGCGCCGCCAGATCGCGCGGCACGAGATGCTCGACTACCAATGGATCGGAGAACAATGGTGGCCCGAGGCGATCGCCTCCGGATTGTTCCACTTGGGTAATCACAGTTGGGACCACATGAGCCCGTCGGCGACGCCGGCGGGTCAGCAGGATGCGCGATCCGGGTCTTTCCAAGCCGTGGCGAACTTCGACGCTGCCCACCTGCAGGTCGCGCAGGCGCATGCGTATATCTCGGCCAAGGCGCCCAACCCCGGCACGGCCTTGTTTGCCTATCCGTACGGTGCACCAAGCGATTACGTCTCGAACGAATACCTGCCACGCTACGGCGAGCGCAACGGGACCTTGGCCGCACTAACCGCAACGCCGGGAACATCGCATGATGGCAGCAATCGGTGGCTGCTGCCGCGTTACACGTGTGGCGTCGATTGGCGATCGCCTGAGGACCTCGCGCGAATCCTGGCTGCAGAGACCTAGACGAAGTCGGGAAGGACTGCTCTCGGCGATGTCCTCTGACAGCCTAGTATTGCCCGCCCTCGTGACCGTTCTTCCTTCCCGCAACCGAGCTGGCGCGCCGACCGGAATTGCTGGCGCATTATCGCGAGCGCATGCGCGCTGGACGCGCGAGCTCGCCGTTGTTCGAGACCGTCGGCCATGCGTGCGCCCTTAGGCGAGCTGACGTAAGCCTGACACCGAGCTCGGCGGCGCGTCCCGAGGGGAATCACGGCGGCAAGGCGTCGCCTCGGGTAAAATAGACTATTTTTCACCGCGCCAGACGCCGCGGCGCACGCATGTCCAGCTCGATTTCCACTCCGTTGACTACCACCCCGGAATTCACGGGAGAGCGCTTTCTGCCGAGCTGCAGCGGCGAGATTGCCTACGAGCACTGGCACCGTTACGCGTTTGCGCGCCGCTTCGTCGCGGGCAAGCGCGTGCTCGACGCGGCCTGCGGCGAAGGCTACGGCTCGGCGCTGCTCGGAGCCGTTGCCGCGAACGTGATCGGCATCGACATCGACATGGCGACCATCGATCGCGCGCGCGCTACATACGGCGATGGCACGCAGACACGCTTCATCGCCTCCTCGTGCGCCGGCCTGCCGCTACCCAGTGCCTCGATCGACGTCGTCGTATCGTTCGAGACGATCGAGCATCTGGCCGCCGCGGACCAGCTCGCGATGTTGACCGAGTTCGCACGCGTGCTCACGCCCGAAGGGCTGCTGCTGATGTCCTCGCCCAACCGGCGCCTTTACAGCGACGCGCGGAACTACGTCAACCCGTACCACCTGCGGGAGCTGTACCGCGACGATCTCGGCCGTCTGCTCGCAAAGCGCTTTCCGGCGCAGCGCTGGCATCATCAGCGCGTGGCGTATTGGTCGGGGATCTGGACCGAAGGCAACACGGAATCTCCGATCGCGGGCGCCGTGGAGGCCTGGATCGGCGATGGACAGCGTGTCGCTGCGTATTCGGCGCCCGAGGGCATGTATTTCATCGTCCTTGCCGCGCGCGACGCCGGCGCTCTCCCCGCCGAAGAAGTGCGCGTGTCGCTGTTCACCGACGCCGACGAGAGCCACGCCAAGCGCGCAGAAGCCGACGCCCGCGAGGTCCTGCGGCTCGACGGCCTGCTCAGGCAGAAAGCTGTCGCGGAGGAGCAGTACGCGGGTCACATCCGGCACCTCGAGACGCTGGTTGCCGAGCGGGAGCGGTTGGTGGTCGAGCGCGACGCCGCCGTCGAGCGCCACACGGCGCACATCCACCACCTGGAAGCGCTCGTCGTCGAGCGCGATCGAGCGCTCAGCGAAGCGAACGCCGCACGCGAGGAAGATCGAGCGAAGATCGCCGCGCTCGAAAAGCAGATGGTTTCCCTCGAAGTCGGGCGCACGCGTTTGGAATCCGAGCGCACGCGGCTCGAGGCGGCGCTCTCGGCGCAGGAGCGCGTGATTGCCTATCTGCAAAGCTTTCGCGGCTGGCTCGGCTGGCCCTGGCGGCGTTTCCGGCAGTGGCGGGAACGCTAGCAGGCTGATGCAGAACCCCTCATGAGCCGCGTTTCGGACGAGATGGCCCCGGATGCAAGGCGCGAGCCGCGTCGAATAGCTCGTGCATATTCGCAAGGCGAGCAACGCCGCAGACGGGGCCATCTCGTCGAAACCCGGATGGGCAGCGGCTTTGCCGGCGATCTGCTTTGTCGCGGCTCGCTCGTGTGCGATCGAGCACACGTCGCTCGCCGCTTCGTGCATCCCATCCGGCAAAGCCGCTGCGCGGCCACGACGGGTTCTGCATCAGCCTGCTAGATGCGCGCCACGCCGATCGATATCGTCGTACCGGTCTACAACGCCGCGGCCGATCTCGCTCGCTGCGTGGACAGCGTGCTCGAGCACTCTACCGGCGACTGGCGGCTGCTGCTGATTGACGACGCCTCGCCCGATCCGGCGATCCGCGCGTACTTCTCGGGGCTGCGCGCGCGTCGCCTTTTGCGGGTCACACTGCTCGCCAACGAGAAGAACATCGGCTTCACGCTGACGGCGAACCGCGGCTTTGCCGAGGCGCGTCGCGAAGCGGACATTCTGCTGCTCAATTCGGATACCGTCGTGACGCGAGGCTGGCTCGACCGGTTGTCGCGCTGCGCCGCGTCGGACGTCCGCATCGGCACCATCACGCCGTTCTCGAACAATGCGGAGATCTGCTCGCTGCCGCGGTCCTGCGCAAACAATCCCTGGCCGCCGGGCAAGGATCCCGAGTCGCTGGTCGCCGCGCTGGAGCGCGCGGCTGTGCCGACGTACCCTGACCTGCCGACCGGCGTCGGGTTCTGCCTCTACATCCGCCGCCCGCTCCTCGACGCGATCGGCGGTTTCGACCCGGCGTTCGGCCTGGGCTACGGAGAGGAGAACGACTTCTGCCTGCGAGCCGCGGGAGCCGGCTATCGGAACGTGCTCTGCGAGGACGCATTCGTGCTGCACCTTGGCGGCAGCTCGTTCGGCGCGAAGCGTGCCCCTCTCGCCGAGCGCAACATGGCGCTCCTTCTCGAGCGCCATCCGCACTACCTCGACCTTGTCCGGAGCTACATCGCCGCCGATCCCGTGCGGCCCTTGCGCGAGCTGGCAGCCTCGCAGCAGCGCGTGCTAGACGGACCACCGCACGGGATCCTCCATCTGCTGCACGGTCACGGCGGCGGCACCGAATATCACGTACGCGCGCTGGTCGCGGCGTCGTCCGGCGCGTTCCGCCACTACCTGCTGATCGCGGTCGGCGAGGACTGGCGACTCGAAGAGTACGCAGGCGACGCGGTCATCGGCTACGACTTTCGGCGCGCTGCCGGTGAAACGTGGCGCGACCTGTTGGGCGGCATCGTGGCGCGGTTCGGAATCGATCTCGTTCATCTGCACAACATTTCGGGCTGCCGCGAAGCGGTGCTCACGGTGCTCTCCGAGCTTTCGATTCCATACGGCTACACGGTTCACGACCTCAATTTCGCCTGTCCGACGATCACTTTTCTCGACGCCCAGGGCAAATACTGCGAAGCGATCACCGACGCCAACGCCTGCCGGGCATGCCTCGCCGCACAGCGCGAATTCGCAGACGTCGACATCGTCGCGTGGCGTGAAGCGCACCGCGCGGTCCTGGTGCGCTCCGCGTTCCTGATCGCGCCATCGCAGTGGGCGGCGACCATGCTGCGCCGCTACTTTCCGGAGCATTCGGTCGCCATCATCGCGCACGGGAGCGGTCACGGCATGCCCCGCGACGATGCCATTTACACGCGGCTCGACCTGCCCGACGACGGCGTGCCGACCGTGGCCGTAATCGGCGCGATCGGAGCCGACAAAGGCGCGCGTCGGCTCGAACGCCTGGTCGAGCTGACACGCACGCTCGGACTGCGGTTGCGCTGGGTGCTGATCGGCTATCTCGACCGCGGCCGCGAGCAGTCGCAGAGCGCCGACGCCGTGTTCACGCAGCACGGACCTTTCGATTCGCGCGAAATTGGCGCGCTGCTCGAGCACTATCGCGTGCGGCTGGTCGCGTATCCCTCCGTCGGTCCGGAGACGTTCAGCTTCACGCTGTCGGAAGCGTGGGCCGCGGGGCGGCCGGTGGTGGTACCGCCGATCGGAGCGCTGGCGGAGCGGGTCGCCGCAAGTGGCGGAGGCTGGGTGCTCGCGGACGACGAGTGGCGCGACGACACTTCCATGCTCCAGCGGATCGCGACGCTGCTCGCACCCGAAAACGCCGACTCGCACGCTGCGGCGGCGGCGCGTGCCAAGGCGACAGCGCAACCCACGCTCGCCGCGATGACGGAGGCGACGATCGCGATCTGGCGGGACGCGCTCTCGCGCGCCCCTGCAGAGTCGTCCACAGCTTCGCTTCGCGCCATCTCGGCGGAGCGATGCTTGAGTGCGCTGCACTATGCGCCGTGGAGCCTCCCAGAGCCGGCCGCGCAGCCTCCTGCGGCGCCGACGGTGCCTAAGCCGAACGGCGCGCTCGCCGTCGTTGCGCGCGCGGCGCTGTCGATCCGTCACACGTTCGCCGGCCGCGTGCTCTACCGCCTCGCGCCGAAGCCGTTGGTCGCGAGATTGCGCCAGCGCCTGTGAAGACATGAGCAACGTAACCGGAACGATTTCCGGCGCGTCCATGATTCGCGCCGATTCGAGCAGTGGCTCGTGCGCGGTCGCGCCCACCAGGCCGCGCACGAAAGCCTGATCCGCCCCGCGCAGGAGTCACTCTGCCTCGTCGCTGACCGCCGCGCTCACGACTCAAGCCTGATGCTCTGCCCAGATGCGCAGCATGGCGTCCTCGAAGTCGCGGGCGTAGCGCGCCATGTCGAACAATGGGCTCGTGTGGCGGTTGGCGCGAAGCCGCTCACGATAACCGTCGAGCAGCCCAGGCTCGGTGGCAAGCCTCAACGCGAGCGCCTCGTACTCGGCGAAGCTGGTGGTGATCAATTCCGGCAAGCCGATGGCGTTGAGCTGGCTGCCGGCGATGCGGCTCACCAGAGTCTCGCCCGCGCAGGTGATCACCGGCAGGCCGGCGAGGAGCGCATCGTTCGCCGTCGTGCGCGCGCCATAGGGATACGAGTCGAGAAACAGATCCGCCGCCGCATTGCGGGCGACATGAGTGCCCACCGGCACCACCGGCGCGAAAATGAGACGCGCCGGATCGATTCCGGCGCGCCTTGCTTCGCCGCGCAGATTGCTCCGCACCTCGGCGCCGGTGTCGAGGAGCCACAGCACGCTGCCCGGCACCGCGGCGAGGAGCCGCATCCAGATGGCGAAAACCTCGGGCAGTATCTTGTACGAGGTGTTGAAGCAACAGAACACAAACCCGGATTCGGGCAGCCCACAGGCGGCGCGCGTGAGCGGCGGCCCCGGCGGCAGACGCGTAGTGTCGCTCGGGAAGGCCATGTGCGGCATGTACAGCGGTCGCTCGGTGTAGAAGCATTGCAGATGCTCGGGCACGCTGAAGCGATCGGTGAAGATGTAGTCGTACCATTCGGCGCCGAGCGTGCCCGGAAAGCCGATGCAATTGATCTGGAGCGGCGCCGGCCGGAGCGCGAAGATGCCTTCCCTGGCGTTGAGCGTGTAGCCGTTGCGATCGATGAGGATCGCGATGCGATCCTCGCGAATGCGCTGGGCGATGCCGGCCACGGACTCCTGACTGACGTCCAGGTAATGCTCGAAGGCTGCCTCGGCCCGGCGCCGAAACGGATTGGCGTCGTCGGCTCGCAAGCTGTAGGTGAACATCTCCAGCCGCGATCGGTCGATCTTCTCCCAGAACTCCAGCGATGGGTGCATGGTCGGATGATCGCGCGTGTTCCAGGTCGCGAAAGCTACGCGTAGCCGTTCTCCTGGAGCGGCGCTTACCTCCTTTCGCGGCGGCAGAGCTCCGCGCGCAATCGTGCGCGACCAGCGTTGCGCCGCGTGCAATTGCGCGAGCGCCGACAGCGGCATCGCCAGCGTCGCGAAGGGCATGCAGGGAAACTCGGTCTCGATGTTCTCGCCCTCGAGGGCGCGCTCGATCTGCTCGAAGAGATCGTCGAGCCCGCCCCAGTCGCAGCGTTGCTGGCGCGCGTGCGCGAGCATCGACAGCGCGTAGCGATTCCCCGGATCGTGCTCCAGCACCCGCCGCAGCGAAGCCTCGCCTTCGGCGTAGCGTCCCTGCTGCACGTAGAGCGTACCAAGGCGGACGTGGACCTGCATGTCATCAGGCGCGAGCCGCGCGGCTTCGCGGTAGCTCTCGATCGCGCCGTTCGGATCAAGCGCTTGGTTCTGTGCTATTGCGCGGCGGATCCAGACGGTTGCCGGCCAATCGCGCCGAATCGCGAATAGGCGGTCGTAGACAGCGTTCGCTTCCCGGATTGCTTCACGCGCGGAGAGAAGGTTGGCGAGGTTGGCGAGCGCACCGGTATGCTGCGGATCGACGGCGAGCACCTGCCGATAGCAACCCTCAGCGCGCTCCCGCTCGCCGATCTCGTCGAGCGTCAGCCCCAGATTGTTGAGCACGGCTGGATGGTTGGGCGCGCTGCGCAGGGCCCGCTCGTAATGGATGATCGCGGCCACATGCTCGCCCTGCTCGCGCAGGCGGTTGCCCAGATGGAACGACGCTTCGGCGTTCTCCGGGTCGAGGTCGAGCGCGCGCCACCAAGCCTCGCTTGCAGCGGCGTCGTCGGTCGGCTTGAGGCACGTGCCCAGCAGATTCCACGCGGCGACATTGTCGGGCACGACTTCGAGCAGCCGGCGAAGCGAGGCGGCGGCGTCCCGCGGGCGGCCTGCGGTGAACGCAGCCTGCGCGTCGTCCAGCAGCGAATCGGTAGTCGCGGGCTGGCGACCGGCGCGGATTGCGCCGTGGCAGTCCTTGTAGCGCTTGCCGCTGCCGCAGGGACAGGGGCTGGTGCGAGAGACGGCCGAGAGTGTGGACAAGGTGGTCGGCTTAAGTCCGCTGTGTTGCAGAATGATTTTCCCACGTCGTGTGGAGGAGGTCATCGAGGCCGCGGGTGAAGCGGGCCATGTCGAATAGCGGATAGGTATGGCGATTGGCGGCAAGCCGGGCGCGCAGGCTGGTCAGCCGTCCCGGCGTGGTCGCCAGTTGCAGCGCCAGGGCTTCGTAGTCGGCGAGCCCGGTGGCGATGAGCTCGGACAAGCCGATCGCCTGAAGCTGGCTGCCGGCAACCCGGCTGGCCAGAGTCTCACCCGCACAGGTGAGCACCGGCACGCCCATGTACAGCGCATCGTTGGCGGTGGTGCCGGCATTGTAAGGGGCGGTGTCGAGGAACAGATCGGCGTGCACGTGGCGGGCCAGATGCTCGGGCAGAGCGAGCCGCGAGGCGAACACCAGCCGCTTTCGATCGACTCCGCGTGCGGCGGCCTCGCGGCGCAGGTTCGCGCAGGCCGTGGCGTTGGCAGGAGCGAGCCAAAGCACGCTGCCGGGAACGCGCGCGAGCACGCGCATCCACACGTCGAACACCGCCGGTAGGATCTTGTAGCTCGCGTTAAAGCAGCAGAACACCACCCCCTGCTCGGGCAGGCCGCAGGCCGCGCGCGTGGGCGCGAGCGGGGCGATCGGACGCTTTGTATCGCTCGGACAGTAGCAGTCGGGCAGATTCAGGAAACGCTCGGTGAAGAAGGGCTGCAACTCGGGCGGGGCCGCGAAGCGATCGGTGAGCACGTAGTCGTACCAGGGTGCGCCCAAGGTGCCTAGGTAACCCAGCCAGCTCACCTGCACCGGCGCGGGCTTGAGCGCGAAGAGCTCGCTCTTGGAATGCGTCGTGTAGCCGTTCAGATCAATCAGCACCTCGATCCCGTCCTCCGCGATACGGCGCGCGATCTGCTCGACGGCCTCGTCGCCGCAATCGACGAAGCGGTCGAACGCCGCTTCGATTCGGATTCGCAAGGCGGACGTGTCCGGTGGGCCGATCGAGTACGCATGTGTCGTCATCCGTGTCCGGTCGTGTCGCTCCCAGACCTCAGCCAGGAGCGATGCCGTGGCGTGGGTACGGAAATCCGACGATACGTAACCCACGCGTAGCGTGTTGCCGCGACGCGCTCTCGCGGCCGCCGGCGCGCTCGGCGCGGCGGGCGCGAGATCGCGGGCCCAGCGCCGCGCGACGCGGAGCTGCAGCTCGGGCGACAGCGGCATTGACAGGGCCGCGAAGGCGTTCACCGCTTCCTCGCTGCCGGTGTCGAGCTGGCGCCGAATGCCGTCGTGGAGCGCGTCGAGGCCGTCCCAAGCGCACAACTGCGCCCGGCAATACGCGAGGAGCGACGCCGGATACAACCTCGACGCGTCCCGCGCCACGGCTCGCGCGAGCAGCGCTTCCGCGCGTTCGAAATCCTCGCCGTCGACAAGCACGGAGCCCAGGTTGGTCAGTATGACGGCGTCCTCGGGCGCGAGGGCAAGAGCGCGTGCGAAGCTCGCTTCCGCAGCATCGTAGTTGCGGGCATGATGCTGGCAGATGCCGAGGTCGACCCAGACGGTGGTGTCGGCATCGGGAAACCGACGCAGGTATTCCTCGCACAGGGTGGCGGCCTCGGCATAGCGACGCAGGCGGCAGAGGAGATGCGCGAGATTACCCAGGGATTGGCGATGGCCCGGCTGCGCCGCGAGCGCGGCGCGGTACGCCGCGAGAGCGCGCTCGGGCTCGCCGGCAGCGTCGAGTGCGAGCCCGAGATTGTTCTGCAAGCCCGGGTGCGTTGGCGCGTCCGCGAGCACCGTCTCGTAGGCCGCGATCGCCTCGGCAAAGCGTCCCTGCGCGCGATACAG
>Ga0075424_100007545_pt1 | contig 10564 bp, 14 predicted proteins | sample SoiMethybrSBSTD3_FD_75301 | JGI IMG/M metagenome (GOLD analysis project Ga0075424, IMG submission 75301) | Bulk soil microbial communities from a Populus tree surrounding site in Tennessee, USA - Soil MetaG P. TD hybrid SBSTD3 | ecosystem: Environmental > Terrestrial > Soil > Tree plantation...
ACGCAGATGCCGTCCCAGCCGAGCGCCTCGGCAAACTCCAGCTGGTCCAGGTACTGGTGGTAGAGCGTGTGACCGACGGCCGGATCGTAGTGACGGTTGGACAGCGTCACCCACGACGAGGGCTCGTCGTGGTCCATCACGTAGGGCATCAAGTGGAAGTAGTAGAACTTCACCGCGTCCCCTTTCGCGCGCCACAGAATTCTATGACAACGGCGGCCACCGCCTCCGGCTCTTCCAGGTGCGGCACGTGGCCGGATTCCTCGAACACGCGCAGTGTCGCGCCCGGGATCGCCTTGCGCCACGCCTCGGCGCAGACCAGCGGCGCCAGCCGGTCGTGGGCGCCCCACGCCAGCAGCGTGGGCGCGCCGATGCGGGCCAGCCGCCGGCCGAGGAGCGGGTTGTAGAGGTACGGGTTCCACGCCACGCGCGCCAGCGCGGTGTTCTGCCGGTAGAGCAGGGCCAGCGTGTCGATCGACATGTCGGGCGGCGCCAGCGCCAGCGCCGCCATCGGATTGTGGAAGACCGTCGCCACGAGGTCCGGCAGCTCCATGCCGAACAGGAACGGGTAGATCCAGCCCTCGACCTTGATGCCGACGGGATCGATCAGCACCAGCGAGTCGAGCCGGTGCGACGCCATCGTCGCCATCTCGGCGGCGATCCAGCCCCCGAACGAGGCGCCGGCCAGGTGCACGCGCTCGAGACCGAGCGTGTCGAGCAGGTCGAGGTAGTGGAAAGCGAGATCGGAGATGTGCTCGATCCACTCCGCCGACGGCGAGCCGGCGTGGCCGGGGTGGCTCGGCGCCAGCACGTCGAAGCGCTCGGCCAGCTTCTCCTGGAAGGTGAGCCAGCGCCCGCCGCCGCCGGCGCCGTGGAGGAAGAGCAGCGGCGGGCCGCTGCCATTGCGCAGCAGGTCGACGGGCGTGTCGCGCACGGTGATGCGGGAGGGCTGGAGCATGGACCTTCCTTTTACCTCGATCGGCGCCGGAGGCGCCACCACGCTGACAGCGTCAGGATCGAGACGAGCCCGCCGGCTCCGGTGACGAAGAAGCCGGCACGGGCGCCGAGCGTCTGGGTAACGGTGCCGACCAGGAGAGCGCCGAACGGCGTCATGCCCGCGAACATCAGCGTGTGCAGGCTCATCACGCGCCCGCGCAACTCGTCGGGCACGGTGAGCTGCACCGTCGTGTTGGCCCCCGTCATGAAGAGCATGCCGGTGAAGCCCATCACGCCCAGCAGCGCCATCGCCACGCCGAACCGATTCACGCCGGCCATCGTCATGGAGGCCACGCCCAGCACGAGGGCCGAGGCGATCAGCAGGACGACCGGCGGGCGTTCCGTGCCGAGCGAGGCGAGGGCCACGGCGCCTGCCACCGCGCCGACGCCGACGGCGGTCATCAGCAGGCCGAAGCCGTGCGCGTCCTGGTGGAGGATGTCGCGGGCCAGCAGCGGCACCAGCGTGTTGTAGTTGAAGAAGAACGCGCTCACGCACAGCACGAGGGACATCACCAGCGCGATGCGCGGCGTGCGCAGCGCGTAGGTGACGCCCTCGCCGATCTCGAAGCGCATCGAGCGGCCGCTGCGCGGGCGCGGCAGCCCGGCCGTGTGCAGCATGGCGAGCACGGCGATGACGGGCAGGAACGAGACCCCGTTGAAGAGGAACGCCAGCGCGGTGCCCCAGCGCGCGATCACGAGGCCCGCCAGCGCCGGCCCCACCACACGGGCGGCGTTGAACATCGCCGAGTTGAGCGCGATGGCGCTGCGCAGCGATTCCTTGCCCACCATCTCCGCCACGAAGGCCTGGCGGGTCGGCATGTCCACCGTGTTGGCGAGCCCATAGATGCCGGCCATCACGGCGACGTGCCAGAACTGGACGTGGCCGCGGTGGACGAGCGCGGCCAGCAACAGCGCCTGCACGCACATCACCGACTGGGTCACGATGATGAGCCGGCGCTTGGGCAGGCGATCGGCCATGGCGCCGGCGAAGAAGGAGAAGAACAGCACGGGCCCGAACTGCAGCGTGCCCACCAGGCCCAGCAGGAACGGCGAGTTCGTCAGCTCCAGCACGAGCCAGGACTGCGCGACGGACTGCATCCAGGTGCCGACCAGCGAGACGAGCTGCCCCGCCCAGAACAGCCGGAAGTCCCGGTGCGCGAATGCACGCAGCGCACCGGGAAGACGCGAGGACTCGCCCACGCGCGTCAGTCTACGCGACTCGCCTCGCTCGCGACGGCGGCAGGGGGCTGCGCTGGGTCCGGCGACCACGAGCGCGGACTCCGTCACGCGGTGCCGCAATCCCTTCGCTCGTGTGCGTCTCCAGCGCGTTGCGGGGAACGGGTCGGCGGACCCAGCGCAGCCCCCTGCCGCCGTCGCGGCGTGGTGGTCCGGAGGACCGACGCGCGGACGTCAGCTACCGTGAGCAATCGTGATGGAGCGGCGGCGGTGGTGTTCGGTGAGGAGGAAGGTGGTGAGGCCGAGGGCGGTGGTGATGGCGGAGGCGAGAAAGCCGGCGGCGTAGCCGTGGGTCTGGACGAGGAGCGCAATCGTGGGGGCGCCGATGGCGACGCCGACGTCCCAGGCGCCGGAGAGCGTGCCGATGGCGCGGCCGCGCTCGACGTCGGGTGTGCGGTCCACGACCAGCGCCACCAGGGTGGGATAGAGCATCGAGTTGCCGCAGCCGAGCAGCGCGGCGGCGGCGACCAGCGAGAGCACCGTCGGCGGCGCGGCGAGGACGGCGTTGCCGAGCGCCAGCAGCGCGATGGCCGGCACCAGCACCGGCACGCGGCCCAGGCGGTCGGAGGCGCGGCGCAGGACGAGGCGGCAGAGGATGGTGAAGCCGGACATGAGGGGAAAGAACCACGCGGCGCTGCCGAGCCCGGCGGCGGCCGCGCTCAGCGGCAGGAACGCATACACGGTCGAATGCCCCGTCGTGATCACGATGAGCGTCAGCGAGGCGGCGAGGGCATGGCGGCTCCATGGCCGCCCGAGGCCGCCAGGCGCGTGCGGATTGCCAGGCGCCGTGCGCAGCGCGAGCACGAGCGCGATTGCGACCAGGCTGAGCGCGATGAGGACCGCGAAGTTCAGCCGCATGCCGCCGAGATCGGCCAGCGCGAAGCCGATGGGCGGGCCGAGCGCCACGCCCGCGGAAGAGAAGACGTAGAACAGGCTCAGCGATTCGCCGCGGCGATCACGTGGGCTCTCGTTGGCGACGACGATGCTGCCGGTGGTCGAGATCAGCGCGGCCCCGACGCCGAGGCCGGCCATCAGCGCGATGACAGCCAGCGGGCTCGCCGCCACCGGAAGCGCCAGCATGGTGACGATGAGCGCGAGCGCGCCGGGCAGCATCACCGTGCGCGCGCCATGACGATCGGTCCAGCCGCCCACCTGTGGCCGCAGCACGAGCCCCACCAGCGTCGTCACGCCGAACAGCCAGCCGATCTGCGCGTGGCTGCCGCCCAGGCGCAGCAGGTGAATCGGCATCTGGGTGGTGAGCAGGTACATGCCCAGGTGCAGCACGAACGTGAGCCCCACGCAGATCAACAACGCGCGGCGCGAAGAGTGTGAAGGCGCGCCCCCGGCTACGCTAGTCCGCTCCGAGCCGCCGGGGGGCTTGGGGGCCATGTCGGGGCCCCCATTATGAACTGAAGGGTCACGACGTCGTGCCACACACCGAGCTTGAAAGCGACCTGGCGTTCGTGGCCGACACGCACGAACCCGAGGCGCTCGTGCAGGGCCAGCGAGGCTTCGTTGACCGCCGTGATGCGCGCGATCACCGAGTGATGGCCGTGGGCGGCGGCCAGGGCCAGCAGGCGCTCGAGCACCAGCGCGCCCAGCCGCTTGCCCCGCCAGCCGTCCTTCACGTATACGGAGTTCTCCACCGTTCGCGCGTACGACGGCTTGGCGCGATAGGGCGCCAGCGCCCCGAACGCCACGACCTCGCCTCCGTCCACGGCCACGATCACCGGATAGGCGGGGCCGTGGGCGGCCAGCCACGTCGCCTGGGCCTCGGCGCTGCGCGGCTCGGTGTCGGTGGTCGCCGCCGTCTCCAGCACCTCGCGGTTCCAGATGGCGGCGATGGCCGCGTTATCGCGCGGCGTCGCCGGCCGGATCACGACGGTTGAGGGGCGAGGACGACCCCGCGACGAAGCCACTCTCCGAGCGCGATGAGCGTCTGGCCGAGGCGGACGCGCAGCGCGGGGCGTCGCGAGCGCGCCAGGGCGGCGAGGCGCGCACGGTGCGCCGCCTGCCGGGCTTCGGTGAGCCGCTCGGTCACCAGCGTTTCCAGCGCGCAGGAATTGAAGTCCATGCGCCGAGGATGCGGCAGGATCGCGCATCAGGGAAATCAATTGTTTTGATGCTGACGATCACGTATTTTTTGCCGATGGACCTCCAGGTCACGCATCTCCGCACGCTGCAGGCCATCGCCCGCCATGGCTCCTTCTCGCGGGCGGCCCAGGCGCTCAACGTCACCCAGCCCGCCGTCAGCATGCAGGTGCGCCACCTCGAGCGCGCGCTCGGGACGCCGCTGCTCGAGCGCGTGGGCAAGCGCGCGTATCCCACGCGCGCGGGCGAGGTCCTGCTGGCCCACGCCGACCGTGCCCTGCGGGAGCTGGAGGCCGGCGTCGAGCGCGTGCAGGAGCTGCGCGGCGTCGTGGCCGGCCGCGTGCGCCTGGGCACCAGCGCGTCGATCAGCATCTACCTGCTGCCGCCCGCGCTGCGCCGCTTCCGCGCCCGTTATCCGGAGACGGAGGTCGTGATCGTCACCGGCAACGCGGCCGAGATCACCCGCGCCGTGGTGGCCAACGAGCTGGACGTGGGCATCGTGAGCCTCCCCGTGCGTGACCGCGAGCTGGCCGTGACGCCCTTCTTCCGGGACCAGCTCGTCGCGATCGCGCCGCGCGAATTCCGAGGAGCGCCACGGCTCCGCCGGGGGGGTGTGGGGGGCCGTCTCGGGGCCCCCCACGAGATCGACGCGACGACGCTGTCGCAGCATCCACTGATCCTGTTCGAGGCGGGCGCCACGCTGCGCCGGGTCATCGACGGGTGGTTCCACCGGGCGGGGGTGGCGCCGCGCTCACCGATGGAGCTGGGGAACACCGAGGCGATCAAGAAGCTGGTCGAGGCGGGGCTCGGGCTGTCGGTCACGTCCTGGTTCTCCGTCGAGGCGGAGGTGCGCCAGCGCGTGCTGGCCGCCATCCGGCTCACGCCATCGCTCGAGCGCCAGATCGGCCTCGTGCGCCGGCGCGACAAGCCGAAGACGCCCGCGCTCGACGCCTTCGTGGCCGCCCTCGACGATCTCCGCCGCACACTCGAGACGCGCCGGCTTCGCCGCGCGTAGGAGGCTCGCATGACGCAGACGACCCGCCGCACGTTCCTCGCCGCCGGCGCCGTTGCGCTCACCCACGCGGTGATCGCCCGCGCGGCTTACGCCCAGGCCGCGCCGGCCACCGCCGGGCCCGTCGATCCGGCGCTGATCGACGACCTCGTCGCCGCCAACCGCATCCTGGTGGACCAGGGCGTGGTGGACGGCTACGGCCACGTGAGCGTGCGGCACCCGGCCGACCCGCAGCGCTATCTCATGTCGCGCTCGATCGCCCCCGAGCTGGTGACGGCCGCCGACATCATGGAGTACGACCTCGACAGCAACGCGGTCGACGCGCGCGGGCGCACCAGCTATCTCGAGCGGTTCATCCACGGCGAGATCTACCGCGTGCGGCCCGACGTGAAGGCGATCGTGCACAACCACTCGCCCTCGGTGATCCCGTTCGGCGTGAGCACGGTCCCGCTGCGACCGCTCTATCACATGAGCGCGTTCCTCGGCGGCGGCGTGCCCGTGTTCGACATCAAGGCCGCGGCCGGCGGCGCCACCGACATGCTGGTGCGCAACGCCGCGCTCGGCCGCGCGCTGGCCACGACGCTCGGCGCGCGGCCCGTCGCACTCATGCGCGGCCACGGCGCCGTGGTGGTCGGGCCCACCATCCAGCTCACGGTCTTCCGCAGCGTTTACACCGAGATGAACGCGCGGCTGCAGGCGCAGGCCATGGCGCTCGGCGGCCCGGTGACGTACCTCGACGACGAGGAAGCCCGGCTGGCCGGCGGCTCGGTCGGCGGCACGGTGGTGCGGCCGTGGGAGCTCTGGCGGAAGAAGGCGCTCGGACGCTAGGGGCGCGACGCGAACGCGGGCCGCTGCCGCGTGAAGGGCAGCGCGAGCAGAACGCGCACGCCGAGCTCGCGCGCGTCGCGATAGCCGGGCAAGCCGATCACCGGCGCCGTGCCCGGCGCGCCCAGGCACAGCGTGCGGTGCAGGCGGTCCCACCACGAGAAGATCACCGACCAGTTCGCGTTGGTCTCGCGCTCCTCCACCGAGTGGTGGATGCCGTGCATCCGCGGCGTGACGACGACCAGGTTGAGCGCGCGATCGAGCGCGGGCGGCAGCCGCCAGTTGCTGTGATGAAACGCCGTCGCCGTCTCCATCGCCGCCTCGTAGACCAGCACCAGCTCCGGTCCGATGCCGAGGACGACGATCTGGGCGCTGCGCCACAGGACCGACAGCAGCAGCTCGCCCGCGTGAAAGCGAAACGCGGTGCTGACGTCGAGGTCGAGATCGGTGTGATGCACGACATGGAAGCGCCAGAGCAGTGGCGCCCGGTGATTGAGCCGGTGCCAGACGTACACCGACCAGTCGAGCAGCAGGAAGCCGAGCACCGCGTCGACGGCGGCGGGAAGCGGCAGCCAGCGGAGCACGCCCACGCCGGCCCGCTCGCAGGCCGATGCCACGGCCAGCGCGGCCGGGATCATGGCCAGGCGGAGCGCCGCCGCGGCCAGCGCGACCATCGCGGCGTTGGTCGGCAGCCGCTCGCTCAGCGGGCGCACGCGCCGGCGCAGGGGCCAGCGCTGCTCGGCCGCGAACCCCACCACCACCGCCGTGACGATCGCCGCGCCGCCCCATGCGTCGAAGGACATGGGCGCCAGCCTACCAAGTGGTCCCGTGCTTGCAGGGTATCCTTGGTGGTATGCCCGACGCCCTCCAGCCCGTGGCCTCCTGGCTCATCGCGAACACCTATCTCGTGGTGTTCGTGGGCGCCCTGATCGACGCCACCGGCATCCCGTTTCCGGGCCGCCTCATCCTGGTGGCCGCCGGCGCATTCGCCGGCCGGGGCGACGTCAACCCGGTGCTCGTCGTGCTGCTGGGCGCGGCCGGCGTGGCGCTGACCGATCACCTCTGGTACTTCACGGGCTCGCTGGGCCTGGATCGCGTGGTGCGCGCGTTCTGCCGGTGGACGCTGAGCTCCGAGCTCTGCGCGCGCCGCACGGCCGACTGGTTCGATCGCTACGGCGCGCTCACCATCGTGCTCGGACGCTTCTTCGCCGGCGTCCGGCTCCTGGCGTGGCCGCTGGCGCGCCCCCACGGCGTGGGCTACCCCACGTTCTTGCTCTTCGACGTGATCGGCTCGCTCCTGTGGTCGGCCGTGTGGGTCGGCCTCGGCTGGTTCGTCGGCGAGCAAGCGCTCGACCTGGCGGGCGACGCCGGCTGGGTCGGCCTCGCGATGGCCGGGGCCGGCATCGTGGCCGTGGTCAGCGTGCGGCTGTGGCGCCGCGCGCGCCAGCGCCGCGACGCCGTCAGCGCGTAAGACTTCTCAGCCGCCCTGCGCCGAAGGGAACTTCGGCGGCCGCTTCTCGCGAATCGCCTGCAGCCCCTCGCGGACGTCGTCGCCCATGAAGGTCAGCAGCTCGAGCGCCATCGAGTTGTCGAAGATGGGCCCGGCCATGCGCAGCCAGTTGTTGAGGCTACGCTTGGTCCAGCGCACCGCGAGCTGACTGCCCTGGGCGAGCTTGTCGGCCACCTCGAGCGCTCTCGGCAGGAGCTGTTCGGCCGGCACGGCCAGGCTCACCAACCCGATGCGCTCGGCCTCCTTGCCGTCGATGAAGTCACTGGTGAGCAGGTAGTACTTCGCCTTGGCCATCCCGCACAGCAGCGGCCAGATGATGGCCGCGTGATCGCCGGCGACCACGCCGAGCTTGGTGTGGCCGTCGGTGATGCGCGCGGTCTCCGACATGATCGAGATGTCCGCCATGATCGCCACCGCCAGCCCGGCCCCGACCGCGACACCGTTGATGGCCGAGATGATCGGCTTGTCGCAGTTGATCATGTTGTAGACGATGTCGGTCGCCTCGCGGAGCACCGCGGCCAGGCGCTTGGGATCGCGCGCGTTGGCCTCCACCATCTCGAGGTCGCCGCCCGCCGAGAACGCGCGTCCGCGCCCGGTGATCACCGCCACGCGCGCGGTGTCGTCGGCGTCGAACGTCCGCCAGATCTGCGTCAGCTCCCAGTGCAGCCGGTCGTTGGTCGCATTGAGGACCTCGGGGCGGTCGATCGTGATGAGCACCACACCGTGCGGCTTGCGCTCGAACGTCAGGTGCTTGTACTCCGCGTAGTCCATGGGGGCCCTCCGTAGGGCCCCCATGGTACTTCACACCCTACACGTCCCAGCGGGCGATGACGGCCCAGCGGTCGGAGCCATCGACCTCGGCGACGATCCACGGATCCACCTGGCGCTCCTGGTAGTACGTCGGCGTCGCGACCCAGAATTTCGAGAACAGGCCGGTGCGCGCGGCGTCGTCGTACTTCACGAGCGCCTCGTCAGGGATGGGCGCCGCGTACGTCTCGATCGGCTCCAGGGTGGCGCCGCGGACGTAGCCGATGCGCCGGGGCAGCACCGCGCCCACGTTCTGCCGGATCTCCGCAAGCGAGTACAGCGGGCCGTAGCAGAGCGCGGCCATCTCCAGGCGCTGCCCCAGCATCTGGCCGGGCAGGCGGTTGCGGATCGTGCGGACCCGGGCCTCGAGGTCCGAGGGGTAGGACGAAGTCGTGGGCTCCATGCGGCACCTCCGGCATGCCCGGGGTGCAACCAAAAGGCCACCGAGCGCGCTCAGTGTTGCGCGCGGTGCGCGGTCCAGCGCTGCGCGGCGGCGCCGGCCGCGCTCGCCTCGCCCTCGATGCGGTCGCCGTGCGCCACGCCCCGCAGGGTCAGCGCGCCGGCGGTGAGCTCGACGCGCTCGCCGCGCAGGCGGCCGGTGAGCGGCTGGGCGCCGAGCGTGCCACCGAGCTTCTGGAATGCCTGGGTCAGCGTCAGGCTCGCCGCCTCGCCCTCGCCCACCCGCGACTGCCACATCCCGGCGGCGCGGGCGGGGATGACCCAGAAGTACAGGCGATGCTCGCGCTCCCGGCTGCGCACGCTCTGCACGCGGTCGGGCTCCCAGTCGCCCATGTCGAAATCGTGGGAGACGACACGTACGCCCGGCGTCAGCTCGCGCAGGAGCTTGGGGCGCAGCCTCAAATTCACATCGTCGCGCAGGTAGAGCGTCACCACGGTGGCGCCCGTCAGGTCGGTGACGAACAGGTCCTGCCAGAGGAACGTGACGCGCGAGCCCACCCCGGCCGCCAGCGCCGCGTCACGACTGACGTTGACCAGCTTGGGATCGATCTCGACGCCGACGCCGCGCGCGCCGAAGTCGCGGGCGGCGGCGATGACCACGCGGCCGTCACCGCTGCCGAGGTCGAAGACCACGTCCTGGGGGGTGACGGCGGCGACCTTGAGCATCTCGAGGCTCACGGCCTCCGGTGTGGCGACGAAGAGGATGTCGGGGCCGGGAAAGCGCTCGCGCAGCGCGGCACAGCCCGCCACGCCGACCGCGAGCACCAGCGCCAGTAGCGCGCGCCGGGTCCTCACGGCTCGATCGGCGGGAGGGGGCCGGGACCGCCGCCCGTCCACGCGAAGGCGTGAGGCGCCAGCGCCGGCGGCAGCGCCACCGGCCCACCCTCGGCGGTCTCGCGCGCGAAGGCCAGCACGGTCTCGAACGTCTCCACCGTGTTGACGCGCCGGAGCCAGAGCGGCCGGCCGTGCGCGTACAGGAAGATGACGTTGGCCTCGCTGCACGGCCCGAGGCAATCCGTGAATGCCAGGCGCAGCCCGTCGAGCTTCGCCTCGCGGAAGGTGCGGCGCATCTGCCGCTTGAGCGTGCCGGGGACGGTCTTCGGCCCGCCGCGGTCAGGATGACCGCAGCAGCACCCCATGCAGGCGAGGATCAGGCCGGTGTCGGCGATGCGGTCACGATACCGCAGCCGCGCCGCGCGTCAGCCGTTAACTTCGGGCTCGCCCTCGCCGACCTCGTGGTCCTTCTCGCGCAGGTCGCGGTAGCCGGTCTCGTAGCGGCGAGCCATCGCCGGCGTCCCCGCCAGCGGGCGCACCTGCGCCATGGGGCGGGAGACCTTGGCCGCGGTCGGCTTGCGGGGCTTGCTGGACTTCCTGGCTCTGGGCATTTGCGGGCCTCTCTGTTTCAAGGGGAACCCTGGCAGGGTTCCCCCGACCCCCTCCTGAGCCTGCTAACACCGTGCCCTCGATGCTTCGTGCGCGGATCAGAACATCGCAATCGGGTTCACAGGGGACCCGGTCACGCGTTCCAGGACCAGCGGCGCCAGCGTGAGCATGAACTCCCAGCGGCGGTACTTCGCGCAGGCCTGGGACAGCTCCTCGAGGTTGCCGTTGTCGATGAGCCACATGCCCAT